>ERZ1066122.196-NODE-196-length-66617-cov-10.994576_pt1 | contig 66617 bp, 67 predicted proteins | sample MGYA00382769_ERZ1066122 | MGnify/ENA primary metagenome ERZ1066122 (study PRJEB33369, sample SAMEA5778352) | biofilm metagenome | biome: Industrial cooling water; feature: Water cooling tower basin; material: Biofilm | place: United Arab Emirates | collected... | reverse complement strand
CGCTATCTGCGCCTCGCCGAGCTGCGGCCCGCGAACGAAGCGTTCGTCTATGGCTGGCTTGCCCACCGCATCGGCCAGCCGGACTGATCCCCACCTTGAAGCGCCTGGAGGCTGCCATGATCGATTCGCTGATCGGCCCGCTGGCCAAACTGATCGACAAGCTCATCCCCGACCCCCGCGCGCGCGAGGCCGCGAAGCTTGAACTGCTGCGCCTCGAAGGCGCTCAGGAGCTGGAAGCGGTGCGCACGCGCCTGTCCGCGATCGTGGCCGAGGCGCAGGCGGCTGATCCCTGGACCAGCCGTGCACGGCCGAGCTTCCTCTACGTCATGTACGCGCTGCTGCTCTGGTCGGTGCCGATGGGGGTGCTCGCGGCACTGTCGCCGGCGACCGCGCACGCGGTCGCCGCGGGCATGAACGCCTATCTCGCCGGGATTCCGGAGCCGCTCTACGCGCTCTTCGGCACCGGCTATCTCGGCTACACGGCGGCGCGGCAATGGGGGAAGGTGAAGGGGGTCGACCGCTAAGCTTTCGCTTCCCCCTCTCCGCCAACTCCGGTAGCAGGCCGCCATGCCCGACGCCGCCGCGCCTGCGCGCGCCCTGCCTTCGTCCCTGTTTGTCCTGGCGATCTTCTATGGCGGGATGGTGTGCATCGCCGGCGTGCTCGGCAACAAGCAGGTCGCACTCGGCCCGCTCGCGGTGGAAGCCGGCATCTTCGCGTTCCTGCTGCTCGTCGTGACGTCGAGCGCGGTCGCCGAGCATTGCGGCGCGGAGACCGCGAACCGGCTGGTCCGGATCGGTTTCGTGCCGCTGATCATGGCGATGCTGCTGTCGATCGGGATCTGGCACCTGCCGGCCTCCCCCAGCATGGACCCCGCCTACCGGGACGCCTTCCAGCTGATGATGGGGCAGACCTGGCGGATCTGGCTCGGCGGCCTGATCGCCTATGGCACGTCCCAGACGCTCAACGTCACCCTGTTCTCCTGGCTGAAGGGCCGTGAAGGCAATCGGCTGCTCTGGCTGCGCGCCGGCCTCGCCAGCGTCGCCAGCCAGATCGTCGACACGCTTTTGTTCGTCACGATCGCCTTTTACGGCGTGTTTCCGGTCGGCGAGCTGCTGCTCGGGCAGATGCTCGCCAAGGTCGTGCTGTCGGCGCTGCTGGTGCCGCCGCTGATCTACGCCTTCGTTGCTCTTGCCCGCAGATTGGACGCCCAGTGATGGCCATCGAACCGCCCGATCCCGCGCTCGTCGCCCGCGCCGACATTCTTGTCGAGGCGCTGCCCTATATCCAGCGCTACGAACGCCAGACCTTCGTCGTCAAATATGGCGGCCACGCGATGGGCGATCCGGCGCTGGCGGCAAGCTTCGCGCGCGACATCGTCCTCCTGAAGGCGATCGGCATCAATCCGGTCGTCGTCCATGGCGGCGGCCCGCAGATCGGCTCGATGCTCGCGAAGCTCGGCGTCCGCTCCAGCTTCGTGAACGGCCTGCGCGTGACCGACGCCGAGACGGCCGACGTGGCGGAAATGGTCCTCTCCGGATCGATCAACAAGGAGATCGTGTCCTGGATCGGCCAGGCCGGCGGCAAGGCCGTCGGCATTTCCGGCAAGGACGGCAATCTGGTGCGGGCAGCGAAGCTCGAGCAGACGGCCTATGATCCGGACCGGGACGAGGAGATCGAGATCGATCTGGGCTTCGTCGGCGCGCCGGTCGCGGTCGATCGCACGCTGATCGATCATCTCGAGATTGCCGGCATGATCCCGGTCGTGGCGCCGATCGCGGTGGGCACGGACGGCCGCACCTACAACATCAATGCCGACACGATGGCGGGGGCGATCGCCGCCGCCCTGGGCGCCGCCCGGCTGTTCCTGCTGACCGACGTTGCCGGCGTGCTCGACGGCGAAGGCCGACTGCTGACCGATATCCGCCCGGACGATGTCCGCCGGCTGCGCGAGGCGGGCATCGTCAAGGGCGGGATGATCCCGAAGCTCGAGACCTGCCTTCACGCCGTGGCGAGCGGCGTCGACGCCGCCGTGATCCTGGACGGGCGGGTGCCGCACGCGGTGCTGCTCGAAATGTTCACCGATCGCGGCGTCGGCACGCTCGTGCGGGCTTGATCAAACCCCTCTAGGGCGAGGATATGCGCTAGCCATGACTCTCTTGCTCACAGCATTGCTGTACATCCTGAACATCGCCTGGTGGATCATCATCGTCCAGGCGATCCTTTCCTGGCTGGTCGCGTTCAACGTGATCAACACGTACAATGATTTCGTGCGATCGATCTTCGTCGCGCTCGATCGCCTCACCGCGCCGCTTTACCGGCCGATCCGTCGCATCCTGCCCGATCTCGGCGCGCTCGATCTCTCCCCGCTGGTGGTGCTGCTGATCATCGGCCTGCTCGATCGGCTGATCCGGGTGCAATTGATGCAGAGCTACGCCGGGCTGTGAGACGCGGATGACGGCCCGGATCATCGACGGCTTCGGCTTCGCCGCGGACCTTCGCGCGCGGGTGGCGGCCGGCGCCGCCGCGTTCGCGGCCGCCGCCGGCCGGGTGCCCGGCCTGGCCGTCGTGCTGGTCGGCGAGGATCCGGCCAGCCAGGTCTATGTCCGGTCGAAAGGCAAGGCGACGCATGAGGCGGGCATGGCCGGCACCGAGCATCGCCTGCCGGCCGACACCGATCAGGCGACGCTGCTCGCTCTGGTCCACCGGCTCAATGCCGATCCGGCCGTCGACGGCATTCTGGTCCAGCTGCCGCTGCCGCCGCAGATCGATGCCCAGGCGGTGATCGCCGCGATCGATCCCGACAAGGATGTCGATGGCTTCCACCCGGTCAATGTCGGCCGGCTGGGCGTCGGCCTGCCCGGCTTCGTGCCCTGCACGCCGCTTGGCTGCCTGCTGCTGCTGAAGGCCGAACTGACCGATCTTGCAGGCCGCGAGGCGGTCGTCATCGGCCGCTCGAACATCGTCGGCAAGCCGATGGCGCAGCTGCTGCTGGCGGAAAGCTGCACCGTCACCATCGCTCATTCGCGCACCCGGGATCTGCCGGGTGTCGTCCGCCGCGCCGACATCGTCGTCGCCGCCGTCGGCCGGCCGGAAATGGTGCGTGGCGACTGGCTGCGCCCGGGCGCGATCGTCATCGATGTCGGCATCAACCGTGTGCCCGCGGCGGAGCCCGGCAAGACACGGCTGGTGGGCGACGTCGCCTTCGCAGAAGCGCTGCCGATCGCCGCTGCGATCACGCCGGTGCCGCGCGGCGTCGGGCCGATGACGATCGCGGTGCTGCTGCGCAACACGCTGGTGTCCGCGTGCCGGAGAGAGGGTGTGCCGCCCCCCGCCGGGCTATGATCGACCTGTTCGTCTCCGCCTTTGCGACGCTGTTCGTCGTCATCGATCCGCCCGGCTGCGCGCCGATCTTCGCCAGCCTCACGTCCGGCAGCAGCCCGGCCCAGCGCCGCGCGATGGCGATCCGCTCGGTGCTGGTCGCCGCTGCGATCCTCATCGCCTTTGCGATCGTCGGCGAGGCGTTCCTCGACGCGCTCGGCATCAGCCTCGATGCGTTCCGCATTGCCGGCGGCGTGATGCTGTTCCTGATCGCGCTCGAGATGGTCTTCGAGAAGCGCCAGGAGCGGCGGGAGAATCGGGCGGTCGAAGTGAAGGCGCAGCCGGCCCACGAGGATGTCTCGATCTTCCCGATGGGCATTCCGATGATCGCCGGCCCGGGCTCGATCGCGAGCGCGATGCTGCTGATGTCCCGCGGCCAGGGCCTGGCGGCCGATCTGGTGGTGCTGGCGGCACTCGCCTTGGTGCTGCTGCTGACGCTCGCCTGCCTGCTCGTCGCCGGCCCGCTGATGCGGCTGCTCGGCTACAAGCTCGAAGCGATGATCACCCGCATCCTCGGCGTCATCCTGGCGGCGCTTGCCGTCCAGTTCGTGATCGACGGCATCCGCGGCAGCCTCAGCTGATCTTCCACAGCCGGTAGGGGGAGCCCGCCGGCAGCGGCAGCGGCGCCAGCCAGTCAAAGCGTTCGCCGCGGGCCAGCCGCGCATAGAAGCCGTTCGGGCTGCGCGTCCGGTAGACGGTCGATTCGGAGAGATTCGGGCAGATCAGCAGCAGCGTCGCACCGTGACGACGGGCAATCCGGCGGGCCCGGTCCGGGCTGCCGTCAAAGGCGTGATGCACGTCGAGGATCGCGCGCTCGTTGCGATGATAGGGGCCGGCGATCGCCCGGTGCGGGGTGACCGCCACCAGCCGCGGTCCGAGATCGACGAAGGTCAGGATGGTCGCCGGCGGCAGCTTCGCGATCGGCGCCAGCGCCGGCAGCGTCGGGCACAGCCGGTTCGCGCGGGCGATCTCCGCCATCACCGGAGTGCGCTTCGGCTTCGGCACGATCGGCAGCCCCGCCAGCAGCGGCGCACCGGCGACGATCAGGACCGCGGCGGCAATGCCGGGCACCCGGACCAGCGGGCTGGACCGGCCCGCAAAGAACCGGATCAGCAGCCAGCCGAGCGCCGCGACTCCGGTGACGGCGATGATCTGCGCAGCGGCGCCGGCCCGCACCTGCCAGAACAGCATGCCGACAGAGAACAGCGACATGACGACCAGGGAGAGCCACGGATAGAGGCGTTCATTGCCGCGGTCACGCCAGAGACCGAGCAGCGCGCCGACCAGCCCGAGCAACGGCAGCGCGAGGATGCCGATGATCACGGGCCAGTCCTGGACATGGAGGGGCTTGGCCTCGCGGACATTGGCGAGCCACAGCCGATAGAGTTCGGGCGACACGCCCTCGGGCCGGCCGCGGCAATCGGGCCAGGCGAACCAGTAGAACAGGCCCACCAGCGCCGCCGCGGCGAGAGCGACGCCCAGCCGCACCGGCCAGCGCCCGAGCGGCAGCCGCGCGAGCAGGACGAGCAGCGCCGTCCCGACGAGAATGGTGCTGAGCCAGACCGGCGTCAGGGCGTCGCAGCGCGGCGCGCGATTGGCTTCGGACGCGAACAGCAGGAAGGCCAGGCCCGTCGCAAGGCCGAAACTGGCCGCATAGGCGGCAAGCCGGGGCGCCGCCTCCCGATGGACCACCCAGCGCAGGCCGATCGTCGCTCCGGCGACCGCGATATAGGGCAGCAGCTCGAGCCCGATCGCCAGCGACAGGGCGCTCGCGATGCCGACGACGATGCCCCCGCGGACCCGGGCCGGATCGGCCAGGCCGGCGATCGTCACGGCAAGGAGCGCAAGCTGCCAGCCATGATGATCGATCCGGAGAGGCATGAACATCGCGAGCACCGGCTGGGCGAAGGGCAAGGCAGCGACGCTCAGCAGATAGGCGGAGGGCGACAGCAGACGGCGCGCCGCGAGCCCGAGCGCGACGAGCGCGACGGCGAGCGGCAGCAGCGGCGCCGCGGCAACAGCGACCTGCTCGGCGATGCGGCCGCCGAGCAGCGGCTTCAGCGTCACGATCAGCCCGGCGATCGGCAGATCGACGAGGCGTGACCAGTGGATGTCGAACCCCTCGGGCGGGTTCAGCCGGTACTGGCGCAGATCGAACCAGCCCTGCCCGCCAAGCCACGCCCGGACCTGCGCGATCCGCAGATTGTCGTCGGTGTCGCCAAGGGCGAACCAGTGGATCGCGCCCCAGCGTGCCGACAGCATCCACAGCGCAAAGCCGAGCCAGGCGATGAGGAGAATGAGGATCCAGCGGTCGCGCACCGCTCGCAACGGGTGGAACATATGCTACTTTCCCCGGCCTCGACGCGCCATTAGGGCATCATGGCGAAAGGGCAAGCCGCCAGGGAATGTTCGACACCGTGATGCCTCCCCTCCCGATCCGAACCGAGCATGGCGCGCTCATCGCGCAGCTGCTGCGCTTCGGCCTGACCGGCGGCGTGCTGACGGTGCTGGTCGCGGGCGGCTATTGGCTGCTCGCCACCTTCGCCGGCGTGGAGCCGATGCTGTCGCTCACGCTCAATTTCCTCGTCTTCACCGCGCTCGGCTATGTGCTGCACAGCCGGTTCAGTTTCCGCGGCCACGGCACCCGGGACCGCGCCCATGTCCGCACGCTGCGCTTCCTGACGGTGAACACCATCGGCTTTCTTGCCAACCAGTTCTTCGTGTGGCTGCTGGTCCGCGAGCTGGGCGGGCCGACCTGGTGGCCGGTGGTGCCGATCGTGCTGGTGACGCCGCTTCTGACCTTTGCGCTCAACCGCCGCTGGGTGTTCGCGTGACGGCGCCGGTGCGGGATGCGCGGCCGGTGCCGCTGCCTGCCGGCGGGACGACGATCGGCGGGCCGGAGCTGTCGCTGATCGTGCCGGTGAAGGACGAGGAAGCGGCGATCGCCGGCTTTCTCGCCCGGGTGGTCCCCCTGCTCGAGGCCCTCTACCCGGCGGGCGGCGCCGCGGGCTGGGAGATCGTGTTCGTCGACGACGGCAGCAGCGACGGGACGCTGGCGGCGATCGAGGCAGCGCATCGGCGCGAGCCGCGCATCCGGGCGCTGTCCCTGTCCCGCAATTTCGGGAAGGAAGCGGCGCTGTCCGCCGGGCTTGACCATGCCGCCGGCCGGGCGGTGGTGCCGATCGACGTCGATCTGCAGGATCCGCCCGAGGCGATTGGCGACATGCTCGCCAAATGGCGCGAGGGCTATGAGGTCGTCTACGGCGTCCGCCGCAACCGGCGCAGCGACAGCCTGTCCAAGCGGATGAGCGCCGATCTCTACTACCGGGTGCACAATCTGCTGTCGCCGGACAAGATCCCCGAACATGCCGGCGACTTCCGGCTGCTCGACCGCGTGGTCGTCGACGTCATCCGGCAGATGCCGGAGCGCAACCGCTTCATGAAGGGGCTGTTCGCCTGGGGCGGGTTCCGCCAGGCCGCGATCGAATATGACCGGGTGAGCCGCGCAGCCGGCACCACCAAATTCCGGGCCTGGTCGCTGTGGACGCTGGCGCTGGACGGCATCACGTCCGGCTCGACGGTGCCGCTCCGGGTGTGGAGCTATCTCGGGCTCGGGATCGCCGCGCTCTCTTTGGCCTATATGCTCTGGCTGATCGTGACGACGATCATCTGGGGCGTCGAGGTGCCGGGCTATGCCTCGCTGATGGTCGCGGTGCTGTTCTTCGGCGGGCTGCAGCTGATCTCGCTCGGCGTCCTCGGCGAATATGTCGGTCGCATCCTCATCGAGACGAAGCAGCGGCCGCTTTACGTCGTCCGCCGCCGGCTCGGCTTCGACGATCCGGACGGCGAGGCCTGATGGACCGCGCCGTCTTCGATCGCATGGCGGAGCAGGACCAGGCGCATTGGTGGTTCGTCGCGCGCCGCCGCATTCTCGCCCGGCTGATCGCGGAGCGGATCGCGCCGCCGCCGGGCGCGCGCATCCTGGAGATTGGCTGCGGGACCGGCCACAATCTCGACATGCTCGGGCAGTTCGGCACGGTCGATGCGGTCGAGCTCGACGACCATGCCCGGGCGCTCGCCGAACGGCGGCTCGGCCGGCCGGTGATGAAGGCGCGGCTGCCCGAGCTCGCCGGCGTCGCCGATGGCAGCTACGATCTGGTCGCCCTGCTCGACGTGCTCGAACATGTGGAGGCGGACCGGCCGGCCCTCGCCGCGATTGCCCGCACGCTCCGGCCCGGCGGGCGGATCCTGCTGACGGTGCCGGCCAATCCGTGGATGTGGAGCGCGCACGACGTCGCCCATCATCATTTCCGCCGCTACGACCGGGCGGGGCTGAAGGCCGTGATCGCCGATGCCGGGCTCGGGATCGACCTGCTGAGCCCGTTCAACACCCTCTTGTTCCCGCTCGCTGCCGCCGCGCGCCTGGCGGGACGGGCGGCCGGCAAGACGAGCAGCGACGATGCGATCCCGCCGGCACCGCTCAACCGGCTGTTCACCGGCTTGTTCGGCCTCGAACGCTATCTTGTCGGCCGCGTCCCGCTGCCGGCCGGCGTCTCGCTCGTCGCAATTCTCTCGACCCGATAGAGAGTCGAGCGGCCGTTGCTCCAGACCGGCGTCAGATCCGGCTGTTCGATGCGATCCTGCGGGACCGCGAGCGTCCAGACATGGGTGAAGGCGCGCCGATCGAACTCGGCAAGCGCATTCGCGAGGATCGATCCTTCGCGGTTGCATGCCGGCGGGTAGAGGATCTGCGACGGATCCCGCCCGTAATCGCCGACATGGGGCTTCACCACGCGGATCAGCTGGGCATTGTCCGCCGCGAACTGGTCGTTCGCGAAGGCGTCCCGCCGGACGATCGCCATGCTCGGCAGATGGTCGAGCCGGTCCGTCGTCCAGGCGAAGCGCCAGCAAGGGCGGGAGACCAGCCCCAGCACCGATGCCCCCCGCGGCAGCGCGTCGAGCGCCGCAAGTTCGCTGCGGTGGAGCCGGTCGTAGAGCAGGAAGCTGGCCGTCGTCGCGCCGATCCGGGTGACCAGGAAGAGCGCCGCCGCGACGCCCAGCGCAGGCCGCAGCCAGGCCGGCCGCCCGGCGGGATCGAGCGAAAGCAGGGCGAGGGCAAGCGTGAACGGCACCAACCGCATGTCCGCGTAGTTCGACCCTGTGGCGATCCGCGGCATCAGCACGAACGCCAGGGCGCAGAGGGCGACCGGCACCGTCAACAGCGCGTTCCGCCCGATCAGCCGCCGGGGCGCGACGAGCCCGCCGATCGCAACCAGGTAAAGGAACGCGGCCGAAGCAAGATCGAAGACCTGCCAGCGATCGCGCAGCACGGAGATCAGGAAGATCCATTTCAGCCACAGCTGGAAAAAGCCGCCGGACCGCATCTGACTGCCCGCATTGACGAGCAGCATCGGCACCAGCGGCAGCGCGAGCGGCGCACAGGCCCAGCCGGCATGCCAGACGGCACCGATCCAGCCGCGGCCGGCACGGCGCTGAAGGACCAGTTCGCTGCCGAAGGCGCAGAGGCCGAGCAGCCCCCAGCCGACGGTGTGGACCACCCAGAGCGCAAGCCCGAGCAAAGCGAACAGGGCGGCGCGGGTTCGCCAGCGCCCCTGCCGGCCGAGGCGGATCCAGAGCGCGAAGGCGAGCAAGGCTAACGCCTGGCCCAGCCAGAAATTCACGAAGCCGAAATGGAAGGGATAGGCATAGACAAGGGGCAGCGCGAACAGCGCGGTGACCGGGATTCGCCCATGCACTTCGCGCGCGAGCAGCAGCATGCCCGCCGCCATCAGCACCGGGATCAGGATGATCACCAGCTTCGTGCCGCCCTCCACGCCCAGCAGCGGCGCGAGGAGCTCGACAAGGAGATCGACGCCGAGATTGCCGATCAGCCGCCACTCGAAACCATAGGCAGCGGCCAGCGCCGGCACGTCGTCGACCGCGGTCTGCACCCGGAAGCGGCCCATATGGCTCGGCAGGTCAACAAGCGGCGGCAGCTGTGGCCAGAGCAGCGGCACCGCCGCCAGCAGCAGCAGGAGAAGAATGGTGCCCGGCCGCTGGAGCCGGTCGGCGACGGCGGGGAAGCGAAGCGGCGCATGCATCGCCCGGACGCAGAGAGGCGGCGGCGGCGCCTGTCAAGCGCCGATGCGGCCCGGCCGGCCGGCGTGGAAGCGCAGCGCGCCTTCCGCATTCGGCTGGCACGGCTTCATGACCGACCGACCGGCGCCGGCTGGCTCGGCGGTGGACGAGAACGCCTAGGGCAGCGACCGGGAGGCCCGGCGCACGCGCCATGCGCGGGCGCGGCTGTCGACCAGCAGGATCGGCTCCAGCCAAGGCGGTGTCTCGCCGCGCCGCAGCGTCGCGAGCAGGCTGGTGGCGGGGATGCGGCCCGGCGGCAGCTCGGCAAAGGTGTCCGGGCACAGCGCGACATAGTCGATCGTCCAGAGCAGCGCCTGATAATCGGCGCCGGCCGGCGGGGCGAGAAAGAAGTCGTAGACGGCCCGGTTGCCACGAAGATTGCGGTGATAGGGCGCGGCAAGCGCCCGGTGCCCGGTCGCGCCGATCAGATAGGCGCCCATGTCGAGCGGCGAAGCGAAGTTGCCGGCCGGGAGCCGGTCGAGCTGCTCGAGCGTCCGTGCGTCGCGACAGCCCGCGCCGAGTGCCGCGAGGTCCCGCGCAGGCAGGGCGCCGCTGCCTGCCAGCGCGCGCCCGGCGGCCTGCCAGACGATGCCGAGGCTGAGGAGCGTCGCGAGGGCGACCGCCGCGCGGCCGCGCGACCGGGCGGCGAGGACCGCCTGGGCGAGGACCGGGGCCGCCAGCGCTGCCGCGATCATGCCTGCGCGCAGCTGGACCAGGCCGGCGAGAAGCCCGCCCGCGATCACGGCTAGCACCGGCAGCCAGAGCGCCGCCGGCGCCGCGCGGCGCCGCACCACCAGCAGCCCGCCGGCCAGCGCCGCCAGCGCGAGCCCGAGCTCGCCAAGCGCGGCGGCGGGGGCGGCAAGGGCATGGCCTGCCTCGCCGATCCCCGCCGGCCAGATGCGGTTCAGCAGCGGATCGCCCGGGCCATAGGGCGACCCCAGGCACTCGGGCGCCGCCGCCCCGGCCGTCACCACCGCGAGCAGCGCGATGAGCGCCGCGGCGCCAGCCCGCCAGCGCCGCTCCGGCAGGCGCGGGGACAGCGCGCCGGCAAGCAGCCAGGCGCCGCCGCCGGTCAGCAGCACCGCGAAGACGCCGGGGCCGAAGCCGTCGCACCAGCCCGCAGCGGGAGGGGCGGGGCGGAACAGCGCAAAGCCGATCAGCGCCGCGGCGATCAGGCCGGCGCCGAACAGGCCCGGATTCCGCTCGCCGCGGATCCAAAGGACGAGCAGCGCGGCATTTGCCGCGAGCAGCGCCGGCGCGGTCTCCAGGCCGACGATCTGGCTGACCCCGGCCGCAAACCCGGCCCACGCCCATTTGCCGTCGAGCAGCGCCACCAGCATCAGCCCGACGAGGACGATCTGCAGGCCGTGATGATCGATCCGGCCCGGCAGGAACGCCGTGATCGCCGGATAGGCCAGCGCGGCCAGGGCGATCGCGACCGGCATCGTCGCTGCCCCGCCCAGCCGCCGGGCGAGCGCGCCCGCCACCAGCAAATGGCCGAAGAACAGCAATTCCGGCCACAGCACGAGCGCCAGGATTTCCGCCCGTGCCGTGCCCGCCACCGGAGTGGCTAGCGCGATCACCGCCGCCGGCACCAGATCGGGCAGGCGCGACCAGTGGAGCGCCACGCCTTCGGGCCCCCCGAGCCGCATCTGCGCGAGATCGGCAAAGCGCTGGCCGGCCAGCCAGTCGCGGATCTGGACGAGCCGGACCATGTCGTCCGGGTCCGGCAGCACCCGGTTCGACAGGTTCGGCCACGCAAGCGCGCTCCATGCCGCTGTCAGGGCGACCGCGAGGAACAGGGCCAGCGCCCGTGCCGCGCCGGCCTGGCGCTCGCCGGCGCCGCGCGCGCCCTCAGCCGAGCGGGTCAAGCGGGGCCGCGCGTCCGCTCAGCGCCGGCGGCCGAGCAACCGCAGGCGCAGCGCGTTGAGCTTGATGAAGCCTTCCGCGTCGCGCTGGTCATAGGCACCGGCATCGTCCTCGAACGTCACGATGTCGGCCGAATAGAGGTTGAACCGGACATCGGCCTTGCGCCCGACGACGGAGGCAGAGCCCTTGTAGAGCTTCAGCCGCACGGTTCCGGTGACGTTCTTCTGGCTGTGATCGATCGCCGCCTGCAGCATCTCGCGCTCCGGCGAGAACCAGAAGCCGTTGTAGATGAGCGCCGCATAATGGGGCATCATCTCGTCCTTGAGCCGGGTGGCGCCGCGATCGAGCGTCAGCTGCTCGATGCCGCGATGGGCGACGTGCAGGATGGTGCCGCCCGGCGTTTCGTACATGCCGCGGGACTTCATGCCGACGAAGCGGTTCTCGACCAGATCGAGCCGGCCAATGCCGTGTTCCCGGCCATACTCGTTCAGCTTCTCGAGCAGCGCCGCCGGGGCGAGCGCCTCCCCGTTCACCGCCACCGGATCGCCACGTTCGAAATCGATGGTGATGTATTCCGGCGTGTCCGGCGCGTCCTCCGGGTTCACCGTGCGCGAATAAACGTAATCGGGCACTTCCTCCCAGGGATCCTCGAGCACTTTGCCCTCGGACGAGGTGTGGAGCAGGTTCGCGTCCGTCGAGAACGGCGCCTCGCCGCGCTTGTCCCGCGGGATCGGAATCTGGTGTTCCTCGGCGAACTGGATCAGCCGGGTGCGGCTGGTCAGATCCCATTCGCGCCACGGCGCGATCACCTTGATGTCCGGCTGCAGCGCGTAATAGCCGAGTTCGAAGCGGACCTGGTCATTGCCTTTGCCGGTCGCCCCGTGGCTGACCGCGTCGGCGCCGACCTGGCGGGCGATTTCGATCTGGCGCTTGGCGATCAGCGGCCGGGCGATCGACGTGCCGAGCAGATACTGGCCTTCATAGACCGTGTTCGCCCGCATCATCGGGAACACGTAATCGCGGACGAACTCGTCGCGCAGGTCGTCGATGAAGATGTGCTCGGGCTTCACGCCCATCATCAGCGCCTTCTGGCGCGCCGGCTCCAGCTCCTCGCCCTGGCCGAGATCGGCCGTGAACGTCACCACTTCGCAGCCATAGGTCTGCTGCAGCCATTTCAGGATGACGCTGGTGTCCAGCCCCCCCGAAAACGCCAGCACCACCCGCTTGATCTCGTCCGCCATCGCGCCCAACCTCCGCGCCCGCGCCCTAAGCGGAACGAAGGGGGTGTGCAATGGCCGACGCGCATGGGGAAAAGGGCGAGGCCGCACCGCCGCCGGCCAGATCGGCGCTGGTGCTCGGCGGCAGCCGGGGGATCGGCGCGGCGATCGTCCGCGCGCTGTGCGCTGATGGGGTTCGCGTCCGCTTCACCTGGGTCGCGGATGGCGACACGGCGGCGCGGGTGGCGGCGGAAACCGGTGCCCTGGCGGTGCGCGCCGACAGCGCGGATCGCGCCGCTTTGCTCGCCGCGATCCAGGCGGCCGGGCCGCTCGACCTGCTCGTCGTCAATGCCGGCATTTTCGTCGGCGGCGATCCGGCCATAATCCCGCCCGAGGCGATCGACCGGCTGATCGACGTGAACATTCGCGCCCCCTATTTCGCGATCGCCGAGGCGGGCAAGACGATGCGGGACGGCGGCCGGATGATCGTGATCGGATCGTCGAACGGCGATCGCATCGCGGTGCCGGGCGCCGCCGCCTATGCGATGAGCAAAGCGGCGATGCAGGGCCTGGTGCGCGGTTTCGCGCGCGATTTCGGGCCGCGCGGTATCACCGTCAATTGCATCCAGCCGGGCCCGGTCGACACCGATGCCAATCCCGCGGACGGCCCGGCCGCGGACGGCGTGCGCCGGGCGCTGGCGATCCGCCGCTATGCCCGGCCGCAGGAAATCGCCGATCTCGTCCGCTATTTGGCGTCGGACAGCGCCGGCATGGTCACCGGCGCGCTGCTCACCATCGATGGCGGGCTGTCGATCTGAAGCGCCCCCAGCCGCGCTTCGTCCGCCGCCATATAATCGCGGGTGATCGGCAGGGCATGGCGGTCGCGGATATATTGGAGCTGGAAGTTGCACATCCCGCCGCTTTCGAACGAGGTCAGCGCGCCGGCCAGATAGAATTGCCACATGCGGTAGAAACGCGCGTCGTACAGCGCCTCGATCTCGGCGCGCCGGGCGACGGTGCGGTCATACCAATGCTGCAGCGTATGGGCGTAATGGAGGCGGAGCGTCTCGACATCCGCGACGATCAGCCGCGCGGTCTCGCTCGCCCGGACGATTTCGCTCAGGGCCGGGATGTAGCCGCCGGGGAAGATGTATTTGCTCGTCCACGCGTCGGTCGTGCCCGGCCCGCCCATGCGGCCGATGGTGTGGAGCAGCATCACCCCGTCTTCGGCGAGCAGGTTGCGGCACAGCCGGAAAAAAGTGCGGTAATGCGGCGGGCCGACATGTTCGAACATGCCGACCGAGACGATGCGATCGAACCGGCCGGTCACGTCGCGATAGTCGATCAGCTCGAACCGGACCCGGTCGGCAACGCCGGCCTCGGCGGCGCGGCGGCGGGCAACCTTCAATTGCTCTTCGGACAAGGTGATGCCGAGCACGTCAACGTCCGCCACGCGGTGCAGATGCAGCGCCATGCCGCCCCAGCCGCAGCCGATATCGAGCACGTTCTGGCCGGGGCGCAGCGCCAGCTTGGCGGCGATATGCGCTTTCTTGTCGGCCTGGGCCTGGTCCAGCCCGATGCCGGGTTCGCGGAAGTAGGCGCAGCTATACTGCCGGTCGGCATCGAGGAAGAGATCGTAGAGCCGATCGTTCAGATCATAATGATGGGCGACGTTGCGCTTGGCGCGGCGGGACCAGTTCAGCCGGTCGATGCGCCCGGTGATTTCCTTCAGCCCGCGGCGCAACGGGTTGGGCGGTTCGAGCTCGCCGCCCCTCTCGAAGGGCAGGCCGCCGCGGATCATGCGGACGAGATCGAGAATGTCGCCCTCCTCCACGATCAGCCGCCCGTCCATATAGGCTTCGCCGGCGCCGATGCGCGGGTTGCGGGCGATGTGGCCGGGCGCCCCGCGATCGGCGAAGCGGATGGCGACCGGACGGACCGCCGGATCGTCCACGCCGTAGCGGTGGCTGCGGCCATTCGCCTCGGTGACGGTCAGGACGCCGCGCTTGACGGCGCGCCTGAGCAGCGGATCGAGCAGGAACATGGACTTCCCCGTGTCGGCTGATCGCGTTCAGATGCCGGCATACCATTCATAACCGGCAATGTCCTCCCAGAGGCCGCCGCCGCCGCCGTAAACCCGGTCGAGCGAGGCGACGGCTTCCACCCGCATCACATATTTGGCGTGCTTGTAGCCAAGCTGCCGTTCGACGCGCAGCCGCACCGGCGCGCCGTGGCCGACATCAAGCGGGCGGTTGTTCATCGCCCAGGCGAGGATCGTCTGCGGGTGGAAGGCATCGACGAGATCGATCGACTCGTAATAGGGCCGGCTGCCGTACATGTCCGCGCAGTGGAAGACGATGTAGCGCGCCTCGGGCCGGAGCCGGGCGCGCCCAAGCAGCGCTGCGAGCGGCGGCCCGTGCCACTTGCCAATCGCGCTCCAGCCTTCGACGCAATCATGGCGCGTGATCTGCGTCCGGTAGGGCAGCGCCCGCAGCGCGGCGAGCGGCAGCGCAAGCGGGCGTTCGACCAGCCCGTCGACGATCAGCCGCCAATCCGCAAAGCCGGTGGCCAGATGGCGCTGATAATCGGCCGTGCCCGGCATTCGGGTGCCGTTGGTCCGGAACACCGGCGACATGTCCCGCTCCCGATACTCGCGGGCAAGCGCGTTCCGGTCGGTGATCGTCCGCTGGAGCAGCCGGTGCGCATCCTCTGCCGCGTAGAGCAACCCGCGGAACTCGGCATTTTCGCCCAGCCGGTCGCAGCCGCCGAGAAGGGGCATCGCCGCCAGGCCGCCGATCAGCCGCCGCCGGGAAATCATGGCGCCGCGCGCCCGGCTGCTCGCACGCGTCCGGTGATCATCCCGCGCACGCCGTCGACCGGGCCGGCGAGCAGCACCAGCAGCAGATGGACGACAATGAAGGCGAGGATCAGCGCCGCTGCGATGAAGTGGATCGACCGCGCCGACTGGCGCCCGCCGAAGATGTCGAGCAGCCAGGGCCAGGCGGCGTTCATGCCGGGGGACATGGTCAGCCCGGTCAGGATCAGCAGCGGGATCAGGATGAAGATCACGGCGACATAGCTCAGCTTCTGCAGCACGTTGAACGCTGCCGGATCGGCCGGATCGTGGAAGCGCAGCTTCAGATGCTCGATCACGTCGTGCTTCAGCACCGCCGGGCTGAGATCGCGGCGGCGCAACCGCAGATCCTTCTGGACGTGCCGGTTGGCGAGGCTCGCGATCAGGAAGGCGAGCAGGCCGAACGCGAAGATCAGCGAGAAGGCGAGGTGCCAGCGCCGGGCCAGCGCCAGATTGTAATTGGAGGGGATCGTCGCCCAATAGGGAAAGGCGCGCGTCTGCTCGACGCCGTTGGGGCCGGTCCAGCGGCCGAGCACGCCGGTCGTGTCGATCCGTCCTGTGCCGATCTGCAGATAGCCGGTCTTCTCGGTGGTGCCGACCGAGAGCCAGGGGCGGTCGAGATTCGCGCCATATTCGCCCCAGTAGAGGCGGGGATGGGCGTTGAAGATCATCGCGCCGCTCATCAGCAGCACCAGGATCGCAACGGCATTCACCCAATGCCAGATGCGGGTCGCAAGCTTGTGGCGATAGACTGGGGGATTCGACACCGGCAGGCCTCCGCCCTCCCTTCTACCGCAGCGGCGCCGGCGCGCCACCGTTGCCGCCGCATCCAATCGATAGCCGCCGGCTATCGCCGGACCCGGATCAGCCGAGCGCCGCCTGCTTCTCCTCGGCCAGCCGGTCGAGCTCGGCGCGGCTCTTCTTCTCGGCGGCGGATTTCAGCTGGCCGCACGCGGCCATGATGTCCCGTCCGCGCGGCGTGCGCACCGGCGCGGAGATGCCGCTTTCGAAGATGATGTCGGAAAAGCGCTGGATCCGCTCGGGCGTCGAGCATTCATAGGGCGCGCCCGGCCATGGATTGAACGGGATCAGGTTCACCTTTGCCGGCAGCCGGTAGCGGCGGATCAGCCGGACCAGCTCGCGGGCATCCTCGTCGCTGTCATTCTTGTCCTTCAGCATCACATATTCGAAGGTGATGCGCCGGGCATTGTTGGCGCCCGGATAATCGGCACAGGCCTGGAGCAGCTCCTCGATCCCGTATTTGCGGTTGAGCGGCACGATCTCGTCGCGCACCTCCTTGCTCACCGCGTGCAGCGAAACCGCCAGGTTGACGCCGATCTCGGCGCCCGCCTGCGCCATTTTCGGCACCACGCCGGAGGTCGACAAGGTGATGCGCCGCTTCGACAGCGCGATCCCGTCGCCGTCCATCACGATCCTGAGCGCGTCGCGGACATTGTCGAAATTGTAGAGCGGCTCGCCCATCCCCATCATCACGATGTTGGTGAGCAGCCGCCCTTCCGGCTGGCTCGGCCATTCGCCGAGCGCGTCGCGGGCGAGCATCACCTGGCCGACAATCTCGCCCGCGGTCAGGTTCCGCACCAGCCGCATCGTGCCGGTGTGGCAGAAGCGGCAATTGAGGGTGCAGCCGACCTGGCTCGAGACGCACAATGTCCCCCGATCGGCATCGGGGATGAACACCATCTCGTAATCCTGGCCGTCGTCGGAGCGGAGCAGCCATTTGCGGGTGCCGTCGGTCGACACCTGCGCGGTCACCACGTCCGGGCGGCCGATCACGAACCGCTCGGCGAGCCAGGGCTGCTGCGCCTTGGCGATGTCCGTCATCAGCGCGAAATCGGTGACGCCGCGATTGTAGATCCAGTGCCAGAGTTGCTTGGCGCGGAGCTTCGCCTGGCGCGCGTCGAGCCCCGCAGCGGCAAGCGCATCGCGGATCCCGTCGCGGGACAGGCCGATCAGGTCGACGCGGCCATCGGCGCGCGGCGCCGGCGCGCGCGGGACGGGCACGGGATCGATATGGCCGGGGATCTGCATTGTGGGGGTCATCGGGCCGCCCATATGGGCCGATTGCGGCAAGATTGCGAGTCGCGGAGGCCGGGGAGACCGACCTCTGCCGCCTCGGCCAGCCGCCTCTCCCGTGACGACAAAGGGCCGCCGGGCATGCCCGGCGGCCCTTGCCGGCCGAATCCCCGAAGGGATCAGGCGTAGGTGATCTGCACGTTGCGGCGGCGCCGGGCGGCCGCGCCGAGCAGGCCGAAGCCGCCGATCATCATCGCCCAGGTCGCCGGTTCGGGCACCGCGGCCAGATAGGCCCGGTCGATCACGAAGTCCTTTGCCGGAGTCGTGCTGCCCGCATAGCTGAACTGGAAGGTGACGTTGCCGGCCGTCGGCACGAACAGATCGTCGCTGAAGTGGATCCAGGTCTGCGCCGGCCCGGCACCCGCGGTGAAGGTGGCGAACGGCGTCGCGTCGAGCAGCGCCGTCAGCGTCGCTCCACCCGGATTGTTGAAGCCGTTGAGCGGGATGTAATAGTCAAAGCCGACGCGATACGTGCCCGGCGCACCGAGGGCGACCGTCTGCGACAGCGTCTGCGGCCCCGGACCGTCGGCAACGAAATAGAGCGCCTGACGGCCGACCGCGTCGAAGCCCGGATTGCCGGCCGCGTTGGAGGGCGGAATCGGCTCGCCATGGGCGCCACCGGGATAGCCGGCACTGGAGTTGTAGGGAATGACCACCGGCTGTTCGGAGAGCGGCGGAGCTCCGATCACGCCGCCCAAAGTCCAGCCCTGCAGGCCGTTGGCGCCGAGTTCAAAACTGCCGTTCTGCAACAGATTGGCCGCAGTCGCCGGAGCGGCTGCTGCCGCGCTGACCAGCAGCGCGAGTACGAACTTCTTCATGTCTCACCCCTTGAGAAGTTGAGTTCGCGACCGCTTCGATTTTATGATTACCATTTAGTTAGCATATCGCCGGTCCGGAGTCTCCGGCGAATTTGGCCATGGCCCGATTTGGGACGGCGCGCGCTACGCGCCTCAGCGGCGGGAGCAGCCGAGCGCCGCGGCGTCGATCGCGCTTGCGGCGCCGCGCAGCCGGTATCTGTCGCGGATCGGGCCGTTTGCCGCGCGACTGGTCACCGTCATGGTGTCGGCGCTCCGCATCGCGGCGACGATCGCGGCATCGACGCGCGGATGCGGGGCCCAGGCATCGGCGATGCCGCCGAGCAGCTCGAACCGTCGCTCGCCGATCACGAGCTGCACCGGCGCATCCGGCAGTCGGGCGCGGCTCAGCCGCAGATGGAGCTGGTTGCGCTGGCCGAGTCGCGGCCAGAACGCGACGCTTGCAAAAGGCCGCCAGTCGGCGCCGGGGCCGGCAGGCCGGTCAGGCTCGGCGATCGCGTAGCACCGCTCCGGCCGCGCGTCGCGAAACGCGCCCCAACGCTCGAAAATGCCCAGGCTGTCCCGGGCGCGGAGCGGCGGCGCCACCAGCAGCAGGAGCAGCAGGGCAAGCCCGCCAGCCGCACGGGCGGGGCGGCCCCGCGTCATGCCGGCGCGCTGCCCAGACCGCGATGGACGATGGTCTCGCGCCCGTTCTCGATCATCACCATCGTGCCCTGGGGCAGGCTTGGCGCGATCGGTGCGCCCCAGCGCGGGTCGACGGCAAGCCCCAGCAGCAGGCCGCGCAGGACGCGGGAAGACATGCCGTGCATGATCACCAGCGCATCGCCCGCCGGACGATGTTCCGCCAGCCAGCCGCCGAGCCGGGCGGCGATGTCGTCATACCATTCCCCCGCGGGCGGCCGGACGCTGAAGAGACCCGTGTCGCGGTCGACGATCGGCCCCTGGGCGGCGGTGATCTCCTGATAGCTGCGGCCGCCCCAGGTGCCGACATTGATCTCCGCCAGCCGCGGATCGCGGCGGCAGCCATGCCAGTCCTGCCCGATATGCTCGCACACGATCGCCAGCGTCTGCAGCGCCCGGCTAAAGGGCGACGCCCACAGTTCCAGCTCGGGCGGCGAGTTGCCGAGGAACCGCTTCAGCCCGGCGCCCATTGCGTCCGCCTGGGCAAAGCCGTTCCGCGTGAGCGGCGTGTCCATCGCGTCGCCCTGCATCCGCCGCGCCGCATTGAACACCGTCTCGCCATGCCGGGCGATGAACAGCCGCGTCACGGCTTGCGGCTTTCCAGCAGCGTTTCGGCGATGCGGTAGGTCCGCTCATTGTCGACATCGACCGCGAGCGCGCCGTCGGTCACGAACACGGGCGCGATGGTGACGCGGAACCGGCGCGACAGGTTGCGCATCGCGCGATCGAGCGTCCACCATTTGCGGCGGAAGCCGATCAGGTTCCACAGGCCGAAAGCCTTCAGGATCGCGCCGGGCGTCTTGATGAACTGGCCGCCGCCGCGAAAGCTTTCGGCCGCCCGCAGCGCCGCCGGCCCGGCCAGCCAGTAAGCGTTGCAATTGGAAATGGCCACGTCGCGAAACTCATAGAAGCGCCGCTGCCCTTCCGGATGGGCGGAGAGGATCTGTTCGCGGCTGGCGATCGACAGCGCTGCGCCGGCGCCCGCGGCGACGGCCTGGTCGTGCAGCCGGCGCAGGGCATCCGGCGTCACCAGCACATTGTCCCCGGTGGTGATGAGCAGCGGCCAGGACGCGCCCTCGGCGACCGCCGCTTCCAGGCTCTCGACGATGCCGGACTGGGCCGGCACGCAGGCAAGCCGCCCGGCCGATTGGAGTTCCGCCACGATCGGCAGATCGAGGATCACCGCGGGATCGTGGATCGAGACGAGGATCCGATTGTCCGGCCAGGCGGCCGCGGCGGCCTCCAGCACCCAGACGATCAGCGGCTTGCCGCGGATCGGGACGACCGCCTTGTGGCTGACGCCGGCGCGTTCGGCGAGCGGATCGAGCCGGCCGTCGCGCTTGCCGGCGAGGATCAGGAGCGTGGGCGATTGACTTGCCATGCGCGCCCTTTAGCGCAGGAGCGAAATGACTGAACCCCTGAACATCGCCCTTGCCGGGCTCGGCACCGTCGGCGGCGGCGTCGTGCGGCTGCTCGCCACCAATGCGGAGCTGATCGCGCGCCGGGCGGGCCGGCCGATCCGCATCGTCGCCGTCTCCGCGCGGGACCGCACGCGCGACCGGGGAGTCGATCTGTCCGGCTTCCGCTGGGTGGACGACACCGCTGAGCTGGCCGCGCTCGACGGAGTCGATGTGGTGGTGGAGCTGATCGGCGGCGCCGACGGCCCGGCCCTGACGCTCGCCCGGCGCAGCATCGCGTCGGGGCGCAGCTTCGTCACCGCCAACAAGGCGATGATCGCGCATCACGGCGTCGATCTCGCGGCCGCGGCGGAAGCGGCGGCGGTGGCGCTCAAGTTCGAAGCGGCGGTGGCCGGGGGCATTCCGGTGATCAAGGGCCTGCGCGAAGGCGCGGCGGCCAATGCGATCGCGCAGGTCTATGGCATCCTGAACGGGACCTGCAATTACATCCTCTCGACGATGGAGGCGGAGCGGCGCGACTTTGCCGAAGTGCTCGCCGAAGCGCAGGCGCTCGGCTATGCCGAAGCCGATCCGGGAACCGACATCGACGGCATCGATGCGGCGCACAAGCTTGCCATCCTGGCCAGCCTCGCGTTCGGCACCCGCATCGACTTTGCCGGAGTGGGCACCGGCGGCATCCGGCACGTGCTGGCGGCCGACATCGCCGAGGCGGCGGCGCTCGGCTACAAGATCCGCCTGATCGGCCATGCCGAAACCCGTGCGGACGGGCTGTTCCAGCGCGTCGCGCCGCATCTCGTGCCGCTGGATCATCCGCTGGCGCACGTCTCCGGGTCGACGAATGCGGTGGTCGCGGAGGGCAATTTCGTCGGCCGGCTTCTCTTCCAGGGCCGCGGCGCCGGCGACGGGCCGACGGCAAGCGCCGTCGTCGCCGATCTGATCGACATCGCGCGGGGCGAATATGGTCCGGCCTTCGCGATGCCGGTCGCGGCGCTGGCCGAGCGGACTCCCGCCGATGCCGGCGCGCGGCTCGGCCGGGCCTATCTTCGCTTCACCGTCGAGGACCGAGTCGGCGTGCTGGCCGAGATCGCAGCGGCGATGCGCGATTCGAACGTCTCGATCGAAAGCCTGATCCAGCGCGGCGCAACCGCGGACGGCGACGTGCTGGTGGTGATGGTGACGCACGAAGGGCCGGAACGCTGCGTCGACCAGGCGCTCGCGCGGCTGGAAGGCGCCCCCTTCATGCGGGGCGCGCCGATTCTGATGCATATTCTCGCCTGAGCCCTCTTCCGCGCGGAGGGGATCGACGGCCTCACTGCGCCAGCGGGCGCTCCCGTTCGACCGCGCCGGTGCCGAGATTGGTCGACAGGCGGACGCCGACCATGCCGCAGCCGACATGGCTCATCGCGTTGCGCTCGGCACATGGTGCGCTGCGGGCCAGCAGCCGGGCCGTTTCCTCCCGCGGCATCGTCCGGCGCGGATCGCCGGGCGTCGAGACCAGCAGCGGAACCCGGTGGCGATCCGCGCCGCGCCGTGCGCAGACCAGGATCTCGGTGCCGTCGGAAGTCTGCCGGCAGCGCGGCTCGACGCGGGTCAGCGCCTGATAGGCCTCGAGCGGATCATCCGGCGGAGGCGCCGCGCCGGCCTGGAGGGAAAGCGCGATCAGCAGCGCGGCACCGGTGTCCATCTGGCCTGCTCCCCTGTCCGGAGGCGGTGATCCGCCGGCGCGTTCGGCGTGCGCCGGGCGCTTCTCGACATCGCAACATCGCTCGCCTATCGCCCGGCTCAAATCAGGAGAGGAACCGATTTCGATGGGTACGGCAAGCCAGAATCTCGACCGCGTCCTGGTGCTCGAGATGGTGCGCGTCACCGAGGCGGCGGCGGTTGCCGCGTCGCGGCTGATCGGACGCGGCAACGAAAAGGCGGCGGATGCGGCGGCAGTGGAAGCGATGCGCGACGCCCTGAACGCGCTCGAGATCGACGGCACGGTGGTGATCGGCGAAGGCGAGCGCGACGAAGCGCCGATGCTGTTCATCGGCGAGAAGGTCGGCACCGGCAGGGGACCGCGCATCGACATCGCCCTCGATCCGCTCGAAGGCACGACGATCACCGCCAAGGCCGGTCCGAACGCGCTGGCGGTGCTCGCCATTGCCGAAAAGGGCTGCCTGCTGAACGCGCCCGACGTCTATATGGACAAGCTGGCGGTCGGCCCTGGCTATCCGGACGGCGTGATCAGCCTTGACCGCACCCCCACCGAGAACATCCATGCGGTCGCCGCCGCAAAGGGCGTCGCGCCCCACCAGGTGATCGCCTGCGTGCTCGATCGGCCGCGCCACGAAAAGCTGATCGCCGAGCTGCGCGAAGTCGGCTGCGGGATCATGCTGATTCCGGACGGCGATGTCGCGGGCGTGATCGCGACGACCGATCCCGACACGACGATCGACGTCTATATGGGCTCGGGCGGCGCGCCGGAGGGCGTGCTGGCGGCCGCAGCGCTGCGCTGCGTCGGTGGCCAGTTCCAGGGCCGCCTCCTGTTCCGCAACGAGGACGAGAAAGCGCGCGCCTACAAGTGCGGGATCGAGGATCTGAACCGGATCTACGATCTCGGCGACCTTGCCAAGGGCGACTGCATCTTCGCCGCCACCGGCGTCACCGACGGATCGCTGCTGGCCGGCGTGAAGCGGCTGCGCGGCGGCCGGATGACCACCGAAAGCGTCGTCATGCGCGCATCGACCGGCACGGTTCGCTGGGTCCGCGGCGAACATCGCGGCGACCGCTGACCGGCCGGGCGGTCAGCGCGCCGCCCGGCGCACCGCTTCCCCGCGCAGCTGCTGGACGGCCGCTTCGTCGAGACCGTCGGGCCGCACCGCGCTGCGGATCTCGCACTGGGCGGGATCGACCGGATCGCCGAGCCGGATGCCGCCTGCCTCCTCGCGCAGCGCGACGACCGGCGGCCGCATCGGTTCGGCCCGGTTGGCGCCGGCGACGATGCCGAGCCGGCCGTCGCTGAGGCGCACGAACGCGCCGACCGGGTAGATGCCGATGCTCTTCACAAAGGCATCGAGCAGATCGGGATCGAACTGCCCGGCCCAGCTGCGCATCCGGCCGATCGATTCGGCAGGATCCCAGGCATCCTTGTAGGCGCGCTCGGAAGTGATGGCGTCATAGACGTCGCAGATCGCGCCCATCCGCGCGAACAGGCTGAGCCGGTGACCGGCCAGCCGGTTGGGATAGCCGGCGCCGTCGACCCGCTCGTGATGGTGGAGGCACACGTCCCGGGCCGCGGGCGGCACCGCCTCGCATTCGGACAGCAAGGCATAGCCCCGCTCGGGATGCGATCGGATCGTCTCGAACTCGGCATCGGCGAGACGGCCCGGCTTGTCGAGCAGCTCGAGCGGCATCACCGCCTTGCCGACATCGTGAAGCAGCCCGGCCAGCCCCGCCTCGCGCACCGCGCCTTCGGGCAGGCCGAGCTGGCGCGCGAAGTTGATCATCAGCGCGCAGACCGCGACCGAGTGCATGTACGTGTATTCGTGCCGGCTCTTCAGCCGGGCGACGCTTGCGAACGCATCCGGGTTGCGCGCGAGCGAGTCGGTGATGTCGCCGACCAGCGCGACCAGCGGCGCCGCCGTGCTGAGCTTGCCGAGCCGGGCATCGCCGAACAGCTTGGTGACGGCGCGCCGGCCTTCGCCGACCAGCCGGGTGGCGCGGCCCATTTCCCGGGCGACGCTGCACGGCTGCGGGGCGACCGCCACGCGCGCCGGGCGGCGTTGCGGCCGGCGCGGCACCGCGGTTGCCGGCAATGAACGCCCCCCGCCCGCGACGGGCGCGGCCGGCGCAGGCGGCGCCGGCAGGCCGCGCGCTTCATCGATGATGACCGCGGTGACCCCGGCGCTGCGCACCCGCTCGAGCATCCGCTCGGAGGAAATCTCGAACTTCGTCCGCCAGAAGGGATGGTCGAGCCAGCGTCCCTCGAAACCATGCACGAACATGCCGAGCTCGACCTCTTCCGGTCGCAACCGACGTAGCAGCATCCAATCCCCCGCCGCTCATCCCCGGCAGGACCGTGACGCATCCGTCTTAAGATTCGGTCATCGGCGCCGACGCGGCTGCGCGGTCCCGCCGCGGCTTGACAGGGGCCGGCCCGTATCGGAGCAGGAAGGCGCGTGCGCCGTTTTCTTCCATCCGCAATAAGGGCTTCTGACTTGGTGCGTTTCCTCATGCTGCTGGCCGGCGCCGGCCTCTGCGCCGTCACCCCCGCCCATGCCGACCCGGTCGAGCAGACCAAAGGCAGCTGGACCGACAAATTCCGCCAGCTCGAAGGCGAGGAATGGCCGACCCCCACCGATTATCGCAACGCCGCCGGCGCGCCTGGTCACCGCTACTGGCAGCAGAAGGTCGATTACGACGTCCGGGTGAGCCTGGACGAGGCGCGCCGGACCGTCACCGGCAGCGAAACGATCCGCTATCGCAACAACTCGCCCGATGCGCTGCCCTATCTCTGGCTGCTGCTCGATCAGAACGAGTATAAGCGGGACTCGATCGCCGAGCTGACCCAGACCGCGCCGGTCAGCGACCGCATCACCATCGGCGAGATCCGGCGCGCGAAGCGGATGCAGGAATGGGAAGGCGGCTTCACCATCGCCGCGGTGCGGGACGCCGAGGGACGGCCGCTCAACCATTCGGTCGTCGACAGCCTGCTGCGCGTCGAGCTGCCTCAGCCGGTCGCCGGCAATGGCGGCGAAGTCACGATCTCGATCGACTGGTCGTTCCCGCTGGCCGAACAGAAAGTCGTCGGCGGCCGATCCGGCTATGAATGCTTCACCGAGCCCGGCGAGGACGGCAATTGCATCTTCGAAGGCGCGCAGTGGTTCCCGCGGCTCGCCGTCTATTCGGATTATGAGGGCTGGCACAACAAGGCGTTCCTCGGCGCCGGCGAGTTCACGCTGGAGTTCGGCGATTACCGAGTCGCGCTGACCGTCCCCGCCGACCATATCGTCGCGGCGACCGGCGTCCTCGAAAATCCCGACGACGTGCTGTCGCCGGCCCAGCGCCAGCGGCTCGAGGCGGCCCGTACCGCGCGCGAGCCCGTCTATGTGGTGACGCCCGAGGAAGCCGAAGCGGCGGAGCGGCGGCGCGCCACCGGCACCAAGACGTGGCGGTTCGCCGCGCAGAATGTCCGCGACTTCGGCTGGGCGAGCTCGCGCAAATTCGCCTGGGACGCCCTCGGCGTGCGCCAGGAGTCGGCCGAAACGCCGCTCGTGATGGCGATGTCTTTCTTTCCCAAGGAAGGCCGCCCCCTGTGGGACGCCTATTCGACAAAGGCGATCGCCCACACGATCGACGTCTATTCGCGCTTCTCCTTCCCCTATCCCTATCCGGTCGCCCAGTCGGTGAACGGCCCGGTCGGCGGGATGGAGTATCCGATGATCACCTTCAACGGCCCGCGGCCGGTGAAGGACCGGAAGACGGGGGCGCTCACCTATACGGAGCGCGCGAAATATGGCCTGATCGGCGTCGTGATCCACGAGATCGGGCACAATTACTTCCCGATGATCGTGAACTCGGACGAACGGCAATGGACGTGGATGGACGAAGGCATCAACACCTTCCTCCAGTTCCTGGCCGAAAAGCTGTGGGACAAGGATTTCCCCTCCCGGCGCGGCGAACCGAAGGACATCGCCGAATACATGCTGAGCGAGAACCAGGTCCCGCTGATGACCCAGTCGGATTCGGTGCTCCAGTTCGGCGCCAACGGCTATGCGAAGCCGGCGACTGCGCTGACCATCCTGCGCGAAACGGTGCTCGGCCGGACCCTGTTCGATCGCGCCTTTCGCGAATACGCCAATCGCTGGCGGTTCAAGCACCCGACGCCTTATGATTTTTTCCGGACGATGGAGGAAAGCTCCGGCGTCGATCTCGACTGGTTCTGGCGCGGCTGGTTCTATTCGACCGATCATGTCGACATCGCGCTCGACCGGATCGTCGAGGCGCGCATCGACGGCTCCGATCTCGAGGCCGGCGCCGCGGCCCGGCAGGCAGCGCGCGCGGCCGAGCCCGGATCCTTGACCGCGGCGCGCAATGCCGGCGAGCCGACCGTCGTCGACCGCGATCCGGCAACGCGCGATTTCTATACCGGTCACGACCGCCTGTCGGTCACGCCGCAGGATCGGCGCGACCTCGCCTCGCGGCTGGAGGGACTGACCGGGCCCGAGCGGGAGGCGCTCGCCGTCGGCGACAAATTCTACCGCTTCACCTTCCGCAATGTCGGCGGGCTGGTGATGCCGGTGATCCTGAAGCTCGACTTCGCCGACGGCCGCAGCGAGACGGTGCGGATCCCGGCCGAGCTCTGGCGCCACAATCCGAGCCAGGTGACGTGGCAGTATGTGACAGACCGGACGATCACCGGCGCCGAGATCGATCCGCTGTGGGAGACGGCGGATGCGGACCGGGGCAACAATGTCTATCGCGGACGGATCGAGAAGACGGTGCTGAAAGTCGAGAGCCCGGACGAGATCGAGAACCGGATGAAGGACAGCGATCTGCAGGTGAAGCCGGGATCGCTGCGCACCTATCCGGCACCGCCGAAATGAGCCGCTGGCACGCCACCGCGATCGCCGCGGGGCTGCTGGGAATGGCGGCAGCCGCCACGGCGCATCGCGGCCATGACGCGATCAGCGTGGTGACGTTCGGGGACGGTCGGGTGACCGTGTCCCACCGCTTCGAAGCGCACGACATCGAACCGGCACTGGCGCGGATCGCGCCGGCGGCGCAGCCGTCGCTGGACGATCCGGACGCGGTCGCCGCGCTCGAAGCCTATCTCGGGCGCCGCTTCGCGCTTGCCGTGAACGGACGGCCGGTCCCGCTCGCCCATGTCCGCACCGACACCGCTTCCGCGGAGGTTCGCGTCGAGTTCGCGGGGAAGGCCGCGGCCCGGCCGAAGACCGTCGCCGTGCGCTCGTCGATCCTCGCCAACGTCTATCCGGGCCAGGTCCACCAGGTGAATGTCCGGGCGGGCGGGACCGTGCGGACCGCCCAGCTGCGCGACGGCACGGCCGCCACGCTTCGCTTCGAATGACCGGCAGTGGCCCCCGCCACACGCCGGTCGGCGGCGGAACACCAGACCTCCAGGCTCGGGCGAACCGTGGCTCCGGCCCGCCTCAACCAGGCTGGCCCCGCGGGTCGAGGAGCCGGTAGCCGATCCCCATTTCGTTGACGATCAGCGCGGGCCGGGCAGGATCGGGCTCCAGCTTCTGGCGCAGCTGGCGGATCACGCTGCGCAGATATTCGACGCGCTTGTCGTGCTCGTGCGGCCAGGCGGCCTCCAGGATGCGCTTGTGCGTGACGACCCGGCCCGGCGCGAGCGCCAACTGCGCCAGCACTTCATGCTCCTTCCTCGTCAGATGCACTTCGGCGCCGGCGCGGGTGACAAGATGCCCGACGAGATCAATCTCGACATCACCGGCGCGGACACGGCTGCTGCCCCCTTGCGCGGCGATCCTGCCGCGCAGGGCGGCGCGGATGCGCGCGAGCAGCTCGTCGCTGTCGAACGGCTTCGTCACGTAGTCGTCCGCGCCGAGATCGAGCGCGGCGACCTTGTCGTCGGTCGCCTCCCGGGCGGAAATGACGAGCAGCGCGGCCGGGCTGCGGCCTTTGAGCAGCGGCACCAGCTCGAGCCCGTCGCGGTCGGGCAGGCCGAGATCGAGCAGCACCGCGTCCGGCGCGTCGCGGTCGAGCGCGCGCAGCGCGCCGCGCCCGTCCTCGGCCTCGAACACACGGTAGCCGGCCCGCTCCAGCGCGCCGCGCAGCAGCCGGCGGATCGGCATCTCGTCGTCGACCACCAGGATCCGAGCGCCGCTCATTGATCCTCCTCTCGATCGTCGCGCACGATCAGCCGCTCGGGAAAGACGAGCGCGAAGCGGGCGCCGAGCCCGCCCTCGCGATTGCCAGCTTCCACCGCAAGCCCCATTGCCTCCGCAAAGCCCTTTACAATGGCAAGGCCGAGCCCGGTGCCGGAGGCGGACCGGTCCGAGCCTTCGAGGCGGCGGAACGTCTCGAACACTTCCACTTCCCGCCCGGGCGGCAGGCCCGGACCTTCGTCGAGGATCGCGAACTCGAGGCGGTCGGGCCGGCGCTGGCCGCAGATGGTGATGGGCGTGCCGGGCGCGCCATAGCGTCCCGCATTGTCGAGCAGGTTCAAGAGGCAGTGGTGGAACAGCTGTGGATCGATCCGGACCAGCGGCAGGCTGGGCGGCACGTCCAGGCGAATCTCATGCCCTTCAAGCGCGGCTCGGGCGTCGTGCACCGCGGCGGCCGCGGCATCGGTCAGGTCCGTGATCTCGAGATTGAGCTTGAGCGCGCCTGCCTCGATCCGCGTCATGTCGAGCAGGTTGGCGACGAAGCGGTTCAGCCGGCGCGCCTCCGCCTCGAGCGTGTCGACCAGCTCCGGACGAAAGCCGCGCCGCAGTTCGGCGGTCGCGGCAAGCACGGACGTGAGCGGCGTGCGCAGATCGTGGCTGACGGAAGACAGCAGCGCGTCGCGCAGCCGGTCCCGCTCGCGCATCGTGTCGAGCCGGCGCATTTCCTCCTCCAGGCGCAGCCGCTCGAGTGTCACTGCCGCCTGGTCGAGCTGGCCGAGCAGCAGCGGCAACTGATCGGACCGGATCGGATCGGCGCCGTCTTCCCGCGCAACCCCGATCACGGCGAGCACGCGGCCGCTCGCCTTCAGGGGCCGGAACTGCCAGTCGGATGCGGTCAGGGTCCCCGATCCGCGGCCGGCCGGATCGCCGGTGTCCCACACCCATTGCGCGGCGGCGCGCTCCATCGTCTCCAGCCGCACATCGGGATCGCTCGCGGCGGCGAGCGCCAGGCCGGTCGGGCTGCCCTCCAGCATGATTGCGCGGACCTCGAACAGCCGGGCAAGTTCGGCGCAGAGCAGCGCCGCCACCGCCTGCCGGTCGTTTGCCGCCGCGAGCTGGCGCAGCAGGCCGGCCCGGGCGGCGTTCGCCCGGGCGCTCGACGCTGCCAGATCCGCCTCGCCGCGCACGCGCCCGGCAAGCTGGCTGGTCACGATTGCGACGCCGAGCAGGGTGAAGATCGAGACGAGATTGGCGGGATCACCGACCGTCAGCGTGCCCGTCGGCGGCACGAAGAAGAAATTGTAGCACAGAGCGGACAGCAGGCCGGCGAACAGCCCCGCGCGCAGGCCGGACAGGCTGGCCGCCGCCATCACCGGCAGCAGGAACAACATGCCGACATTCGCAAGGTTCAGATGGCTGGCAAGCAGGCGGCCGATCAGCGTCACCGCCGCCACCATCGCGGCGGTCCACGCCCAGGTGGCGAGCGGGATCCGCGAGGCCGGGCGGCGCGCGCCGCCGGCGCGGCTGGTCAGCCTCGCCGGGTCCAGCGGCAGCACATGCACCGCCATGTCCGGCGTCTCGCGCACCAGCCGGTCGACCACCGATCCGTGGCGCAGCTCGAACCAGCGCGAGCGGCTGGATTTGCCGACGACGATCTGGGTCGCCCGCGCCTCCGCCGCGACGGCCTTGATCCCGTCGACGATCCGTGTCGCCGGGACCGTCGTCACCGCCGCGCCAAGCTGGGCGGCAAGATCGAGCGTTCGGGCGATGCGGGCATGGGCTTCGGCAGGCAGGGCGCGGCCGCGCGGCGTCTCGATATGAACGGCGGTCCAGGGCGCGTGCTGGGCGTCCGCCATCCGCTTGGCGGCGCGCACCAGCCCGTCGGCGCCGGGCAGTTCGCTGACCGCGACGACGATCCGCTCCGTTCCCGCCCAGTTTCCGCCGAGCGCATGGGCGCGGACATGATCGAGCATCTGCGCATCGACCGCCTGGGCGGCCCGGCGCAGCGCCAGCTCGCGCAGCGCCGACAGGTTCGACTTCGAGAAGAAATGGGCAAGCGCGCGGGTCGCTTCCTCGGGCAGATAGACCTTGCCCTCGCGGAGCCGCTCGATCAGCTCGTCCGGCGGCAGATCGACCACCTCGATCTCCGCCTGGTCGAGCACGCCGTCCGGCACCGTCTCCCGCACCCGCACCTTGGTGAAGGACGCGACGACATCGTTCAGGCTTTCGACATGCTGGATGTTGAGCGTGGTGTAGACGTCGATCCCGGCGGCGAGCAGATCCTCGACATCCTGGAAGCGCTTCGGGTGCCGGCTGCCCGGGGCGTTGCTGTGGGCCAGCTCGTCGACCAGGGCGAGACCCGGCCGGCGGGCGAGCAGCGCGTCCAGATCCATCTCGTCCAGGCGATGGCCCTGATGCTCCACCTCCCGCCGAGGCATGATTTCGAACCCGTCGACCAGCTCCTGCGTCTCCCGCCGACCGTGCGTCTCGACGACGCCGATCACGACGTCGACTCCGGCACCGCGGCGCGCGCGGGCGTCGCTTAGCATCTCGAACGTCTTGCCGACGCCCGGCGCGGCGCCGAGGAAGATCTTGAGCCGTCCCCGCGCCTCGCGTCGGGCCTGGCGCAGCAGCGCATCGGGCGAAGGCCGGCGTTCGTCGGCGGAGCGGCTGGTCACGCGCCGGTGTTAGGCCCGAGCGCGTCCAGCTGTCGATTGAGAAGCAGCACGTTGACGTGCGGCGCGCCGAGGATGCCGAGGCTCGGGTTGCGCACAGCCTCCCGGACGAGCCGCCGGACGGCGCTGGCTGGCAGGCCGCGCGCGGCGGCGACGCGTTCGACCTGTGCCAGGGCCATGGCCGGCGGGATGTGCGGATCGAGCCCCGAGCCGGAGGCCGTGACGGCATGGGCCGGAATGGCGCCGCGATGGCCTGCTGCCCGGATGGCGGCGACTCGCTCTTCGACGGCGGCGGCAAGCGCCGCCGAGGTCGGCCCGAGATTGCTCCCGGAAGAGGCGTTGGCGGCATAGCCGTCAGACCCGGCTGCAGACGGGCGGGGATGGAAATAGCGCGCGCTGCGGAAGGACTGGCCGACCCGTTCCGAGCCGATGACGCGGCCGTCCTCGAGGATCAGGCTGCCATTCGCCTGGTGCGGGAACAGCGCCTGGCCGAAGCCGAGGATGACGAGCGGATAGGCAAGGCCGGTGATCAGCGTCAGCAGCAGAACGAAGCTGATCGCCGGGCGCAGCGCGGATGTGAGATCGTGGCCCATGGGCAGGTTCCTCAGGCAAGACCAAGGCCGTTCACGGCCAGGTCGATGAGCTTGATGCCGGCAAAGGGGGCAAGGACGCCGCCAAGGCCGTAAATGGCGAGATTGCGGGCAAGCACCGCCCCCGCCGGCCGGGGCCGGTAGGCAACGCCCCTGAGGGCGAGCGGCACCAGCAGCGGGATGATCAGCGCGTTGAAAATGATCGCGCTCAGGATCGCGCTTTCGCTGCTGGCAAGGCCCATCACGTTGAACGCCGCAAGCCCCGGATAGAGGATCACGAAGATCGCCGGGATGATTGCGAAGTATTTGGCGATGTCGTTCGCGATCGAGAACGTGGTGAGCGCGCCGCGCGTCATCAGCAGCTGCTTGCCGAGGCCGACCACTTCGATCAGCTTCGTCGGATCGTTATCGAGATCGACCATGTTGCCGGCCTCGCGCGCCGCCTGGGTGCCGGTGTTCATCGCAACCCCGACATCGGCCTGAGCAAGCGCCGGCGCATCGTTGGTGCCGTCGCCGCACATCGCGACCAGCCGCCCGCCCTGCTGCTCCGCGCGGATCAGCGCGAGCTTGTCCTCCGGCGTCGCTTCGGCGAGGAAATCGTCGACGCCCGCTTCCGCCGCGATCGCCGCCGCGGTCAGCGGATTGTCGCCGGTGATCATGACCGTGCGGATGCCCATCTGGCGCAGCTCGGCAAAGCGTTCGCGGACGCCCGCCTTGACCACGTCCTTGAGCGCGATGGCGCCCAGCAACCGGCCATCCTTGGCGACGGCAAGCGGGGTCATGCCGGCCCGCGCGATCTCGTCGGTCACGCGGCGCAGCTCGGTGGCGGCAGCGCTGCCGTCCGCGCCGGGACTGGCCCGCAGCACCGAATCGACCGCGCCCTTCTCAATCACCCCGGCGGCCGATCGCACGCCCGAAATCCGGGTCTGGGCGGAGAAGGGGATGATCTCGGCGTCCGCCGGCAGGCCAAGCCCGTCGAGGCCGAACTGCGTGCGCGCGAGGAGGACGATCGAGCGCCCTTCCGGCGTTTCGTCGGCAAGGCTCGACAGCAGCGCCGCTTCGGCCAGTTCGGCGAGCGGCGTGCCGCCGACGGCGCGCAGCTCGCTCGCCTGGCGGTCGCCGATCGTGATGGTGCCGGTCTTGTCGAGCAGCAGCACGTCGATGTCGCCGGCCGCTTCGACCGCGCGCCCCGATTTGGCGAGCACGTTGTGGCGCACCAGCCGGTCCATGCCGGCGATGCCGATCGCGGAGAGGAGCGCCGCGATCGTCGTCGGGATGAGGGTGATCAGCAGCGCGGCGAGCAGCGGCACCGGCACGATTCCGCCCGAATAGACGGCAAGGCTCGGGATGGTCGCGACCGCGATCAGAAAGATGATCGTCAGGCCGACGAGCAAGATGGTCAGCGCGATCTCATTGGGCGTCTTCTGCCGCTCGGCGCCTTCGATCAGCGCGATCATCCGGTCGAGAAAGCCCTCGCCCGGCTCCTGCGTGATGCGCACCTTGATGCGATCGGAAATCACGCGGGTGCCGGCGGTCACGGCCGATCGGTCGCCGCCCGCCTCGCGAATCACCGGTGCCGACTCGCCAGTGATCGCCGCTTCGTTGACGGACGCCACACCATCGATGACCTCGCCGTCCGCCGGGATCAGATCGCCGGTCTCGACCAGCACGACGTCGCCGGCGCGCAGCTCCGTGGCCGGGAGCCGCACCGGCGCGGCGGCGCCGGCGGCGGGGAGCCGCTTGGCAAAGAGCGTCGCCTTGGTGTCGCGAAGCGATGCCGCCTGCGCCTTGCCGCGGCCCTCGGCCAGCGCCTCGGCGAGATTGCCGAACAGCACGGTCAGCCACAGCCAGAGGACGAGCTGGAGCTGGAAGGCGGCGCTCCCGGCGCCCTGGCCGGTCGCAAGCAGGACGGTCAGCAGCAGCGCGACAACGGCCGTGACGAACATCACCGGATTGCGGATCAGCAGGCGCGGATCGAGCTTCCGGACAGCCGCGGCGATCGCCGGGGCGAGCAGCGCGGCGGCAAAGATCGAGGGTTGGGCGGGGATGGGACGGGACATGATCGTCGATCCTCAGAAAAGTCTGCCGTCGATCATCGCGAGATGATCGGCAGCCGGCCCGAGCGCGAGGCTGGGCAGGAACGTCAGGCCGCCCAGCACCAGGATCAGGCCGGCCAGCAGGCCGATCCACAGCGCCCCGGTGGTCGGGAAGGAGCCGGGGCCGGCCGGCGTCGCGGTCTTGGCGGCAAGGCTGCCGGCGATGGCGAGCACGGGCAGGATGATGAAGAAGCGGCCGACGAACATCGCGACGGCAAGCGTCGACGCCCAGAAGGGATTGGACGCAGTCAGCCCCGCAAAGGCGGAGCCGTTGTTCGCCGTCGCCGAGGAATAGGCGTAGAGAATCTCGCTCAGTCCGTGCGGGCCCTGATCCTGCAGCCCTTCAAGCCCTGCCGGCAGCACCGCGGCGGTCGCGGAGAAGCCGAGAATGGCGAGCGGCAGCACTGCGATCGCGAGGACCGCCAGCTTCACTTCGCGCGCCTCGATCTTCTTGCCGACATATTCCGGCGTGCGCCCGACCATCAGGCCGGCGACGAAGATCGCAAGGATGCAGTAGAGCAGGATGCCGTACAGCCCGGCACCGACGCCGCCGATGATGATTTCGCCGAGCTGCATGTTGAACAGCGGCACGAAGCCGCCGATCGGCGTGAAGCTGTCGTGCATCGCATTGACCGCGCCGCAGGAGGCGGCCGTCGTCACGGCCGCAAACAGCGCCGATGCGGCCGGGCCGAAGCGCGTCTCCTTGCCTTCCATGTTGCCGTCTGCGGGATCCACGCCGAGCGCATGGTGGATCGGATTGCCGCCCGCTTCCGCAACATAGGCGGTCGAGACGCCGGCGGTGAACAACAGCAGCATTGCCGCCAGGATCGCCCAGCCCTGCTTCGTGTTGCCGACCGCCTTGCCGAACGTCCAGGTGAGGCCGGCGCCGAGCGCGAAGATCGAGAGCATCTGCAGGAGGTTCGAGAACTCGTCCGGGTTCTCGAGCGGATGGGCCGAGTTCGCGTTGAAAAAGCCGCCGCCGTTTGTGCCGAGCATCTTGATCGCAAGCTGCGAGGCCACCGGGCCGAGCGCGATCACTTGCTCGCCGCCTTCCAGCGTCGTCGCGACAGCGGCCCCGGCCAGCGTCTGCGGCACGCCGAGCGCGATCAGCAGCAGCGCATAGACGAGGCAGACCGGCAGCAGCAGATAGAGCGTGATCCGGGTGAGGTCCGCCCAGAAATTGCCGATGCCCGCCGCCTCGCGCCGCGCGAAGCCGCGGATGATGGCGAAGGCGACCGCAATGCCGGTCGCGGCGGAGAGGAAGTTCTGGACGGTCAGGCCCAGCATCTGGACGAGATGCGCCATGGTCGTCTCGCCGCCATAGCTTTGCCAGTTCGTGTTGGTGACGAAGCTGACGGCGGTGTTGAAGGCGACCGGCGCCGGCACCCCGGCAACGTCCTGCGGGTTGAGCGGCAGCACGCCCTGCAGCCGCTGCAGCGCGTAGAGGAGGACGATGCCCGTCATGTTGAAGAGAAGCAGCGCGACGGCATAGCCGCGCCAGCCCTGCTCCCGCGCGGGATCGACGCCGGCGGCGCGATAAAGCGCTCGCTCCACGGCGGCGAGCGGCGCCTGCATCGGCGGGCGTCCCTCCATCACGGCGTAAAGCCAGAGGCCGAACGGCTTCGCCATCAACGCGGTCAGGGCGATGAAGCCGAAGATGAGGGCCCAGCCCTCGGGCGTGGTGTGCTGCATGAACGCGGCCTTCAGAAGCGCTCGGGCCGCGCAAGCACGGCGACGAGATAGACGAGGAGAAACAGGGCGGTCAGGCCGCCGAGCCAGAGCTGGAGCGTCATCGCCGCCGCCTCAGGCCTGATCGCACAGCCGGATCACGGCAAGCGCGAGAGCGAACAGGCCGGCCAGCAGGGCGAGCCAGGACAGGTCTTGCATGATGATCCTCACCACCGGGCGGACATGCCGACATAGAGCTGGGCGTCGGGCGTCGCGCGGTTCAGGCCGAAATTGCCGCCCACATCGATCTGCAGCTCGTCCGTGATCAGATGGGCGACGGCGACGTCCGCCGAATACTGGCGGACCGTGCCGGACGGATCGAAATTCTGGGACGTCCAGAGCTCGCCATAGAGCGTCGTCCGCCCGATCTGCTTGCCGATGTTGACGAGCCCGGTCAGCTGCACATGGCGGCCGCTGCCGTCCGCGTCGGCGAGCAGGTCGAGCGACGGCACGACGGTCAGCGTGACGCTGCCCGGCAACGCCAGGTTGGCGGGCGCGATCACGCCACCTTCCCAGGCGCGGTTGCCGACGCCGCGGGGCGCGGTCGGCAGCTTCACATAGGGGACGAGCGCGAACTGCAGCGGCCGGTCGGTCGGCGTGTAGCGCTGCTTCACGCGCAGGATCACGTCGCCCGTGCCGTCGACCGTCTCGCGCGCGCCGTCCGTCTCGGTGGTCACGCGGGCAAAGGGCACCCAGGAGATGTTGACGTCGGCGCTGTCGCTGATCCCGTATTTCAGGACCGGACTGGTGAACAGCTGGGTTCGGGTGGTGACGCCATCGGCGCTGAGCCGGCCGTCATTGTAGAGATCGCTTTCGACCTGCCATTTGCCCCGGGGAACGGTGCAGGCGAAGTTCGATTTGGTCGGCCGGTCGGTGCAGATCGGCGCATCGGCGGCGGAGCTGGTCGGCACATTGGCAATGGGCTCCCCGGCCGCGGCCGGCGCTCCGGTGGCGGCGGCAAGCAAGAGGCCGGCGAGAGTCGATGTGGCGGTGTTCATTCGGGTCCTCGCATGCAGCGCCCGATCGAGCGGAACGGGCGCGCGACCAGCGACATAGGCGCACGGATCGTGCGATTTCGAGCCGCAGGATCGGCCGGCGCCATAGGATTCTCGTTGATTTGTTCGCGGCCGCTGCGACCGCGCCGGTTCCCGCGGGCGACCGCTTGACGGTATATGAGCAGATGCTTATTTAGTGAACACTAATGGAACGCATGATGATCCACGCCCCTCTCTCCCCCGCCGCACTGGCGGAGCGCGCCGGCCGCGTCGCTGATCTGCTGAAGGCGATCGGCAATCCCCGGCGGCTGATGGTGCTCTGCCAGCTCGTCGAACAGGGCGAGATGACGGTCGGCGCGCTGGCCGATGCGGTCGGCCTGTCCCAATCGGCGCTGTCCCAGCATCTGGCGCGCATGCGGGAAGACGGGCTGGTCGCGTTCCGGCGGGAGCGCCAGACCCTGTGGTACCGGATCGCCGACGCACGGATCGCGACGCTGCTCGCCACGCTTCACCAACTCTATTGCCGCGAGGACGCGATATGACGCCGCTCAGCCCTGCCAAAGCCCGGGCCCTGATCGCCCAGGGCGCCATGCCCGTCGACATCCGCCCGCCGGACGAGTTCGCGCGCGGTCGCGTGCCGGGTGCGGTCAACGTGCCCGTCGACTGCCTGGACGGATTGGCGGCAATCGCTGCGCCGGCGGTGGTCTTCCACTGCCGGTCCGGCGCCCGCACCGCCGCGCATCGCGCCCGGCTCGACGCGGCGGCGCCTTGCCCCGCCTATCTGCTCGATGGCGGGCTCGACGCATGGCGCCGGGCCGGCCTGCCGGTCGAGGCGGATGCGGGCGCACCGCTTGAGCTGATGCGGCAGGTCCAGCTGGTGGCAGGCGCGCTGATCCTGCTCGGAGTCGGCCTCGGCTTTCTTGTCGCCCCGGCCTGGTTCGCGCTCGCCGCCTTCGTCGGCGCCGGGCTGATGATGGCCGGCGCGACCGGCTGGTGCGGCATGGCGCGCCTGCTGGCGGTGATGCCTTGGAACCGCCCGGCCGCCGGCACCGGGGCCTGATTGACGCGCCCGACGCGCCGGATAGATGATGATCGGCGCGGATCGGCACAGGACGGCGCGGGCATCGGGCGGCAGCATGCGGAGGAAGCGGAAGCCTGGTCGTGGCGCCCTTGCGCTCGCGCCGCTGGCCCTCGCCGCCTGCGCGACCGCGGAGGTGGGGCCGCCGGGATCGATCAGCCATGCACTCCGCGCCGATCCGGACAACGGCCCGGCGATGGCGCTTGCGCCGGACATGGTGCGGCGCACGGGCGCCATTCTCTTCATCCGCATGGGCCTCGGCTGGCAGCGACTGGTCGATGTCGGCACCTGCGCGGGATATGCCACCTGCGACCGGTACCGCGTCCGGGGCATGTGGCTGGGCCGGTTCGTCGCCATTTCCCATTTCAGCGGCGAGGCCACGACGGTCTATCTCTACGACATGCACGCCGGGACCAGCCATCTCGTGGGCGCGGTTCCCGTGTTCGGGCCGGACGGACGAGTCTTCGTCGCGGCCGACCATGACGAGCAGAATGAGAGCGATCTGCTCGGCACCGCAATCTGGGACGCCTCGGAACGCGGCGCCCCCCGGCTGCTGCAGCTGTTCCCGGTCGAGCAGCTCGCTTTTCCGCGCATCGAAGGCTGGCGCGGGCGCGACTGCGTCGAGCTGACCGGCCTGCCCGGCTATGGCACCGCCACGTTCGACGCGGCCGCGCCGCGCATCACGGCCTTCGCGGTCCGCGACCGGGGCGTCTGGCGGATGGACACCAACGGCCGCCCGGACCTGTGCCGGGTGCGGGGGGCCGCTCCAGATGTTCGACGGCAGGCCGGCACGGCTCCGCGCTGACGCTCGACGAGAATACAGGAAGAGCGCAAGGGATCGTCGGTGACGCGCGCTGTTCGCGCAACCGCCGGTGCGGCGGCCTCAGTCACGCCGCCATGGCGCGGCTTAATCTATGTTAGTTCCGGAGCCGGACCTGCCGCCGTGTCCGATGATGAAATTGGGCGAGTCTGATGGGATTCTGAGGGTGTCTCCCATTTGTCTGGAACTCTCAAGTGTTTTGGAATCAATCTCTTGCATGCCAATGAGGCATATACGCTTTTACAAGGTTTCTGTCGGATATTCCATGAATACCGACATTTTTCGGCTCTCAGAACAGTCATTCAAGGGTTCGCTCCGATGGGATTCTCGAAGCAAGAACGTACTGCCTGGCTGGGGATGGTGGCGGCGACTGGCCTGGCGCATGCACAACCCGTGCTGGCAACGGAAGTCTCTCTCTCCGGCATCGTTGTCAATGCATGCATCTTGACGACCACTCCCGGCACGCTTGGTCCGGAAGGGGATGGACTGACGCTCAGCAGCGCCGGGGTCGGCGGTGTCCCGGCGATCCTGAACGTCGTCGCGACCGGCGGTTCCCCGTCGCTGCTGTTCAGCGCGCCGACGGTCACGACCCCCGTTGGCTTTCAGGGCAATGCCTCGCCGTCGATCGCCTACACATCCGGCGGCGGCGTCCTGCAGCCGTTCACCGACACAAGCAGCACGCGAGCGCTCGGCCGGCTGATCGACGTCGTCACCGTCCAGGGGCGCATCGTCACCACCGAAGGCCTCACCAGCGGTGCCTACACGGTCCGGACGACGGTCACATGCCAGCAGTAAGGGGCGTGGCCGTCGCGGCCGCTGCCTTGGGACTGACCGGCGCGGCACACGCCGTCGGCCTCGGGCCGCTGGTCAAGGACGGGCGGATTGCAGGCGAGCGGATCGCCTTCAACCTGACCCTGTTCAATCCGGATGCGGCGGCGAACAGCTATGTGATCGGGGCGATCGGGACGGAGGACGAGGCGCTCCAGCCTCGCGTGACCATCTTCCCGTCCGCGGTGACGCTGGGCGCCAAAAGATCTCGCCAGATCATCGTCATCGTCGACCAGCTGAGCGTCGGCGAAACCTATCGATTCAGGGTCTGCGCCGAACGCGCGCACGAGCCCGAAGGAGGACTTCTGCATGCGCGCGTATGTTCGAAGCTTGCTGCCCATCGCGTCGATCGCGATGACGGGCTTGGCCTGTCCGGCCGAAGCGCAACTGAACGGCCTGCTGCTGCCCCAGGCGCCGACCGGCGCGGGGGGTGAGGATTCGATCGAGACCTCAAGCGGAACCCGCTGCCGGCAGAGCATCAACTCCAGCGGCGCCTATCTCGACATGGGGGCCGTGGCGAGTTCGGCCACCGCACCGCGCCCGGATCAGCGCGCCTTCCTGGCCACCGAGCCGGAAGGCGAGGCGATTGCCTATGCGCGCGTGACGATTCCGCTCGGCCGCCGGCCGAAGCGGATCGACTGCACGGCCGTCTACGAGCTCGAGCTCGCAAAGCTCCGGCAGGAAGTCGAGCTGCTCAGGATCAGCGCGCGATAGGCCGAGGCCCGCCGGCGCGGCCGGGCACGGGGCTCCCCTCGGCCGGCGCCGTCCTCGCGGCTGCGGATCGCATCGGCTCCGGCCGGGCGCATGCGTTGCGCAGCCAAGCACCCGCCGATCGGCTCCCCCCCACGCGCGGCAGGCTTGGGAGCTTTTGCGCTTGCGTCCGGCAGCGGGCTCGGGTCACTTGCAAGTGCAACCAGCTTTGATCTCCCAAGCAACAGGATCGTCATGCACACACACAGGTTGGATCTCGCGTTCGGCCCGCTCGCCCCGCGCCTGCGGCAGTGGCGGCACATGCTCGTGCTCGGCGCCGTCGGTTTGGCGGCGTGGGCCGGGCTCGCCGCTGCCGGCGACGCCCGGGCGGCGGCCCCGAAAGACGGCGCCGCGCCATCGGTGCAGCGCCTCGCGACCCTCCCGATGCTGACCGGCACGACGCCGTCCGCGCCGCGCTGGTCCCCGGACGAGACGCGGATCGCGTTCCTCTGGAACGATGGCGGCTGGCCCTTCCGGGACGTGTGGCTGGCCGACGCGGCGGGCGGCGCACCGCGCCGGCTGACCCGGCTCGAAGGCGACAGCCCGGCCAAGGCGCAGCCCTTCGGCGCGCAGCGGGAAACCGGCACCAGCCTCGATTCGCTGCGCAAGGACATGGACCAGCGCGAACGCGGCGGCGTGGGCGACCTGGCCTGGGGGCCGGACGGCAAGAGCATCTACTTCTCCTTTGCCGGTGCAATTCATCAGGTGCCGACGACGGGCGGCGAGATCCGGACGCTCACCAAGCCGGGCGCGGGCAAGTCCGCCCTCCAAGTGTCTCCCGACGGTCGCTGGCTGTCCTATGTCGAAGTGGGCGACCTCTGGCTCCTGAACCTCGCGACCGGTGAAGCCCGGCAGGCGACCCGCATCGGCGCGCCCGGCATCAGCACGATCGCGATCGGCAGCCTCGCCGGGCCCGATGCGGCGATCACGTCCTATCGCTGGTCGCCGGCGTCCGATCGGATCGCATTCGTGCACACTGATCGGCGCAAGGTCCGCATCGTGCCCTTTCCGTCCTATCTTCAGGCGGAAGAACCCGTTCTCCACCAGGTCCGGCGCTCCTATCCCGGCAACACGCTCGAGACCCGCCGCGTCGGGATCCTGACGCTGGGCGCCAAGGATCCCGCCTTCCTCAACCTGCCCGAGGAGAACAAGCGGTCGATCCTCGACTGTGAATGGTCGCCCGGCGGGGACCGCCTGTTGATCCAGACGGACTCCGACGACGCGGAAGACCGCTGGATCCATGTGGCCGATGCGCGCGATCTGAGCGTCCGCGAGATCTTCCACGATCAACGGCCGCGGCGCGTCTATGCGATGTTCGAGGCCGAATGGAGCGCCGACGGCCGGGAGATCTTCTTCATTTCCGACGCCGACAAGCATTACCGCATTGCCGCGATCCCGGCGGCAGGCGGCGCGGTCCGGCCGGTGACGCCGGACAGCTTCGATGTCGCCGGCAACATCAAGACGATGCGGGGCGGCGACCTGCTCTTCGTCGCTGCCTATCCGACGCCGTACGAGCGCCAGGTGCTCCGGATCCCGGCCAAAGGCGGGACGCCGGTGCGCGTCACCCGCAGCGAGGGCACGCACGAGCCCACCTACAGCCCCAGCGGCGGGAAGATCGCGCTCATCTCCAGCAGCGACCGGACGCCTCCCGATCTGTTCGTCGCGGCCGCCGGCGGCGGTGGCGACAAGCGGCTCACGCGTTCGCCGATCAAGGGATTCGACGGCTTTGCATGGGCCGTTCCGCGCTACGTCAGCTTCCCGAGCCGGGCCGGCGACTATCAGGTCCATGCGCGGATCATCGAGCCGCCCAATCTCGATCCTTCGAAGTCGTACCCGGTGATCATCGGCAACGTCTATTCGAACACGGTCCGCAATCAGTGGCTGACGGCGCGGCCGATCGGCCTTCTCCAGCAGCACCAGGTCCTGGCGAAGGAGTATATCGTCGTGCAGGTCGACCTGCGCGGCAGCCTGGGCTACGGCGTCGCCTTCCGCGAGGCGTTCCAGGGGGATTGGGCCGGCGGCGACATGGAAGACCTGCTGGGGGCAGTCGACTATCTGACCAGCCTTCCCTATGTCGACCGCAACCGGATCGGCATCTGGGGCAACAGCTATGGCGGCCTGATGACCCTGGCCGCGCTGTTCAAGCATCCGGGCGTGTTCGCTGCGGGCGTGGCCGGCGCGCCGGCCGTCGATCCCCGCCGGTTCCTGGGCGGCGATCAACATCTGTCCCGCTATCCGGAAGACCGGCCGGACGTGTTCACCGAACAGAGCCTTCTGAGATACGGCGAGAATCTCGAGGACCCGCTGCTCTTCCTCCACAGCTTCCACGATGACGTGGTGCCGCTTCTCACCACGCTGCAGATGACGGAAAAGCTGATGCACCTGGGCAAGAAGTTCGAGATGGCGATCCCCTCGAACACGGGCCATTGGTGGGCAGGGCGCGAACATTATGCGGCCTACACCCTCGGCTATCTCCAGGATTTCCTGGACGAGCATGTCGGCCCCGGCGCGAGGGAGAGAGAGGCGCGCTGAAAAGGCTGCTGCGGACGCGACTCGCTTCGTCTCGTTCCCGCGGGGCCGCGGAGCGGATCCGGAGCGACCCTCCCGGACAGACGGCCCGATCGGCGCCGAGGTCGGGGATCGGTCGCCACCCGCGCCACGGCGCGGCCGCCACGGGGATTGACAATAAGTCTACCTAGGTAGACTTATTGTCCGATGGCTCGTTCGCGCGCACTCTCGGCTCATGCGAGGCGGATTCTCGCTGCGCTGCTGGCGGGCGGCGGCGCATGGCGCCACGGCTACGAGCTCGCGCGGGTCGCCGATGTGCGGTCGGGCACGCTTTATCCGTTGCTGATCCGCCTGGAAGAACAGGGCTATCTGGAAGCGGAGTGGCAGCCGCCTGCGGAGAAAGGGCGGCCGGCGCGGCATGCCTATCGACTGACCGCAAGCGGCATCGAGCTCGCCCGCAACAACCCGCCCGACCGCGCCCCGCCCGCGCGGCCCGGTCGCCGGGCGGCCGCGACATGAGCCGCGGCATGCGCCGCCGCTTCGCGATCATCGCCTGCCGCGTCCTGCAACGGGTGCTGCCGCGGCGGCTGCGATCATGGGGCGCGGCCGTCGAAGCCGAACTCGGCGAGATCGCCGACGACCGCCGCGCGCTGTGGTTCGCGCTCGGCAGCGTTGCTGGCCTGATGCCGCGCGCCCTGGGCGCTCATCTCGCCCACGCCGCACAGGCGCTGGCCGCCAACGTCCATCCGGGAGGAACACGCATGAGGGGATTAGCGACGCTTGCCTGGCAACCTCGGGCGATCGGGATCGCCTGTGCGGTCGGCGCGGTCGCGCTGGGGCTTGCCGCGCTGGCGGCGGCCGGCGCCCCGCCTGCCTTTATCGGCATCAACGCGGCCGCACTGGTGATCGGCAGCCTCCTGATCGGGATCCTCGACACGGTCGGTGCCGGCCGCATCCGGCCCGCACAATACCGGCCGGGAATAGTGCTGATGGCACTCGCACTGGCGCTGCTTGCGACGGCCCTGCTCGGCACCCGCGCCAACGGCGCGGCGCGGTGGGTCGCTCTGGGCGGGCTGTCGATCCAGCCCAGCCTGATCCTGCTGCCGGTCATGCTCGTCGCCTTCGCGCGCGCCCGGGACGCGCTTTCGGCCGGGGCGATGGTCGTCGCCGCGGCGGCGCTGGCGCTGCAGCCGGATCGGGCGATGGCCGGCATGCTCGCGGCCGCCGGGGCCGCTCTCGCCCTGCGGCGGCCGAGCCGGAATGTCCTAATCGTGCTTGCCGCCGGGATGGCCGGCTTTGCCGTCACGCTCGCGCGGGCCGACCTGCTGCCGGCCACGCCTCATGTCGACCGGCTGCTGTACACGTCATTCGCGGTCCACCCCCTGGCCGGCATCGCCGTGCTGGGCGGCACGCTCCTTCTGCTCGTGCCGGCGATCGTCGGGCTGCGGCACGATGCTGCCCAGCGCGACGTGCATCTGGTCTTCGGGGCCGCGTGGCTCTCGGCGATCGCGGCGGCCGCGCTCGGCAATTACCCGACGCCCATCGTCGGCTATGGCGGCAGCGCCATCGTCGGCTACATGCTGAGCATCGCGCTGCTGCCCAAAGGGCCGCGCGCCGCCGCGGCCGGGTCGCCTCACGCGCCGCAGGCCGGCGTGCCGCCGTCCGACCGGCGGCTGCGCCTCGGCCTGGCTCGCTAGCCCGGCGGGTGGCCCGGACGCCCTGGCCGCGCCCGGCCGTCTCTCCGATGCCGCTGGATGGATGCGAAGGGGATGGTGCCCAGGGGCGGAATCGAACCACCGACACCGTGATTTTCAGTCACGTGCTCTACCAACTGAGCTACCTGGGCCTTGAGCGGAAACCGCGGCAAGAGCGGGGCCTATAGCGGCGCGTCCTCGTCCGTGTCCAGTGGCTTTGCGCCGGGGCCGCCGGCCGGCGATCCCGGCACGCGATAGGCGTCGCCCAGCCAGTTGAGCAGGTCGCGGTCACGGCAGCCCTGGCTGCAGAAGGGCGCCTGCGCGGCGACGGCCGGGCGCCGGCAGAGCGGGCAGAGATCAGCCTTGCGGTTCGACATGGCCGCCGGACATGGGAAGCGCCGGATCGGCCCGCAAGCCCAGCTCCGCGCCGGTGCGGCGGCCGAGTTCCGCCAGCCAGGCGGGATGCGCATCGATCACCCGCGCGACCGCGGGCGGCGCGACGAGCCGGTGGCGGCCGCCGATCACCTCCCGCTCTGCCCGGCGCAGCAGCGCCCGGGCCGCCGCCGCCGCCGGATCGGCCTGGACCAGCTCGAGGAGCGACGGGCGGCGGCGCGGCCGGACGAGGTGCAGCAGGCCGAAGCCGTTCACCGCGGTGCGCTCGAACGGCGGCGGCAGCACCGCATCGAGCGCGGCGGCCGCCGCCTGACGGGCCGCCCGGTCCGCCACGGTCGGGAGATCGATGCCGATCGATCCGGCAATGCCGAAGCGCCGGATCGCCGCGCCGGCCGCGGCCGCACCGGCACGGGCAAGTTCGGCCGGCGGCAGCAGGCCGTCGACGTCGATCACCGTCATCGCCGCGGTCAGATCGATGCGCAGCAGGCCGCCTGCGAACGGCACTTCGCCGCTCGCCGCCTGGTCCAGCAGATCGGACCAGCCGGCGGCTTCCAGCGCATCGGGGCCGGGCCCGGCGGGCCGCGCCGGCGGCAGCGGCGGCTCCGCGGCCGGAGGCGCACCGTCGAGGCCGCGGGCGACCGGCAGCTTCCACCGGCCCCGCTCCGGCACCGCCTCCCGCTCGATCACCACGTCCAGGGCGGCACCTTCGGCCAGGCCGGCCGGCACCCGTGCCAGCAGCGCCTCGCCGCCGGCCGCCAGCGCCACTCGCCCGAAGGGACCGTCCCGGCCGAGAAAGCGCGCCGCGGTCACGGTGCCGGCGCGAATCGTGCCATCGAGCGCGATCCGCGCCTCGACGATGGCGCCGGCCTCGATCAGCGCGAAGCGCGTCTCGCCGATGCCGGCTTCGACCAGCCACTCACCCAAGCGGATGACCCGCCGCCTCGAGCAGGGCGCGGGTCTCGTACAGCGGCAGGCCGACGACGCCGGAATGGCTGCCGGCGAGCGCGCGGACATAGGCCTCGGCACGCCCCTGGATCGCATAGCCGCCGGCCTTGCCGCGCCATTCGCCGGTGCGCAGATAGGCGCCGACCTCTCCCGCGGTCAGCCGCTTGAACGTGACGGTGGTGACGGACAGCCGGTGCCGCGCCCGGCCAAGCGCGTCGATCAGCGTGACGGCGCTCAGCACGCGGTGGCGCCGGCCGGACAGCAGCTCCAGGCAGCGCCGCGCGGTCGCTTCGTCCTCGGCCTTGGGCAGGATGCGCCGGCCGGCCGCAACCACCGTGTCGGCGCCCAGCACCAGCGCACCGGGATGGACGGCGGCGACGGCGGCTGCCTTGCCCGCGGCCAGGCGGCGCGCATGCGCGGCCGGCAGCTCGCCCGGCAGCGGTGTCTCGTCGATTTCGGCCGGGATGATCGCGTCGGGCGCGATCCCGATCCGCGCGAGGAGATCGACGCGGCGGGGGGACGCGGAAGCGAGGATCAGGGCCGTCCGGGCCGGGGGCGGCGACGCAGCCACGGCGTCGTCACTTGAACCGGTAGGTGATCCGGCCCTTGGTGAGATCATAGGGAGTGAGCTCGACGAGCACTTCGTCGCCGACGAGCACGCGGATCCGGTTCTTCCGCATCTTGCCCGCGGTGTGGCCGAGAATCTCGTGATCATTCTCAAGGCGCACGCGGAACATGGCATTGGGCAGGAGCTCGACGACCTGCCCGCGCATTTCGATCAGTTCTTCCTTAGCCAAGCAGCAGCCTTCATCTTCGAAACGGGTGGAAAAATCGCGCCGCCATAGCGGAGCAGGCCGCAAAAGGCAAAGCCCGGCCGCACCGCTCGCCCGGTGCCGCGTCTGCCCCGCGGCACCGGGCGGCGGCACCGGTCAGCCGCCGGCGATCGCCGCCAGCAGCAGCAGGGCGACGATGTTGGTGATCTTGATCATCGGATTGACCGCCGGACCGGCGGTGTCCTTGTAGGGATCGCCAACGGTGTCGCCGGTCACCGCCGCCTTGTGGGCCTCGGATCCCTTGCCGCCGAAATTGCCGTCCTCGATGTATTTCTTGGCATTGTCCCAGGCGCCGCCGCCGGACGTCATCGAGATCGCGACGAACAGGCCGGAGACGATCACGCCGAGGAGCAGCGCGCCGAGCGACGCAAAGCCGTTCGCCTGCCCGGCGACCGCGGTGATCACCAGATAGACGAGGATCGGCGCCAGCACCGGCAACAGGCTGGGGACGATCATTTCCTTGATCGCGGCGCGGGTGACGAGATCGACGGTCCGCGCATAATCGGGGCGGCTGGTGCCGGCCATGATGCCGGGATTGTCGCGGAACTGGCCGCGGACTTCCTCGACCACCGCACCGGCCGCGCGGCCGACCGCGGTCATCCCCATCGCCCCAAACAGATAGGGAAGCAGCGCGCCGAGCAGCAGGCCGACGATCACATACGGGTTGCTGAGCGAGAAATCGACGGCGAGCGTCGGAAAGAACTCTTTCAGGTCCGTCGTATAGGCCCCGAACAGCACCAGAGCGGCAAGACCCGCCGAGCCGATCGCATAGCCTTTGGTCACCGCCTTGGTGGTGTTGCCGACCGCATCGAGCGCGTCGGTGCGGTTGCGGACTTCCCCCTCCAGCCCGGCCATTTCGGCGATGCCGCCGGCATTGTCCGTGACCGGACCATAGGCGTCGAGGGCGACCACCATGCCGGCGAGAGCGAGCATCGAGGTCGCCGCGAAAGCGATCCCGATGATGCCGGCGATCTGAAAGGTGGCGATCACCGCCACGACGATCACCAGCGTCGGCAGTGCCGTCGATTCAAGGCTGATCGCCAGGCCCTGGATCACGTTCGTGCCATGGCCGGTCTCGGAGGCGCGCGCGATCGACTTGACGGGCCGGTAATTGGTGCCGGTGTAATATTCGGTGATCCAGACGATCAGCCCGGTCACCGCCAGGCCGATCAGCATGCACCAGAACAGGTCCCAGCCGGTGAAGGCGAGGGCGGCGTCCTCGACCGGCGGAAGCGAGGCGCCGGCGAACACGTCGGCGCCATCGTCGAAGAAGGCGGCGCCGCCGATCGTCGCATCGAGATCGCCGAGCGTCAGCCAGGTGGCGAACCACAGCAACGGCACCGAAAGCAGCGCAGTGGTGATGAAGCCCTTGTAGAGCGCGCCCATGATCGACTGGTTGCCGCCGAGGCGGACCAGATAGGTGCCGGCGATCGACGCGACGATGCAGACGCCGCCGACGACCAGAGGCAGCGCCATCAGCCGCAGCATGTCGGCCGAGCTCGCCTGGACGAGCAGCGCGATCGAAACCATCGTCACGCCGAGCGTCACCACATAGGTCTCGAACAGATCGGCGGCCATGCCGGCGCAGTCGCCGACATTGTCGCCGACATTATCCGCGATCACGGCCGGGTTGCGGGGATCGTCCTCCGGGATGCCGGCTTCGACTTTGCCGACAAGATCGGCCCCGACGTCCGCTGCCTTGGTGAAGATGCCGCCGCCCAGACGGGCGAAGATCGAGATCAGCGAGGCGCCGAACGAGAGGGCGACCAGCGCGTCGATCACCCGCCGGTCATCGGGGGCATAGCCCTGGACGTCGGTCAGCACCCAGAAGAAGCCGGCGATGGCGAGAAGGCCGAGGCCGGCGACCAGCATGCCGGTGATCGCGCCGGAGCGGAACGCCACCGTCAGACCCGCCTGCAGGCTGCTCCGCGCCGCTTCCGCCGTGCGGACGTTCGCACGCACCGAAATGTTCATGCCGATATAGCCGGCGACACCGGACAGCAGCGCGCCGACCACGAAGCCGAGAGCCGAAATCAGGCCCAAAAAAAAGGCGACCAGGGCCGCCACGATCACGCCCACGATGGCGATCGTCTTGTACTGGCGGCCCAGATAAGCCTGCGCCCCTTCCTGGATGGCGCCGGCAATCTCCTGCATTCTGGCGTTTCCGGCCGGCTGGGCCAGCACCTGGCGACTGGTGAAGATTCCGTAGAGGACTGCGAGCACCCCGCAGCCGATGGCGATCAGGACGACGTTCATGCACTCCCTTCCCTGTTCGGCGGCTTGGGCATGTGCCGCTCTGTCGGGGAAGCGTATGGCTGGAAAAACGGGACGGCAAGCGGCGATCGCTCAGCCATGCTCCCAGCCCAGCCGGGGCGGCAGATCGACCGGCGCGCCGCCCTGGCAAAGGGTGAGGCCCGATCCGGCCGCAAAGCTGCCGATCCGGGCGGCCGGCACCGGCGGTGCCACGTCCGGCGGCAGCGCGAACAGCAGCTCGTAATCGTCGCCGGCGGTGACTGCCGCCAGCGCGTCGCCGGCGACCGGCACATGGGCGAGGTCGATCGCCACGGCCAGGCCGCTTGCCGCCGCCATCCGCGCGGCATCGATCAAGAGCCCGTCCGACACGTCCATCATCGCGTGAGCGACGGGCGCCAGCGCGCGTCCTTCGGCCAGCCGCGGCTGCGGCCGGCGATAGGCGGCGATTTCCGGCCCGTCCCCGCCGGCGCGGAGCAAGGCGAGGCCCAGGCCGGCGCGCCCGATCGTGCCCGTCACCCACAGCGCGTCGCCGGCCCGGGCGCCGGACCGCGAGGGCGCGACCGCGGCATGGCCGAGCGCGGTCAGGCCGAAGACGCGCGGGCCCGGGCTGCGCACCGTGTCCCCGCCGAGCAGCGCGAGATCGAACGCGGCCAGCGCCATCTCGAGCCCGGCCAGGAACGCCGCATCCCATTCCGGGGTCGACAACGAATAGCCGAGCAGGCATCCGGCCGGGGCCGCGCCCTTGGCGGCGAGATCCGACAGATTGACCGCGACCAGCTTCCAGGCGACGTCCGCCGGCGGATCCTCGGGCAGGAAATGCACGCCTTCGACGATCATGTCGTGGGTGAGCACCAGCCCCCCCAGCACCGCTGCGTCGTCGCGCAGCCCGCGCGCGCCCGGGTGAGTGGCAAGGCGGCGAAGGCGGTGGAGAAAGAGATCCTCCCCGGCACGGGGAGGGAGATCAGGCGCAGCTCGGCGCAGCGACTCCGAAGGGGGAGACGCCTCCGGCGCCGGGCGCCCCTCCGCCACCGGCTCCACCGGCGGCCGACCTCCCCGTCCCGGGGAGGATCCGCTCATCCGGCCCGCACCTCTTTCGCCACGGCATCGAGCAGCCCGTTCACGAACGCCGTCTCGCGCTTGTCGTAAAAGGCGTGGGCGACATCGACATACTCGCTGATCACGCTTGCCACCGGAACGTCGGCGCGGGCGATCAACTCATAGGTGCCGGCGCGCAGGATCTGCCGCATCGGGCGGTCGAGCCGATTGAGGCTCCACCCCTTGGCGAGCTTCGCCACGATCAGCGCGTCGATGTCCGCTCGCCTGGCATCGACGCCGCTCACCAGATCGTCGAAGAACGTGACTTCGGCATCGGCAAACTCGACATCGTCGATGGTGGCGCCCAGCCGATGGGCGTGGAATTCATGCAGGAGCGGCGCGAGCGCCGTGCCCTCCATTTCCATCTGGTAGAGCGCCTGGACGGCCGCGAGGCGGGCGGCGGAGCGGGATTTGGAGCGAGTCGTCATTGGCCTAGTCTCAGCGCGACCGAGCGGGCATGGGCCGGCAGCCCTTCGGCATCGGCGAGCGCGACCGCGGCCGGGCCGAGCGCGGCGAGGCCAGCAGGCGAGCAGCCGAGAAAGCTGGTCCGCTTCATGAAATCGAGCACCGACAGGCCCGACGCGAAGCGCGCCCGCCGCCCGGTCGGCAGCACATGGTTGGGGCCACCCAGATAGTCGCCGATCGCTTCCGGCGTATGGCGGCCGAGGAAGATCGATCCGGCATGGCGGACGGCGGCGAACAGAGGTTCCGGATCAGTCACCGCCAGCTCCAGATGCTCGGGCGCCAGCCGGTCGATCAGCGGCGCCGCATCGGCCAGGGCCGGCACGAGAATGATCGCGCCATGCGCGACCCAGCTGGCGCGCGCGGTGCTGCCCGTGGCAAGGCCGGCAATCTGCCGGTCGACCGCGGCGGCGACCGCATCGGCGAAGCCGGCATCGTCCGTGATCAGGATCGACTGGCTGGTCGGATCATGTTCGGCCTGGCTCAGCAGATCGGCGGCGATCCAGTCGGGATCGTTCAGGCCGTCGGCGACGACCAGAATCTCGGACGGCCCGGCGACCATGTCGATGCCGACGACGCCGTAAAGCTGCCGCTTCGCTTCCGCCACCCAGGCATTGCCGGGACCGGTGATCACGTCCACCGGTGCGATGCGGCCCGTGCCATAGGCCAGCGCGGCGACCGCATGGGCGCCGCCGACACGCCAGATCTCCTCGATGCCGACCAGCGCGGCCGCCGCCAGCACCAGCGGATTGGTCGCCCCGCCGGGCGTCGGCGTCACCATCGCGATGCGCGCGACGCCGGCGACCTTGGCCGGAATCGCGTTCATCAGCAGCGAACTGGGATAGGCCGCCCGGCCGCCCGGCACGTAGAGGCCGGCGGCATCGACCGGACGCCAGCGGGCGCCGACGCGGATGCCGGCCGCGTCCACCGCGTCGCGGTCGGCCGGCTTCTGGGCCTCATGATAGACAGTGATGCGTTCGGCGGCGAGCTCGAGCGCGGCGCGCAGATCGCGGTCGAGCCCCGCCAGTGCCCGGCGGCAGTCCGCCGGATCGATCGCCCAGCCGCTCGCGTCGAGATCATGGCCGTCGAACCGGGCGGTCAGCTCGGCGAGCACGGCATCCCCTTCGCTCCGCACGCGCGCGAGGATGGCGGCAACGTCGCGCGACACATCGCCATCCGGCTCGCGGCGGCCTTCGACCAGCGCGGCGAAGCGGGCGGGGAAATCGGGACTGGTGGCCGAAAGGCGGATCATCGCGCCCCCTCCCCATCGGCGGCGGGCCTCAGGACCGCGTCCCGCACCGCTTCCACCAGCGGCGCGATCTGCTCGGCGCGCATCTTGAACGCCGCCCGGTTGGCGATCAGCCGGGCGCTCACCTGCGCGATCACTTCCACTTCGACCAAGCCGTTCTCCCGGAGCGTGCGGCCGCTCGACACCAGGTCGACGATGCGGCTCGACAGGCCGAGCAGCGGCGCCAGCTCCATCGCGCCGTTCAGCTTCACGCATTCTGCCTGGACGCCGCGCGCTTCGAAATGGCGGCGGGTAAGCGCCGGATATTTGGTGGCGACGCGGACATGGCTCCATTCGCGCGGATCGTCGGCCGCGGCCAGTTCGGCGGGTTCCGCGACCGACACCCGGCAATGGCCGATGCCGAGATCGACCGGTGCGTACAGCTCCGAATAGTCGAACTCCATCAGCACGTCCGATCCGACGATGCCGAGCTGCGCGGCGCCGTGCGCGACGAAGGTCGCGACATCGAAGGCGCGCACCCGGATCAGCGAAACGTCCGGCCGATTGGTGGCGAAGCGGAGCGCCCGGCTGGACTCGTCGGCAAAGGCCGGCTCGGGCACGATGCCGGCGCGCGCGAGCAGGGGCAGCGCTTCGTCGAGGATGCGCCCTTTCGGCACCGCGATGATGACGGGATCGGCCATGGCCGCGCGGCTTTACGGAAGGCGGCCGCCTGGGGCAACCATGCGCGGATGAGCGATCATCCGGTCCGCGCCGCCTTCCTCCTCCAGGCGGACATCTGTGCGCGGGCGGGCTCCGCCCTCACCGCAGCCGTGCTGCGCGCCGCCGAAGCGGCACTCGATCCGGCAAGCCGGGTCGGCGCGCGGGTGCTGGGGTGGGACGGCAATGCCCGGGGAAGCGGCGATTCGGTGCCGCTGCGGCTCGCCGGCGGCCTTCACGCGCTGGCCCGGTCGGGCGCCGCTCCGGCATTGACGCGGCTTTATGCCGGAGAGCTTGCGCTCGCCGGGACCGCCGTCCCGGACGCGCTGGCCCGTTTCGATGCGACGCTTGCGCCCTGGCTCGATGTGCCGCCGCAGACGAACGAGACCGGCCGGGCGGCGGCGATCATGGCGGCCTTGCTGGTGCTGGGGCAGACGGATGGCCTGCCGTTCGAGCTGATCGAGCTCGGCGCGAGCGCCGGGCTGAACCTCAATCTCGATCGCTTCGGCTATGTTCTCGGGCAGACGCGGGCGGGCGATCCGGCCTCGCCGCTGCAGCTCGCGCCCGCCTGGGAAGGCGCCGCGCCGCCCGCCGCCGCCGTCGAGGTGGTCGCCCGCCAGGGTGTCGATCTGGCGCCGATCCGGATCGCCGATCCGATGGAGCGGGAGCGGCTGGCCGCCTATGTCTGGGCCGACCAGCCGGAGCGCATGGCGCGGCTGGACGCAGCGCTCCTGCTCGCCGACCGTTATCCGCCGCCGCTCGCGCAGGGCGACGCCGCCGACTTCGCCGAAGCCGCGCTTGCCGCGCCGCAGGCCGCAGGGATCGCCCGCGTGCTGTTCCACACGATCTTCTGGACCTATCTGCCGGCCGACAAGCAGGCCCGGATCGAAGCGGCGCTGGCGCGGGCGGGCGCGGCGGCGACAGCGGCCAGGCCGCTCGCCTGGGCGCGCTACGAGCTGACCGGCGAGGGCGGCGTCGCGGCACTGTGGCTGACGCGCTGGCCGGGCGGCGCGACTCAGCGCCTCGCGACCGGCCATCCGCATGTGACGCATCTGCGGTGGGGGGAATAGCGCCTCCCGATCCGCGGACGGACGGCGCTAGCCCGCCCCCTTCTCGTCCATGAACGCGGCGATCGCGGCATTGACCGCGTCCGGCGCTTCCCAGGTGACGAAATGGCCGGCCTCGGCCACCTCGACCACCCGGAGATCGTCGACATAGGCGGCAAGCCCGTCGAGCTGCACCGGCAGCAGCGCCGTATCGCCCATCCCCCAGATCACCAGGACCGGCATCTTGAGCGCCGGGAAGGGCGCGTCGAGAAACGCCGGTCGCGGCGGCTCCTCGTCCATTGCCGGCACCACCACCGTCGCCGCGCGATACCAGTTCAGCATCGCCGTGAAGGCGCCCGGGGTGCGCCACTGATCAAGGTACAGCTCGCGCTCCTCGGCCGTCAGCTTCTTGCCGTCGGCGTGGCGCATGAAACTGATCTCGAAGAATTTCTCGAGGCCCATCGCCCCGAGCTTCGTCTCGAAGAGCGGATCGCGGAAGGTGCGGATATATTGCGAGGCTTCGCGCTGGGCGCGATCGTCGAAAAGGCTGCGCTGGAAGATCAGCGGGTGCGGCGCATTGGCGATCACCAGCCGCTCGATCCGGTCCGGATGCTGCAGCGCAGCGAGCCAGGCGATCGCCCCGCCCCAGTCATGTCCCGCGAGCGTGAACCGCTCGAGGCCGAGCGCGTCGGCGAGCGCGATCAGATCGGCGACCGGCTTGTCGGGCGCATAGGCCGCGACGCCTTCGGGCTTCGACGAGCCGGCATAGCCGCGCTGGTCCGGCGCGATCACGAAGTGGCGATCGGACAGGCCGGCCAGCTGATGCCGCCAGGTGCGGTGGGATTCCGGAAAGCCGTGCAGGAAGATGATCGGCCTGGCGTCGCGCGGGCCGCCCATCGTCACGTCCAGCTCGACGCCGGTCGGCAGGTGGAACCGTTGCTGCTGCAGTGTCATCGCGCTCTCCCGTCGCCGCCCCCGCCGGGTTTACCCGCGGCGCCGGCCGCGAGTCGAGCGGCGCGGGGCATTCAGGGATAGCTGACGGTCAGCGGGACTTCCGGCAGCGGGATGAATTCCTCCGCGTCGCCGGGCACTGTCGGGAAGCGGCCGGCCTTCCAGTCGTGCTTGGCGGCGTTGATCCGCTCGCGGCTGGAAGAGACGAAGTTCCACCACACATGGCGCGGCGTCCGGAACGCCTCGCCGCCGAGCAGCATCACCCGCGCGCCGGCGGCCGTGCGCAGCGTCATCGCGCGGCCGGGCGCCAGCAGATAGAGGGTGTGGCGGTCAAGCGGCGTCCCGTCGAGCGTCGCATCGCCGAGCGCGACGACGATCGCGCGCTCGTCGGCATCGGCATCGATCGGCACCGCCGCGCCGGCATCGAGCCGGATGTCGGCATAGATGGTCGCGGCATGGGCCGTGGTGGGGGCGGTGCGGCCCCAGAGCGTCCCCATGATCACCCGGGCATGGACGCCCTCTCCGCTCACGATCGGCAGGGCGCCTGCGGGGACATGCTCGAAAGCCGGATCGATCTCTTCCTTGCCGTCGGGGAGCGCCAGCCAGGTCTGCATGCCGGACATGACCGCCCCGCCCTGCCGCTCGTCGTCGGGCGACCGCTCGGAATGGACGATGCCGCGCCCTGCCGTCATCAGATTGACGGCACCCGGCTCGATCCGCTGGCAGGTGCCGAGCGAATCGCGGTGATCGATCGCGCCCCCGAACAGATAGGTGACGGTCGACAGATTGATGTGCGGATGCGGCCGCACATCCATGCCGATGCCGGGATCGAGCTGCGCCGGCCCGAATTGGTCGACGAACACGAACGGCCCGACCATGGTCCGCGGCTTGGACGGCAGCGTCCGCCGCACCTGGAAGCCACCCAGATCATGGGTGGAGGGGGTGATGGTGAGAGTGAAGAGGTCGGTCATGGCGGACAGCCTAGCGCGAACCGGCTTGCGCGGCAGCGCCGAGTTTGCGGGGAAGCCGGTCGAGCATCTCGATCAGGTCCGCCGGCCAGATCGTCTCCGGCCAGCCGGCGATCTCGGCGCGGGCGAACCAGCGCCAGTCCTGCATCACCCGCTGTTCGAGCGGCGTGCGGCCATCGGCGCGGATTTCGGTCGTCGGGGCGCGGATCGCGAAGAAGCGCTCGTCCGCCTCCACCGCAGCTCCCTCCAGCGTCACGAAGGACACCTGCCGGCGGAACAATTCCGGCCCCGGATCGGCGATCAGGCCGGTTTCCTCGAACAGCTCGCGCCGTGCCGCGGCCGCGTAGCTTTCGCCCGGATCGAGCGCGCCGCCGGGCGTCGCCCAGAAGGGCGCCCGGTCCGCCGCGACGAAGCGGAACAGCAGCACGCGGTCCGCCGGGTCGAGCAGCAGGATCCGCGCCGCCGGGCGCTCCACCGTCATGCGACTTCGGACGGGGCCTGCGCCTGGATTGCGAGCGCATGCACCCGGTCCGCCAGCAGGTCGGCGAGCGCGCGGTTCACCATGCGCTGCCGGGCGACGCGGCTCTGCCCTTCGAACGCCGTGCTCACCACGCGCACGGTGAAGTGGCTCTCGCCGCGGCCGTCATGGCCGGCATGGCCGCGATGCTTGTCGCTGTCGTCGGTCACCGCGAGCGCGGCGGGTGCGAGCGCGGCTCTCAGCCGCCGCTCGATTTCGGCCGCAACCGGCCCCTTAGCTGCCATCTCCATCGGCCCTATATAGCCGTTTTTGGCGAAGGGGACACATGCGCGAGGATCGGCGCAGGGACGGCCGCAAGGATCGGCCCACGGCAAGGTTTCACGGCCGCGTCGAGGGCGCGGCCGCAGTATGCGAGCATCCGGGCTGCGTCGCGCCGGGCGAGTTCCGCGCGCCGCGCCATCCCGGCCGGCGCGCCGGCGACGGCCCTCCGGAATGGCGCTGGCTGTGCCTCGATCATGTCCGCGAGTTCAACGCCGGCTACAATTACTTCACCGGCATGAGCCCCGAGGAGATCGAGGCGGAGCAGCGGCCCTTCGCCGGCTGGGAGCGGGAGACGCGCGCCTTTGCCCATAGCGGCGCGGACCGGCCGCCGCGCTGGCAGGATTTCGCCGATCCGCTCGATGCGATCGGCGCGCGCTTCCGCCAGGCGGCCCCGGCGCAGCGCGCCGACGGCAAGCCGCTGTCCGGCGAGAACCGGCGCGATCTCGCGACCCTCGGCCTCGCCCCGGACGCCGACCGGCGCGCGCTGCGCCAGCGCTATTCGGAGCTGGTCCGCCGCTATCATCCGGACCGCAACGGCGGCGATCGCAGCCACGAACAGCAGCTGCAGGACGTGATCGCCGCCTATTCCCGCCTGAAATCCGCTCCCGCCTTCGCCTGAGCCCGGGGCGCGCTCAGCGCGGGCCGACGAGCGCGAACACCGCGCCCTGGGGATCGGTGCCGATCAGGATGAAGTCGCCGCCCGGGATTTCCGACGGACCGTGCAGCGTCGCCCCGCCGGCCGCACGCACCTTCGCCGCGGCGGCGTCGATCGACGGCACCGTCATGTAGAAGGTCCAGGCGGGCGGCGGGCCGTCCGGCATCCGCCGCATCACGGCGCCGAAGCTGCTCCCGCCCAGATCGAGCATCTGGTAATCGCCCGCCTCCCCCATCGACAGCCGTTCGCCATCGCTCCAGCCGAACAGCCGGGAGTAGAAGGCACGGGCGGCGTCCGGGTCGTCGGTCGACAGCTCGTTCCAGGCGCAATGGCCCTGCTGGTCGGGCGCGAAGGCCGCGCTCGGCGCGTCGCTGGCGCCCCGCATCACGTAGAAGGCGGCGCCCTGCGGATCGGCCAGCATGGCGAAGCGGCCGACATCCGGCATTTCGATCGGCGGCGCGTAAAGCCGGCCGCCTTCTGCTTCCGCGGCGGCAACACAGGCATCGACATCGTCGACCGCGATATAGCCGAACCAGCCGGGCCGGGCGCCCGCTGCGGCGGCCTCGACGGGCAATGCCATCAGTCCGGCCACCGCGCCGTCCGCGGCCTGGAAGAGGCGATAGCCGGGGGCGCCGTCGCCGCCGAACGGCGCCGTGGTCCAGCCGATCACCGCTCCGTAGAAATCGGCGGCCGCATCGGGATCGCTGGACATCAGCTCGTACCAGATGAAGCTGCCATGCGGATTTGCGTCACTCATCCCGTTCCTCCCTCGCGGCGGCGGCCGGCCACGCCGAGTCGCCATCCGTCGTTCTCTGAACCTCGCCATGGGCTCGACAAACCTGGTCGCGACGAAACCGGCCCGTCGGCGCTACGAAGATGTGCGCCACGCCGGTTCCGGGATTTGCGCACCGCAGCACGGCCTTGTTTCCGGCCGCGCGGGGATCACATCGGCGGCCTAGCCGCTTGCAGCCACGCAAGCAGCCGATTACCGCCCTTGCCCGAGAGCTTGCCGCAGGATTAGCCGATGACCGATCTTCCCAACACCGCGCCCGATGCCCGCACCGCCACGCTGCTGCCGGCGCCCGACAAGCAGGTCAGCGCGCGCGAGCTGTTCGGGATCGACGTCGACATGACGGTGCCGGCGTTCAGCGAGCCGGATGAGCGGGTGCCGGATCTCGATCCCGCCTATGTGTTCGATCCGGACACCACCCTCGCGATCCTGGCCGGCTTTGCGCACAACCGCCGGGTGATGATCCAGGGCTATCACGGCACCGGCAAGTCGAGCCATATCGAGCAGGTCGCGGCGCGGCTGAACTGGCCGTGCATCCGCATCAATCTCGACGCCCATATCAGCCGCATCGATCTGGTCGGCCGCGATGCGATCGTGCTGCGCGACGGCCAGCAGGTCACCGAGTTTCGCGAAGGCCTGCTCCCCTGGGCGCTGCAGCATCCGGTTGCGCTCGTGTTCGACGAATATGATGCCGGCCGGCCGGACGTGATGTTCGTGATCCAGCGCGTGCTGGAAACCGAGGGCAAGCTGACCCTGCTCGACCAGAACCGGGTGATCCGCCCCAATCCCTGGTTCCGCCTGTTCGCGACCGCGAACACGGTGGGCCTCGGCGACACGACCGGGCTGTATCATGGCACCCAGCAGATCAACCAGGGCCAGATGGACCGGTGGAACGTGGTGGTGACGCTCAACTATCTGCCCGCCCAGGTGGAGGCGCAGATCGTGCTCGCCAAATCGGGCGAATATGACAAGCCGGACGGCAAGAAGCAGGTCGAGAACATGGTCCGCGTCGCCGAACTGACGCGCCAGGGCTTCATCGCCGGCGACATTTCGACGGTCATGAGCCCGCGCACGGTGATCACCTGGGCGCAGAACACGCTGATCTTCGGCGATGTCGGCTTTGCCTTCCGCCTGTCGTTCCTGAACAAGTGCGACGAGGCCGAACGCGCGCTGGTTGCCGAATATTATCAGCGGGTGTTCGGCAAGGACCTGCCCGAAAGCGTGGTGGCGAAGGCGTGACGGGGCGCGGCCCGATCGGCGCCGGCCGCGCGCTCCCGGCCGTGCGGCGGCCGCGCGGCCGCTGATGGCCAACCAGACTCCCCTCGATCTTTTCCGCCAGGTGCTGACCGGCACCGCGCGGGCGATCGCGCACGAGCCGGAGGTGGAGCTGGCCTTCACCGCCGACGCGCCGAGCCAGTCCGGCAAGAATCTGCGCGTGCCGATGCCCGCCCGCTCGCTGCCGCCCGAGCAGGTGGCGGAAGCGCGCGGCGTGGCAGACGGCTTCGCGCTGCGCCTGCGCCACCACGATCCGGCGCTGCACGCCCGCGGCGCGCCGCCCGATCCGATCGCCCGCGCGGTCTTCGACGCGGTCGAGACGGCGCGGATCGAGGCGGTCGGCGGCCGCGGCATGGCGGGCGTCGCGGCCAATCTCTCGCGCGCGCTGGAGCAGCGCCTGCGCTCCGATCCGATCGTCCGCGCGCGCAGCCATGACGAAGTGCCGCTGTCCACCGCGGTGCAGCTGCTGGTCCGCGAACGGCTGACCGGGACACCGCCGCCCGACAGCGCGGCGGCGGGACTCGATCTCGTCCGCGCCTGGCTGGAGGAAAAGGGCGGCGCGGACATGGACGCGCTCGCGATGGCGCTCGACGATCAGGCCGCATTTGCGCGGCTCGCGACCAAGCTGCTCGAGGATCTCGAGCTGATCGACGCCGAACCGGCACCGAACGAAGACGAGAATGACGGCAGCGAAGGCGATGGCGAAGAGCCCGACGAGGCCGAAAAGGGCGACGAGCAGGACGAAGGCGAGACCGCCGGCGAAGGCCAGGTCGATGCCCGCGCGGAGCAGGCGGACAGCAGCGACAGCGATGCGGAAAGCGGCGAGAGCGAGCAGGATTTCGAGGCCGAGGGCGACGCCCAGGCCGGCGACGATGGCGAGGAAGGGATGCTGCCGGTCCGCCCCAACCGGCCGTTCAGCGACCTGGCGCCGAGCTTCGACTACCAGGTCTGGTCGACGCGGTTCGACGAAGTGATCGCCGCGGCCGAGCTGTGCGACGAGGACGAGCTCGGCCGGCTGCGCGCCTATCTCGACCACCAGCTTGTCCATCTCCAGGGCGCGGTCGCAAAGCTCGCCAACCGCCTCCAGCGCCGGCTGATGGCGCAGCAGTCCCGCAGCTGGGATTTCGACCAGGAGGAAGGGCTGCTCGATGCCGCGCGGCTGGCGCGGGTGGTCGTCAACCCCGGCCAGTCGCTCAGCTACAAGATCGAGCGGGACACCGAATTCCGCGACACGGTGGTGACGCTGCTGATCGACAATTCCGGATCGATGCGCGGCCGGCCGATCTCGATCGCGGCGATCAGCGCCGACATCCTCGCCCGCACGCTGGAACGGGTCGGCGTCAAGACCGAGATTCTGGGCTTCACCACCCGCGCGTGGAAGGGCGGCCAGGCGCGCGAGGACTGGCTGGCCGCCGGCCGTCCGCCCCATCCCGGCCGCCTGAACGATCTTCGCCACATCATCTACAAGCAGGCCGACGAGCCCTGGCGGCGCGCCCGCAAGTCGCTCGGCCTGATGATGCGGGAAGGCCTGCTCAAGGAGAATATCGACGGGGAGGCGCTGCTCTGGGCGCATGGCCGGCTGATCGCCCGGCCGGAGGAGCGCAAGATCCTGATGGTGATCTCGGACGGGGCCCCGGTCGACGATTCGACGCTGTCGGTGAACAGCGGCTCCTATCTCGAGCGGCATCTCCGCCAGGTGATCGGCTGGATCGAGGCGCGGTCCCCGGTCGAGCTGGCGGCGATCGGCATCGGCCACGACGTGACCCGCTATTATGCCCGCGCGGTCACCATCATGGATGCCGAACAGCTCGGCGGCACGATGGTGGAGCAGCTGGCGGCCCTGTTCGACATGCCGTGACGGGAGACCCCCCTCTCCCCGCCTGGGAGAGGGGGAGCGGGGCTATACCTCTTCCATCTCCCGTTCCGCCGCCTGGCGCGCCCACATTTCCGCATAGAGGCCGCCGAGCCGCAGCAGCTCCGGATGGGTGCCGCGCTCCGCCACCCGGCCCTGATCGAGGACCACGATTTCGTCCGCGTCCACGATCGTCGACAGGCGATGGGCAATCACGATCGTCGTCCGCTTCGCCGAGACTTCGCGGAGCGTCCGCTGGATCTCGGCCTCGGTGCGGCTGTCGAGCGCGCTGGTCGCTTCGTCGAGGATCAGGATCGGCGGATTCTTGAGCAGCGTCCGTGCGATCGCCACGCGCTGCTTCTCGCCGCCGGACAGCTTCAGCCCGCGCTCGCCGACCATCGACTGATAGCCGTCGGGCAGGCTCATGATGAAATCGTGAATGCGCGCGCCACGGGCGGCCGCCTCGATCTCCGCCTGGGTGGCGCCGGCGCGGCCATAGCCGATGTTGTAGCCGATCGTGTCGTTGAACAGCACCGTATCCTGGGGGACGATGCCGATCGCGGCGCGCAGCGAGGCCTGCTGCACACGGTCGATCTCCTGGCCGTCGATCTGGATGCGGCCGCCGGTCACGTCGTAGAAGCGGAAGAGCAGCCGCGCGATCGTCGACTTGCCGGCGCCGGACGGGCCGACGATGGCCAGCGTCTTGCCGGGGGGGATCAGGAAGCTCACGCCCTTCAGGATCGGCCGCTCGGGCTCATAGGCGAAGCGGACGCCGTCGAACTTCACCCGGCCCTCGGCCACCCGCAGCGCCGGCGCGTTCGGCACGTCCACCACCTCCGCCGGCGTGTCGATCAGGGCGAACATCGCTTCCATGTCGGTCAGGCCCTGCCGGATCGTGCGATAGACCATGCCGAGCAGGTCGAGCGGGCGGAAGAGCTGCGCCAGGAGCGTGTTGACCAGCACCACGTCGCCCACCGAATACCAGCCCTGGCTCCAGCCATGGACGGTCCACGCCATCGCCCCCGCCATCATCAGGTTGGTGATCAGCGACTGGCCGATGTTGAGGAGCGCCAACGAGTTCTCGGACTTGACGGCCGCGTCGGCATAGCGCCGGGCGACCCGCGCATAATGCGCCGCCTCGCGATCCTCGGCGTTGAAATATTTGACCGTTTCATAATTGAGGAGGCTGTCGACGGAGCGCGCGACGGTGGCCGTGTCGAGCTCGTTCATTTCCTCGCGCAGCTTGTTCCGCCAGTCGGTCACCTTGCGCGTGAAAACGATGTAGATCGCGACCATCGACAGCGTCGCGGCGACCAGGCCGAAGCCGAATTTCACCCAGAAGATCACCGTCACCGCCAGCAGCTCGATCACGGTCGGGGCGATGTTGAAGAGCAGGAAGTAGAGCATCGTGTCGATGCTCTTCGTGCCTCGCTCGATCACCTTGGTGACGGCACCCGTGCGTCGCGCGAGGTGGAAGCGCAGCGACAGCCGGTGCAGATGACCGAAGACATGTTCGGCCAGGTGGCGCGTCGCATCCTGGCCGACCCGCTCGAACACCGTGTTGCGGACATTGTCGAACACGACGCCGCCAAGGCGCGCGGCGGCATAGGCGATCACCAGCGCCATCGCGATCGCGGCGCCCGCGACGACGCCGGGCTGCATTCGGTCGACCGCGGCGCCGAACAGGAACCCCATCGAGATCTGCACGGCCTTGGAGACAAGGACGAGGCTGAGCGCGATCACCACGCGCCGGCGCAGGCGCGGCTGATCGGCGGGCCAGAGATAGGGCAGGAAGCGCCGGAACGACGCCCAGCCTAAGGAGCTTTCCGGAGTGCTTCCGGTCACATCAGGAGCCATTCTGCGCGATGTAGGGGAGCGCGGACGCGAAACCAATGCAACCTCGATCAACCCTGGGCGGTTGACGGACGCAGAGGAGGGACGAGATGCACGGCTTCATCTATGTGATGGCGATCATGGGATGCGGCGATGGCGGTCTGGGCTGCCAGGAAGTCCGGATGGTCGAGGCCCGCTATGCCTCGCTCGCCGCGTGCCAGCAGGCGGCGTCCGCCCAGCTGATCGCCAACAGCGATCTCGATTATCCTGAAATGCTCGCCACCTGCCGCTCGGTCACCAGCCGCATCGTGTCGGCCGAAGGCGCGCCGCACCCGCGCTGACCCCGCCGGACCCGGCCCGCCCCCGGGGCGTTCTCCCTGCCGACCCTCAGGAGGAGAAACGCCAATGACCGAGACCGTCGGTATGATTCACGAAGACGGCCTGCCCGGGCATGAGTCCGAGCTGGAGCCGAAGCCCGACTGGGCACCGCGCTATCCCGGATCCGGCCGCCTGGCCGGCAAGGTCGCGCTCGTCACCGGGGCCGACAGCGGCATCGGCCGCGCCGTCGCGGCGCTGTTCGCCCGCGAGGGCGCGGATGTCGCCATCTGCTATCTGTGCGAGCATGACGATGCCCGGAAGACCTGCGACATCGTCGAGGCCGAAGGCCGGCGCGCGATCGCCATCGCCGGCGATGTCGGCGACCGCGATTTCTGCCGCCAGGCGGTGGAGCGGACCGTGGCGGAGCTGGGCGGCCTCGACATCCTCGTCAACAACGCCGGCGAGCAGCATCCCGATCAGGACATCCGGGACATCACCGAAAAGCAGCTCGTCCGCACGTTCCAGACGAACATCTTCGGCATGTTCTACCTGGTGCAGGCCGCCCGCCCGCATCTCGGCGAAGGTGCGGCGATCATCAACTGCACCAGCGTGACCATGTACAAGGGCGCGTCCGAGCTGCTCGACTATTCGGCCACCAAGGGCGCGATCACGGCCTTCACACGGTCCTTGTCCCAGAATCTCGCCGAAGACGGCATCCGGGTGAACGCCGTCGCGCCCGGCCCGATCTGGACGCCGCTCAACCCGAGCGGCGGCGCCAGCCCTGAGAAGCTCGAACATTTCGGCGAGAGCGTTCCGCTCGGCCGGCCCGGCCAGCCCAATGAAGTGGCGCCGAGCTTCCTGTTCCTCGCCTGCGAGGATGCAAGCTACATGACCGGCCAGGTGCTGCACCCCAATGGCGGGGTGATCGTGAACGGCTGAGCCGGCGGTCGTGCGAGCGGATCGCGCACCCCCTCGCCCCCAGCCGGGCGAGCGGGTGCGCGGTTGCCCGCATCAGCCCGGCAGCTTCTCGGTCAGTTCCGGCACCACCTTGAACAGGTCGCCGACCAGGCCGATGTCGGCCACCTGGAAGATCGGCGCATCCTCGTCCTTGTTGATGGCGATGATGGTCTTTGAATCCTTCATGCCCGCCAGGTGTTGGATCGCGCCCGAAATACCGACGGCGATATAGACTTCCGGCGCGACGATCTTGCCCGTCTGACCGACCTGATAGTCGTTCGGCACATAGCCGGCGTCGACGGCGGCGCGGCTGGCACCGACCGCAGCATGGAGCTTGTCCGCGAGCGGCTCGATCACCGACTTGAAATTCTCGCCGTTCTGCAGCGCCCGGCCGCCCGAGACGATCACCTTCGCACTCGTCAGCTCCGGCCGTTCGGACTTGCTGAGCTCGGCCGAGACGAACTGGGACAGGCCGGCGTCGCCGGTGCCGCCGATGCGCTCGACCGTCGCCGAACCGCCGCTGCGCGCTGCCTTCTCGAAGGCCGTGCCGCGCACCGTGATCACTTTCTTGGCATCGGTCGACTGCACCGTCGCGATCGCGTTGCCGGCATAGATCGGCCGGGTGAAGGTGTCCGGCCCCTCGATCGAGAGGATGTCGGAGATCTGCATCACGTCGAGCAGCGCGGCAACGCGCGGCGCGATGTTCTTGCCCGCCGAGGTGGCCGGCGCCAGGAACGCGTCCCGGTCGCTCATCAGCTGGGCGACTAGCGGCGCGACATTTTCCGCCAGCTCATGGTCATAGGCCGCATCGTCGGCGAGGAGGACGAGCGACACGCCGGCGACTTTCGCGGCCTCGCCGGCCACCGCTTCGCAGCCATGGCCGGCGACGAGCACATGGACGTCGCCAAGCTTGGCCGCGGCCGTGACCGCCGACAGAGTTGCGTCCTTCAGCGAAGCATTGTCGTGATCGGCAAGAACCAGCGTCTTCATGCGACAACTCCGAGGCTCGTGAGCTTGGTGATCAGTTCATCGACGTCGCCGACCTTGATGCCGGCCTGACGCTTCGGCGGCTCCTCGACCTTCAGGGTCTTCAGCCGCGGTGCCGTGTCGATGCCATAATCGGCCGGCGTCTTCTGGGCGAGCGGCTTGGATTTCGCCTTCATGATGTTGGGGAGCGACGCGTAGCGCGGCTCGTTCAGCCGCAGATCGGTGGTGATCACGGCCGGCAGCTTCAGCGCCACTGTCTCGAGCCCGCCATCGACTTCGCGGGTCACCGTGACCTGATCGCCCTCGACCACCACCTTCGATGCGAACGTGCCCTGCGGCCGGCCGATCAGCGCGGCCAGCATCTGCCCGGTCTGGTTCGAATCATCGTCGATCGCCTGCTTGCCGAGCACCACCAGCGCCGGCTGTTCCTCCTCGACCACCTTGGCGAGAAGCTTCGCGACGCCGAGGGGCTCCACCTCGTCGTCGGCCTGGATCAGGATCGCACGGTCGGCACCCATTGCAAGGGCAGTGCGTAGCGTTTCCTGCGCCTTCGCCGGGCCGATCGACACGGCCACGATCTCGGTCGCGGCGCCTTTCTCCTTCAGTCGGATCGCTTCCTCGACGGCGATCTCGTCGAACGGATTCATCGACATCTTCACATTGGCGAGATCGACGCCCGAACCGTCGGGCTTCACCCGCGGCTTCACATTGTAATCGATCACCCGCTTCACCGGGACGAGGATCTTCATCTCTTCACCTTTCAGCAGTGGCGCCGACGCGCAGTTCAGTCGGCGAGTTCGGGCCGGCGCTCGATCCGATCGAGGCGATCGCGAACACCGTCCAATGAAGCGTGCCAATGTGCCGCAACCGCAGCGTCGCTCGCCCGGTCGCCGCGCAGCCCGACAACCGTCGCAGGAGCGTCGCTCCGACGCGTTTTCATTTGGCGAATGCCCCGCCGGGTGCGGTCCATCGACGCCTGAAAACGATTCGGATGCTCCCGCATCAGCTTGTCGACCTGCTCGGCCATCGGCTGCTCCTTCAGACCTTCTTTACGCGGCGCGGCCCACTTCCGCCACGATCTTGCGCGCGGCATCGCCCAGATCGTTGGCCGGCACGATCGCCAGGCCGCTGTCGGCCAGGATGCGCTTGCCCTCGTCGACATTGGTGCCTTCGAGCCGAACGACCAGCGGAACCTTCAGGTCCACTTCCCGCGCCGCGGCGACGATGCCGTCGGCGATGATGTCGCAGCGCATGATCCCGCCGAAGATGTTGACGAGAATGCCTTCGACCGCGGGGTCGCTCAGGATGATCTTGAACGCCGCCGTGACCTTCTCCTTGCTCGCGCCGCCGCCGACATCGAGGAAGTTCGCCGGGAAGGCGCCGTTCAGCTTGATGATGTCCATCGTCGCCATGGCGAGGCCGGCGCCATTCACCATGCAGCCGATATTGCCGTCCAGCTTGATATAGGCAAGGTCGTGCTTCGAGGCTTCGATCTCCATCGGATCCTCCTCGGTCTCGTCGCGGAGCTCGAGCAGGTCCTTGTGGCGGAACATCGCGTTCGAATCGAAGCCGACCTTCGCGTCGAGGACCATCAGCTTGCCGTCGTCGGTGACGGCGAGCGGGTTGATCTCGATCTGGCTGGCATCGGTGCCGAGGAACGCGTCATAGAGCTTGGCCGTCACCAGCTGCGCCTGCTTGGCAAGATCGCCGCTCAGGCCCAGCGCCGCCGCGACGGCGCGGCCGTGATGCGGCATCAGCCCGGTCGCGGGATCGACGGTGATGGTGGTGATCTTCTCCGGCGTGTCGTGGGCGACCGTTTCGATGTCCATGCCGCCTTCCGTCGAGGCGACGATCGCGATGCGCCCGCTGCCGCGATCGACGAGCAGGGCCAGGTAGAATTCCTTGGCGATGTCGACGCCGTCGGTCACGTAGAGCCGGTTGACCTGCTTGCCGGCTTCGCCCGTCTGCACCGTGACCAGGGTGTTGCCGAGCATCTCGGCGGCATGGGCGCGCACTTCGTCGGCGCTGCGGGCAAGGCGGACGCCGCCCTTCGCATCGGGGCCGAGCTCCTTGAACTTGCCCTTGCCGCGGCCGCCGGCATGGATCTGCGCCTTGACGACGTAGAGCGGCCCCGGCAGCCGATCGACGGCCGCGACCGCATCCTCCACCCGCATCGC
>ERZ1066122.195-NODE-195-length-66636-cov-15.827368_pt1 | contig 66636 bp, 55 predicted proteins | sample MGYA00382769_ERZ1066122 | MGnify/ENA primary metagenome ERZ1066122 (study PRJEB33369, sample SAMEA5778352) | biofilm metagenome | biome: Industrial cooling water; feature: Water cooling tower basin; material: Biofilm | place: United Arab Emirates | collected... | reverse complement strand
ACGGCACGGCGCATGTGTACGTGGACGCCAGCGACGACCAGGACGGTCATGACGACTGAGGCGGAGCCGCTGCCGTCCAGCGCATTGCAGTCCTTGCTGGGTGACGCGCTGACCCTGCCGGCGCCGGAAGGCGCGCGCGTGCTGGCGCTCTGGTGGTTGCACCAGCTGCAAACGGCGCGCGAGCAGTGGCGACACACACTCGAACAGGAATCGAGCGCCGTGGCCCACGAATCCGGCCCTGCGGATGGCACAGCCGATCGGGCCGCCGAGGAACGGGCCGCCCTGCTGCACAAGGCCCGTGTGGCGCTGCGCCGCCTGCGGGCCACCCTGCGCGAGAATGCCCGGGTGCTCGAGGGTGTGGCGGGCCGTCGGGTGCTGCGTGATCTGCGTCGCCTGGGCCGCGCCACCAACGCGGCACGTGACGCGGATGTGCAGTGCGAATGGCTGGAGGCCAATCGCGAGGTGCTGGGCGGACCGGCACGCGAGGAGGCCCAGCAGCTGATCGCCTGGCTGGCCAGCGCGCCGCGCCCGACGGCGCGCAAAGTGGATCGTGCCTTTGCCCGCCTGTTCGACCCGCACGCGGACGCGCTGCGCCGTCGTCTGCTGTCGTACAAGGTCCGGCGGGTCGTCGGGCGTGACACGGCAGGACCGCGCTTTGCCTGGCACCTCGCGCTGCGCCTTCAGCAGTCGGCGCAGCGTCTGCGGCGTGAACTGGCGCGCGGTACGGACGTGCGAGACCAGGAGGTGCTGCACGCGCTGCGCATTCGCCTCAAGCGCCAGCGGGCCCTGCTGGCACCGTTCGCCAAGTCCCGCCCGGCCCTCGGGGCGTGGTTTGATCTCGCCACACGCGCCCAGGATCAGCTGGGTGCCATGCGCGACGCCATGGTGCTCGCTGATCTGGCCCACGATCGGGGCAGTCTCGCCCTCGAGGCGGCGCTGCGCGACCAGGCCCTCGCGCACTTTGCCGCCTTCTCGTCCACCTGGCACGCGCAGGGCGAGAACACGCTGGCGGTGCTCGATCGCGCCGCTCAGGCCCTGCAGCGGGAGGGCAGCCCGCAAACGGCCAGCGGATTGCCGCAGGAAATCGAACGCAAGTTTCTGCTGCGTGCCCTGCCCCCGGAGGCGCGTCAGGTGCCGCCCATCCGCATTGATCAGGGCTGGATCCCCGGCACGGCGCTGCGCGAGCGCCTGAGGCGGAGCACGCGGCCCGACGGCAGCGTGCGCTGCACGCGCACCCTCAAGTTCGGCCCCACACGCGCACGCGTGGAAATCGAAGAGGCCACCAGCGATGCGCTCTTCGAAGCCATGTGGCCGCTCACGCGCGACGCGCGCATCCGCAAGTTGCGGCACGCCGTGCCACACGGCGACCACGTGTGGGAAATCGATGTCTTCCTCGATCGCGAACTCGTGCTGGCCGAGGTGGAGTTGCAGAGCAGCGAGGAGATCGCACCGATTCCCGCGTGGCTCGCGCCGTTCGTGGAACGCGAAGTGACGGACGATCCGGCCTATCTCAACGCCGTCATGGCACGGCCCGACGCGTGAACGTCGATCTGCTCATTTCGCTCGCACCGCTGCGCGACCGCCGTGAACGGGTGGTGGGCTACGCGGTCAGTGGCTATCCCGATGACGTGCGGCGGCAGCCGGTCGGCCCGGATGACGAGGCGCGCGCCCTGCTCGAGCAGTTGCCGCAGTTGTCGCGCCTGGCCGCGCGCAGTCTGGTGGTGCCGGTCACGCCGCAGGTGGTACGCGACGGCGCCATCACCCGCTTCGCGTCGCTCGACGCCGTGTGGCTCATTGCGACCGATGCACTGGAGGATGCCGCCACGCGCCGCGCCGTGGATCGTCTCATCGGCACCGGCTTCAACTTCGCGCTGCTGGGCTTTCCCGAGGGCGGGCCACTGCCGCCGTCGCTCGCTGAAAGCACCATCGTGCTCGATGCCGCGCGCACCCCGCCGGCGCTGCTCGAGGCCCGCGTGCGTCTGCTGGTGGACAGCGGACTGCGTCCGCTCGTGCGTGGTGTGGATGACCGCGTCACACGGCAGCGCGTGCTTGCCGCCGGCGTGCCGCTATACGCCGGACGTCAGCTCACACGCGGCGCCGGCGTGGCCCCCGATCGCACCACCGAAGACAGCATCATCCGCGCGCTGACCATGCTGGCGGCGTTTTCCGACGGCCGGCCGCCCGACGCGACCTTCGACGCGTTTGTGCGCGACGACCCGCATGTGGCGGGGTCGCTGCTGCGTGCCATGGGCTCCGCGGCCATGGGTGTGCGCGGTCCGCGCTCGGTGTCCCATGCGCTCACCATGCTGGGCCGTGACGCCATCATCGAGCGCCTCGTGGCGGTCACGGCGCGCCTGATTGGCGAAGCGGCCAACGATCCCGAACTCGCCTTTCTGGCGCTCAGGCGCGCGCGGCTCTGCGAGCGCGTTGGCGCGGCCCTCGATACCGCGCCGCATCCGCGCGCGCGCGTGCTGGCCGGCCTGCTGTCCACGCTGGAGTTCGCGCTTGGCGCGCCGTCGCCCGTCATTGCGCAGCGGCTGGCGCTGCCGCCTGTCCTCAAGGACGTGCTGGTGGACCGCGCCCAGCCACTCGGGCAGTTGCTCGACGTGGTGGACGCCATCGATTTTGGATGGTGGGATGACATGGTCGCGCGTTCGCGCCGACTCGGGTTCCGCCCGCGGGTGGTGGCCGATGCCTGGCTGGATGCCTGGCGTCTCGCCCGCGACGAACTGGGCCTCGGGCGGGCGGACTTCTCCTGACGTTCTCTCTGCCCCGCAGGCCACTTCCTGATACACGCACCCATGGCTGACGACGCCCGTACCTATCTGCAGCAGCGCTTCACACAGGATGCGCAGCAATTGCGCGAGCGTGTCGCACAGCTGCGTGCCGGCCATGCCCTGCCAGGGCCCGACGCCGCCACCAGTGACGCCATGGCCACGGCCTGCGACACCGTGGTGGCCATGCTCGAGGCGCTTCCCGCGCATGACGAGGTGGAGATGCTGATTCGCGATCTGCTGGCGCTGGTGCCCGTGCTCGAGCGGCACGCGCAGAACGCCAAGCAGCCGCCGGTGCGCGCGGTGTACACGGGCGCAGCCACCCGCGTGCGGGAAGTGACCAGCGCCGAGCAACGCGCGCTGCAGGCCGACGACAGCGATGAGGACCACGCGACATGAGTCGCGGCCGTCCGCAGAACGACGACACGGACGACGACTCCCCACCCGGCAAGGTGCGCCTCGACAAGTGGCTGTGGGCCGCGCGCTTCTTCAAGACGCGTGCGCTCGCGGCCGAGGCCATCGATGGCGGCAAGGTGGATGTGAATGGGGATCGGGCCAAGCGCGCCAAGCAGATCCAGGCCGGTGATACGGTGCGGCTGCGTCAGGGGCCGGTGGAATGGGTGCTGGTCGTGCGCGAGGCGGCGGGCCGGCGCGGCTCGGCCGAGATCGCGCGTGGCCTCTACGAGGAGACCGAAGAGGGACGGCAAAAGCGCGAAACCGTGACGGAGCAACTGCGGCAGATGCCGACGGCGTTCTCCTACGGTGACAGCAAGCCCGGCAAGCGTGACCGTCGGGCCCTGAGGCGACTCAAGGGCGATGAACCGTGGTAATCTGCTGCGGACCGTCACACTTCATGAATTGTGCGTCACAGTGGCTGCGCAGCGACCGAATTTGGTTAGTGTTGGGCGCTGACGGACTCTTCCTCTTCTCTCTCCCTTCGCATGCGGATACTCGTCATCGAAGATGACCACCTCGTCGCGGATCTGATGCGACAGGTGCTGGTGGACGACGGCTACACGGTGGACGTGGCGGCGGCCGCCGAAGAAGGACGGCAACTGGTGGCGGCGCAGGCATACGACGCCATTGTGCTCGACCTCGAGTTGCCGGATCGCCACGGCATTCAACTGCTGCAGGATTTCCGTCGGGAAGGCAGCACCATCCCGATCGTGGTGGCCACGGCGCACGACAGCAACGCCGACGTGGTGCGCGCGCTCGACGCGGGCGCCGACGACTATCTGCCCAAGCCCTTCGCCAATGAAGTGCTCGCGGCGCGCGTGCGCGCGGCGGTGCGACGGGGCGGTGCGCGCAGCATGGAGAAGGTGCAGGTCGGCGATCTCACGCTGCACCGTGTGAATCATGAGGTGCAGTGCCACGGCCAGCTCATGAATCTCACCGCCCGTCAATACGCGCTGCTCGAGTATCTGGCCATGCGCGCGGGTGAGACGGTGCGGCGCTCGGCGCTGCTCGAGCACGTGTGGCATCTCAAGTTTGACCCGGGGTCGAACGTGGTCGACGTGCATGTGGCGCAGCTGCGCAAGCGACTGCGCGATGCAAACAGCACGGTGGACATTCGCACCGTGCGTGGCGAAGGCTACGCGCTCGACGTGAACTGAGTCGAAGTCGTCCGAGGGGTCGTGCTACGACCCCGACAACGCCCGGGAGACGAAGTGAGTCATCGTCTCGCCGGGCGTTCGTTTGACATGGGCCGCGGGCACAGCGAGCTGCGCATCCAGCACACACACGCGCGCGAAGCCATCGGCCGTGGCCTTGGCCAGTTCGGCCGGCCGGCTGGCCAGACGAACGCGCCATCCCGCTGCGCGCGCGAGGCCGTCGGCCTCGCGCCGCTCCTGCGGACTGCCGCCGTAGAACACCACCAGCATGGCCTCGTCTCGCCCCGCGTGGGTCACCCAGCCGCCGGCGGGACGGCGGCAACGGCGGCGATTTCCACGAGAATGCCGCGCAGCGACGCACCCACGACCGCGCGCGTGGGGAACGGTGGCGCGAACACCGTGCGATACACGGCGTCGAAGGTGCCCCAGTCCTTCTCATCGGCGAGATACACGGTCACGCTCACCACATCGCGCAGCGTGGCGCCACCGGCCAGCAGAATGCGCTCCAGATTGGCCAGCGTCACACGCGTCTGTTCCTCGACCGTCGTGCCCTCGATCTGGCCCGTGGCGGGGTTGCGGGGCGTCTGGCCCGACACGAACAACAAACCATTTGCGGTGCGGACGCCCGGCGAGTAGGCTCCCGCAGGCGGCGGCAGATCCGGCAGCACCACCGGAGTCCAGGAACGGGTGGGGTCGGAGGTCGCGGGCTTGGCAGGGACTGCGTTCGCGTCTGGCGTCATCAATCGGGTGGTGGAGGAAGGCTGTGGCAACATATCTCGAGCAGCTCGAGACGCCGGTACCGATCGTCGATCTCGATCGGCTCACGACCAATCTGGACCGGATGGCGGCCTACGTCACCCTCCATGGCCTGCAGCTGCGTCCGCACGTCAAGACGCACAAGTCGCCGCGCATTGCGGCCGATCAGCTGCGACTGGGGGCGGTGGGCCTCACCTGCGCGACCCTGCACGAGGCCGAGGTCATGAGCGAGGTCTGCGATGACCTACTGGTGGCCTATCCGCCAGTGGGGGCGGCGCGACTCGAGCGGCTCATGCGCCTGCCCGATCATGTGCGCGTGCGTGTGGCGGCCGACGACCCGGCCTCACTGGATGCGCTGGGTGTGGCCGCCAAGCTCGGCCGCCGCATTGTTGACGTGCTGGTGGAGGTGGACCTGGGCATGCACCGCGTGGGTGCCACCTCGCCCGCCAAGGCGCTGGCTGTGGCGCAGCAGGTGGAGCGGGCGTCGGCACTGCGTTTCGCTGGGCTGCAGTTCTATCCGGGCCACATCCGCGCGCACGTCAACGAGCAGGCACCGCTGCTGCGTCAGTTGTCGCAGGATCTCGCGCAGTACATCGACGTGCTCAGCGACGCCGGGCTCGCCCCGCCCACGGTGAGCGGCGGCTCCACCCCGGCAGCGTGGCGCATGCACGAAATCGCCGGCGTGACGGAAGTGCGTCCGGGCACGTACGTGTACAACGACCGCACGACGGCGCAGATCGGCGCCTGCGACTGGGATGACTGCGCCCTCACCGTGCTCGCCACCGTCATCAGCACCACGGTCAAGGGTCAGGTGGTGATCGACGCCGGCACGAAGGCGCTCGGCCGCGAGCCGCTGCGCGCCGAGGGTGAGGGCTACGGCGCGGTGCTCGAGCATCCCGACGTGGTCGTGTCACGCATGTCGGAGGAGCACGGCATTCTCGACCTGTCCAGGTCCTCCTGGCGACCGCGCCTTGGCGAACAGGTGCGCATCGTGCCCAATCACGTGTGCATCGTGGTGCACCAGTTCGACGAGATCATTGGCGTGCGTGGGCATGCCGTGGAAACGCGCTGGCCAGTGGCAGCCCGTGGCCGCGCGTCCAATCAGACGCTCGAATCGCCAATGGGTCGCCCGCGCGCGGTCTGAGTGACGGCGGCATGACGGCGCGCCGCATTCTGCTGGTGGACGCGGACGCATTTTTCGTGGCCGTGGCGCGGCAGGTGGACCCGGAGGGCGCGGGCAAGGCACCCCTGCTCATTGTGGGAGGCCGTCCGGGTTCGCGTGGCGTGGTCTGCTCCGCCTCGTACGAGTGCCGCGCCTACGGCGTGCGCTCGGCCATGCCCATCCAGCGCGCGCTGCGGCTCTGTCCCGAGGCCCTGTGCGTACCCGTCCCCCGTCAGGCCTGCAGCGCCCGCAGCCGTGACATTCAGGCCGTGCTGGCGCGTTTTGCGCCGGTGGTGCAGGCCTCGAGCATCGACGAGTGGTACTGCGATCTGAGCGGCACCGAGGCCCTGTATGGCCATGAGCCGCTCGAGACCACCGCCCATCGCCTGCGGGACGCGGTGTACGAGGCGACAGGGCTCCGCGTGTCCATTGGCGGCGCCACCTCGCGCCTGGTGGCCAAGATGGCGGTGGAGGTGGCCAAGCCCAAGCCGGGCACGGGCGCCAGCGGGGTGCATTGCGTGCCTCCGGGCACGGAACGGGCCTTTTTGGCCCGTTTCCGCCTATCGGACATACCAGGAGTCGGCCCACGCTTTGCGGAGCGTTTGGCGCGCATGGGGCTGGTGACGGTACCCGACGCCCAGCACTGGTCCGAGGACGCGCTGGTGCAGCGACTGGGTGAACGCGGTGGGCGCTGGCTGGCGCGCCGGGTGCGCGGCGAGGATGAGAGTGTCGTGTCCTCGCGCGACCGGCAGAAGCAGGTCAGCCGCGAGAGCACCTTTGGCCGCAATCTGGTGGACGACGAGACCATCGAGCGCGAGCTGCTGCGTCTGGCGGTGCGCGTGAGCGCCGACCTCCGTCGGCAGGCCCTGCGCGCCCGCACGGTCACGGTGAAGCTGCGCACGCCCGACTTCGTGACCCGCACGGCCCAGCGCTCGCTCACCCGCTTCGTGGAATCGGAACGGGCCGTGTCCCGGGTGGCCCGCGAGCTGCTGGTGCAGCTGCGCGCCGGCCGCGGCGGGCCGGTGCGCCTGCTGGGAATTGCCCTGTCCCACTTTGACGACGACGACGCCCCCCTGCCCCCGGCCCTGGCCCAGCTGGGGCTGTTTCAGGACCCGGCAGCGACGGCGGCGCCGGAGGCGGAACCGGACGAGGCGCGGGAGCAGGCCCTCACCCGGGCACTGGACCGCATCCGCGGGCGTTTCGGACAGGACGCCATTCTTCCCGCCCGCCTGGTGGACCGGGCTCCGGATACGGGGCCAAGGGTGGAAGAATGACGGGGCTTGCCTTACCTTGCGCGTGCTGCGGCAGACCCTGTGGTCTGGCCGCCCTCTCCATCAAGCCGGATGTTCCTCGGGGTTTCACATGAGTGCTTCTCAGTACGATCCGAACAAGTTGGGTTGGGGCGCGGCCCTCGTGACCTGTGCGCTCACGGCAGCGCTGGGGTTCGGCGCGTACACGATCCACAACAACACCTACCGCCATCCGCGCGATCCGATGGCCAAGCAGGTGTACTATGAGCGCGACCAGGCCAAGCACGCCGGCGGTGGGGAGCATGCGGCGGCGGGCGAGTCGCACGGCGCGGAGGCTGCGCCGAAGGCGGAAGGCGCGGCGCACTGAGGAGTTCGGGTTGTGATGGCAAGACGCCGCGATCGGTTGATCGCGGCGTTTCTTTTTTTTGCATGAGGTTGTGCCGAGCCGGAATTGTTCTTTGCGCGATCCACTGCTCTGGGCAGTGCGCCATGGGCTGTGAGTGGGAGTGGTGCATGCCGCCGCACCACGATATCCGGAAGTTGCGGATCGCGTGATCCCGACGCGACACCACGCACACCCAGAACCCATAGCGCACGGCCCACAGCAGTGGATCGAGGCAGTTCACGCAGTTCAATCGAAAGAACGCGTTCTCCCCTATCTGACCGGCAACGTAAACCAGAACATCGCCCCCTTCCCCGGCTCCGAATCCACGCCGATGTCGCCGCCGTGCGCCTCCACGATACCCTTGGCGATGTACAGCCCGAGCCCCGAACCGGCGCGCAACAGACGCGGCGCCTGCCAGTAACGCTCGAACAGCCGCGGCACATCCTCGGGTGCCACACCCGGTCCTGAGTCGCTCACCGACACGCGCACCGCGTCATCGTGCATGGTGGCCGCCAGGACAATGCGGCCGCCTGAAGGCGTAAAGCGCACCGCGTTGCCAAGCAGGTTGGAAAGCACCTGCTGCAGACGCTGGCGATCGCACAGCAGTGGCGGGAAGGGCCTATCGATGTCGCGCACCAGTGTGAGTCCGGCATCGGCCACCACCGGCTCAAACAGATCCGCTGATTCCTTGAGCATGTCCACCAGCACCACCGGACGCTGCTCCACGCGCAGTCGTCCGGCCGAGATGCGTGTGACATCCTGCAGGTCCTGAATGAGCCCGTCCGCCTGACGCGCCGCGGCACGTATGGCCTCCACCTCATCCCGCGCCATCAGCGGCACACTTTCCTCGATCGCATCTGTGTCACGTCCGAGCACCGCGCCGGTGAGCATGACAATGGCGTTGACCGGATTGCGCAGATCGTGCGAGACGATGGCCAGCATCTCGTCGCGCTCACGCACCGCCCGTCGCGACTCCTGATACAGTCGCGCGTTCTCCAGCGCGAGTGCCGCCAGGCCCGCGAACTGATCACCCACGTGCAGTTCGTCGATGGCATGCGACGCCGCGGGCCGGGTGCGCACGAGATGCAGGGCGCCGATTGCACGTCCGCCGGCGCGCAGCGGCACCAGCAGCACCGCACTCGCCCCCAGCGACTCGGCGCGCGCACGCGCGTCGGGGTCGGGGAAGTTGGCCTGCAGCCAGGCCCCGATATCGGTGACGCGCTGCGCCTCCATTTCGTGAGCAACCCGCGCGCCGCTGGCTATGCGCGGCTCGTCGGGCACCGGCACCGCGTGCCGCATGACGAGAGCGGCCGTGTCCTCGTGCCGATGCGGGTCCATGTGCGTGGCGGCGGCCCGGCGAATGGCCCCGTCGGGAGTCAGCAGCTCGAGCAGACTCCAATCGCCCAGCAGCGGCACCGGCAGCTCGGCAATGGTGGCCATGGTGGACTCGACGTCGAGCGAAGCGGCCAGCACCCAGCCCGCCGTGGCCAGCAGCTTCTGCCGTTCCTCCCAGCGTCGCCGTTCACTCACATCGCGCAGCGTGACCATGAAGGTGCGCTCGCCATTCATGGTGACGCGCGCAATCGACGCCTCGGCGGGGAACTGTTCACCGTTCTTGCGCAGCCCCGCAATCTGCCGGCGGTCGGCCATTGTGCGCGCATCGCTGGGACCTTCGGCGAAGGTGCGCATGTGCCCGCGGTGCACGGCGCGCGAAGCCATGGGCAGCAGCCGATCGAGCGCCTGCCCCAGCATTTCCTGCTCAGTCCAGCCAAAAATCTGCTCCGCACCGCGATTGAAGCGCACGATGCGGAAATTGTCGTCCAGCGCAATGATGGCGTCGGATGCGATATTCACGACGGCCGCGAGCGCCGCATGCGAGTGCGAATCGGTCATGGACGACAATCAGGCTGAGGGAGGGGCGTTCGACCAGTCGTCCGGCAACGATTTGCATCGTTCAGGATCAACCAGCAATCACATGCCACGATCCATTTTACGGGGACTGTCTCCGCTTCCGCCAGCCGCACTGGCCTTTCTGCTGGTCGGTGGCGCGCTGTGGCTGCTCGATCGTCGCGGGCCGTGGAGCCATCACGTCTGGCTCGCGGGTCTGGTGCTCACCGGCGCGCCCGTGGCCTGGCGCACCCTGCGCGGCATGCTGCGCGGCGAGTTTGCCGCCGATGTGGTGGCCATGCTGGCCATCGTGGGCGCCGTGCTGCTGGATCAGCCGCTGGCGGGTCTGGTGGTGGTGCTCATGCAGACGGGTGGCGAGGCGCTCGACGCGTACGCGGTGGCGCGCGCCTCGGACGCGGTGGAGGCGCTGGAAGCCGATGCGCCGCGCACCGCGCACCGGCTGGTGGACGGTCGGGTGCAGGACATCGCGGCCGAAGTCATTGCGGCGGGTGACGTGCTGCTGGTGCGGCCCGGCGAGCTGGTGCCGGCCGACGGCGTGGTGATCGATGGCTCATCACACGTGGACACCTCGCGGCTGACGGGTGAGCCCGTGCCTCGACGGGTTGGCGCGGGTGCCTCGCTGCAATCTGGCTTCGTGAATCAGGAAGGCGCGCTGCAGATGCGCGCGCTGCGCCGTTCACAGGACAGCCAGTATGCGCAGATTGTGGAATTGGTGCGGCGTGCCCAGGGCTCCAAGAGTCCGCTGCAGCGTACGGCTGATCGCTGGGCCGTGTGGTTCACGCCGCTCACGCTGCTGGTCTGCGCCGCGGCATGGTGGGTGTCGCGCGACTGGTCGCGCGTGCTGGCGGTGCTTGTGGTGGCCACACCCTGCCCGCTCATTCTCGCGGCGCCGGTGGCCATCATCGGTGGCATCAACCGCGCCGCGCGGCGCTCCATCATCGTGCGCAGCGGTGCGGCGCTCGAGGGCCTGGCACGCGTGAACATGCCGGTGTTCGACAAGACCGGCACTCTCACCATTGGCCAGCCACGTGTCACGCACGTACAGGTGAGCGAAGGCGCGGACACCCTGCTGGTGCTCTCGCGCGTGGCCGCCGTGGAACAGGGCTCGGGGCACCTGCTGGCGCGGGTGCTCGTGCGCGAGGCGGAAACGCGTGGTGCACCGCTGCGTGTGGCGGCGGATCTGGTGGAGACGCCGGGGCGTGGCGTGCAGGGGGTCGTGGACGGCATCACCGTGGCCGTGGGTGCCCTGCCCTATGTGCGCGAGCAGTTCGCGGCGCATCACGACGTGCTGGCGCGGCTCGACGCGCTGGATGACGGGGCAGATGGCCTGCGCGCCTGGGCCGGCATGTCCGATGGTGCGGTGGCGCGCATTGAGTTTGCGGATACGCTGCGCGAAGACCTGGCACCCATGTTCCGCGAACTCGCGCAGCTGGGCTTTGCGCCGGCGCTGCTGCTGAGTGGTGACAAGGCGGTCAATGTGCAGGCCATTGCGCGTGAGGTGGGCATCGCGGAGGCCGAGGGTGACCTGACGGCGGAGGACAAGGTGCGGCGCGTGGCGGCGCTGGAAGCGGCAGGTCATCGCGTGCTGATGGTGGGTGACGGCACCAATGATGCGCCGGCCCTGTCAACGGCCACGGTGGGCGTGGCGCTCGCCGGCCACGGCGGTGGTGTGGTGGCGGAGGCGGCTGATGTCGTGCTGCTCATTGACGATCCCACGCGCATCGCGGAGGCGGTGCGCATTGGCCGGCACGCGCTGGGCATCGCGCGTCAGTCGATATTTGTCGGGCTGGGCCTTTCGCTGGTGGGCATGCTGTTCGCCGCCGCGGGCATGCTGCATCCGGTGGCGGGTGCGCTGGTGCAGGAGGCCATTGATGTGGCGGTCATTCTGAATGCGCTGCGGGCGGCGCGGGCGCCGGGGAGCGCGGGAGCCTGAAACACGAAGCGCCGCCCGGAAGGGCGGCGCTGGTGTTCTGCGTGCTGCAGATGTGTTGCGAGGTGCTCAGGCCTTGCGGCGACGGGCTGCCACGCCGAGGCCAGCGAGACCGGCGACGATCAGGCCGAGAGAAGCGGGTTCGGGGACCTGCTGAGTCGTTACGATCGTGGCAGCGAGATATTCCGGTCCGCCAGCGATGTCAGAAAAGGTACCGCCAGCACCAAGTCCGCCGTTCGGGTTTGCCGCGATGAAGTTGTCGAAGAGGCCCCAGGATGACTGCGAAATTCCAAAGACGAGCCCAAGCGCACCAAGGCCCTGCCCACCTGTGTACGTACCCTTGTCGTCTTCGATCAGGTCGAACTGAACAAAGGTTGTGGCATCAGCCCACAGCCGGAGGTTGAGAGACAGAATGTTCAGATCGCCAGCACTACCCGGCTCATTGCCGTTCAGAATTAGCCTGAAAGTGGAGCCCTGCAAGTTCACGAACTCCGAGAACGAGCGGAACGAACCCTGAGAAGGGCCAAGACTCACACCGTTGTCAGCCACTCCACAATTGGTGGTCGAGTTGCCCCAGCCTACGCACCCCCCTTCGGTCGTGCTGTTTCCCTTACCCTTGAAGGTGACGATGACCGACTGACTCCCAAAACCGTTTCCAAGATCAACGATCTCGCCGGTGTAGAACATCGATCCTTGCGCGGCGGCAGTCTGCGACAAGACAGTGAAAGCAGCTGCGATAACGAGTTTCTTGAGCATTGTTCGGATCCCGAAGGGGGGTGGAGTGATATCCCACGACACTTCAATCCTTGTGCCAGTCGATCACATACATGATGCGCGCTTAATCGTACGTAACCCATTCCCATTGAACACGTTATGGTGTCCGACAAGCACTCGAATCATGAACTGCCCTTCACACAAGATTTTGTGCTGCAGCCGAGCCACACCACATGTCGGGATTGAGCCACAGTGCATACAACTGCCGCACCAACACAACGGGTGACCCACCATGAAGACCGGAGAGCCACCCGTCTGAGTACAAACGGCGGTGAGATCCGTTCACACCAGCGGCACCAACCCCTCCGCGATACACACCCGCTCGCGACCGTTCTGCTTGGCCTTGTACAGGGCCTTGTCCGCCCGCGCCACCCACTCCTCCACGTCCTCGTGGATCTCGAGCTGGGCCACTCCCACACTCGCTCCCACCGAGAACTCCATGGCCGGATGCGGCGCCGGCATGGCCGCCAGCTGCTCCTGCAGCCGACGCGCCAGGGTCTGCGCCATCTTCCAGTCGGTGTTGTGCAGAATGGCCGCAAACTCGTCGCCACCCAGACGGCACAGCACGTCGCTCTGACGCAGGAAGGTCTTGCCCAGCGCCTTGCCCAGATTCTGGATGGCCTGATCGCCCGCCTGATGCCCGTACATGTCGTTCACGAGCTTGAGCTTGTCCATGTCCACCATGAGCAGCACCACCGGCTGACGCCCCAGCGAGAACATCTGCAGCGCGCGCGGTGCCATCACGTCGAACAGCTTGCGGTTGCCGAGCCCGGTCAGGGCGTCCGTCGTGCTCTCACGCCGCGCCTCCTCGAGCTGCTTGCCCAGGCGATCGAGCTTGGTGGCGAGACTCACGTACTGCTCCTGCTGCTGCTCCCGACGCACCTGCAGCGCGCTTTCGATGGCCAGCACGGCGCCCAGCACCTCCTGCTTGATCGTGCCCGTCTGCATGCGCTTGAGCGCGCCCTTGGCCCGCTCCATCTGTTCTTCGGTGGTCTGGTCGGCATTGTGATCGACCTTCACCGCATTGTGCACCGTCTCCACGCAGGCCCAGAGGGCGTCACGCAGCTCATTGATGCTCGCGCTCACGTAACGATGCTCGTCACGGCGCTGCTCGGTCACCGCGCGCACGACACCCGGCCAGTCGCGCTCGTGCACCGCCGCCGATCCGCTCTCGTGCTCGTCCAACGGGAAGCCCAGCGTGGCATGCCGATGCCAGCGAGTCAGCTCCCGCGATACCTCTTCGCCGGATCGATCCGGCAGATCGAGCGGGTAGCGGGACAGGGCGGTCAGCACACCACCCAGCGCATCAAGGACAAGACCAAGGCTCTGCTCGGCGGACGCGAGGCTGTTGCCGGACGGCGAGCCCTGCGCGTTCAGCCCAGCAGACGACACCGAAAGGTTGGGAGAGCCGTTCGCGCGGTCCGAGCTTCCTCGCTCGGACGAAGGGCGCGGCTCCATGAGCTTCTTGAAGAACATGGGTCGTGGTGAGGGGTTGTCGTGAAGATCGACACATCCCCGGCAAAGCTTGAACCCTTGCTCACCACGCCAGCACGGCTTGGCACACCGGCCCATGCGAATTTGTCACGGCTTGGGCCGATGTGTCACCACGGTGGCATCCACCGGCAGCAGACCCGCCCTCAGAACTCCTGCGGCTCAAAGGCCATGATGGACGCCGCGCCGGCCTGCATGGCCGCCAGCAAGGTGCCCGACTCCGGCAGCACCCGCGCAAAGTAGAAGCGCGCCGTCTTGAGCTTGGCCTGATGGAAGGCCGCGTCGCCACGCCCTGCAGCCAAAGCGTCCGACGACACGGTGGCCATGCGCAGCCACTGCCAGCCCACCGCCACGTAGCCCATCAGATGCAGGTACTCGGTGGCCGATGCCCCGGCCTCGTCGGGATTGGCGAACCCGCGCTCAGCCAGCAGCATGGTGGCCTTCTGCAACTGATACAGTGACGCGCCCAGCGCCTTGGCATGCTCGGCCAGTGCCTCGTTGGACGCGGCGGCGTCCACATCGGCCTTCACGATCTCGAAGAAGCGGCGCACCAGACGTCCGCCCTCCATGGGCAGTTTGCGCCCCACGAGATCGAGGGCCTGCACGGCGTTGGTGCCCTCGTAGATCTGCGCGATGCGCGCGTCGCGCACGTACTGCTCGACGCCGTACTCGCGAATGTAGCCGTGCCCGCCCAGCGTCTGCAGGGCGATATTGGTGTTGTCAAAGCCCTTGTCGGTGAGGAAGGCCTTGATGACCGGCGTCATGAGCGCCACCATGTCCTCGGCCTCCTGCCGCACCGCCGCATCCGGATGGCGATGCTCGAGATCGATGCGCACGCCCACCCAATACGCGAGCGAGCGCATGCCCTCGTTGAAGGCCTTGATGCGCAGCAGGCCCTTGCGCACATCGGGATGCACGAGGATCGGATCGGCGGGCCCTTCGCTGTTCTTCACACCGGTCAGCGCGCGGCCCTGCAGGCGCTCCTTCGCGTAGGCCAGCGCATTCTGGTACGCCACCTCCGACAGGCCGAGGCCCTGCAGACCCACCGCGAGTCGCGCGCCATTCATCATGACGAACATGGCGCGCATGCCCTTGTGCGGCTCGCCCACCATCCAGCCGGTCGCACCGTCGAAGTTGAGCACACAGGTGGCCGAGGCCTTGATGCCCATCTTGTGTTCGACGCTGCCGCAGGTCACGCCATTGCGCGCCCCGATGCCGCCGTCCGCCGTGGGCAGGAACTTGGGCACGAGGAACAGCGAGATGCCCTTGGTGCCACTCGGCGCATCGGGCAGCTTGGCCAGCACCAGATGCACGATGTTCTCGGTGAGATCGTGCTCGCCGGCCGAAATGAAAATCTTCTGACCGGTGATGCGATAGCTGCCGTCACCCGCCGGCTCTGCGCGCGTGGTAAGAATGCCAAGATCCGTTCCCGCATGCGCTTCGGTGAGACACATGGTGCCTCCCCATGAGCCGTCGATGAGCTTGGGCAGGAAACGCTGCTTGAGTTCATCCGACCCGTGACTCATGAGCGCCGAGTACGCGCCGTGTGACAGCCCCGGATACATGCTGAAGGAGAGATTGGCAGAGCAGAGCATCTCCTCCATCACGAAGCGCACCATTTCCGGCAGCCCCTGTCCGCCGTACTCGCTGGTGGCGGCCACGCCGGTCCAACCGTCGGCCGCATAGCGCGTGTAGGCCTCCTTGAAACCGGCCGGTGTGCGCACCTCGCCGTTCTCGAAGTGCACGCCTTCGATGTCACCAGGCTGATTGAGGGGAAACAGCACGTCCTCACAGAAGGCCGCACCGCCTGCCAAGACCTCATCAATCATTTCGGGCGTGGCGTCCTCGAAGCCCGGCAGACGGGACAACTGCGCGATGTCGTGGACCTCGTGCAGGAGGTAGCGGATGTCCTGGAGGGGAGCGCGGTAGCTGGGCATGGGCGGCCTCGGGCGGGGGTTCACTTCTCCTGCCTCTCACGCTACGCGCCGTGCGGGCGGGCGGCAAGGGGTTTTACGACGATTCCGTCATGTTTTATGACCGGAGGTGGCCAGGCCGCCCCTGCCCCGCCGGCCGCAGCCCTTTAGACTGCAGAGGACCCTTTCGGAGACCTCTGCCTCATGAAGCAGTTCTTTACCGCGCTGGCGGCGAATCTCGTGACCATTGCCGTGTGTGTCGTCGCGTTCATTCTCATCGGCGTGGGGATCATTGCGTCGGCCGGCGCGCGGGCCCCCGTGGAAGTGCGCCAGGGCTCGGTGCTCATCGTGGATCTCGACCGACCGCTCAGTGATCAGCCGGCGCGTCTCGAAGCGCGCTCGCTCTTCGACGACGCCCTGCAGCCCGGTGGCATGGCGCTGTCGCTGCGCGCCGCCACCATCGGCATTCGCGCGGCAGCGTCCGACGATCGCATCTCGGCGCTGCTCATTCGCGGCAACGTGGCCGGCGACGGCACGCGCTCGGGGTTCGCGGCGCTCAGGGAGCTGCGCGCGGCCGTGGACAGCTTTCGCGTAAGCAAGAAGCCGGTGCATGCGTACCTCGTCACGCCTGACACACGCAGCTACTACGTGGCGTCGGCGGCGAGCACGATTACACTGGACCCCTTCGGCACGCTCATGCTGCCCGGCCTCGCCGCGCAGCCGGTATTTCTCACCGGCCTGTTCGAGAAATACGGCATCGGCGTGCAGGTGAGCCGCGTGGGTCGCTTCAAGGCCGCGGTGGAGCCCTTCACGCGGCGCGACATGAGCAGCGAAAATCGCGTGCAGACCCAGGCCTACCTGAACGACTTGTGGAGCGAGGTCAAGTCGGCCATCGCGCGCTCACGCGGCATTGATACGGTGGCCTTGCAGACGCTGGTGGACTCGCAGGGCCTGCTGCTGCCGGCCGATGCGGAGGCCGCCAGGCTCATCGACCGCCGCGCCTACTTCGATGTGGTGCTGGATGAGTTGCAGCGCACCGCCACCGGCAGCAGCACCGACAGCAAGACTTCCGGGCGCGACAGCGCCCGCGCCTCGGACCTCGACCTCCTGCTCGACCGCCCCGCCCTGCCGCAGATACCGCTCGAACAGTACGCCCCACTGGCCATGGCCAAGGAGCGCCTCTACAGCGCGAGCCAGGTGGTGGCGGTGGTCTACGCCGAGGGCGACATCGTGGACGGCGAAGGCGGCGACGGCGCAATCGGTGGCGCGTCGCTCTCACGCGAGCTGCGCAAGCTGCGCCGCAACGCCAAGGTGAAAGCCGTGGTGCTGCGCGTGAACAGCCCCGGCGGCAGCGCCATTGCCTCCGAGCAGATTCAGCGCGAGCTCGCACTCATCAAGCAGCAGAAACCGGTGGTGGTGTCCATGGGGTCCCTCGCGGCCTCGGGCGGCTACTGGATTGCCACGGCCGCGTCTCGCGTGTTTGCCGAGCCCAACACCATCACCGGCTCCATTGGTGTGTTTGCGCTCGTTCCCAACATTCAAACGCTCGCCAACCGCCAGGGCGTCACCTTCGACACCGTGAAGACCGGGCGCTACGCGGATCTCTTCACCATTGCGCGCCCGCGCAGCGAGGCCGAGTTGGCCGTGCTGCAGCGTGGCACCGATGCGGTGTACGACGCCTTTCTGCAGCGTGTCGCCGATGCCCGCAAGCTCCCGCTTGACTCGGTGCGGGCCATCGCCGAAGGTCGGGTCTGGTCGGGCCGGCGCGCGCAGCAGCTGGGCCTGGTGGACTCCCTCGGCAGTCTGCCCACCGCCATCAGGAGTGCGGCGTCACTGGCCAAGATCACCGGTGACTACGACGTGCAGGAGTTCCCGCGTCTCAAGAGTCCCACCGAGCGGCTCACCGACTTGCTGGAAGACAAGCCGGCGCCCGTGGCCGCGCGCCACGGCGTGGCCGACATGGCGCAGGCGGCCACAGAGGTTGCCGCCGAGGCGGTGGGCGGCAACTCCGCCGCTGCGCGTCTCGGCCGCAGCTTCGTGCGCGAGCTCGAGGTGCTGCTGCGATACAACGATCCGCGCGGCGTGTACGCTCGCATGCCGTACATCCTCAGCATCCACTGATCGGCATCACCGCCAGTCAGGCCTCAGTCGCGGCGCAACTGCATCACGAAGGCAATGCGCCGCGGCAGGCCGGGCTCGAAGAAGCGATTGCGCGTGGCGTTGATGACCAGCGACGACGCGTAGCGGCGATCAAAGAGGTTCTCCACCGACAGCGTGGGTTCGAGCGCCACCCCACCAATTCGTGACGCCATGGCGCGTGACGCGCTGGCGCCAAGGCGCAGGTTCCACACCGAGAAGCCGGCGCCCTGCACCGTGCCCGCGTCGTTGGCGGCGGCGGCGCTGCTGCCCGTCCACTCGAGCGTGGCAAAGGCGCCGCGCCCACGCGCCGTGACAAAGCCCTGGCCGTAGTGCTCAGGCACGCCGGGAATGGCCTGGCCGGCGTACGAGGTGTTGCCCACGCTGTAGCGGTCAAAGCGGAAGCGCGACCAGGTGTACGACGTGCCGACATCGACATTGGCCCAGGCCATGCGCAGCGCAGTTTCGGCGCCGCGCCGCGTGGTCTGACCGGCATTGCGAAAGGCGCGACGGCCGGGCTGGTTGGGCACGTCGAAGGGCACCAGCTCGTCCTGCACCACGGCCTCGAACAGCGCGAGATCGGCGCGCACCCGTTGCCCCAGCAAGGCCTGGGTCCCCACTTCGACTGTGCGGGTACGCTGCGGCTCGAGTGTCGCGTTGAGACCCGCCGCGCCCGTCTCCTGATTGGTGAGTTCCGTGACCGTGGGCGTTTCGAAGGCCGTGGACAGGTTGCCGTACAGCGACCAGCGTGGCCGCGCGCGCCAGGTGACGCCCAGCATGGGGCTCACGGCACGCAGCGTCCGGTCGCCGGAATCGTCGGCGTTGGTGGAGGTGATGAAGCGATCGCGCACGGCGAACTGCACCTGATCGAAGCGCAGGGCCGTGCTCACGAACAGCTGACGCGGCGCTTCGACCTCGATGCGCGCGTAGCCGCCAACGTTGGCGGCGCGTTCCTGCTGATCCAATCGCGTGGCGCCCCGCTCGTTGCCGGGTGCCGGACAGCGCACGGAGGGCGGCGCAGACGGCAACACCTCCGCACAGTTTTCGTAGTTGTAGCGTTCGTCCACGAGGCGCTGTGCATCCACACCGGCGCCGAAGCGCAGCGGCCACGGCGTGGACGGCACGCGCCAGCTGCCGTGCAGACTGCCGCCCACGACATTGCGGTCCACCGCCACCATGGCAAAGGGCAGCGGATTGTCCAGCATGCGCGTCCCACCGAAGAGCGACGCACGCAGTTGACCAGAGCCCAGATCACGCTCGGCCATCAGCGCGAGCTGTGTCTGCTGCACGGCCTTGCGCGAACGGCGGGTGATGTTGAGCGAATCGGGCAGGCGTGGATCACGCGCCAGCTCGGCGGCGGTGAGCGCCCCCGTGTTCTCCGCGCGCGGGGCGTCGTACACGGTGCCCTGCAGCTCGAGGCGCGTACCGCGCACGGTGCTGAGCGCCCGTGCAAACACGCTGCTGGCGTCAAAGCGCGACCAGGCGCGCGGTCCGTCGCCAGCCGTGCGGGTGAAGCTCGCCAGCCACTGGCTCTCCTGCAGCAAACCGCTGGAGTCGCCGAGGACGCCACGCAGCGTGCCTGAAGCCTGCACATTGGCGCGCTGCACACCGCCGCCATTCCACCACCGGGCCTGCATCGCCAGCGGCGCACGCGATGGGGCCCGTGAGCGCACATCCACCACGCCACCGGCCGCGTTGCCGTAGAGCGCGGCCGCCGTGCCGCGCACCACATCCACGCGGTCCACGGTTTCGAGGTCGAGCCAATCGATGGGCGTCTGACCATCGGGCAGCGAGAGCGGCACACCATCGCGCAGCACACGCACGCCGCGCACCCCGAAGGCCGAGCGCGCGCCAAAACCTCGAACGGCAATGCGCGCATCCTGCGAGGGGTTGCTGCGGTCCTGCACCTGCACGCCGGGCACCGCGAGCAGCAGATCACTCACGCTGGTGCGGCGCTGCGCGGGCCGCGCGGAGATCGGCGCCGTGGTGAGCGCGAAGGGCAGCTCGAAGGGAGAGCGCGCGGCGTCGCGGGTGACGGAAACGCGCACGGTGTTGAGACGACGGGCCGTCGAATCGTCGGCCACACTGTCCTGCCTCGCCACCTGCGCAATCAAGGGGGAGGGCGCCGCCAGCACGGCGCACAACGTGAGGCGCCGGAGCAGAGAGCCCCGGCGCCCGATGGGCTGGAAGGTCTGGTTGAAAGTCACGCGTGCTAATATCGCGCGACGCGCCCCGTTGCGGGGATGGGCCTGTGAGCCCGTCGGTCAGCGCAGGGGCTTGGTGCAGGTCGGGCTGCGGTCGTTCGGACCGTCGTCGAACAGCTCGCCCGTTCGTGAGCAGACCACACCGGTCTCGACGTCACGCAGCGAAACGAACCAGTGCGACGCGGTCGCATTGGACTGCACCACCCGCTGTCCCTCGGGCACCTTCATGCCGGAGGCCTGCAGCTCCGTCCACGACGCAAAGCGGCGGTTGAGCACGCGGAAGGTCTGCTGGTGGTCGTGCACCAGCGCGAGGGTTCCGGTGAGCGCCGAGGTGCGCTTCTCCACGGCCATGTTGCCGCGCACGGTGACCGACGCGACAGCTACGGTCAGCAGGGCAAACGTGGCCAGCAGGCTGGTGACGAGCAGACTTTCGCTGCGCGAGCGGGTGCTGGCCTGCGCCACCACCTTCGCCTTGGCGGGCACCTTTGCCCTGGACGACTTGCCCGCCGAGGCCTTGGCCGGTGCCTTGGAAGCAACCGGCTTGGTGGCAGGCAGTTCCACCGCGCCAGCCACCACCCGTGGCTGCGGTGCCCCCGCCTTGGGGCCCGTGACATTGGCCCAGGGGTCATTGAGCCGCGCGGCGCCGGCCGCATCGGGCTTGCGCTCACGGCCATTGCGCTCGTTTTCCGAGTGCATGTCCTTCCACGTGCGCCGCGGCGCCGCCATCACCGGCACGGTCTCCTTGGGGATCTCATGCGGTACACGCGGCTTGAGATCCACCGGCGCACCCAACGGCCGGGACGCCGCGCGGAATCGGTCCGCAGCGAGCGTGGAGGGCCGGCGTTTCGGGGGCGTGGAGGACATGGCTGCATGCTATTTCCCTGACGACGGAACGGAAATAGCGACACCGGCATCAGTGTCACAGCGCTGGCATGTTTTTTCGGTCGCGCCCCAACTGTGGGCCGTTACAGTTGGGGCGCGATTTGGGTCGTCCCCCGAGTCTTTCGGTCAGGCCGCGCGGGCCTGCAGTGTATGCCGCAGGCGATCCGCCACCGCCCGTCGCTGCGCCGGCGTGCCCACGCGCAGGGCGTCCACCCCGGCCAGCAGGAGGTGCATGCGCGGGTCCTTGCTCGCCACCTTGGTCAGGCCGCTGAACAGGGGAGCCAGTGTTTCGCCGCGCACTTCACCGCCCTCGGCGGCCCACACCAGCGTCCGCTGATCAGGCGCCGGGCTGACCGCCGCGGCCAGCTCGGGATGCGCGAAGGCCGTCGGATGCCCCGTGCGCTCGGGACCATGCACCGCCGGAAACGCGAAGCGCACCCCGTGCTCGAGAAACTCCATGAGCGCGTCGAGGCGCACGGTACGGCTGCCCGGCCCGCAAATCCCGGCAAGCTGCAGCCGAGCGACGCTGCGGTGCACGGCGCTGGTGCTGGTGGCGAGCGCATTGGCGAGGGGCTCGTAGCGGTCTTCGGGCACCAGCACGAGACGGAGCGCCACTGCGATGTCGAACGGACGGAGCGACGGTTGAGACGGCACGGGGAAGCCTTGGTGGGGAGGGAGGCCGATGGGGATGATCCCAAAGTATGGAAGAACCCTCCTGACACGATTCGGCACTCTTCGCCATCTCGTCCCGGTTTCCTAGCGCTTCACATATCCATTCTGTCCCCTGCCGTACGGTTCGGAACCCCTGACCACCGCACAGCTAAGGAGTTCTTAATTGTGGTAAACTGTTGGCAGTAAGTGGCTTGCGCAGCAGTCGCCGTCACTGGCGACGCACCACGCCGTCTGTCAGCTTTGCAGGATGACCGAACCCGCCGCTTTTCATGCCACGCCACGCTTCCCGCGCGGCTTTCGTTGTGCCAGCCGGAACGTGGGTCTCAAGCCCAGCGCGCGCGACCTGACGCTCTTTGCCAGCGACCGTGATGCCGCGGCAGCTGCCGTGTTCACCCGCAATCATTTCCCAGGTGCGCCGGTCATTCTTGGCCGCGAGACGTTGCGCGCCGGCGTGCTGCGCGCGGTGATTGCGAACAGCAAAGTGAGCAACGTGGCCACGGGTCAGGCCGGCGTGGACAACGCGCGGCGCATGGCCCGCGCGGCGGCGCTGGAGCTTGGCACGACTGCCGATAAGGTGCTGGTGTCCTCGACGGGTGTCATCGGCGTCCCGCTGCCCATCGAGAAGATTGAGCGTGGTGTGGTGGGCATGACGGCCGAACTGCAGGATGATCCGATGGTCGGCGCCGAAGGCATCATGACCACGGACTCGCATCCCAAGGCCATCTCGGCATCGGTTGGCCAGGCGACCATCACCTGGGTGGCGAAGGGCTCGGGCATGATCGAGCCGAACATGGCCACCATGCTGTCGTACATCTTCACCGACGCCGCGCTCGATGCTGCGACGCTCGATCGTCTGCTGCGCGAAGCGGTGAGCGGCACGTTCAACATGCTGTCGGTGGACACGGACACGAGTACCTCCGACACCTGCGCCATTCTGGCCAACGGTGCCGCCGGCCCTGTGGACGAGGCGGAGTTTCTGCGGGTGCTGCGCGCGGGCTGCACCCGCATGACGGAAATTCTGGCGCGCGACGGCGAGGGCGCGGAGCATCTGCTGCGCGTGAGTGTGCGCGGCGCGCTCACTGCGCTTGAAGCGCGCGTGGTGGCCAAGTCCATCGTGAACTCGCCGCTGGTGAAGACGATGGTGCATGGCGCCGACCCCAACGTGGGCCGACTGCTGATGGCCGTGGGGAAGTGTTTCACCTGCACCATCGTGCCCGCGTCCACCGACGCATGGATCAACGGCTTTCAGGTGGTGGGCCGCGGTGAGCGTCTGGCCTTCGACGATGCCGTGGTGCGCGAGACGCTCTCCCGCGAAGTGGTGGACATCGAGGTCTCACTCGGCGTGGGTGACGGCTCGGCCACGGCCTATGGCTGTGATCTCACCAAGGGCTACGTGGACGAAAACGCGGCGTATTACAGCTCCTGATTCGCTGGCTCTCGTGTCGTTGGCGAGATCGTCAACAGCTCACGCAGAGGCGCGGAGGGTGCAGAGCTCGCAGAGAGAAGCAGTCGCTGCTGAACTGCCTTGTCGCGGATTTCGCGGATGTGGCGGAAACAGCACGGATTGAACAGCAGTCGACAAACGACTGAACGTTCATTCCCCCTCTGCGCACTCTGCGCCGTCCATCTCCCTGCGTGAGCTGTTCACTTTTCAGGTCGAATGCAGGATTCCTGCAACGCGACCAGTCAATAAATGCTGTTCATCCGTGCTGTTTCCGCTCGTTGTCCGTGGAATCCGCGGGAGTCAGTTACGGCCTGGGCGCCCGCCAGTGGCGCGTGGCCTGCTCGTAGTCGTAGCCCAGCTGGATGAGACGATACTCACTCCACGCACGCCCCATGAACGTCATGCCGGCCGGGAGCCGGCCACCACGCGTATAGCCCATGGGCACGGTGATGGCGGGGAATCCCGTCATGGGCGAGAAGAGCTGACTGTTGTCGCCGTGCTGCGTGTTGAGATCGCCGATGAGACGGGGCGGATTGCTCCACGTGGGATACACCACGGCGTCGAGCTGCAACGCATCGAGCGTGGCCGTGAACGCCGAGCGCAGCGCCGCGCGCACCTGCTCCCGACTCTGGCAGCCTGGCGCGTCCTCCGGCATCTGCGTGGCCTGCGCCGCGTCACGCAGACGCGGCTCGACAGTGGGGTGGTAGCGACGGCTGCGGATGATGTCGTCGAGTGTCTTGACGGGTGCATTGGGTGCACGCGCGGCGAGATAGCGTTCGAGATCGGCCTTGAAGCGGTTGCAGCCGCCCTGCTGCCGGCGCAGGATGCTGTCGAGCGAATCCACGAGCACCGTGTCCACCACCACCGCACCAGCCGCCCGCAGGTCGGCCACGGCCCGCTCGAACACCGTGCGCACTTCGGCGTCCAGCGTGGGGCGCTCGTAGGCCTGACGCAGCACGCCAATGCGTGCGCCGCGCAGCGCCCCGCGTGACAGCGCCGGGAGGTACGACGCCGGCCGGCGGCTGTCGGCTTGCGCGGTGACCGTGTCGGCGGGGTCGCTGTGCGCAATGACGTCGAACACGCGTACGGCGTCGGCCATGCTGCGCGCCATGGGGCCGGCGATGTCCGCGCCCTCATTGAGCGGAATCACGCCCGCGCGCGACGTGAGCCCCATGGTGGAACGAATGCCCACCAGTGCCTGATGGGCCGACGGCCCGCGAATACTGTTTCCGGTATCCGTCCCGAGACCGAGCGTACCGAAGCCCATGGCCACGGCCGCCGCCGTGCCGCCACTGGAGCCGGCCGTAACCCGATCGAGTGCGTAGGGATTGCGCGTGTAGCCCGGCAGAATGGAGCTCACCGTTTCGTACGGTGTGAACGCCCACTCGGCGAGATTGCTCTTGGCCAACACAATGGCACCGGCGGCCCTCACCTGCGCCACCATGGTGGCGTCCTGCGGTGGCTTCCAGCCTTCCAGCGCGAGTGATCCGCCGGTGGTCTGCAGGCCGCGCGTTTCGAAGTTGTCCTTCACGATGAGCGGCACGCAGTGCAACGGGCCGCGTTGAGCCCGCGCCGCCTGGGCGCGATCGAGCGAGTCCGCGGTGGCCAGGGCCTCGGGATTCAGCACCACGATGCTGTTGACGGCCGGCCCCTGCTTGTCGAGCGAATCGATGCGCGCGAGGTAGCGCTGCACGAGCTGCCGGCATGTAAGTCGCCCGGCAGCGAGCGCCCCCTGCACGGTGGCAATCGACGCCGTATCGACGGGAAAGGCGTTGACCGGCGCGCCCTGCGCCCCGAGGGGCGCGGCAACGGCCGCGACAAGAAACACGGACAGACAACGGAGATGTGAGCGCATGCCCCAAACATGGCGCCCGGCCCACAACCTGCCAGTGGCGCCGATGGCCGGACCGCCTAGCGCTGGTCCAACCAGGGCCGCTTGGTCCAGACGAGAATGGTCCCGCAGCCCGTGTGGGCGCTCAAGTCAAACACGGGCGGGATGCCGACGGGATTGTTGTACACCTCGACGGCAGCAATGGTGGACGGCGGCACCATGGCATCGAGTTCCTCAATGGAACCGGCACTGAATGCATCCCGCGAGTTCGAACCCGTCCTGAAGTACATGCCGTCCACAAAAATGTTGGGAGAGCAGCGTGATCGATCGAAGCCCCGCAGCATGGGGACACGCGCACGGCCGACGCCTTCGAAGAACACCCCGCGCATGCCGGCCAGAATATCCGAGAGCGACTGTGCCCGCACCGATGTGGCGTCATCCACCTTGAAGAAGGCGCCCATGCCAACCCGTCGGCGGCTTTCGAAGCCCTCGTAGGCGCCCATGAGGCCCGACGCGGCCGTGCCCGATGCGGTGACATCGGCCGTCACGTTCACGCCGCGCAATGCCTGCACCGGCTTCTCACCCGTCACGCTGTCACGAGACGGAGGCAGCAGCGCCACGCGCGCGACGCCCAGGCCGCCAAGAGTCAAGGCACTCTGTCCAACCGTATCGCGACCTGCCAGCGCCGTGAGTTGCACGCGGGGCGTGCTGGGCACCCCGCACAAGAGGAAGGTGCCACTGGAATCAGGCGTGAGCTCCACCAGACGCGGCACGCGATTGAAGGCCCTGTTCTCGATGACCATGTCGGTCCATTCGGCACGGACGCTGAGTGATCCACTCCCGCTCGCAGGAGCCGGCGCGCGTCGTGGCACCGAACCGATGACCAGACCCGCTCCTTCGGGTGCCTCGCTGCCGCAGACCAGTCGGTGCAGACCACGCACCGCAGGCACCGTATAGGCCACGCGGGCATCCCAGGTGCCCATAGTCACGGGCGCAGATGGCAGCGTGAGATCAAGGGAGTCGAGCATGGGGTGCAGCAGGGTCAATCGGTAGTTGCCCGCCGGCACGCTGTCAAAAACGAACTGCCCGGTACTGTCCACATTGGCGTAGCGATTGCCGGGCATGAGCACCATGGCGCCGCCGGTCAGCGCACGACCTCCATGCAGCGAATCCACCACCGTCCCCATCAATCGCGCCGGGGCACTGGCCTGAGCCTGCGCGCCGTTGGCCGCGCCGCCCACACACAATCCGAGCACGACCAGCCGGCTCATCTTTGCGAACCGCACAAAACGCAGCACGGAAGAATGTGACGGGACAGGGTGCGACGTGCGCGACATTGGATTCTCCGAGGGGGGGGATGGGGACCCGTACCCCGGAAGGTGGTGCAGGTTCACGGCCTGCACCACCCGTTCACCATCGGCCCAGCGTTACGCCGCGTTGGCCACCCGCCCGCGCACCAGCGGCATGACCGTCTCGGCAAAGCGCTCCATCTCCTCGAGCTGGGGGCTGCACTGCAGCAGCAGCAGATCCACCCCGGCATGTTCGTACGCGCGGATGCGCTCGGCCACCTGCTCCGCCGTGCCCACGAGGTTGGCGCGCAGCCCACGGTTGGACACCGAGTAGTCCTGCAACGACACCTGCTGATCGAGCTGGGTGTTGGCAATCCAGTCCTGATAGTTGCCAAAACCTGGCGAGCCGGGCTGCACGTTGGTGATGCGCGTGAGCTCGCGCTGCGCCTCGGCCTCACTGTCACGCACGATGACATACGCGGCCATGCCGCAGCGCATGGGCGCGAGCCCCGCGCGGGCGCGGCGGTCCTGCATGTCGGCCACCTTGGGTGCAATGCGCTCCGGCGGGTCGCCGTGCATGACGTAGGCGTCGCACTTGTTCGAGATCAGCGTGCGCGCCGCCTCCGATTCGCCGCCGGCATAGAGCACCGGATGCGGACGCGCGAAGCTCGACACCGGCTTGGGCTCGACCACGAGATCTTCCACCTGGTAGTAGCGCCCGCGATAGGTGGTGGAACGCTGCGACCACGCACCGCGCAACACCTCGAGCCACTCGGAGGTGCGGGCATAGCGATCATCGTGCTCATCGAACTGCGAGCCGTAGCGCCGGGCTTCATCTTTCCACCAGCTCGACACCACGTTGAGCGACAGACGGCCGTTGCTGATGCGGTCGATGTTGGCCGCCTGCTTGGCGAGCGTGGCCGGATGATGAAACGTGGGACGCACCGCCACCATGAGCTCGAGGCGATGCGTGACCGCGGCCAGCGCGGCCGCGGTGCTCCAGGCGTCGAGCGCCGGGGCCTCGATGCCCTTGATGTCGTTGAGAAAGAGCTCGGCAATCAGCGTGAGATCGAAGCCGATCTCCTCGCTCCGGCGCGCGAGACGCTGTACGTAGGGCCAGCTCGCGTCCATGCCCTCGTCGGGCACATTGCGCAGCCAGCCGCCGAACACCGGCAACCAGTAGCCGAAGCGCATCAGACCGCCACTCCGCTGAGACCCGCCCGTACTTCGAGATAGTCCACCAGCTTCGCGAACGGGTCGAAGCCCACCACGTTCACCGCGTCCGCCACGAAGTTCGACAGCGCGTTCACGTCGTAGAAGTAGTGCTGTCCATCCCGATCATCGACGAGATACTCGATGCCCCCCACGTCGATGCCGGCGGCCTGCGAGATGCGCTCCACCTGCGCAATGATGTGTGCCGGCGGATCGGCGCGTTCCACGCGCATGCCGGTCTTGGGCGCATCCACGGCGCAGGCGCCGCGCACCAGCTCCACACCGGTTGTCGTCTGGCACGCGTCGGCCGGGCAGAGATCAAACGAGCCCACGGCGGGATAGACGTTGATGGCGTAGAGGTAGCGGCCGTTGAGCGTTTCCACGCGCGTGATGTGGCCACTGCGCAGCGGCGCGGCCTCCTGCACGAGCGCGGTGCCGTCCACGCCGAGGTCCACCGTGCCGGCGGACACCGCAGCCTGCAGCGCCTCGCGCGAGTCGTACTTCACGATGCCCGCGCCGCTGCCGCCCACGTTGGCCTTCACCAGCACGGGGTAGCGCAGGCCTTCGGCGGCCGTCACCGCCTGCGCCGGATTGTTGATGACGCGACTCTTCGGAAACGGCAGGCCGAGCGAGCGCAGCAAGTCGAGTTGCGTGGCCTTGGACAGTTCGTTGCTGTAAGCCTGCACGCCGTTCACCACCGGCACACCCAGCGACTCCAAATGACGCAGGTAATGCAGCGTGTGATACGTGGTCTGCGCATGCCCACGCAGATAGGCCGACGGGCTCGCGCGGTTGAACACGAGTGAGTACGGCACCTCGGTCTCACTCGGGTCGAAGACATGCGACGCGGCATTCAGTCGCACATACGGCAGCCCGCGTGCCTCGAGTTCGGCGAACAGGGGCCGGAACCAGTCGGGGTGCTCGTGATACACGGCAATGGGGCGCAAATCGGACATGGGAGATCCTCGCGGAGGTGACGCCGTCCCACAACGACAAAGCCCGGGCAGTTGAGCCGCCCGGGCGTCGCGTTTTAGCTCGTTGTTTTACGTGGCGGCAATAGGCGGCAAAAGACCACGGATCGGTTGTCCATTTGAATCAATGGCCTGGCATGCATTTTGTCAAGCACTGAGACTCTTTGCACACGCCTACATGCCCCCCCGGTTCAGGCCACACGGCGACGGCGGGCATCCAGCGACAGCGCGTCGGGTCCACGGGCGTCCCGGTCCCGGGTGCGGAAGGCCTGCACGAGCTCCGACAGTTGTGTGGCCTGGCCCTGCAGCTCTTCGGCCGAGGCCGCGGACTCCTCACTCGACGCCGCCACCTGCCGCGTGACTTCGTTCATGGCGTCCACCCCCTGCTGCACCTCGCGGACATCCGCCACCTGACGGCTGGAGTCCGCCGACAGCGCGTCGAGGGAGCCGCGCATGTGCAGCACGTCGTCGCGCACCGCCGTGAGCGCGTCGCGCAGCTGTTGTTCGCGCGACACACCGGCGTCGACATTGCGAATTTCCTCCTCGATGAGCGTACCGGTCTGCCGTGCGGCCTCGGCGGCACGCAGCGCGAGGGCGCGCACCTCCTCGGCCACGACGGCAAAGCCTCGGCCGGCATCACCGGCGCGCGCCGCCTCCACAGCGGCGTTGAGCGCGAGCAGGTTCGTCTGAAAGGCGATCTCGTCGATGGTTTTGACAATGCGCTGTGATGCGTCGGCCGACTGCTTGATGCGCGCCATGTCCTGACGCAGGGCGTCCATGGCATGATGGCCGGCAGTGGCCCGATCGGCCGCCGTGGCCGCGCGCTCACGCAGACCGTCGGTTTCCTGTGCCGCATTGGACACACGCGCGGTGAGATCGCGCAGCGCGGTGCCAATGGCATGTGCCTGCGCCGCCTGCGTGGAGGCGCCATGAGCCAGCGAGGCACTGCCTTCGGTGAGCTGCCGCGCGGCGTGATCGACATGCTCGGCCGCCGTGCGCACCTGACCGATGGTATGCGCGAGTTCCTGCACGGCGCTGCCGAAGGCCTGCTGCATGCGCGCATACTCGCCGGTATAGTGGCCCTCCATGCGCGCCTCGAGATCGCGCGTGGCCACCGCCTCGAGTGCAGTACAGGCGGCGTCCAGCGGCGCGCGCACCGCCTGCAGCACGCCGTCCACGCCACAGAGCACATTGGCGTACATGCCCTGCACACCACGGTGATTGACCTGAACACGCAGATCGCCGTCGCGCGCGGCCTCGGCCACCCGCGAGATTTCTGCCACCGTGGACCCGATGGCCTGCTGCGCAGCGGCACAGGCTGCGAGCGAATCGCAACAGGCCAGCGCCATGCTGTCCACAGCCTGCGCCACCGCGCCCAGTTCATCGGGTACCGTGTCGCGCAGCGCAAAATGCGTGGACACGGGAACCTCCACTCGCTCACCGCGCGCGAGTGCCGTCAGCGCGGCCTGCACGGGCGCTACGCCGTCTGCCTGCAGGGCCGCCACGTGCTGCGCGACGCGACGCAGTCGCTGTTCGAGATGCACGGCCACCTGATAGGCGACCGCGAGCACCGCCACGAAGAAGACGATGGTGACTGCGAGCACCGGTATCATGCCGGGGCGCGCGAGGAAGGCGGCGGGCATTTCCAGCGCGCGGGCGCCGAGCGCCCAACAGGCGACTGCGGCCACGGCGAGGATGCCGCTGGCACCGAGTACAGCCACCGCGCGCAACTGCGCGCGAAGCGTCCGAATTTCCAGAAAGGACACGGAGGGCGAGGCGGGAGTTCCAGCCGGCCTGGGCCCTCGCCCCTGCCGGGAGCGCAGCGCTGGGGCTGCGCTCCGACAAGGGGGTATCGGACGGTGCTTCAGGTCACTTGAATTGCCAGTCCGAACTGTGTGTCAGGGCGTGGACCGGGTGCCGGTCGCGGTCGCCGTGGGCCAGACGTTGTCTGCCGGGTTCCGGTCGGGGAATCGACGCTGCGGGTCGAGCTGCACCTTCTGGATGGCGCGGCCGCCGAACACGAGGTTCACCGTGTGCTGCCGGCGACCGTCGAACCACACGTCCACCGGCACCGTGATGCGCGCCGTGCTGTCATTGAGCATCACGGCATTGCGCATGGGGCGAATGGCGGGCCCCGTCTTCGCGAAGGTCACGTCGAGCACGATGGGGGCGGGCATGTTGCCGTCCTGCGCCACCGTAACCGCCGTGTTGAGGCCCTGCCGCTTCACACTCGCGAGCCGGTGATCGACGGCATCGGTGGTGAAGAGCCAGCTGTACCAGAACCAGTCGAGATTCTGCCCCAGCGCCTTGTTCATGAAGAACATCCAGTCCCAGGGCGAGGGATGCTTGAAGAGCCAGGCCTGTGCCCACTCGCGATGCGCGCGCTGCACCGCCGAATCCCCCACGATGCCACCGAGCATGGAGAGCATGAGCGGCGTCTTCGTGTAGGTGGTGAAGCCGTAGAATCCGGGACCGCCGTAGTTGGCGTTCCACATCATCGGCGCTTCGGCTTCGTCGCCGCTGGTGCGGCCATAGCTCTGCCCCAGCCCATCGAGCACCGGTGGCTTGCCCTCGGCGTCGGCGTCGGAGAGGATGTTCATGTACTGATTGAAGCCCTCGTCCATCCAGCCGTACCAGGTCTCATTGTTGCCCACCACCATGGGCCACCACATGTGTGCCGTTTCGTGATCGGCGGCGCCCACGCTGGAGTTGATCACCATGGGGTATTCCATGCCGGCACTCGGCCCGTCCTGCAGCGTGAGCTGCGGGAACTGGTACGGGAACCAGAGCTTCGAGTAGAACTCGAGAGCATGACGGGACACCTGGCCCGCACGCGCGTACAGATTGGCGCGACCCGGCAGATACACCATGTGAATCGGCACGGCGCCCTTGCCGGGAATGGTGGCGCGTGTAGCCTGCCACACATACTTCTTTGCCGTGGCCCAGGCGAAGTCGTTCACTGAATCGGCGTGGAAGCGCCACACCAGTCGGCCCGTGTTGCTCGTGGCTGTGGCCTGGCCCGGTCCCACTTCACTCGGACCGACAATGGTGGTGATGTCGTCGCTGCGCAGCACGGTGGCCAGACGCTCACGCACCGTGGGTGTGAGCACCTGTTCGGGATTCTGCAGCAGACCGGTGCCGCTCACGATCCAGCCGTGCGGCACGTCAATGCGCACATCCCAGGTGCCGAAGTTGTTGTAGAACTCCGAGGGCCCGAGATAGAGCTCGCTGTCCCATCCGCGCAGATCATCGTATTTGGCAATGCGCGGATACCACTGCGTAGGCTGAAACAGCGTGTCGGCCCAGCGCTGCGTCATGCGATGCCCCGTGCCGGGGCCACCGGGCAGCTTGTGCGACCAGTCCACTTCCAACACCGCCTTCGCGCCCGCCTTGATGGGCGTGGCCAAACGGATACGTGCGTTGGTGGAGCGACCGTTCAGCAGCGTATTGGCCGCAGCGGCGTTGGCCGCGGCCGCCTGCTGCGCCTGAATGGCCCGTGCGCCTTCCGCCCCACCGCCTGCCGGTGCGGCGTTGGAGCTGATGTCCACCGGCTGGCCATTGATGCTCATGCGCGAAAGCACCATGCCGTCGGTGACCTCAGCCGGCACCCACGGCGCCGCGTGTGGTGCGTTGCCCAGGAAGTGATTGGGATCGAGACGCAGTCCGATGACAGGCAGCGAATCGGGGCTGGTGTTGTGAATGGTGATGCGCGCCTTGCCCGTGAGCCGCGACGAGGTCGGGTCCAGCGAGACATCGATGTCGTAGTCGGTGCGCAACTGCCAGTAGTTGCGCCCGGGACGTCCGGTGCTGTCGCGCGTGCCCGCTTCAAGGGCGCGCCGAATGGCGTTGGTGATGGGGATGTCGCGACGGACTGCGCGCGGCGGGACACTCTGGGCAATCGCGTGACTGGCGCACAGCAGCGTGGCAGCCGCGGCCGGACACAGCGCCCGCAGAAGGGACTGGCTCATGGATGTGGGGGTTGAGGCTGCTCAACGCTACACAGAATGGCGCGACATGGACAGCGGCCCCGTCGTGCCGTAGGCTTGCCGCATGTCGATGCTGCGTCTGGCTCTTGCCACCCTGCCCTATCCGGATTCGTCACACGATGCGCTGCAGCGTGCACGCGGAGCGCTGAAGGACGCCGGCCGCGCCGGGGCGCAGCTGGTGGTTTTCCCGGAGTGTTATGTGCCGGGCTATCGGCGTCCGGGGCGGCATGATGCCCCGCCCGACGCCGCCTGGCTCGAGACCGCGTGGCGAGAGCTCGCCCGCGACGCAGCGACTCACCGCGTGGCAGCGGTGGTGGCGACCGAGCGGATGTCGTCAAGCGGCCGTCCCGTTCCCGCGGCCGTGGTCATCGATGCCAACGGCGTCATGCTGGGCGTGCAGGACAAGGTGCAGATCCCGCCTGAGGAAGAGGCCGTGTACGAGGGTGGGAGCGGACGTCAGGTGTTCACACTGGGCGGCGTGACGCTGGGCGTGGTGATCTGCCACGAAGGCTGGCGCTACCCCGAGACCGTGCGCTGGGCCGCGCGCGCCGGCGCACAGCTGGTGGTGCATCCGCATTACAGCTGGGCCGAACCCGGCAGTCACGTGCCGCGCGAGTTTGGCGAACCAGCCAATTCATTTCACGAGAAGGCCGCGATGTGCCGCGCCGCCGAGAACACGGTGTGGTTTGCCACCGTGAACTACGCGGAGCCCAACGCCCCCACCACCTCGGCCATCATCGACCCGGAAGGCGTGGTGACGGCATGGCAGCCCTATGGCCAGGCGGGCCTGCTCCTTGGAGACCTGGACGTGGCCCGCGGCACGGGCTTCCTCGCCAAAGGTCTGCGCGCCGTGCCTGACGCCTGAGCGGCCATGCCGTCAGGACGTCAGAACGTCAGGCCACGTGCTGCGTCGGGGTAACGGCGCGGGCCAGACCGTCGGCCGTGATGCCACCGTGCGAGGCATGCCAGAGCACCTGACCACGCTGCACGACAATGGCCTGCGGCGACTCGTGTCGCACGCGCAGCCGGTCTTCGAGGGCGTCGGACAGCGCGCGCTCCTGCTGCACCACCACCAACCGCGTGGGCACCTGTGGATGCGCCTGCACGAAGGCATCGTAGCGTCGCTTGACCGACTGCGAGACGCCGCAGGTGGCCGAGTGCTTGAAGATCACCAGCGGCTGCTCCGCAGACACCAGCGCCTCGAGTTCGGGATCGTGACCGGCGCGCGTCGCGACCGGAGCCGACGATGCACGCGCGGTGGCTGCCGCCCCCGGTGCTACCGCGTCCAGTTCACCACGCAGCACGGCGTCGAGCTGCGCGGCATAGGTGCCGTAGGCCTGTGCTCCCGACTGCCGCGCAACCAGCGCACCGCGGTGAAACACGAGCACCGTGGGCAGCGCGCGCACGTCGTAGCGCGTGACCGTCTCGAGATTGTGGTCGGCATCGAGGGTCAACACCCGTGCGCGCCCGTGGTAGCTTTCAGCCAGACGTGCGAGCACCGGCTTCAGGGTGACGCAGGGGGCGCACCAGGCGGCCCAGACATCCACGAGCACGGGCAGCGGCGACTCCAGCACTTCGGTGCTGAAGCTGGCGTCCGTGACCTCGGCAAGGAAATCGACATCGCTCATGACTGAGAAGATAACCGATCATGCCACTCTGGAAGCCATGGCGGCCCAACTCGAGGCCTCCGAGGACTACCGGGTGCTGCGTCGCTTTGTGCCCCGGCCCGCCTACGAACAGCCCTCGCCGGCCAAGGTGCACCGCGGGCTGATCGTCGATGTCGAAAGCACGGGCCTGGATACAGCCAACGACGCCATCATCGAACTGGGACTGGTGGCCTTCGAGTTCGACACACATGGGCGCGTGTATGCCGTGGACGAGGCCCGCAGCTGGTTCGAGGACCCGGGGCGCCCCATTCCGCCCGAGTGCGTGGAGCTCACGGGCATCACCGATGACATGGTGCGCGGGCAGCGCATCGACGATGCCGCGGTGGAACGCGAGATCGCGCGCGCAGTGCTGGTGATTGCGCACAATGCCGGCTTCGATCGGCGCATGCTGGAGCGCCGCTTCCCCGGCTTTGCCGACAAGCACTGGGGCTGCAGCATGCAGGAAGTCCCCTGGCCGCGCTTCGGATGCCGCGGATCGAAGCTCGAGTACCTGCTCTTCCGCGCCTGCGGGGAGTTTCACACCGGGCATCGCGCCGGCGACGACTGTCTGGCCACCCTGCATGTGCTGGCCGTGCCGCGTGACGGCGATGTGTCGCCGCTGCAGTTGCTGCTCGAACAGGCGCGGCGCGTGACGCACCGGCTCTGGGCCATCGGCACCCCCATTGAACTCAAGGACGTGCTCAAGAGCCGTGGCTACCGCTGGTATCCGGGCGGTTCACGCACGCCCAAGAGTTGGTACCGCGACTGCAGCGCGCAGGAATTGGAGGTCGAGCAGACCTGGCTGCGCGAGCACGCCTACGACGGACGGCCCAATCCGCCGTGGCGTGTCGATCGCTACACCGGCAAGGAGCGTTACAGCGAGCGCATGGGGGCGTAAGGAGGCGCCATTCGTCACCCGGTGCTGGCCGTTCACCACGGCCGACTCGCGCCGCCCCCCGGCCGCGAGCTATGCTTGGGCCATGACCCCTTCCATTCGCCGCGTCCTCATTGCGGACGACGAACCGCTGGCGCGTGAGCGGCTGGCGGACCTGCTGCGCGCACAGGCACCGGAGGCCACCGTGCGCGAGGTGGGCAATGGCCAGGCGGTGCTCGATCTGGTCGGCAGCTGGGCCCCCGACCTGTTGCTGCTGGACATTCAGATGCCGGGCCAGAGTGGTCTGGAGGTCGTGGCGGCGCTCGACCCGGCGCAGCTTCCGCTGGTGGTCTTCATCACCGCGCATGACGAGCATGCCGTGCAGGCCTTCGAGCTCTCTGCGGTGGACTACCTGCTCAAGCCCTTCGACGACGCGCGCTTTGCCGCGATGTGGCGACGGGTGGAGGAACGCCGTACCGCGGGTCTGGTGGTGGCGCAGGCGCGGCTGCTGGCAGCGCTGGCCGGTGCACCGGATGCGGCGCCCCGCGCTCCGACCCCGGCGGTCCCCCGCTACATCGATCGCATCGTCATCAAGCAGGACCAGCGCACGCGCGTGGTCATGCTGCAGGATGTGCAGTGGATGGAATCGGACGGCAACTACGTGCGCCTGCACGCCGGCCGTGACGTGCATCTGGTGCGCGAGACGCTCAGCAGTCTTGAATCGCGGCTCGACCCGCGTCGCTTTCTGCGCATTCACCGCCGCACCATCGTGGACATGCGCGCCATGAAAGAGATGCAGCCGTGGTTTGGCGGTGATCTGGTGATGATTCTCCGGGACGGAACCAAGCTGCGTGTGGGTCGCAGCCTGCGCGCGACCGTGACCCGCCGCATCGCCGGCGAACTGTAGTGTCGAGGGTCCACCACCTGCCGCCTGGCTCCCGGTCATGAACGAGTGGGCGCTGCGTCGCCGCCTCTTGCTGTTCTGGCTGGTGCCGGCCGCCATGGGCACGCTGGGGTTTCAGCTCGTCCCCTCGCGCCTCAATCCCGATCTCACACTGCTTGCCCTGGTTGCCGTTCAGCTGGCGATCTGGGGGGCCTGGGCGCTGTGGACCACACTCACCTGGGTGCTCGGCGACGTGCTGGCGCAGCGCCGCGCGTCACCCTGGACACAGGGCACGGCCTACGTGCTCTTCGGCGCAGTGGTCATTCTCTGCCAGATCCTCATACAGGCGCGGCTGGGTGTGGCCTTCGGCATCGCGGAAGCGCGCGGTCTCGAAAGCACGCTGGTCATCGGCCTGCGGCAATACGGTGACTTCTCGGTGGTGGTGTACTCGGCCATCGTGGTTTCACAGCTGGCGCTGCGCTGGTACACCTCGTGGCAGCAGGAGCGTGTGCAGGCCGCGCGTGCTGCGGAGGCGCTGGCCTCGGCGCGATTGCGCGCCCTGCAAGGGCAGCTGCAGCCACACTTCCTGTTCAACACGCTCAACTCCATCGTGACGCTCATCGGGCGCGACCCGGCACAGGCGCAGACGCTGGTGGTGCGCGTGGCCGATCTGCTGCGCAGTTCGCTGCGCCTCGGCGACCGGCAGGAGATTCCTCTCGCACAGGAGCTCGAGCTCACGCGGCAGTATCTCGACATCGAGCGCATTCGCTTTGCCGACCGACTGACCGTGCACTGGCCCGAGGCCGTACCCGGCGACCTGCTGCTTCCGGCCTTCGCGGTGCAGGTGCTGGTGGAGAACGCGGTGCGTCACGGCATTGCGCGCAACCCGGATCCCGGGGTGGTGGCACTCGAGGTCGAGGTTGAGGGCGACCGCCTGATCGTGCGCGTACACGACAGCGGCGCGGCCGCAACGGGCGATGGTGGCGCGGAGACCGACGCATCGGGCTCGGGCACGTCCCTGCGCAGCCTGCATGAGCGGCTGCATCACCTGTATGGCGAGTCCAGCCGGCTGACCCTGATGCCGCGCGACGGCGGCGGCACCACCGCCGAGCTGCGCGTGCCGCGGCTGCAAAGTGGTGGCACCGCGGAGTTCAGCGGCGGCTGAAGCCGCTGAGCCGCACCACCTGCGCGGCGTGCAGTGGGCGGCCCTTCACCCGACTGCCATCGGGCGCGTAGTCCTCCCACTGCGTGTTGGCAAAGAGCCACAGCGACTCGCCATCCGAGGTCAGTGTGGTGGGTGACCGGAGCAGACTGGTATCGCGCCAGAGCGTGACCGCATCGAGAACGCGCCGCGCGTCGCCATCGAGCGCAATGACAAGCACCCGCGGCGTGGTGAGGCCGTTCTGCACCGCCACCAGCCGTCCCTTGTGCCAGGCCATGCCGTCGAGACCCAGCACGCTGCGATCGGCGGCGTCCTCCACCCGATACACCTCGCCCGCAGCCAGATCGATGCGCAGCAGACCGTGCGAGTAGTCCGCGAGCAGCACCACGCTGTGCGCGGGCTTCGCTGCATCTGCCGGCAGTTCCACCACACCCTGTGGACTGCGCAGCAAGGGATGGCGGATGGTTTCGATTCGCCCTGTCCCGGGATGCAGCACATACACTGCGGCCGTGGCCGCGTCACTCACCAGCACACGTCCGTCGCGCAGCACGAGCAGGTCTCCAGGCGCATGCTCGGCCAGCGAGTCGGGCAGTGCCCATCGGTTGATCACCGCGCCGCGTGAACTCTCGATCTGCCAGATGGCCGCCGCGGACACCGACGCACCACGCGCGCGCGTGTGTGTTGGCATGGCCGCCGAACTCACCCAGAGACTCTGGCCGTCGTGTGCACCACGTGCCGCCCACACGGCACTCATGCCAGGCAGGGTATCGAGGCGAAGATCGTGGGATCTGCCCTCCCGCGTCATGCGCCACACCGTGCCACGTCGCATCTCGGTGAGCAGAAGCACACCTTGTTGGGCATCCCAGACGATGCCTTCCATGAATTCCAGCGAATCGGGCATGCTGAATCTGATCTGCACGCTGTCCGGCTGTACGCGGGCCGTGCCGACATCAAGCGCCTCAAGACGCTGGCGCGCCCGCTGTGCGTGTGCACTGTCTCCCGCCGCCAGCGCCGCACGCTCGAGCATCTGCCAGTAGGCAGGCTGAGTGGGCCAGGCCTGTGTGGCGCGCTGCATGATCTGCACGCGCTCTGCACCGCTGCTGCTGCGGGATGCCTCCCTCGCCGCCGTGCGGGCGGCGGAGGCGGAATCGACGGCGGGATGCGACGCAGGCCTGGGCGCCTGCGTCGCCGATGCCTGCCTCGCCGATGCCTGTGCGGCGACGGACCGGCTGCCCAGTGGCCCAAAGGCCGCGGCCATGAGCGTGGCCGCGATGTACGTGTATCGACGCATCATGGCACTGGCGTTTCGCGTCGGCTCGGGCGCGGCGGATTCACCGTCAGGCTGGCCATGGCGGCCTGCTGCAGGCGACGCACGTCGGCTTCGGAAATGCTGGTGCCCGGAATGCGCAGCGGCAGTTGATCGGGGCGAATGCCACGCACGCGCTGCAGCACCACCAGCGCGGTGAGGTAGGTGCCGCGTGGTGAGGGATGCAGGCCGTCCGAGTACAGCGCGTTGTAGTCACCGTAGCGGGTCCAGGCATCACCGGCTGGTGCATACAGGCCGTTGACCGCCGCCGCGGCGTTGATGTATGACATGGCCACATTGGGAAAGTCGAACAGGCGATCCTGCTGTGGCCACACGCCAAGCATGACCAGTTCGGCGCCACTCTCCCGCACCAGCGGCGCAAAGCGCTCGGTCCAGTACTTGAGATGTTCCTGACTGGCCGGCAGGGCCGACGACCCCTGCTGCATGACCACGTGCTGCCAGCGGCGCTCGCGCAGCAGCGCCGGCACCTGCCCCTGATACCAGTGATCCTCGAGCGCGAAACCCGGGTTGGCCACACTGGCCGCCTGCAGTTTTGTATCACCGGCCATGCGGGCGAGTGTCACCACCATGCCCGGCAGATCATTTGTGTAGGTCAGCGAATTGCCGACGAACAGGATGCTGTGATCATCCGGCCCGAACACCGGCATGGTGGGGTTGCCGCTGGCGCAGGCTGTGACGGAGAACAGCGCGGCAATGGTTCCGGCATGAAGTGCGGCGCGCAGCTGGCGCCAGACCCGTGTGTTGTTGCGCGTCATGTGTGCCACTCCAGCGTGCGAGATCAGCCCGCAGGCGGAAGGTGCCACGGGCGAGCGTGCAAGCTGGGATGCGCGGTGCGCCAGGTCGTTGCCCCCGTGGCCAACGGCGGCACCCGAGTGATGAACACGCGCGCGCGGCGGGTCTACCGCGGCAGGGCGGAAGCTCAGATTCCGCCAAAGGCCGCCGTTCTGGCGTGCTCGTAGATGAGTGACGTCTCCACGTGCACCACTTCGGGCCGCGAGGCGAACGCGCGAAGAATGAGATCACGCAGGGCATCGCTGTCGGGCACGGCCACATGCACCAGAAAGTCATTGGCGCCGGCCACATGAAAGACGGCCATGGCCTCGGGCAGGTCCAGCATGGCGCGACGGAACGTGGCCACGGCGGCACTCGTATGGCGCGCCAGTCGCACGGCCACCAATGCCTGCAGCGCGGCGCCAATGGCGCGCGGGTCCACGTCGGCATGAAAGCCGCGCAGCACGCCGCGCTGCACCAGACGTTTGACCCGCTCATGACAGCTCGACTCGGCCAGCTTCACCCGCGCGGCCAGCTCCTTGTTGCTCAGCCGCGCATTCTGCTGCAAGGCGGTCACCAGCGCCTGATCGATTCGGTCCAGGGGCTCGGGTGGGGCCGCGCTCCGAAGGTTCTTCGGCGTTCTGTCCGTTCTCATGGAGAATAATCTATGCTGAAAATGCCCACCTGTTTGCTGCCTTCCCCTGGAGGCCCCTATGTACGACTCCGACCTCGCCACGCTGGCGGTGCACGCCGGTCGCCACGACTTCACCCAGCTTGGCGTGCACGCCGCGCCACTCGACCTGTCGTCCACGTACCCGGTCCCCGACCCCGAAGCCGGCACTGCGAGCTACGATGCCATGGCTGCCGGCGGTGCGCCCGTGGGCAGCGCCATCTATGCCCGGTTGCACAACCCGACGGTGGCACGCGTGGAGCAGGCCATTGCGGAGCTCGAGGGCGCAGAGGCCTGTGTGGCCTTTGCCTCGGGCATGGCGGCGACAGCAGCAGTGCTGCTGGCCACGGCCATGGACGGCGCACATGTGGTGGCGGTGCGCCCGATGTACGGCGGCACCGATCATTTGCTCGAGTCGGGCATGCTGCCCATTCAGGTGAGTTTTGTGGCGCCGCATGAGGTGGCGTCGGCCATTCGTCCGGACACGGGCCTGGTGTTCATCGAGACGCCGGCCAATCCCACGCTGGCGCTGCTCGATATCGCTGCGATCGTCGAGTCGGCCGGCACGGTACCGGTGCTCGTGGACAGCACCTTCGCGACGCCGGTGCTGCAGCAGCCGCTGCGGCATGGGGCGGCCATGGTGCTGCACAGCGCCACCAAGTTCCTCGGTGGTCATGGTGATGTGGTGGCCGGCGTGGTGTGCACCAGCGAGGCGCGCGCGCGCCGCCTGCGTCAGGTGCGCGTGCTCACCGGCGGCATTCTGCATCCGTTGGCCGCCTTTCTGCTGCTGCGCGGATTGCCGACCCTGCCGCTGCGCGTGGAGCAGGCGCAGCGCAACGCCGTGGCACTGGCCGAACGGCTGGCGTCGCATGCCATGGTGTCGAAGCTGCACTTCCCCGGTCATGGCGACAGCGACCCCACGGGTCTCATTGGCCGACAGATGCGTGGGCCGGGGTCACTGATGGCGTTCGAACTGCACGGCGGGACGGAGGCGGCCAACGCCTTCCTGCGCGCACTGCGTCTCATCACGCCGGCAGTGAGCCTCGGCAGCACCGATTCGCTCATTCAGCATCCGGCGGGTCTCACGCACCGGCTCATGGATCCGGCGGTGCGTGAGGCACAGGGCATCACCGATGGTCTGCTGCGGCTGTCGGTGGGCCTCGAGTCGGTGGACGCCCTGTGGCAGGACCTGCTGGCGGGCTTTGCGGCAGCCGAGCAGGTGGCAGCGGTTGGTGCGGGCAACGACGTGCACGGGTGATACGCCGGTAGCGCGCGGGTGACGCGGCGTGGTCCGCTACGGCGTGGCCCGCTACGACGTGGTCCGCTACGGCGTCTGATCTGATGCGTCGGATGTCGGCGGCGGCCCGTCGAGCACCTGCAGCACGTAGGTCTGCACATCGCGCGGCCATTTGGTCATGTGCGCCACCAACCCCACGCGGTCATCGCGGAAGAGCGCGCGCGTGGCATCCTCGTAGTGCGGACGGTCACCGGCCAGCGCCGTCATGACGGCGTAGGCCGCATCGCGGCGCGCGCGTGCCGCATCAACATCAGCCTGTGCCTTGCGTGCGGCGTCCACGAGCTTGCGCAGCGCCACCGAGGCGCCGCCCGGCTGCGAGGCCAGCCACTCCCAGTGCCGCGGCAGCAACGTGACCTCGCGCGCCACCACACCGAGGCGCGGACGACCAGGGCCGCGGTCGGGTTTGTCCTGCGACCGCTTGCTGCCCGCGTCGTTGGACGGCAAGGCATTCACGGTTCCCGCAGCAGGTGCGTGATGCGGCAGCAGGCCGCGCGCGATGAGGTTGGCGAGCATGGCCCGCGCGCTGCCGCGCATCTCGAGATCCACGACACGCCCCGTGCGATCGTCGAACAGCAGCACGGCATCGGCGGCCCGTGCCGCACGAGCCTGCCCGGCCTCCACGTGCTCGTACACGAGCAGCGCCACCTCACGCAGCGCGCCCTGCGCGAGGCGCCGACTGCCGCGGAACGCGGTGTAGCGCGCCATGGGCGTGGGTGATGCGGCATCCACGTCGCTCATGTTGGTCATGTCAGCGCCCGCTGGCCACGTGGCGCGGCGTAGAGGTTGGCGCTCGGGCTGCGCTCGAACCACAGCGCGAGCAGCGTGTCGAGATCCGCCTGCGGCTGATAGTCCGGAGCATCCTCCGGCCAGCTGAGTTCATCAAGTACCACGAACTCGAACGCATCCTCGCCATGCTGACGCCAGTCCTGCTGCAGCGCGTCGCAGCGGTGCGCCCCGGTGCGCAGCTGGATGCGCTCGCGATTGAAGATGGCCGGCAGGTTGACCGACGCGCCCAGGTACTGTCGCCCGGTGCGGCGAAAGCGGATGGCGTAGATGCCCATGGCGGGGCGCTGGGCCTTGTAGGCGCGCTTGAGCGCCTGGCGGTCGGTCACGGGAGACTCCGGGTTTGAATGGCTGGTATTACCCGGATGATATGTATTACCCGGGTGAAATACAAGGCCAGTCTGTCGTCGCCGTTCGTCGGCTCCGCGTGACCGTTGGTGGGTTCCGGCGGACCGTTCGTCGAGCACTGAAACCGGTTCCCGTCGTCCGGCGTCCGGACGCCACCCATTCACCCCGGTGCTTATGAACTGTCCAGACGTCGCCCTGACTCCGACCCCGACCCAAACCCAAACCCCGACCCAAACCGCAGTTCGCCCCTCGAGGCTCCCGAAGACACGGCTGCCGTTGGCCGGGCTTCTGCTTCTCGGGCTGCCGCAGTTTGCAGTTCACTCTCAACCCTCTGCCATCTCATCTCTCGACTCTGCCATCTCACGGATGGGCGGCGCCGAGCGCCTCGCCAGCCTGACCAGCTCGCGTGCCGAATACATGACCATGTGGCAGCGGACCACCTGGGACTCCCGTCCCGCCGCCGATGCCCCGAGCTTCGAACGGCACGTGGACCTGCGTGACTACACCACGCGTCGCTGGCGCAACACGCGCTACTTCGTGCCAGGAACCATGAGCATCGCCGATGTGGTGAACGACACCATCGGCGCCCGCACGCAGCCCGCCCGAACGGGCGGCACTGAGACCGTACCGCTCAACGTGACCTATGTGGACGAGCGCCGCGAACTCTTCGCCTTTGCACCCGAGCGCACGTTGCTGCTGGCGCGAGCGGCGCGCGATCTGCGCGCCCTGCCCGACACCAGCATCGATGGCCAGCGCCATCGTCGTGTGCGCGCCACGGTGGAGGGTTTTGTCGCCACATACTATTTGCGCGAGGCCGACAAGCTGCCCGCGCGCGTGCACTACCGCGCCGATGCCACCAACGACTTTGGTCTCGCGCAGTGGGAAGTGCACGACATCGACGTATGGTACGGCAACTGGATGCGAGTGGCGCCCGGGGTGCTGGTGCCGCGGCAGCGCGACGTGTATCGCGTGGGGCGTCCTTACAAGCGCATGACCGCGCTCACGCTGGCCTTCAACGTGCCGGCGCCCGCCGATTCCTTTGCCATTGCCGACGAGGTGGCGCAGCGTTTCCTTGCCACCGAGCAGCGGCCGATGTGGAAGATATCCCTCGACTCGGCGCAGATTGTCGCTGAACACTTTGCCAGCTTTCCGCGATTCATTGGCTCGGTCGGTGCCCTCCGCGTTGGCGGTCAGTGGGTGCTGATTGAAACCGCACAACACCGCGGCGCGGTGGATCTCGTCGACCAGTGGCTGCGCGCGCGTGGAGAGTCCGGCGTACAGGCCGGCATCGTCGCCCGTCCGTTCAGCGGCAACGGTGGCGCGCGCTGGTTTACGGCAGGCAAGGGTCGTGTGTTTGCGGCGCCTGGCGCGGCGCCGGCGCTGCGTGCCATGGGTGCGGGGCAGCCCGCCACTACCACCTACGTGCCAGCGGCACGCTGGGTGCGCCTGGGCAGTGACTCGCTGTACATGGAACCGGTGGACTTTGCCGATGGCAACGGCGCCATGGTACTGTACTCCCCCACCCATCGCTGGTTCTACAGTCCGTTCTTCGGCGTACCACAACATCAGGCGCAGCATGACGCGCTGTTGGCGCGCTACCGCGCGCGCGGCTGGCCCATCGAGTGGGTGGGATCGGTGGTCGGCCTGCGAGCGCCGGCCCCCGCTGTCAGCAAGTAAGAGGCACCAACCGAGCCAAACTCCGCCTCGCGAAGGAGTGTATCAAGACGAGTCGTCGACCATGTCGGCGACTCGTCTCCTCCTGCTTCACGACGTGGCGGACGGGGGCATTTCTTGCGGTCGCCCCGCCTCACGTTCAGCCAAGCAGCAACCGCGGATCAAACTGAAACGGCGCTTCGTGCACGACCTGCAGACGTGACATGTCCGCGTGCTGCGGATTGATCAGCACATTGCGCTCCTGCGGAATGATCACCGAAGGTATCGACAGAACGAGCGCTTCGCCGCGCGCGACAAAATGATCACCGACTGCACGGCACGCCGCCGGCGGCTCAATGGCCCGCCACGCATGCGGCAGATCAGCATGCGCGAGCGTCGTGGGTAGCAGGTCGTCTGGCACCTCGATACCCAGTGCCACGAGATCATCTGGTGCGCTGGCCGGATCGACGTGCACGAGCAACTCGAGCGCGGCCAGTGACAGCGTACTGGAGGCGTAGACCACGGCGACGCCTTTGCTGTTCCAGCGGCCACCGGCGCGCCGCGCCCCCTCACCATCGAGTGCGCGATAGCGGGAACGGGCAAGACGCCAGACGAAACTCAACCGATCACGCCATGCTCGATGCGATCGAGGACGTCCTCGACCAGCACCGTGCCCGTATCGGTGTGTACCAGCTCGATGGGCGTCTGACCACCGAGTGCGCGATTGGGTGTCACCAGCCAGCGGTTGGCCTTTTCCTGTGAACCCAGGGCTTCGCCGGCACGCACGGCAATGCGCGCGAGTCGCGCCAGACGGTCGGACTCTGCCGCCGAAAGACGCTCTCGCGACTTCTGCTTGCGCTGCAAGGTGCGCTCACTGCCCACAATGGCGTACACCGCCTCACGGGTCATCATGGGCTTGAGCGCGTTGGCCACATACTGCAACGATGCCGAGGGGAGCCCCTGCCGCACCTGAATGGCGAGGTCGAGATCACTCTCCACGACCTCGCCCAGGACGGCCGCTCCGCCGAGCATCGCTGAAACCGAATCTACAGACATGAAATCCTCCGATCCGTCGTATGGCGTAACTTGCCCGCCATTTGACGGATCGTCAAGACCTTCGCCAAGCTAGCGCTGGCAGCCCACACAGTGCGTGACCTCAGGCATCACGAGCAGACGACCGTACGGGATGCCCTCGCCACAGCGCTCACAGAGGCCGTAGCTGCCCTTGGCTACCCGCTCGAGCGCGGCCAGCACGGCGTCGTGTTGCGACTCGAGCTGCGCACGAGCTGTGGCCGCATCGTCGCCCAGCGTCTCTTCCATCAGCGCCAGCGCCCGTGCCAGCCGAGCACGATCGGTATTGAGTTCGTTCACCAGCCAGCGGATATCGGTCATGCTGAGATGTGCGTTGGTGTCGGGAAGCGTGTTCATCGTTGTCTCCAGTGAGTGGTTGGTGAATCGGTGGTGAACCGAGGTTGAGTGATGGGCAACAAAAAACGCGCCCCGACAGACGGAGTCCGCGCGCAGCCAGGCTGCGCACGCACTCGTGTTGTCGGGACGCGACTCCCAGACGAATACTACACGCGAATGCAGCTCGGGTTCCAGCCGCCACGACGGCTGGCGTTTTTGCGCGCAAAGCGCGATACTTCACGCATGAAGCTTTTTCTGCGCCATGCCGCCTCCGACCCTGCGATGATTCCATCGAATCGCACCCGCGTGTCCGCCGCACGACTCGTGCGACGGACGGTGCGTGGCGTGTGTCCTGCGCTGCGCACTGTTCCGGGTTCTGACTTGCGTGCGCAGCGTGTGTGCGCGGCTCCTTCAATTCTGGAGGATCGCCGCTAGCATCGGTCGATCGTTTGGCGAGAGCACCTCTCGCAACGAACGCCCCACCTGCCGCACTCGGCAGGTGGGGCGTTTCGCATTGCCCAATAGAGCAGAGGGGAGTGGCCACGGCCCGCGCGAGATCACGCGACTCTCCAGTGCGGCGTCGTGGTCGCCCCCTCTATCACTCCCGGTACAACTTCCGGAGGTGCGGACACCGCAGGCAACCAGAGCAAGCCGCTAACCACCGTGGCAAGACCAGGACTCGGAAACCGGAGCACACCTACGGCGCACCGTCATCCTGGATTACAGACGCAAGCCGAGTCGCAGTCCAAGGAATGTCGCGCTGAAGGGTGCGATACCGCCGCGATTGCTGCCTCCGCGCAGACTGGCGTGTTTGGCATACAGCCCCAGTTCGGCTCGCCGATAGCGATAGCCCACGTCGATGTAGGGAGCAACAAAGCCGCCGTTGGCCTTGAGAAAGGTGCCGCGCGTGGCGCCGGTGTTGGCATCCGTGGTCGCGCCGACATCGTCACGGGTCATGGCGTTCACGACCACACCACCCGCATGCACACCCAGTGAGGCGAACCACGTGGTGCCAACGGTGAGTTCAGCCACTGGCCCGGCGGCCTGATAGCTCATCGTGGTGCCGGCGGTTTCGTCCGAGTTGGCAACCAGCGTTTCCACTCCCAGGCGCAGGTGGGGCCGCACCTGGTAGAGGAAGAAGAAGCCCGACATGTGCGGTCCCTTCGGCCCGTCGTAGTCGAGATCGGCGAATGCCGGATCAAGTTTCGAGAGGGACATGCTGCCGGCAATCAGTCCGGACCGGATGCCGACCACGGCGCGCTGTCCGCCGTTCTGCGCCAGCGCGTGATCTGTGACTCCTGCCACCAACAGCCCGAGAACCAGCAGTCGTTTCGCCATGTGATTCCTGTGTGAGGGGGATGGCGAAACATCGGCTTAACGCGGTGGTTCGGATTGAACAAAGCGGCTGACTCCCGTGGTGACTGACTGACCCGAGCGAACACTCAGTCCCACCGTCAACAGCAGCAGCGTGAGATTCGCGCTCCACATGGACAGCGATGGCGCAAGTGCGCCGCTGTCCCCGAGCGTTTCTCCAACGATGAGCAGCAGGTAGTAGCCCGCAAACACCACGACGCTGAGTGGCACTTGCCAGGTTATAGGAATGCGCCGCATGCGCCGTGTCAGCGCAACGGCAAAGAGCGTGAGAAACAGGCAGGCCGCCGAGATCGCGTACTTCTTGTGGTATTCAACCTTGGCACTGTTGATGATCTCGAGGGTGCTGCGTTTCGCGATTTGTGTACGATCAGCGGCAAGCTGTACCTCAAGCTCACGCCAACGATCCTGCAGCTCACGTGGGGAGAGGCTGCGGTCCCCCCGGAAACCGTCTCGCTTGCCATTCTGCAGCCACTGCAGCTCGGTGTTGGCCTTGGGCAGCACCCGTGTGTTCAGTCCGTACGCAATCACGCTGACCACAACACCCAGCAGGGCCAGCGGCATCATGCGCAGTGGCCGCTTGCTGTCCAACATGCGCTGAGGCGGCGTGGCGTCGGTGCCCTGGCCGTTCAACGCCGCAAGCACGGCAACGAACAGCGCCATGGGTATCGTGACCGCGGCAATGAATGGCACCGAGTACCACAACATTGTGAGCCATTGCTCGCTGAGCACGCCGCTTGCTCGGCGCTGCATGTACAGCGCCAGCATGATATCAGTCAGCACAAAGAACGCGAGTGCGAACCACACCACCGAGTTCCTGAGCACCACGCGCTCTGCCGGCCCAAAGCCCCGCCTTTCGTCGGCGATGCGCTCATGCAGTCCGCGGCCGAGCAGATCACCGAGCCCCGCGAACGCCGCAGCGGTAGGGGCGAACAGACCCTGCCCTTCGCGGCGTGAGAGCTCGCGTGCAAACAGGTCGAGCATGGCGTCACCGTGGCGCTCGCGCAGCTCGCGTGGCAGCAACACCAGCAGCATGCGGTAGGCCGCGCGCCACAGGCGGTGCATGAAGTGGCCTGAAGTGGGCGCGCTCATGCCATGGCCTCCATGCCAGCCAGTCTGGCGCGTGCGGTGCGGGCCAACTGCTCCAGGCGTGCGCACTCGGCCTCGAGCGACTGCCGGCCAACCGCGGTCAGTCGATAGAAGCGTTCGCGACCGAGGCCGCCAGCGGGTCGATCCTGCTCGGGCAGCTCCGCAATCCAGCCCTGGCGGACGAGTTCCTCGAGGGAGCCGTACAGGGTGGCCGGCCAGAGCCGAACGGCGCCGTCACTCAGTGTGCGGGCCTCGTCCTGGATGGCGCTGCCGTGGCGCGGGCCGGAGGCCAGCGAAAGGAGGATGTAGAACCAGTTGGGTTTCATTGGCCGTTGTGGGGATACGGAAGCATACTATGATTTAATACTATTAGTCAATATCAAAGTTCCACAGCAACGACGCGGAAGCCCGGATGCTCCCGCGTCGTCCGTCCCCACTCACACCACCGTGTACCCGCCGTCGACGAGATAGTAGCCGCCCGTGATGAACGAGGCCTCGTCGGACAGCAGGAAGGTCACCAGCGGTGCCACCTCCTCGGCCTTGCCCAGGCGACCGATCGGATGACGCGAGATCAGCACCTTACGGTATTCGTCGGGCAGACTCGAAAGCAGCGGTGTTTCGATGTAACCCGGCCCCACGCTGTTGATGCGCAGCCCCTGCGGTCCGTACTCGGCCGCCGCGTTTCGCGTGAGGCCCACCACGGCGTGCTTGGCCGCGGTGTACGCGCTGTTCCCAAGGGCCGCCACCGACCCGTGAATGGACGCCATGTTCACGATGGCACTCTGCTTGGCACCGGCACGCAGCATGGCCGGGATCTGATAGCGCATGCCGTAGAGCACGCCGTTCAGATTGATGTCGATGACCCGCTGCCAGTCGGCGAGATCCACGTCGCCCGTGGGCGCCTGCGCGCCGCCGATACCCGCGTTGTTCACCGCGTAGTGCAGCGCTCCATAGGTGGACTCGGCAAATGCCACAACACGCTCGCTGTCCTCGGCCTTTGCCGTGTCCTGCTTGAACGCACTGGCCACCCCACCAGCGCTCGTGATGTCCTGCACCACCCGCTGCGCGCTATCGAGGTTGATGTCTGCCACCACAACCTTGCTGCCGAACTGCGCGAGGCGCCTGGCAATCGCTTCACCGAGTCCCGAACCACCACCGGTGACGATCGCGACCTTGTCTCGAAAACCGTTCATGTCTCCTCCGTTCTTGGGAATTGGGTTGATTGCGGTCATTCCATCGGCTCGCGAGCCACGTTGCGTTGGGTGTCGCTCACAACTGAGATATATCCGTTTAAACAGTACTTGTCAAGCTAACTGTTGTTTAATCGTTTACTTGGCAGCCCACTTGCCCTATGCGTATCGTGACAGCCGCCGTGTCCAGTCGGCGAGCTCGTGCAACAGCTTCCCGACAAACTCACGCGTCTTCTCGTCCGTCAGGCGCCCGTCAGCGTCGAACTTTTCGTGGGCGCGATAGACCAGGATTTCGGGCTGCGGCACCACCGGGGTGTTGGTGAAAACGAAGGCCTGACGCAGCTGCGACTGGGCGCGTGCTGTTCCGGTGACGCCTGGGCTGGCGCCGAGGATGGCGGCAGGCTTTCTCGCCAGCACGGAACCACCCGCAGGGCGTGATGCCCAGTCGATGGCATTCTTGAGGACACCCGGCACACCGTGGTTGTACTCCGGCGTGACGACCAGCAGGGCGTCGGCTTCGCCGATGGCGCGCTTGAGCGCTTGCACCGGCTCCGGGTCGCCGGTGGCCTCCACATCCTGATTGTACAGCGGAATGTCGGCCATCCCGTCGAAGATGCGGATCTCCATGCCGGCAGGCGCAAGTTCCCGGGCCGCGCGCAGCAGCGCGCGATTGAGCGAGCCGGTGCGAAGGCTGCCCGCGATGCCGCATACGACGAGCGGTGAATTCTGTGCGCTGCCCATGTGAATCTCCGATGCCGTGGTGTGAATCGAATATACGGCGCCGTCCCTCGTCGGATGCGGCCGGTGCGAGGCGAATAGTCCCGGAGATGGAGTTTGCTGCAATGGAAGTGACCACAAACGCAAAGTGGCCACCGATTGCTCGGTGGCCACCTGCCCGTCTCAGTCTGAAGACGCTGCCCCTACCTCACCCCACCGCATTCACCATGTCGAAGATCGGCAGGTACATGGCGACGATCATGCCGCCCACCACCACGCCGAGGAACACGATCATCACCGGCTCGAGCAGGGAGAGCAGCGCGCTCACGGCCGCGTCCACTTCGTCGTCGTAGAAGTCGGCAATCTTGGTCAGCATCTCGTCCAGGCCGCCGGTCTGCTCACCCACGGCAATCATGCTGATCACCATGGGCGGAAACACGTCGCTCTTCTGCAGCGGGCCGGCAATGGTGTCACCGCCGGCGATGCTGGCGCGGCTGCCCATGATGGCGTCCTGCACGACACGGTTGCCCGAGGTGCGGGCCGTGATTTCGAGACCGTCGAGAATGCTCACACCCGACGAAATCAGCGTGCCCAGCGTGCGCGTGAAGCGCGACACGGCCGACTTGCGCAGCACGTCACCCAGCACGGGCACGCGCAGCAGCAGCCGGTCGATCATCAGCTGGCCTTCGTTGGTCTTGTAGAACGTCTTGATACCGAAGGCCGCCGCCGCCGTGCCGCCGATGAGGGCCCACCAGTACGAGTTGAGCAGTCCGGAGAGCGCAATCACCACCTGCGTGGGCAGCGGCAGCTCCATGCCCACGCTGCCGAACATGTTGGCGAACACGGGAATGACCTTCCACAGCAGAATGACCACGCAGAGCGCCGCCACACACATGATGACCGTGGGGTAGATCATGGCGCCCTTCACCTTGCGGACGAGGGCGTCGTTCTTTTCCATGAACACGGCCAGACGGTTGAGGATGGTATCGAGAATACCACCCGCCTCACCGGCGGCCACCATGTTCGTGTACAGGTCGGAGAAGGCCTTGGGATGCTTGCGCATCGCGTCGGCCACCGTGTTGCCCGACTCCACGTCGAACACCACCTGCCGCACCACGGCGCTCAGCGCCTTGTTCTCACTCTGGCGCGCCAGAATGTCGAGGGCCTGCACCAGCGGCAGACCGGCGTTGATCATGGTGGAGAACTGACGCGTGAAGATCACGATGTCCCGCATCTTGATCGACCCGAGGCTCTTGGCGGGCACCGCCTTGGCCTCGTCCACCTTGACGATGGTCAGGCGCTGACGCCGCAACTGGGCGACGGCGTCGTCCCGGCTCGGGGCCTCGATGGTGGCCGACTTGAGATCGCCGTTCTGCGATCGGGCCGTGTAGGCAAACGTGGGCATCTGGGTCTCCGAAAGGGCTCGGCGGTCTGGTCAGGTGTGCAGTGACGTCACGGCGCGCGGAATCGGCACTCAGCGACGGCCGGCGCCGGCCAGCGCCCGGTCACCCGGACGCGCACCGTTGCCATTGCCACTGCTGGGGTCTTCGCCCGGCGCCTTGCCGATCATGCGCAGGAACTCGTTCGGGTCACCCGACGAGCGCACGCATTCATCGGCACTCACCTGCCGCGTCACATACAGCTGGTACAACGCATCGTTCATGGTCTGCATGCCGAACTTCTTGCCGGACTGCATGAGCGAGTAGATCTGGTGCACCTTGTCGTCACGAATGAGGGCCCGGATGGCCGGCGTGACCACGAGGATTTCCGCCGCCATGGCGCGGCCGCGCCCCGTGAGCTTGGGCAACAGCACCTGGGTGATGATGCCCTCCAGCACGAAGGCCAGCTGCGCACGCACCTGGCTCTGCTGATGGCTGGGGAAGACGTCGATGATGCGGTTGATGGCCTCGGCCGCGCTGTTGGTGTGCAGCGTGGCGAACACGAGGTGACCGGTTTCCGCAATCGTGAGCGCAGCCTGGATGGTCTCCAGGTCGCGCATTTCGCCAATCAGGATGACGTCGGGGTCTTCACGCAGCGCGTACTTGAGGGCCGAAGCGAAGCTCTTGGTGTCGGCGCCCACTTCGCGCTGATTGATGATGCAGTTGCGGTGCCGGTGGATGAACTCGATGGGGTCTTCCACCGTGATGATGTGGCCGCGGCGCTCGCTGTTGATCTTGTCGATCATCGCGGCCAGCGTGGTGCTCTTGCCGGAGCCCGTGGGCCCCGTGACCAGCACCAGGCCGCGCGGGCGCTCGGCAAAACCGGCAATCACCGAGGGCAGCTGCAGCTCGGCGAAGGTCTTGATCTGGAAGGGAATGCAGCGGATGACCATGCTCACGCAGCCACGCTGCTTGAACACATTGCCACGGAAGCGCGAGAGATTCGCGATGCCGAACGAGAAGTCGAGCTCGTCCTCCATCTCGAAGCGCTTCTTCTGGTTCTCGGTGAGCACCGAGTAGGCCAGCTGCAGGGTGTCGCGTGGGGTGAGCACCTGCTCCACCAGCGAAGGCACGATGTCGCCGTCCACGCGCAGCTTGGGCCGGTCGCCTGCAGAGATGTGCAGGTCCGAGGCCCCGCGCTCGATCATTTCATCGAGCAGCGTGCGCAGTGAGACGGTGGATGGGGCTGGTGCAGTCATCGGAAGTCGTGGATGGGCCGTGGACGTGTGATCGTCCCGGAGGCTGGACGAGCCGCGCCGGAACGGGGAAACGAACCGTCACACTTTCTCAACTGGATGTTTCACGGATGACCTGTTCGAGGGTGGTCACACCCTTGAGCACCTTGAGCCAGCCGTCCATGCGCAGGGTCAGCATGCCTTCGGTGATGGCCGCGTCGCGCAGGGTCTGCACATCGGCGTTGGTCATGACGAGCTTCTTGAGCGACGGCGTCATGAACATCACCTCATAGAGACCCTGACGGCCCTTGAGGCCCGTGCCCCCGCAGGCGTCGCAGCCGTGCCCCTTGAAGAAGGGCAGCTCGCCGATGGTGGTGTCGAGCGACAGGTTGGCGAGGTGCGGCACGGCCTCCGGCGAGGCCTTGGCCTTGGCGTTGTTGAGGGCCTCGTCGGTGAAGCGCAGTTCGCGCAGCGTGGTCTCGTACTTCACCTTGGCGCCCGTGAGCTCGGCCACGTCGGGGGTGTACTTGACCTTGCACTTGCTGCAGATGCGTCGCACGAGGCGCTGCGCCAGAATGAGATTGAGCGCCGAGGCCACGTTGAAGGACTCGAGGCCCATGTCCAACAGACGCGTGATGGTCTCCGGCGCCGAGTTGGTGTGCAGCGTGCTCATGACCATGTGGCCGGTGAGCGCGGCCTTGATGGCAATGCCGCCCGTCTCGAGGTCTCGGATTTCGCCGACCATGATGACGTTCGGGTCCTGACGCAGGAAGGCCTTGAGGGCCGCGGCGAAGGTCATGCCGATCTCGTTGCGCACCAGCACCTGATTGATACCGAAGAGGTTGTACTCCACGGGATCTTCGGCGGTCATGATGTTGGTGTCGCCGGTGTTGATCTTGGACAACGCCGAGTAGAGCGTGGTGGTCTTGCCCGAGCCCGTGGGGCCGGTGACGAGCACCATGCCGTAGGGGTTGGAAATGGCCTCCATGAGCTCGCGCTCGGCGCGCGGCTCGATGCCGAACTTCTCGAGCTCGAGCGTGAGATTGCCCTTGTCGAGGATTCGCAGCACGACCTTCTCGCCGAACAGCGTGGGCAGCGTGCTCACGCGGAAGTCGATGACCTTCTTGCCCACCTTGAGCTTGATGCGGCCGTCCTGCGGCACACGGCGCTCGGCGATGTTGAGCGAGGCCATGATCTTGAAGCGCGAAATGAGCGCCGCGCGCATCTTCATGGGCGGCTTCATGACTTCCACCAGCGCGCCGTCAATGCGGTAGCGCACGCGCAGCTCGTGCTCGAAGCACTCGAAGTGGATGTCCGATGCGCCCTTGGTCACGGCATCCACGAGGATGGCGTTGATGAGCTTGACGACCGGGGCCTCGTCCACCTGCGCCGCGAGGACACTGACGTCGGTCGTGTCTTCCTGGCTTTCCAGCACCTCCACATCGTCATCGTCGGCCGCGATGTCCTGCAGCAGCGACTGCATGTGGATTTCATTGGCCTCGTAGTGCTTTTCGATGGCCGCGCGCATGGAGTACTCGCCCGCCAGCACGGGGACGATGTCGTAGCGCGTGATGAACTTGAGGTCGTCCACCACCGACATGGCGGTGGGATCGACAATGGCGACGGTCAACTGGCGCCCGTCGCGCTTGAGCGGCAGGACGGTGTGCTTGGACGCGAGTTCGGCCGGCACCAGCTTGAGCAGGCGGGTGTCCACCTCGAAACGCGACAGATCCACGGCCGGCATGCGGTACTGCCGCGCCAGCATGCGTACCACGTCGGTCTCGGGCACCATGCCCATCTTGACGACGGTCAGCCCGAGCCGCTGTCCGGGATTGTTGGCCTGCTCCTGCAGCGCCTTGGCCAGGTTTTCCTTGCTCAGCAGCCCCTCCTTTACCAGGAGGTCGCCGATGCGTTCAGTTGCCCGACCGTTGAGGGGTGCAGCGGGAGCGGCCATGATGCTGTAGTTCCGTCAGTAGCCAGGAAAAGCCGAATGGCGGGACCGGGTGAGTCCCTCACTGTGTCATGGACGGTGCCGGCCCGAAAACGTCACCAGCGGTTCCAGCAGGCGAACGGTGGATGGACCGATGCCACGTACGTGACGGAGGTCCTCCGCGGACTGGAACGGACCGTGGCGCTGGCGGTGCTCGATGATGCGTTGCGCGAGGGCCGGTCCAACGCGGGGCAGGCGCTCCAATTCAGCGGCGGTGGCGCTGTTGACGTCGATGCGTGGCGGAGGGCCGGTGGCCTGCGGCGGCGGCTGGGCGCGGGGCGCCGCCTCGGTGCTCTGCGACGGCGCGGCCCTGCCCTGTCCCGCCCGCGAACGTGTCCGCGAACGTGTCCGCGTCTTCTTGCGCGGCAGGGCGCGCAGGGAATCGATGGCGGCCAGTTGCGCGGCCAGCGCGCGTTCGGCCCCGGCAGCCGGAGCGCTGCGCTCCGCCTGCCGGATCAGGTCCGACTCGAAGCGCTGGACGCCCACCCAGCGCACGCCGGCGCCCACCAGCGCCACCGCGAGGAGAAAGGCCATCGCCTTCTTTTCGTCCGCCGTTGCCATGCGCCAGCATAGTGATGCCGGGCGCCGGCGGCGTGACCATTTCTACGAGCGTTGGGCCCTGCGGACGCCGACCGGCGTCAGCGCAATTCGCCGGCGAAGAAGCGCAGCTGCAGGGTGGTGGACAGGATCATGCTCGACGTCTGTCGATTGAAATTGCGATCGTAGGTGACCACGTAGCTGCTGGTGAGCTGGAAGGTGAGCAGCTCATTGAGGTCGGTGTTGGCGTTCAGATTGAACGCGCGACGGCCGTTGTTGGTGAGCACCGCCGGCGGCGTGTTGACGGTGTTGCCCAGCAGGTCGGTGATGGTGGAGCCGGACACCAGCGACAGATTGCGCTCACTCTGATACGACAGGTTGGCCCGCAGCTGCCCGCTGCGCGTGTTCCAGCTCTTCGGCAGCCGGAAACTGCGACCCACGTCAAACGACGAGCGCACCGTCTCGGTGTTGGTGAGCGCGCCAGGGCGCAGTTCTTCGCGCTCCTCGGTGGAGTACTGGGCCAGCGTGGTGAGGTTGCCGAGGAAGGCCCAGGTGATGTTGGCCGACAGCGGCCGGCGGGTTGCCGTCAGCTGACTGCGATCGGCCAGTCCGCCGGTTTCATTCGGGATGTTGGTTTCCTGCTCGCTCACGTTGTAGGTGCCATCCACATTGAGCTGCGAGATGACGCCCTTGAGTTTCTGCGGGCGCCACGACCAGCGCAGCCGCAGGTCGGGGTAGACGACCTGCGTGCTGGTGATGAGCGCCTGGAAGCCATCGAGTGAGCGGCGCGTCCAGGTTTCCGTGGTGCCGTTCTCCATGCGCGAGATGAGCGTGAAGGAGAACGGCAGGTTGAGCGATCCGCCCAGCGTGGTGCGTCGCAAACGGCCGGCCGTGGAGGCCAGGCGTGACTCCGTGCCGCGGAAGTCGTTGAGGCCACCCAGACCGAACTGAAAGCCGAACCCGGGGATGTAGGCGGTGTTGTCGTAGTTGGACGTCAGACTCTGCTGCCACTGCACGTCGATGGGCGCGAACACATTGCCCAGGCGTCGCCAGCGACTGGCGTCGCCGGTGCGCAGCGTGATGAGGCGACCAAAATCGAAGGTCGTGCCCATGTTGAGCGACTGCGCCGCTCCAAGGCGCCGCGGCAAGCGGAAGGCACCGGTGCTGTCGGCCTCGCGCAGCAGCACGCGCGCGTTGGGGTCCTTGTTGAGCGTGAAGGAGCTGGTGAAGTCGGCTCGCGGCCGCAGCCAGGGCGACACGGTGGGCGCAAACTGCAGGGCCGATGTCAGCGAACGCTCACGCTCGAGCCCCAGGCTGGTGCCCAGCACCGACAGGCGCTCGGCCCAGGCCGCCTCACCGCGGTCGGTGCTGTCGGGCACCTGCGCCGTGGCGCGATAGTCGCGCAGGTCGAGCAACTGCCGCGCGCTCATGCTGGCCGACAGACCCGGGGTCGGCCGGAACTCGAGCTGCGCGTTATTGGACCAGAAATGCGTGAGGCCCGTGACCGTCTGCCCGGTGTCCGTGGGCGAGGCCGCGGCCTTGGTGAATGAGGTGGTCGTGTTGGCGGTGCGTGCGAGAGAACTGGACAGCCGGAAGGTGGTGGGCGACCAGCGGAACTTCTGTGCACGGAAGGCCTTGATGGCCTCCGACTCCCGCCATGCCGAGGGCAGAATGTTGAACAGCGCGTTCACAAAACGCGGCAGCCCCGACTCGCGCGTATCGCCACTGAGGGACAGACCTCCGCCCATCACGTAGGTGTTGCTGCTGAGTTCCTGGAAGGCACTCTGCGACTGACCGGTGCTCCACGTGCCGTTGAACGACAGGCCGTTGACGAGCGGCGCATACCAGCCGGTCGTGAGCGGCTGGGCACGACGGAGCGCGAGCGCATAGTTGATGCGGCGGTCGCGCGGATTGCGCAGACCGTCGATGCCACTGGCCCGCACGTCGCTGCGATTGATGAACAGCTGGTCCACGCCCGAGCCCGAATAGTCCACACTGAACGGCAGGGCGAGCCCCAGCCGCTGCGGCAGCATGCGCTCGAGGTGCAGCGTGGTGCCCAGATTCACCCCGCTCGTGGTGAGGAAGCTGGGGGTTTCGTTGAGCTGCCGGAAATTGGGGTCTCGCCGACTGAGATTGACGCGGAAGTCGGCCAGGTCCCCGGCGTTCATGGTGAGGCCCAGCTCACCCGCAAAGCCCACGTCGTCCACCACATCCGTCAGGCGAATGTCGTTGACCCAGAGTTCCAGGGTGTCACCGGCCATGATGCCACTGCCGCTGCGCGCCACGCTGTCCACGCGCACAAAGCCCACGGCCAGTTCCTGCACGCCGGCCAGATTGGGCGGTGTGACGGCTGGATCGGCGCTGTAGACGATGTAGCCGTCCTCGCAGACGGCAAAACGGCGCACGGCCAGTCCGCGCGGTTTGCCCGAGCGGTTGATGAGCTCGAGATCGCGCCCGCTGCACTGGATGGAATCGGCGCTGTTGTTGAGGAAGGCGTTTTCGAGCCGCGCACGCAGCACCTGGAAGCGGCTGAGGTCCACATTGACCTCGGGCAGCCAGGAACTCTGCGTGTTGCCTGCATTCACCGGCGTGCGATACATGTAGAAGTTGTGCTCATCGCGGCCAATCTTGATGTAGCCATTGAGCTCACCCTGTTCGCCCCAGCCGTTGCCGCGCCCGCGCATCCACACGCGCAGGGTGCGATAGCCCATGAAGGTCTTGGTGCCCTCGGGGAAGCGGAAGAACGACTCGGCGCGATCGAAGGGGCGGAACTGACGCCCGGGCAGTCCGGCCTGCAGGCGCAGGGCGCGCTCGTTGACCTGGATGCGCGTGTTTTCGTAGCCGCTCTGCTGATTCTCGGGTGCTTCCACCACACCCGGCGGTGGTGTGTAGGGCAGCACCGAAGTGGAATCGAGTGTGCCGACCACACTGGCCACCACATAGCCGCCCACCGTGCCGCTGGAATCACCGGCCATGCCGCTGAGCGGCTCATTGCCGCGCTTGAGCCACGGCGCGCCCACCAGACGGAAGCGCGCGAGCGCAATGCGCACGAACTCGTCGTCGGTGGTTTGCGCGCCCGAGACCATGGTCATGCGCATGGCCCGCACACGGCGGTCGTTGGGATTGTTCAGCTCTTCCGCCGGCGCCCGCCAGTTGAGACGAACCTGCACCCAGCACAGCGAGTCGGCGGAGATGCCGTTGGCCGTGGAGTCCTGCTGCTGATAGCAGCGTCCCACACGGGTCCAGTTGCGCCGGTCACTCAGGTCCACCACGAAGCGCTTGATGGACTCGAGATCCGCGGCGCTGGACGGCAGGTTGAGCTGGCCGTCGAGGTCGATATCCTCTTCGTCGAGGCGGTTGTTGCGTGCGGTGCAGTTGGCGCGACTGTCGCCCAGCACCTGCACGATCTGCACCGAGGCCTGACAGAGCAGGCGGTTGAATTCCCGGCGGACAACCGGCGTGGGTCCGGTGTTGTCGATGACCACCAGCGTGTCCACACGATCGCCGGCCAGACCGATGTCGTTCTCGATGGCGTTGAAGGCGCGGGAGAGACGATCACGTTCGGTATCGAGTGAGTCGTAGCCCACGAGCCGCTTGCCGCGGTAGGTGCTGTCCGGCGGCAGACCGGGCCTGATTGGCGCGTTGATGGTCAGCGTTTCCGGCGCGAAGGTCACGCTGTTTTCGCTGATTTCGCCGAAGTCGAACACCAGCGTCGGGTTGCGGCGCAGCTTGGCGTTTTCCGACTGCACCAGCACGAAGAACTCGAGATTCTCAATGCGTGAGAGGTCGGCGCCGCTCGGGGAGAGCACCGTGCGCAGGGAGCGCCAGCGCCGACCGGTGGGCGTGGGACCCACGGCGCTGCTGCCGCCCACCGTCCACGCGAAGCGACGCTGCGCCGTGCCCGGCACGAAGTCAAAGATGCCACCCGTGCGCAGCGGGTAGAGCGTCATCCACAGCAGCTGCTCGGCAGGCTGCACCCCGCCGCCCACGATGCGCACGGCGGGGTCGATCTGCTGAATGTTGAACTGCACAAAATTGCCCACCGCGTCCACACCGTTGTTCTGGTAGGCCAGTGTGGCCGCGCGCGGCAAGGTGAAGATGGAGTTGGCCCCACCGGCCAGCGACTGTCCCAGTGCGGGGCGCGAGCTGTAGTACCACGCGCCTTCCACCAAGCCGATCTGCCGTTCCGCCTCCCCCTCGAAACTCTCGATATAGGCCTGGCCGGCCGCATTCGGCTGTGGTTTGCTGAGGGCGAACTCGCCCTGCAGGGCAATGCGCGAGGGCGTGTTGGTCTGTCGGAAGGGCAGCTTGCGCAGCGCGGACGAGAGGGCGGTGGCGTCCCACTGCATGTTGCCGGTCACGCCGGCCACCAGCGAGCCCACCGGTTCAAAGCCGAGGGGCGGTCGCGTGAGGGCCGAGCGCTGCGACTGCGAAATGGCCGTGAACGAGAGCTGACCGTTGTCCAGCGGAAACTGCGACGCGAAGCCGAGAATGGTGGTGGGCGCAATGGCAAAGAGCGGATTCTCTTCGTAACGCACGGATACCTGTCGCGGCCGCGCGAACAGTGTGTCCGGGCGCGAGAAGGTGATCACACCAAGCTCGTAGTCGATGGCGTAGTCGGTGTCCTTGACCAGCTCGCGCCCCTCGATGACGACACGCTCGGAGTTGGGGCGGACCTGGATGCTGGAGAGCCGGATACTCTGACTGCCGCCACCACCCTCGCTCAGATACGTGGCCACCATGCGGTAGATGGCCTGCGGACGCTGCGCCGAGTAGAGGTACTCGTTGGGATAGGTGTAGAGCGTGTCGTTGGCCGGATTGGCGGCCGGCTGCGCGAGGCCGGCGCGCGCGAAGGGCTGCAGCGAGGGGAAGACGACGAAATAGTCGGGGATGAGCTTCTGCTGCCCGCCGCCTGAGAAGTTGGCGCGGAAGTTGTTGTCGTTGGGACGCGGCCAGACGCGATTCTCGACGTCGAAGATGGCCGAATTGGTGGCCTGCGAGAGACCGAACACCTGCAGGTAGGTCTCGCCGCGCGAGGGATCGATGGGCTTTTCCTGGTCGCCCGAGGTGCCCGTGACGAGCTTGAGCGAGATGGACTCGCGCTGCACGTCTTCGCCGCCCAGTCGATAAACCGACTTGATCTCACGGCGGAAGAAGGAGGCGTTGCTTGGCTGCAGCTCCGGTTCCCAGAGCAGATTGGCAAACTGCGGCTCGGTGGTGAACTCGATGTCCGGTGTGCCACCGGTGCTGGGATTGCGACCGGGCCGGCCGCCCACGTTGACCTCGTAGGCCACCGCGAGACGCTCGTTGTTGGGATTCACCGGACGCGTGAGGGCAATCCAGAGGCCGGAGGGATCGAGATAGTAATCGACGTTTTCGCGCAGCACCTCGTAGATCTGCCGCGCCGGATTGCGGGCACCACGCACCGAGAATTGCGGCGCACGCGGATTCTGGTTGGCTGCGCCGATGAGCTGGCGGTACACATAGACGCGCACCGGCCGCAGGCTGTCGGGCAGCTGCGCCGCGAGCTGCTGCAGCTGCTGGCGGTTGAGCAGGTCGATGTTGGGATAGCCGGGCAGCAGCTGCGGGTCGATGGTGAAGAAGAACTGCCGCGGCTGGATCTGAATGTCTTCGATGATGCGCTGTTCGGTCTTCTGCGTGCGCTCGCCCACCGTGTAGACGTTGTCCTTGGACACGTTGCCCTTCTGCTGGGCCACGATGGAGGTGAAGCGCATGGCGCCCAGCTGGCCGGTGGCCTGGATGCCGTAGTTGCCGGCGGGGATGCCCGAGGTGAGAAAGCGCGAGGTGGGCACCTGCAGTGACACGTTGCCGACTTCGAGCGACTGCAGGATCTCGTCGGTCTTGCCCTGATAGCGGACCGAGATGTTGTTGGAGGCGTCGAACTCGCGCTGCGAGTTGTAGTCCACGTTGAGAAACACCCGTTCCGCCACCACACCGCCGGTGCGGATGTTGAACTGGAAGTCAAACGTGGGCAGCAGCGGCGAGCCGAAGCAGTTGTTGCCGATGATGGTGAGCTGGTTGGCGGTGCAGCGATCGTTTTTGGTGCGCTGCACCTTGGCCTCGAGGCGCGACTCGAGCGAGATGCCCAGATCGCCGATGTCGTCGAGGAAGTCGGCGGCGCCCTGCTGGGCCGAGGGCCGGGCGTCGGGGGCCAGCGGTACCAGGGCTCCGGGACGGGGCCCGGTGGTGTCGGCGGCGGCTGCGGCGGCGGCAGCAGCGGCAGCGGCCAGCGAGTCGGTGGTCACGGGCGGCGTGTCCGCTGCGGTGACGGCCGTCACGCCCTCCGCTTCGGCTCTGGCGGCCAGCAGGGCCACGCTCTGGGCGGCGAAGGCGCGGAAGACCGTGCGTTCCCACACCCGCTGCAGCCGGCCCGCCCGGGCGCTACGATTGGCCTCCACCACCCGCTGGGCCACCGCCTCCGGATCGGGGCGGCTGATGAGGGTGGGCGTGAACAGACCGAGTCGGGTCGGCCGGCGCAGGGTCCAGGTGGACAGGAGCGAGTCGAGTCGCGCCCGGGTGGGGCCGGGTACACGCAGGCCCTCGGGGCGGGCGCGGGACGCAGCATCCTGCGCCTCCAGCCCGGCCGGCCCCAGAGGGGCCAGGGCCAGCGCCAGCACCACCGAAACTGCCACGGACACCGGCGCGCGAAGGGCTCCGGCCATCGCGCGTGCCCATGTCTGGAGCAGCCTGCGCACCGAACTCCGAGAGTGGGGTACGACGCCCTGCCCGTCGGGCTTGCAGGGAGGGCTGACGTAACGGTCATGAACTGCGAACGCGCCGTTCCGCGAAATCGCGGTGGCGCGCCCTTGATAAAGCGGGTGGTCTCCGGGGAATTTACGTCGTGAAGCTCCTTACCCGCTATATCATCCGCGAGCATGTGGGACCGCTCGTATTCGCCCTGTCCGCGCTCACGTCGCTGCTCATGCTGCAGTACGTGGCGCGGCAGTTGGCCAATCTCGCCGGCAAGGGCCTGCCATGGGCCGCCATCGGCGAGTTTTTCGTGTTGTCCCTGCCCTTCACCATCGCCATGACGATGCCCATGGCGGTGCTGGTGGCCACCCTCTACGCCTTCGGGCGCATGGCGGCAGAGCACGAGATCACCGCCTTCAAGGCCAGTGGCGTGCGGGTGCGCAGCCTCATGGCGCCGGTGCTGCTCTGTGCCTTCGCACTGTCCATCGGCATGGTGTGGTTCAATGATCAGGTGCTGCCCGCGGCCAACCACCGGCTGCGCATCCTGCAGCAGGACATTGCCCGCACCAAGCCCACCGTGGCCCTGCGGGAGCAGGCCATGAACATGATCACCGAAATGTTCTTCATGCGCGTGGCGCGCGTGAATGCGGAAACAAACCGCATCTATGACGTGGTGATCTACGACCTGTCCAAGGGCATCGAGCGCAAGACGGTGTACGCCGACAGCGGCGTGATCTCGCTCGACCCGAACGGCCGGGACATGGTCATTCAGCTCTACGACGGCTTCGCGCAGGAGTTCGTGCGCGGCGAGAGCCGGCGTCTGCAGCGCAGCTTCTTCGAGACGCAGACCGTGCGGCAGAAGGGCATCGCCCAGGGCTTCGAGAACTCGAGCGGCAATGATGCCTTCAAGAGCGACCGCGAAATGACGGTGTGTGAGATGCACCGGCGCTACAAGTCGGATGCCGTGGACGTGGAGCGCATCCGCCAGGAGTATGTGAGCAACACCGATCGGCTGCGCAAGGTGAGCGGGCAACGCATCACCCCGCCGCGTGCGCGCCCCCGCGCGGAGCCTCTGGCAGCCCTCTACTGCGAGCAGTTTCTGGGACGCATCGCCGGTCTCTTCCTGCCCAAGAAGGTCGAAGCCCAGGTTCCTGCGCCGGACAGCCTGCGACAGGATGCGGTCCGGCAGGATTCCATCCGACAGGATTCCATCCGACAGGACACGGTGCGGCAGGACTCCTTGCGTCAAGACAGCACCCGTCGGGACAGCACCCGTCGGGACTCGGTGGCATCGCCGGTACCGGTGACGGGGCAGCCCGGAACCGGTCAGCCCGTTCCAGGCCAGCCCGTTCCGGGGCAGCCAGTTCCAGGCACACCGGACTCGGCGCAGGTCCCCGGACAGTTCCCGCCGCCCATCAACGGCATCCCGGTACTGCCGCGCGGCAGCTACACGCCGGCGCCGGGGCTGACCTACTCGCAGGACTCGGCATTGCGCGCCGCGGGCGTGGACCCCATGACCCAGGCCGTGCAGTCGCCGGCGGCCGACACCAGCGAGGCGGCCGTGGCGCTTGGCGCCGTCAACGCCACGGGCCTCCAGCTCATTGCCGCGCGCGAGTCGCTCGACAGTCTGGCCGTGGAGATCCACAAGAAGTTCGCGCTCTCCCTCGCCTGCTTCGTGTTTGTGCTGTTCGGGCCGCCGATCGCGCTGCGGTTTCCCCGCGGCGGCGTGGGCGTGACCATTGGTGTGAGCATCGTCGTGTTCGGTCTGTACTACATTTGTCTCATGGGTGGTGAAGCCTTGGCCGACAAGGGCCAGTTGCCGGCCTATGTGGCCATGTGGATTGCCAACGTGGTGTTCGCGCTGGCCGGTGTGGCGCTGCTCTGGCGCGTGGAGTCCACCACCGACAACTCGCGCGGTGGCGGTTTCGCCGAGTGGCGGGCAGACAGAAAGGCGCGCCGGGCACTGGCTCGCGCGGCCAAGGCCAAGACGCGGGAGCCGCAGAGTCCGGTGGTGTCCGCGTGAGGGGCCGACTCATCACGCCGCTCGACCGCTATATCGCGGGCGAGTTCACGCGCATCTTCGGCGCGATGCTGCTGGGCTTTCCGGTACTGGTGTTCGTCATCGACCTGGTGGACAACCTGCGCAAGTACACCGAGCGCAAGCTGACCATGAAGGCGGTGGCCCTCAGCTACCTGTACTGGATTCCCGATACGCTGTTCATGATCCTGCCTGCCGCCGTGCTCTTTGCCACGGTGTTCTCCATCAGCACCTTCACGCGTTACTCGGAGATCACGGCGGCCAAGGCCTCGGGCATCAGCTTCTACCGCTTCATTGCGCCCATTCTCGTCATGGCCACGCTGGCCATGGGGCTCGACCTGGTATTCAGCGAGGTGGCGCCGCCGGCCAACGCCGAGCGCCTCCGGCTGCTCGCCGGTGCCAACAACTCCCGGGATGACGACCGCTACAACTTTGCCTTCGCCAGTGAAGCCGGACGCGTATATCGCATCTACACGCTGAACGTGAAGGAAGAGTACGTGGACAACATCGAGATCGAGGAGCGGGCCTCGAAGCAGCAGCCTGGCCTGCTCATCGCCTCGACCAAGGGCAATTACCGCGGCGACGGGCAGTGGATGCTGCAGAAGGGCACCATGCATGTCCTGCCCACTCCCAGCACCGATATCGTCATCAGCTTCGACTCGCTGGTGGACCGCGACATGCGCGAGACACCGCAGGAACTGCGCTCCACGGAGCGTGAGCCATCGGAGATGCGCTTCGCCGAACTCACGCGCTTCATCGGCATCCTCGAGCGCTCGGGGGCCGACGTGAACATGCTCAAGGTGGAGCGGATGCTGAAGATCGCCATCCCGGTCACCTGTCTCATCATTGCGCTGTTTGGCGCGCCCATGGCCACCAGCTCGCAGCGCGGCGGCGCGGCCTACGGCATCGCGGTCAGTCTCGCCACCACTGTCGTGTTTCTCGTGCTCATTCAGCTCACCAAGAGCATCGGCGGCAAGGGACTGGTCGCTCCCGAACTCGCGGCGTGGATCCCCAACATCCTGGGTGGCCTCTTCGCGCTCATCCTGCTGGCGCGGGTGCGCACATGATCGGTGATCTGGCCATGCGGCGCACGTCCGTGCTGCTCAAGGCCTTTGGCACGCGCGCCTATTTTGCGCGCGACATCATCCGCGGCTTCCGGGATCCCGGGACCTGGTTTCCCGAGATGATCCGCCAGATGCAGCGCATTGGCGTGGAGTCGGTGCCACTCACCATCATCGTAGCGGGCTTTCTGGGAGGCGTGACCGCCTTCCAGACGCGCTACCAGCTCTTCCCCGGCGTGCAGCTGTCGGTGGTGGGTCTCATTGCCCGCCAGTCCATCGTGCTCGAACTGGGGCCGCTGCTCACGGCCCTCGTGCTCACGGGGCGCGTAGGTGCGCGCATGACGGCGGAAATCGGCACCATGCGTGTGACCGAGCAGATCGACGCGCTCGAAACGCTGTCGTTCGATCCGGTGGCGTATCTGGCCCTGCCCCGCTTTCTGGCCGGTGTGGTGATGCTGCCCGCGCTGGTGGTGCTGGCCAACACGGCCGCGATCTTCAGTGCCTGGCTGACGCTCATTCTGGCCACGGACGTGCGCACCGACGATTTCGTGTCGGGCCTCAGGCTCGCGTTCACGCCGTTTCAGGTGGTGTACTCGCTCATCAAGGCCACGTCCTTCGGCGCGGCCATCGCCTTCGTGTCGAGTTACGAAGGGTACGTGACCGAGGCCGGTGCCGAGGGCGTGGGCAAGTCCACGGCCAAGGCGGTGGTGATTGCCTCGGTCTCCATTCTCGTGCTCGACGCCATTGTGGCCGCCGTGCTGGCTCCCTTCATCCAGGCGTGAGGCCTGACGCCACTCTGCATTCATGACAACCAAGCGACGTGACGAAGTCCTGGTGGGTCTGCTGCTGCTGACCGCCATCATCCTCGGCCTCGGGGGCACGATCTGGATTGCCCGCGGCGGTCTGTCCAAGGGCTACCCCATGTTCGCGCGCTTCCCCTGGGGCGCGGGACTGAAACAGGGGCAGCCCGTGCTGCTGGCCGGCGTGCAGGTGGGCTTCGTGGACGAAGTCCGCCTCATTCCCGACGGCACCATCACGGTGCGGCTGCAGGTGCAGAACGAGCACCAGATTCCGCAGGGCACCACGGCTTCGGTGGAGCCCAACGGCATCTTCGGTGATCAGCTCATTGCGCTCACGCCGGAAATGGGACGTCAGGGCTATTTGCCCAAGGGTGACACCATTCCGGTGGGCGAAGGCACACCGGGCACGGGCGAGTTGCTCACCAAGGGCGACTCCATCGCGGCCAACATCCTCGCGCTGACCACGGAGACGCGCAATCAGTTCGTGGCCGACAGCGGCCTGCGCGACGTGCGGCGCACGGTGACCGACGTGACCAAGCTGGTGGCGCAACTGAGCCAGGTGGTGGCCGCGCAGTCGGCCGAGCTGACGCGCACGCAGGAGCAGCTGCGCAAGACACTCGCGAGCGTGGACTCTGCCAAGGTGGACTCGACCACCAGGAACCTGCAGGCCACCTCGGCCAGCCTGGAAGCCCTCACGCGCGAACTGCGGGTGACCAACCAGGAAGTGCAGGGTCTGGTGACCAAGATCAACACCGGCAATGGCACGGTGGGCAAGCTGATGAATGATCCGGCGCTGTACGCGCGACTGGACACGCTGCTGCTGCGGACGGACTCGCTGGTGGCGGAGTTCAAGAAGAATCCACGAAAGTTCATCAATCTGAAGATCTTCTGATCTCGTGGATTCATGTCGCATGTCCCGTTTCCGGTGTCTCGTTTCTTGAGACACCGGAGATCCGAGAAGGGATGATTGAGAGGACGAGACGCGGTATGGAAATGGGAGACCAGCAAGCAATGAGACGAGAGCTGGGACCGTGTTCGACATGGGCCAGCGGTCGAGGTCTGGGAGGGTGTCGGAAATTCTGTGTATGAGCCATAACTCTGTATCACGACGGAGGAT
>ERZ1066122.194-NODE-194-length-66732-cov-36.214962_pt1 | contig 66732 bp, 70 predicted proteins | sample MGYA00382769_ERZ1066122 | MGnify/ENA primary metagenome ERZ1066122 (study PRJEB33369, sample SAMEA5778352) | biofilm metagenome | biome: Industrial cooling water; feature: Water cooling tower basin; material: Biofilm | place: United Arab Emirates | collected... | reverse complement strand
CGATCGTCCCCACGTTCACGTGCGGCTTCGTCCGCTCAAACTTAGCCTTGGCCATGTCTTGCTCCCCCGATACGCTGCGGGCGGTGGTGATGGGAATCGAGGCGCCGAGGAGCTCACGACGGGACTTGAACCCGTGACCTCTCCCTTACCAAGGGAGTGCTCTACCGGCTGAGCTACGTGAGCCCGGTTCCCCCGATCGGCCGTGCGCCTCCCGGACGCGCGGCGCGAAACGACGAACAAACGACCCTGCGCGGGGGCCCCGTACAGGATCGCACGATGGAGCGGGCGACGAGGCTCGAACTCGCGACCCTCAGCTTGGAAGGCTGATGCTCTACCAACTGAGCTACGCCCGCCCGCGAGCTGGCGACTGGACAGAGCTGGCGAAGGGACTTGAACCCCCAACCTGCTGATTACAAATCAGCTGCTCTACCGATTGAGCTACGCCAGCGCCAGGCAAGAGGGTAAAAGTAGAGGCGCGCCAGAGGGATGTCAAGGGCGGCAGACGCCAGCCGGCGCATGCCGGGCTCAGCCGGCGCGGCTCCAGCGGGTGCCGTGCGGGGTGTCCTCCAGCACGATGCCCGCGTCGGCCAGCTCGCGGCGGATGGCGTCGGCGGTGGCGAAGTCGCGGGCCTGGCGGGCGGCCTGGCGCGCGGCGATCCGCTCCTCGACGTGCGCCGCCAGCGCGGTGTCGACCTCGGCCTCGCGGCCCGCCAGCTCCAGCAGGTTGAAGACGGTGTCCAGGCGCGCGAGCGCGGCGAGCGCGCCGTCGCGCTCGGCCTCGGAGACCGGCGCCGTGCCCAGCGCGTCGAGGCGGGTGTTGAGCTCACCGACGAATCCGTGCAGCGCGGCGAGCGCGACGCTGGTGTTGAGGTCGTCGTCCATGCCGGCGCGGAGGCCGGCGAGCGCGCGCTCGGCCGCCTCGTGCAGCACCGGCACGTCGGCGGGGCCAGGCGTGCGCACCGCCGGGTGCGCGCGCAGCCGCTCGTGGGTGCCGCGCAGCCGGCGCACCGCCTCGGCGGCGGCCTCCAGCCCCTCGAAGGAGAAGTTCAGCTTGGTGCGGTAGTGCGCCGTCAGGAAGAGGTAGCGGATCGCCGAGGCGCGGATGCCGCGCTCCAGCAGTTGCTGCAGCGTGAAGACGTTGCCGAGCGACTTGGCCATCTTCTCGCCCTCGATCTGCAGGAACTCGCCGTGCAGCCAGTAACGCACGAACGGCTTGCCGGTGGCGCCCTCGGACTGCGCGATCTCGTCCTCGTGGTGCGGGAACATGAGGTCGACGCCGCCGGCGTGGATGTCGAACGTCTCGCCCAGCTCGGCCATGCTCATCACCGAGCACTCGATGTGCCAGCCCGGACGGCCCGCCCCCCAGGGCGTCGGCCAGACGGCGCCGACCGTCTCGTCCTCGGGCTTGGCGGCCTTCCAGAGCGCGAAGTCGCGCGCGTCGCCCTTCTCGTACTCGTCGGCGGCGACGCGCTCGCCGCGCCGGCCGGCGGAGAGGTCCACGCGCGAGAGCCTGCCGTAGCCGGGGAACGCCGAGATGTCGAAGTAGACGGAGCCCTCGGCCTCGTAGGCCAGCCCGCGCTCCTGCAGCCGGCCGATCAGCTCGACCATGCCCGGCACGTGCTCCGTGGCGCGCGGATAGACGTCGGCGCGCGCGATGCCCAGCCGCTCCAGGTTCTCGAAGAGCAGGCGCGCGAACGGCTCGGTGTACTCGCGCAGGCCGACGCCCTGGCGGGTGGCGCCGGCGATCGTCTTGTCGTCGACGTCGGTGAGGTTCATCACGAACTTCACCCGGTAGCCGCTGAACTCTAGGTAGCGGTGCAGCACGTCGGCAAAGAAGAAGGTGCGCAGGTTGCCGATGTGCGGCGGGGCGTAGATGGTGGGGCCGCAGCAGTACATCCCCACCTGGCCGGGCACCAGCGGGACGAACTCCTCGACGCGTCGCGTCAGCGTGTTGTAGAAGTGGAGCGGCATGGGTTGCTGTCGGCTGTCGGTCGGCAGGGCTCGGCGCCGCGCGCGCCGGGAACGAACGGCCCCACCACGCCGGCGCGGCGCGGTGGGGCGGATGCAATCCTAGAGCCGGCGCGCGGCCGTCGTCAAGCGGTCAGCGCAGGACGCGGATCTCGCGGATCCTCCAGCCCTCACCCTCGGCCACGACGCCGACGTAGACGGTGGCGCTGCGCTGCGCCGGCATGCCGCGCGGCCGCGAGACCCAGGCCAGCTCGCCGAAGCCCTGCGCCGGGCGGCTGCTGGCGATGGTGGTGCGGGTGGGGCGGACGGAGAGCGTCTCGCGCTCGTTGAAGAGCGCGCGCAGCGTCGCGCTGGCGTGCCGCGCCTGCACCACCCCGCCCGCCTGCGAGCCGACGTCGAGCACCAGCCGCCCGTCGGCGGGCGCGAGCGAGACGAGCGCGTCCGCGTCGCCGCTCGCCCACAGCCGCGCGACCTGCAGCATGAAGCGCTCGAGCGGAACGCTCGGCTGCTGCGCGCCGGCCGGCGCCGCCCGGAAGCCCGCCACCCCCACCAGCAGCATCGCCGCCAGGCGAAGCGCCCACCGCCGCGCGTTCATGCGACCTCCTCCGACACGGCCGCCGCACCGGCCAGCTCGGCCAGCGCGCGCTGCAGCGCAGCGGCGGGATCGGCCGCCGCGGTCACCGCGCGGCCGAGCACCACGTAATCGACGCCCAGCGCCGCGGCCTCCGCAGGCGTGGCGACGCGTGCCTGGTCGTGCGCCTCGCCGCCGGCCAGGCGGATGCCGGGCGTGAGGATGCGCAGCTCGGGCGCGCGGGCACGGATGCTCGGCACCTCGGGCACCGCCGCGACGACGCCGTCCAGCCCGGCGTCCGCCGCCAGGCCGGCGAGGCGCTCCACCTCGTCGCCTGAGCGCAGCCCGGAACGGCCCCAGGCGGTGCCCAGCTCGGCGTCGGAGAGCGAGGTGAGCACCGTGACGGCGAGCAGGCGGGGAGCCTCCCCCGCCGCGTCCGCCGCCCGGCGCGCCGCGGCCAGCATCGTCGGCCCGCCGGAGGCGTGCAGCGTCAGCAGCTCCACGCCTAGCCCGGCGGCGGCGTGCACGGCGTGCGCAACGGTGTTCGGGATGTCGTGCAGCTTCAGGTCCAGGAAGACACGCAGCCCGAGACGGCGCAGCTCGCGCACCACTGCGGGGCCGGCGGCGGTGAAGAGCTGCAGCCCCACCTTCACGAAGTCGGCACGCGGGCCGAGCCGTTCCACCAGCGCGAGCGCCTCGCGCGCGTGGGGCACGTCCAGCGCCACGATCGCCCTGGGCGGCTGCCGGGACGAAGGGCGCGCGGCTACGCCAGGATCGGCCAGAGTCTGGGATTGCATGCGCATGCGTACCCGCTTCGGCGCCGGGGGATCCAGCCGTTCCTCGGCGGTCAGCGCCGGCTGGCGGTGCGCGCGGACGGCAGCGTGCTGGCGAAGTAGTCGCGCACCGCACGCACCAACTGCCGCGCGATGCGCTGCTGATGCGCGCGGTCGGCCAGCAGCTTCTCCTCCTGCGGGTGGGTGATGAAGCCGATCTCCACCAGCACCGCCGGCATAAAGGCGCCGTTCAGCACCATGAACCCGGCCTGCTTGACGCCGCGGTCGGGCGCGTCCAGCACCCGACCCAGCCGGGTCTGCACGACGTCGGCCCAGGTGCTGGATTCGCGCAGGTAGTGGTTCTGCCGCAGGTCGTTGAGGATGAAGCCCAGCGGGTCCGCGGCGGAGGAGGAGGCGTCCGCCTCGTAGCGCTGCGCGGCGTTCTCCATCTCGGCCACCCGGCGCGCGTCCTCCGTCTTCGCCTCGGAGAGGAAGAACGTCTCGAAGCCGCGGGCGCTGCGCTCCGGGTGCGCGTTGCAGTGAATGGAGAGGAAGAGCGCGGGCTGGCCGGCGTCCTTCCAGCGGTTGGCCAGGCGAGGGCGGTCGCGCAGCGCGATGAGCGTGTCGCGCTCGCGCGTCAGCCGCACCTCGTAGTTCGTCTCCTCGCGCAGCAGCGCGGCGACCTGCCGGGCCACGGCCAGCGTGACGTGCTTCTCCAGCGTGCCGCCGGGCCCGCGCGCGCCGGGGTCGACGCCGCCGTGCCCCGCGTCCACCACCACCAGCGGTCGCGCAGCGGACTTCGCGGACGGCTGCGCCGCGGCGGGCGCGGCGAGGCCCAGGCTCAGGGCGAGCAGGGCCGTCGCGAGTTCAGTGATCCTTCCAGGCACGGTCCATCTCCCGCTGGTCTTCGCGTCGCTTCAGGTCTTCCCGCTTGTCGTGCAGCTTCTTGCCGCGCACCAGCGCCAGCGCCACCTTGGCCAGCCCGTGCTGGAAGTGGATGTCGAGCGGCACCAGCGTCAGGCCCTCCTGCTCCACCTGGCCCACCAGCCGGCGCAACTGCTGGCGGTGCAGCAGCAGCTTGCGCGGGCGCAGCGGGTCGTGGTTGAAGCGGTTGCCCTGCTCGTAGGGCGAGATGTGCAGGTTGTGCAGCCACAGCTCGCCGCCCTGGAAGCTGGCGAAGGCGTCCTGCAGGTTGGCCTTGCCCGCGCGCAGCGACTTGACCTCGGTGCCCTGCAGCACGAGGCCGGTCTCCCAGGTCTCCAGGATATGGTATTCGTGGCGCGCCTTGCGGTTCTGGATGCGCGGCGCGCGCGCCTGCGGTTCGGACTTGGGCATGGGAGCTACCGGCTGCCAGCTTCCGGCGTCCAGCTATCGGCTCCGCCGGTGTCTGCCGCGACGGGTAGGGCCGGGCCTCCCAGCCCCGGCACGGAGCCCGGAGCTGGCAGCCGGAAGCTGGTCGCTGAAAGCTTCAGTAAATGATCACCGGCGTGCCGACCTCGACCTCGTGGTAGAGCCGGCGCGCCGCTTCGTTGGTCATACGGATGCAGCCGTGCGAGACCGGCTGGCCGAGCACCGCCGGGTTGTTGGTGCCGTGCACGGCGATGCCCTCGCCCAGGAAGAGCGCGGTGGTGCCCAGCATCCCCACGGAGCGGCGCTTGGGCGAATCTGGCGGCGGGATCGGCTCACCGCGCTCAATGAAGACCCAGTCGTCCAGATACCAGACGGGGTCCTTCTCCTTGCGCTGCACGCGGAACATGCCACGCGGCGTGGAGAAATCCCACTTCTTGCCCGCGCCCTCCAGCCGCGTGCCGGTGCCGGTCCCCACCAGCGCGGACCAGACGACCTGCTCGCGCTCCATGAGGTAGAGCCGGTGCTCCTGCAGCGAGATGGCAATGTAGCGCCCGTCGACGTGCACCGGCGGGTCGCGGTAGCGCGCGCTGCCCTCGCGTTCCACGCCGTGCACGGCGGCGAGCGGCGCGCCGGGCAGCGCCTGCGCGCCGGCCTGCCCGGCTGTACCCGCCAGGGCCAGCAGAAGTGCCAGGCCCGGCCAGCGATGCGGCTTCATTCCAGCAGCTCCTTCTGCCGATGCCGAATGCGGTTCATCTCGTAGACCTGCGCGACCTCGCCGCCCAGGATGAAGACGACGGCGGAGTAATAGATCCACAGCACCAGCAGGATCAGGGTCGTGAGCGCGCCGTACGGCGTCGAGCGCTCCGCCGCGTAGGAGACGTACCAGGCGAACCCGCCCTTCAGTAGCTCCCACGACACGCTGGTAAAGGTCGCGGCAACCAGCGCAATGCGCCAGGGAATGCGGCGCGCCGGCAGGTAGCGGTAGATCAGGACGAACATCAGGAAGATGAAGCCGAAGGCCAGCGTCTGGGCGTAGAACGCCTGGATGGCCTTCAACTGCTCGCCGGGCTGCAGCCCCAGCAGGCTGATGCCGTACGTCTGAATCGCCTCGACGGCGATGGTGATGCCCGTGTTGGCGACGAAGAGCGTGCCGGCGACCACCACCATCTGCGCGTCGAAGAGCTTGCCGGCGAGGATGCCGCGGTCCTCCTGCAGGTCGAAGATGTCGCGCAGCGCGGTGCGCAGCGTGCCGATCAGCCGCGTGGAGATCCAGACGAAGAGCAGCACACCGACGACGGTGAACTGCCGACGCGAGCCGATGACGCCCTCGACCAGGGCGCTGGTGTAGTCGATGACCGCCCGCGACGCCGGCAGGATCTGCAGCACGTACTGCAGCACCGCCTGCTGCGGGTTCTCGACCACGGCCGAGAGGATGAAGCCGAGCAGCGCGACGATGAGGAACATGAACGGAATCGCCGCGACCAGCACGTTGAAGGCGATGCCGCCGGCGAGGAAGAAGATGTCGTCCTCGGCCGCCTTCTGGTAGACGCGCGCGACGAACTCTGCCGCGCCGCGCAGCAGGCGCAGAAAGGCGGCGCGGGCGGCCGCCGCAAGGCTGACCGCCCGCGCCGTCCGGGGCTGCACGAGCCGGAGAGGGGAGCGGGCAGGGGGAGAACCCATGCCGCGGCGCCGGCGTTCAGTCCAGCTCGCCGCGCCCCGTGGGTTCTGCGTCGACGACCTCGGTGATCACGACCTCGTCGGCGAAGACGATCGACGCCGGCTCGCCGGCGCTGCGGCCCGCGTAGGCCGAGCGCTTGGCCCGGTCGAGCCGCTGCTGCAGCTCGCTGCGCGCGTCGTACGCCGCCTGACGGCCGGCCTCCAGCGCCTGCTTCGCCTGCGAGGTGCGGGTCTGCACGACGTCGCGCACCGAGTCGAGGCGCTCCTGCACGCTGCCACGGGTGCGATCGACGGCGCCGAAGACGCTCGCGCGCGCCTGCGCGACACGCTCCTCGGCCGCGCCGCGCAGCCGCCGCGCACCGGTGCGGATCTCCGCCTGCGTCTCGGCGCCGGTGCGCGGCGCCAGCAGCAGCGCCACGCCCGCGCCCAGCAGGGCGCCCCAGAAGAACGGCTCCAGCCCGCCGGCGTGCCGCTCGATGATGATGACGGGAAGCTCATCACGCTCTCTCATACACCCATCCCTTTCCACCCGAGTCGGAAGAAGGCAGCTCACTGCCCGCGCCGCGCGGCCGCGTCAGCGACAGGTGTCGCAGCACACGGCGGAAGCGGGCCAGGTCCAGCGGCTTGGGAAAGAAGAAGTCGGCCTCGGCGCGCAGCAGGCGCTCGGCCTCGCCGCCGCCGCAGTCCGCGGTCAGGAAGATGAACGCCACGTCCCGCGCCAAGGCGCGCGTCTGCCGCAGCACCTGCAGGCCGTCGACGTCGGGAAGCGAGAAGTCGCAGACGACGGTGTCTGGCCGGAAGTGCGGCAGGCACTCCAGCCCCGCCTGGCCGGTGGCGGCGGTGCAGACCACGTAGCCGTCCTCGGCGAGCAGGCTGCCCAGGGCATCGCGCGCACCGGCCTCGTCCTCGATCAGGAGTATTCGCGGTGCCGCCATGCGCTTTCCCCGCCTCGGAACGAGTGGTTCCCGGACCGTCCTCTCGCCTGCCGCAGGCGCAAGGGGTATGCCAGGGGTCGGGGGCTACCAGCTACCGGCTACCAGCTACCAGCTTCCGGCAACACCGGGGTTCGCTGGCAGCCGGTAGCTGGAAGCCGGAAGCCCCGACCCCTCTATGCCGGCGCGACGATGGAGGTGAGGCGGCCGCGCAGCCACTCCTCGTCCTTGCCGAGCAGCGAGGCGGCCTTCTGGTGGTCGCCGTCGACGAAGGAGAAGGTCTTCAGCACCAGCGTGCGCTCGGCCTGCTCCAGGGAGGTGCCCACGGGGATACGGACCTCGCGGTCTTCGCTGGTGATCAGCTCGAAGGCGCGCAGCTCCTGCAGGGTGACCTCGTCGCCGCGCGCCAGAATGACGGCGCGCTCGACGGCGTTCTTCAGCTCGCGCACGTTGCCCGGCCAGCGGTAGGCGAGCAGGAACTGCATGGCGTCGGCGGCGAAACCCTTGATCTTCTTGCCGTTCTCCTCGGCGTAGCGGCGCAGGAAGCTCTCGGCCAGCAGGCGCACGTCGCCCTCGCGCTCGCGCAGCGGCGGCAGGTACAGCGGGATGACGGCCAGGCGGTGGTAGAGGTCTTCGCGCAGGTCGCCGCTTTCGAGCGCCTTGTTGACGTTCTTGTTGGTCGCGGCGACCACCCGGATGTCCACCGCGATCTCCTTCTTGCCGCCGAGGCGGCGGAAGGCGCGCTGCTCCAGCGCGCGCAGGAACTTCACCTGGATGTCGGGCTCCATCTCGGCGACCTCGTCGAGGAAGAGCGTGCCGCCGTTGGCCAGCTCGAACATGCCCGGCTTCTCCGCGATGGCGCCGGTGAAGGCGCCCTTCTCGTGGCCGAACAGCTCGTTCTCCAGGATCTCGCGCGGGAAGGCGCCGCAGTTGATCGCCACGAACGGGCCCTTCTTGCGGCCGCTCTTCTCGTGGATCGCGCGCGCCACCAGCTCCTTGCCGGTGCCGCTCTCGCCGATGATGAGCACGCTGGCGTTGGAGGGCGCCACCGCCTCGATGGTCGCGTAGATGAGGCGCATCGGTTCGGACTGGCCGGTCAGGTCGCCGAAGCGCGTCAGGTTGCTGAGGCGCTCCTCCAGCACGCGGTTCTCCTGCTTGACGCGGTACGCCTCCAGCGCCTTGGGGATCAGCGCCTTCAGGCGCTCCAGCTTGAGCGGCTTCTCCAGGTAGTCGTAGGCGCCCTCGCGCATCGCCTCGACGGCGCTGTGGATGGAGGCCTCGCCGGTGATGATGATGACCTCGCTGGGGATGCCGGCCTCGCGCATGCGCGCGAAGAGCTCGAGCCCGTCGATCTCCGGCATGCGCAGATCCGCCAGCACCACCCCGAAGCCGCCCTGCCGCACCATCTCCCAGGCCGCCTGCCCGTCGCCGGCCACCTCGACCTGGTAGCCCTCGTCGGTCAGGAGCATCTGCAACCCTTCGGCGACGTGACGCTCGTCGTCGGCGATGAGAATCTTGGCGTGCATACCTAGATGGAGAAGAGGATTCGGCTTACGCCCAGGCCCAAACATACCCGCCGCCGGGCGCAGCGGTCAACCCGCGCGCGAGGTGCGCACGCCTGCGAGAATGGCGAGTCGGGGCGAGGGCTCAGGCGCGGGCGCGCGGCAGCCGGAGGACGAGGGTGCGGGCGGGCGACTCGGTGGGCGGCGGCTCCTCGACGGTGGCGCCGATGCGGCTGCCGAGCGCCCGCGCCACCGCCAGGCGCCCGGGCTCGGCAGGCGGCACCGGTGCCGGAGCGCCGTCCGCGCCGGAGGCAGGCCGCCCCTCGACGCGCAGTTCGAGGGCGGCGTCGGTGTAGCGCGTGACCAGGTGCAGCACGGAACGCGGCGCGAGCCCCTGCAGCACCTCGATGACCAGGTTCAGCAGGAGCTGGCGGGTGGGCTCGCGTGGCAGCGCGAGCGACCGGGGCGAGCTCTGCAGCTCCACCTGCAGGGCAACCCGCCGGCGCGCGGCTTCCAGCTCGAACAGCTCGCGCAGCTCGTCCAGCAGCTCCTCCAGCGAAACCTGCTCGGCGCGGTGCCCCGGCCGCACCAGCCGCAGGAGCAGCTCCACCCGGCGGCTGACGCGGTCCAGCTCGGTGCCGAGCACGTCCACGTAGCGCAGCGTGTCGGAAGCGTCGCCATCCAGCCGCGCTACCCGTCGCCGCAGCACCTCCAGGTTGATGACCATGGAGTGCAGCGGGTTCTTGATCTCGTGGGCCAGGTCGTCGGCGAGGTGCTCCAGCAAGTCGAGCTTGTTGACCCGCGCCGGATCGATGTCGCCACTCGCTGAGGGGGTGCTCACGCGGCGTTGGGTTCGAGTTCAGCGTAAACCGGGAGATGCCAGGCCGCTCGCGCCACCCTCGCACCGCGCGGGTGACGAGGCGGCAAGGCGGCGGGACGCCCAACGGCCTGAGCACGATTCGTTCCGTCACCGCACCCGTGAGCCCGGGGCTCCGCCGCGTGGAGCCCCGCGGCGGAGCGGGTGTATTACCGGGCGCGTCGGTACTATCATGCCGTGCAGCGCGCCGCGCATCCCTTCGCACACCGATGGCGCCCGTGGTCTACTGGCCGAGTGACCCCCTGGACGACGAGTTCCCGCTCGGCGACGGCGTTGCCGACCGGGAGGCGGCGGTGCGCTGCCCCTGCTGTGGCGCGCGCACGCACCTCGCGCTCGACCCCGGCAGCGGCACGCGGCAGGAGTACGTGGAGGACTGCGACGTCTGCTGCCGCCCCTGGCGTGTCCACGTCGTCTATCGCGCCGACGGCACGGCGCGCGTGCGCCTGGAGGCGGAGGACGACGCCTAGACCGGCCGCGCCGCCGCGGAGGGACCACGCCCGCTGGGCATACCCACCTATGAGCTACGCAACCCGGAGCCAGCCCATGCGAGGGCGACTGCTACGCCTCTCCCGCACCTCCCGTTCGCGGCGCTTCGCGCACGGGCTGTGGCGCCTGGCGCTGGCGGCGGCGCTGCTGCTCCTGGCCACGGCGCCGGCGGCGCTGGCGCAGAAGAAGACACCGCTGCCGGCCGACACGCTGGTGCGCATCGGCCGCCTGGCGAACGGGCTGACCTACTACGTGCGCCAGAACCCGGAGCCGCGCCAGCGCGCCGAGCTGCGGCTGGTCGTCAACGCCGGCAGCGTGCTGGAGGACCACGACCAGCGCGGGCTGGCGCACTTCGTCGAGCACATGGCGTTCAACGGCACCACCAACTACGCCAGGAACCAGCTCGTCGACTACCTGGAGCGCATCGGCATGCGCTTCGGGCCGGGCGTCAACGCCTACACCGGCTTCGACGAGACCGTCTACATGCTGCAACTGCCCACCGACAGCGCGGGCATCGTGCAGACCGGGCTGCAGATTCTGGAGGACTGGGCGCGCGGCATCAGCTTCGACTCGCTGGAGATCGAGAGGGAGCGCGGGGTGGTGCTGGAAGAATGGCGGCTGGGCCAGGGCGTGGGCTCGCGCACGCGGGAGCGGCAGTTCCCGGTGCTCTTCTCCGGCTCGCGCTACGCGGAACGGCTGCCGATTGGCGACGAGCGCACGCTGCGCAGCTTCCGCCCCGAGGCACTGCGCCGCTTCTACCGCGACTGGTACCGGCCAGACCTGATGGCCGTCGTCGCGGTCGGCGACTTCGACGCCGCCGAGATGGAGACCAGCATCCGCGTGCAGTTCGCCGATCTGCCGATGCCGGATAACCCGCGGCCGCGCGTCGTCTACGCGGTGCCGGCGCACGACAGCACGCTCTACTCCGTGGTGGCGGACCCGGAGGCGACCAGCGCGTCGGTCTCGGTGCACGGGAAGCGGCCGGTCCAGATCGGGCGGACCGAGGCCAGCTACCGGCAGGCGCTGGTCGAGACGCTCTACCACGCCATGCTCTACGACCGCCTCTCGGAGCTGACGCTGAAGCCCGAGGCCCCGCTGCTCTCGGTGGGCAGCTCGCAGGGCGTGCTGGTGCGCACCAAGGCGGCCGACGTGCTCAGCGCCACCGTGCGCCAGCACCGCGTGGAGGAGGGGCTGCAGGTGCTCATCCGCGAGAGCCGGCGGGTGGCGAAGCACGGCTTCACCGCCAGCGAGCTGGAGCGCCAGAAGCGGGACCTGCTGCGCCGCTGGGAGCAGATGTTCGACGAGCGGCAGAAGATGCCCTCCGCGCAGTTCGCGGCGGAGTACGTCTCGCACTACCTGTACGGCGGGCCGCTGCTGAGCGTGGAGATGGAGTACGCGCTGCACCGCCGGCTGCTGCCGACGATCCCCGTGAAGGCCGTCAACGCCTATGCTCGCAGCCTCGCCAGCCCGCGCGACCGCGTGGTCATGGTGACGCTGCCGCGCGCCGACAGTGTGCGCGTGCCCAGCGGGACGAGCCTGGCCGCGGCGGTACGGGCCGCTTCGCAGGCCCGGGTGACGGCGTACCGCGACTCGGTCTCGGCGCTGCCGCTCGTGGGCCGGCCGCCGCGGCCGGGGCGCATCCTCGCCGAGCGCGCGGTGCCCGAGGCCGGGCTGCTGGAGTGGACGCTCTCGAACGGCGCGCGCGTGCTGCTCAAGCCGACGGACTTCAAGGCGGACGAGATCCTCTTCAGCGCGCGCAGCCCCGGCGGCACCTCGCTCGCGCCGGACTCGCTCTACATCCCGGCGCTGACGGCGGCCGGCGTGGCGCAGGTCGGCGGGCTGGGCGAGCTCTCGCTCACCGAGCTGGTGAAGGAGCTCGCGGGCAAGGCGGCGGGCGCCGGCGCGTTCATCGACGAGCTGCACGAGGGCATGAGCGGCGCCGCCTCGTCGCGCGACCTGGAGACGCTCTTCCAGATCGTCTACCTGCGCTTCACCGCGCCGCGCGCCGACAGCACCGCCTTCCTGGCCTACCAGAGCCGGGCGCGCGCCGAGCTGCGCAACCGCGGCGCGAGCCCGGAGGTCGCCTTCCAGGACACGCTGCAGGTGACGCTGACGCAGAACCACCCGCGCGCACAGCCGCCGTCGAGTGCACTCTTCGACGCGATGGACATGCAGCAGTCGCTCGCCTTCTACCGCGAGCGCTTCGGCGACGCGTCGGACTTCACCTTCTACTTCGTCGGCAGCTTCCGACCCGACGAGCTGCGGCCCCTGGTCGAGCGCTACCTGGCCAGCCTGCCGGCGGCGGGCCGGCGCGAGCGCTGGCGCGACGTGGGGATGCAGTACCCGCGGGGCATCGTGCACAAGGTGGTGCGGCGCGGTACCGAGTCGCGCGGGCAGACGCAGATCGTCTTCACCGGGCCGAGCGCGTTCACCCGCGAGAACATGCTGGCGCTCTCGGCGCTCTCCGACGTGCTGGAGATCCGGCTGCGGGAGCGGCTGCGCGAGGATCTCGGCGGCACCTACGGCGTGCACGTCTCCGCCGGCGCCAGCCGCGACCCGCGCGAGATCTACCGGCTCGCCATCGGCTTCGGCACCGCGCCGGAGCGCGTCGAGGAGCTGACGCGCGGCGTCTTCGCCGAGATCGACACGCTCAAGACCCGCGGGCCCCACCCGGCGGAGCTGGCGAAGGTGAGGGAGCAGCTCCTGCGCGATCGCGAGGTGAGCCTGCGCGAGAACAATTTCTGGATGGCGCAGTTGATGTCCTTCGACCGCTACGGCTGGGACCTGCGCGAGATCCACGACTTCGCCGGCGCCGTGCAGGCGCTGACACCCGAGCGGCTGCGCGACACCGCGCGCCGCGTGCTCGACGCGCAGAACTACGTGCAGGTCACCCTGCTGCCCGAGCTGCCGGCCCCGCGCGCCGAGCGCAAGGGGCCGTAGCGGCTGCCGGCTGCCGGCTACCGGCTGCCGGCGAACTGCGCCCTCACCCCCCGGCCCCCTCTCCCGGGCTTGCTATGCATTGCCCACATCTGGCTAAACCGGAACGCCGCGCATCTCCAGGCGGCTGAAGCCGCAGCTACGACGACACCAAGCCCGCCTGCGCGGGCTGGTCTGCTCATGGCAGATACCAGCCCGCGCAGGCGGGCTTGGTGCAGTTCCAGCCGCGGCTTCAGCCGCCTGGCGCGGAGCGTTCCGCTCCTCTGAAATGTGGGTAATGCATAGCCCGCCGGCGGGAGAGGGGGCCGGGGGGTGAGGGCTTCTGTAGCCGGCAGCCGGTAGCCGGCAGCCGGTAGCGGGGTTCCCCCACTCACAGCGCCGCGTTGAGGTAGAGCTCCAGCCGCCAGCGGCGCGGCTCGCGCAGCGCGCGCGCCAGGTCCAGACGAACGAGGCCGTCGAGGAAGCTGGCGCCCACGCCGGCGGAGAGCAGCGCATCGTTCCAGCCGCCGAGCGCCGCACGGTCGCCCGCCCAGCCTGCGTCGGAGAAGAGGACCAACCGCGCGCCGGGCAACTGGTTGGCGACCTCCGCGCGCGCGCGCCAGAACGCCGTGCCCGCCTGCGCGGCGCCGGCGTAGCCGCGCAGCGTCGCTGGCCCGCCGAGCAGCCAGCGGCTCTGCGCGGGCACCTCGCCGAACGACGTGCCCGCCGCCACCTCTACCCCGCCCACCAGCCGGGCCGGCAGCGGGAAGCCGCCGGTGAGCGTGAGCGCCGGCCGCGCGAAGCGGAAGCCGCCCGTCGCGGCCTCGGCGTACAGCTCCGCACCGCCGCGCCAGCCGGCGGGGTCCAGGCCGCGACGGGTGCGCAGCGTCAGCGCCGCGCCGAGCTGGTCCGCGCGTTCGGCGGCGAGGTTCTCGCGGAAGACCCGTCCGTCGTCGAAGAGCTGCGGCAGGCTGAAGTCGGTCTCGCGCGTCACCGCGCGCTGCCGTTCCGCGTAGAGCCGCCAGGCGTAGCGCTGCGGCTGCGTGCGCAGCGGCGAGCCGATCAGCTCGGCGCCGCGCACGCGGTAGTAGTCGCCGTCGTCGCGTCCGAAGAGCAGCGCGGCGAGCGAGTTGCCCAGCCCGAGCGCGCGCGAGGCGGGCTCCACCGCGGCTAGCCGACGGTAGGCACCCAGCTCCAGGCGGCCACGCAGCCCCTCGCGCGTCAGCGCCAGCTCCGCGCCGGGTTCGCCGTCGGCCACGCCGTAGCGAGCGGTGGCCGACACGCTCAGCCCGCCGAAGTCCGCTGTCATCCGCGCGCCCAGCCCCAGCCCCTCCACACGGTTGTAGCGGGTGAGCCCGTCCCCGAGGTAGCTCCAGCGTACCACCGGCCGCTGCAGCGCCCAGGGCACCGGCGCCAGCGCCTGCAGTTGGCGGGTGAGCTGCCCCACGTCCTCGCCGCTGACCAGCGTCTCGCCGGAGGCGAACGCCGAGGGCGGCAGGTAGGCGCTCGCGAGCAGCGCGGCCGTGTCGCGCGGCGGCGCCACCCGGTAGTAGCGGCAGCGCCCGGCGCTACACACGCACTGCAGCCCGGAGGCCGAATCCGCCACGGCTGAATCTGCTGCCGCCGAATCGGGCCGCAGCGAATCCGACGCCGTGCTGCCGACCCGCGCGAACGCGCCGCCGCGCGCGGAGACACCGAAATGCACGGTACGCACACGCGTGGGACACTGCGCCGGCGTCCAGCCTTCGACGGGGCGCGGGCGACCCACGGTGTCCGCCAGCGGGAACGGCAGCTCGCCGGCGGGTGCGCCGTCGCCGAGCACGGCGTAGTCGCTGTACGCGCGCTCGAAGCGGACGGGGATGTCTGGGAAGCTGTTGATCTCGGCGATCGCGTCCACCGCCAGCAGGCGCGGCAGCCACCAGCGCTGGTGGTAGAGCGCGTACTCGATGGTGAGGAAGCGCACGTCCGCGCGGATCGGCTTGAGCAGGCGCGGGATCTCCCGTACGTCGCCGCTGTCGTCGGGGTCGAGGAGCGCCTCGTCGCGCTCGACGTCGAGCGCGCGAGAGAGGCGCAGCACGGTGCGGACGGTTGCGTGGCTCGCGGCGTCGAGCCAGAGCGAGCCGGTGAAGAGGCGCGGGTCGCGGCGACGCGGCAGCACCTCCAGCTCGCGCAGCGTCACGGAGGCGCCGCCCGGCAGCGCGAGGCGGGTGCTGCCGCCGGAGCGGAAGCGGTAGTCCGCCTCGCTGCCGGGCGCGAGCGGGTGGCGCAGCCAGGAGGTGTCGCCCATGCGCTCGGTGAAGAGGCGGTCGTCGGCCGGGTCGAACGCGAGGCTCGGCAGCTCGCCCTCGACGTCGTCGACGAAGCTCGCCGCCGCCTTCGCGGCCGGTAACACCTGCCGCGCGCCGAGCACCTCGATGTCCACCGGCCCGCTGCGCTGCCAGCGCACGCGCGCGGCCAGCTCGCGCCGGAAGAAGAGCCGCTCGCGCCCCAGCATCTGCATCCCCACGGAGACGCGCTCCTTCGCCACCGCGCTGTACGCGCGGATCTCGCGCAGGTTGTCGGCGCGCCAGGCGCGGCCGCGCTGCACCAGCTCGTGGGCGACGGGGTCGAGGTAGGCGTCGGCGTGGCGGAGGGTGTCGGATGGGGCGGCGGAGGCGGGAGGCTGCTGGGCCAGTGCAGGTGCGGGCTGCAGCAGGGCGAGCGCGAGTGCGGCGAGGGCAGCAAGCATGGCGGACGTCCCGGCGTGAGGGTTCACGGCGGCTTACGAGCCGTCCGCCACGTCGGTTTCAGGCGGCGTGCGGTGGCGGGAGCGGACCGAAATGGGCAAGAGCGCACGCCGCATGGCGCGCGCCCTCTGAATGGGACATCCCCGCCCTGCTTGGCAACCAGGCTCAGCCCACCTGCAGCAGCCTCTCCAGCTCCTCGGGGGTGAGCGCCTGCTTGGCGCGGCCGCCGAGGCGGCCTCGCGCCCGCGGCGCGGGCCCCGTCGGTTCGCGCCGCGGCGCCGCCGGCTCGCCGCTCTCGCTCACCTCGCCGAAGCCGTAGCCCGGCAGCTCCACGCGCGGCAACTGACGGCCGAGGTGGTACTCGATGGCGCGCACGTCGCCGATCTCGGCGGGCGACATGAAGGTGATCGCCTCGCCCGTCTGTCCGGCGCGCGCCGTGCGGCCGACGCGGTGCACGTAGCTGTCCGGGTCCTGCGGCACGTCGTAGTTGATGACGTGGCTGATGCCCTCCACGTCCAGCCCGCGCTGCGCCACGTCGGTGGCGACGAGCACGCGCACCTTCCGGTCGCGGAAGGCGTCGAGCGCGCGGACGCGCTCCTTCATGTCACGGTCGCCGTGCAGCACCACCGCTTCCACGTTCGCCTTGTGCAACTGCCGCAGCACGCGGTCGGCACCGACCTTGGTGCGCGTGAAGACGATCACCGAGTCCATCCCCGGGCGCTGCAGCAGCTCCACCAGCAGCTCCGTCTTCTTCTTCGGATCCACCAGGTAGACCGACTGCTCGACGCCCTCGGCGGTCGTCGCCTGTGGCGCCGCCTCCACGCTGACGGGCTCGTTGAGGATCTCGTAGGCGAGCGACTTCACCGAGTTGGGGAAGGTCGCCGAGAAGAAGAGCGTCTGCCGCTCCGTCTTCTTCGGGCAGTGCCGCAGGATCTGCTCGATCTGCGGGCGGAAGCCCATGTCCAGCATGCGGTCGGCCTCGTCGAGCACCAGCACCTGCAGCTCGGAGAGGTCGACGTTGCCGCGCTCCAGGTGGTCGATCAGGCGGCCCGGCGTGGCGACGAGCACGTCGAAGCCGGCGCGCAGGTCGCGCACATCCTTCTCCACCGAGGTGCCGCCGTAGATCACGCCAACCCAGAGGTCCAGGTGCTTGGCGTACTCGCTGGCCGTCTCGGCCACCTGGATCGCCAGTTCGCGCGTCGGGCAGAGCACCAGGCCACGCAGGCCGTCGCCGGCGTGGCGCTGCAGGCGCTGCAGCATCGGCAGCATGAAGGCGGCGGTCTTGCCGGTGCCGGTCTGCGCACGGCCCATCACGTCCTTGCCGCTCATCGCCTCGGGGATCGCGAGGCGCTGGATCGGCGTCGGCGCCTCGTAGCCCAGCTCGCGCAGCGCCCGCATCAGCGCCGGCACCAGGTTCAACTCCTGAAAGGTCATCGGGTATCCTTGTACGTCCGCGTGGCCCGGGCTTTCTTCGTACCGGGTCCGCTTCTCGGTCATGAGGGTGAGGCCGCGGCCAGCGCGGCGGCGCCCCCGTGGTACGAAAAAAAGCCCCGGCCCCGGGCGATCCGGGTCGGCCTCGGCCGCCCCATCGCTCCACGGATCCGGGGTGCTGCGCATTCGCGCCGGGCCCTGGTACGCCGCTGCTGCGCTTTCGTTCCCGGCGGGCCGCCGCGCGCGAAGAACTCGATTGCGATCCGCCCGCCGGGCGTTTACTTTACGCCGGAGCAGGCTGGCGCGCCGACCGGACCGATTTCTGCAAGCGCCAGGTATCATGACCGGCGCGCGCACGCGCCGGTCGCGGCTGCGGGATACTGGCCCGGCGGCGCCGTGCGGGGGCGGTTTCGGCGTAAGTGCCTGGCAGCATTGAGGGTACGGTCTGCGGGGCGCCGCGCGTGGCACCGTGCCGTGCCGAGCCGTCAGGCGCGGAGTCCGGGCGAAGCCGCCCCGGTGATGATTCGCAGAGCACCCGCACCTCGTGCAGCCTGCACCCGCCGACCGGCGCGGCCGGTGCGGCCGGTGCGGCGGCCGATACACGCCGGCCGGCGTCGCTCGACCGTGTCGGCGTTCACCCCCGAACCCGGCTGTTCATCGCCGATGCTCCGCAGGTCCCGTCTCGCCTTCGTTCTGCCGGCGCTGGCCGCCGTGCTCGCCGGGTCGTGCACCGACGCGACCGGGCCACGCACGCCGGTCTACGTGCCCACGGCGCGCGGCGACGGGCAGGTGGCGGCGGCGGGCATGCACCTGCCGGAAGCGCTCGTCGTCGAGTTGCGCGACCCCGAGGGCCGGCCGCTGCCGGACCTGCCCGTGCGCTGGGTCGCAGACGTCGGCGACGGGATGCTGACGCCGGCGTTCACCTTCACCGACGCCGAGGGCCGCGCCAGCGCCCGCTGGACGCTGGGCCGGCGGGCCGGCCGCAACACCGCCAAAGTCAGCATCGCCGGGCTGGCGCCGATCACCTTCCACGCCGTCGGCACGGCCGGCAGCCCGGCCCGCCTGCAGCTCGACCGCGACAGCCTCGGCTTCACCGCGCTCGACGACACGGCGCACGTGGGCAGCGAAGTCGAAGACCAGTTCGGCAACCGGCTGCCGGAGGCCGCGCTGCGCTGGGCCTCCAGCAACCCCGCCGTCGTGGAGGTCCGCGAGGACGGCCAGGTGCGCGCGCGCGGCAACGGCACGGCGCGCCTCATTGCCAGCGCGGGCGTCGCCGCCGACACGATCCCCGTCGAGGTACGACAGCGGCCCGCGTCAGTCACCATCCTGGTGCCCGCCGACAGCGCCCCGCTGGTGGGCGACACGCTGCGCCTGGCCGCGCGCGTCACCGACGCGCGCGGCTTCGTCATCGAGGAGGCGCGCGTGCGCTGGACCTCGTCGGACGCGAGCATCCTGGAGGTCGACTCGACCGGACAGGCACGGGCGCGGGCGGCGGGGTTGTCCCGGGTGACGGCGGCGGCGCAGCCGGCGCTGGGGATGGCGGAGCTAGCGGTCCGCCTGCCGGCCCTGCGGCTGACGGCGCGCGAAGCACGGCTGGAGGGCGTCGGGGAGATCGCCGCGGTGGCGGCGCAGGTGCGCGGCGCGCCGGCCGGGCCGCTGCAGTTGCGGGTGGTGGACGAACGCCGCTGGCTGCACGACGTGCCGGTGCTGGACGCGGAGGCGCTCGCCGCCGGCGAGGTGCGTGCGGCGAGCGCGGGCACCGCCACGCTGGAGGTGCGTGCCGCCGGCGCCGCGCCGGACACGCTGACGGTGACGGTGACGCCGCGGCGCAGCGTCGTGCTCGGCTTCGTGGCGCCGCCCCCGCTCTCCACTGACCCGATCCTGCTGCGCGGCTACGGGCTGGACCGGCTGGCGCCCGCTGCGCTGCGCGCCGGCGAGCGCGGCCTGCGCATCGTGGCGCGCGACAGCGCCAACCTCTGGGTGCGCGTGGACGGGCTGCCGAACCTGGCCTGCGGAACGCCGGGCCCGCTCCGCATCAGCGTCGCCGGGGCCGAGATGCGCGTCGAGGCCAGCATCTCGCGGCCCCCGCGGCCTGCGCTGTCACTCGGCATTGGCCAGACGGTGCGGCTCAGCGCCGAGCAGGCGGCCTGCCTGCGGCTGGCGCCGAGCGCCGACGCGCGCTACGCGCTCGCCTTCACCGACACCCGCGCGCTGGAGCGCGCGCGCAGCCGCGCGGACGACGCGGCGGCAGGCGCCGGCGTCGCCAGCGCGACGGTTCGCGACTGGACGAGCGAGGCCGAGAGCGCGACGAGCCGCCTGCTCGCGACCGCCGGGCAGCTTCCGCCGCGCAGCAACCACGTGGTGGTGACCGCCGCCGCCGCGCTGCCTGCCGGGCACTGGAGCACGCGGGCTACGGCCTGGCAGCGCGGCGAGCGCTTCCGCGCCACCGGGCCGGGCTCGCCGCTGCTGCGCGTGGAGCGGGTCTACGAGCGCTTCGTGCTCGCCGTGCCCGCTGCGGAGCCGCCGCCGCCGTGGCTGGCGCGGCTGGACAGCGCGATGGCCGGCGTGCTCGCCACCAGCGCCCCGCTGCTGCGCCACGCGCTGGACGAGGGGACGCCGGTGAGCAGCCCCGGCGCGGAGCAGTTGCTGATCGTGGTGCAGCCGGGCACACCCGACGCCACGCTCGTGCACCTGGGCGCTCCGGCCGACGTGGGCAACCCCCGCGTCGCCCCGACGCTGCTGCTGCTCGACGCCGACAGCCTGGCGACTGCCTCGTCCGTCCGCATGCTGCAGCGGCTGACGCGGCAGCTCACGCACGCCTGGCAGACGCGCTACCTCCACCAGAGCTGGCCGGGCGAGCAGGCGCCGGACCTCACGGGCAGCCTCTGGGCGAACGAGGCGACCGCCACGCTGCTGGCTGCCGAGGCGCTGCGCCGCACCGCCGGCCTGCCCCTCGCCGCCAACCCCGACGCCGACGCGCTGCTGCGCGACCCGCCGTCGGACGCGGCCCGGCTGTATGTGCAGACGCTGGCGGACGGGCTGGCGGATGGCGGCGGCTTCCTGTTCGACCTCGTGCAGCGCCGCCTCGCCGCCGGCGAGGACGCGGACGCCGCGCTGCGCGAGATCGCCCGCGGCGCGCTGGAGGGCTGGTACGGGCTGGACCGCTTCGGCAACCGCCGGCCCGGGCTCACGGCCCGCATGCGCGCCCGGCTCGGCGGCACCTGGGACGCCGCCGACGCGCGCCTCGTCTGGGCGCTCAGCCAGGCGGTCGACGACCTCACCTCCAACCCCACCCTGCAGAACGCCGCGCTCGCGCGCGCCGCTGCCCACGCCAACGGCTGGCCGCCGATGGACCGGCTGCAGAGCGGAACCGGCCGGCAGCTGGAGCTGACCTGGGCGGCCGGCGGCACGCAGTACCTGCTCCTGGATGACGACGACCGCGGCGGCCCGTTCAGCCTGGCGGCCAGCAACGACGGCGTCGCGTGGATGCTGGTGCGCTACCGCTAAGGGCGCGGGCGACGGCGCTGCTGCCAGCCGTGCTGCTCGCCGCCGTCTGCCTTGCGGGCTGTGCGCCGAGCCGCCCGCCGGCGGACCGCGCGGCCGTGCTGCTTACGCAGAGCGCGCCACCGCCCGGACGTCGCTGCCAGGTCGTCGCCCGTCCGGCCGCGTTGCCGCCCGCCTCGCGTCTGGTCGATTCCGTCGCGCTGGAGCGGGCGCTGCTCCAGCGCTGGCGCGATGCGGCGCTTCCCCCCGGCTTCGCGCTGCTCAGCCTGGCCTTCGATCGCAACGGCTACAACGTGCGCCGCCGCGTCGTCGAGCACCGCCTCGCGCCCACCGTTGCGGACTCGGTGCAGAAGCTCGTCTTCGCGTACCGCCGCAGCACCGAGCCCGACGCCGAGTGGGGCGTGCGGCTGCGGCTGGACGTGAGCGCCGACAGCGTGCGCATGCGCGTGGGGCGGCAGGAACGCTGCGAGGCACGCCTCCTCGACCTGCACGAGCCGGACGGAACGCTGCCGCTGTTCGTGGAGACGCCCACCTCCGCGCTCACCCGCTCCGCCCCCGCCCCCGCTACCGCTACCGTGCCCGCGAGCGTCATGCTGCAGCTCGACGCGCGCGGTGCGGTCGTCGGCGTGCGCCTGGAAGCCGGCCCGCTCGACGCCGCGCGCGAGCGCCGGCTGCTCGACTTCCTGCGCAGCCTCAGCTTCGAGCCCGCTCTGGAAGACGGCCTGCCGGCGCCGGACTCGCTGCGGCTGCGCCTGCGGCTCCCCGCCCGCTGAGCACGCCCACCGTGCCGCCGACTGCGGCAGCGCGCGCCCCGCGCATCGACGCGCACGTGCACCTGGTCGGCGTCGGCACCGGGGGCTCCGGCTGCTGGATCTCGCCGCGCGTGCTGCGCCGGCCGGTGATCCGGCTGCTGCGGCTCTGGCGGCGCGTCACGCCCCGTCAACTGCGTGAGTCGTTCGATCAGGATTGGGCCGCCGCCATCGCGCGGCAGGTGCGCGAGAGCACGCTGGATCACGCCGTCGTGCTCGGCTTCGACGGCGTCTACGGCGCGGCCGGCCGGCTGGACGAGGCGCGCTCGCAATTGATCGTGCCGCCCGCGTGGGTCTTCGAGGTCTGCCGCCGCCATCCGGAGCTGCTGCCCGCGCCTTCGCTGCACCCGCTGCGGCGCGACGCGCTGGAGCGGCTGGACGAGTGCATCGAGCGCGGCGCCGTGCTGCTGAAGTGGCTGCCGAGTGCGCAGGCGATCGACCCGGCCCACCCGGGGCTGCGCGGCTTCTACCGCCGCCTCGCCAACGCCCGCCTACCGCTGCTCGTCCACGCCGGCGGCGGCGAGCAGACCTTCGCCGAGGTCGCGCCCGAGCTGAAGGACCTGCGCCTGCTGCGCGCCCCGCTCGAAGCCGGCGTGCCGGTGGTCTGCGCGCACACCGCCACGCGCGTCGTCTTCCGGCGCGAGCCGGACCAGCTTCCGCTGCTGCGCGAGATGCTGCGCCGCTACCCGCACCTCTGGGTCGACAACTCGGGGCTGGCGAACCCTAGCCGCTTCCCGCACCTGCCCCGCCTCGCCCAGGACCCGCTGTTCACGGAACGCACCCTCTACGGCAGCGACTATCCGGTTCCCTCGGTTCCGCTCTTCTACCCGCGCCGGCTCGGGTCGTCACGCATGCGCGGGCTGCTCGGCATGCGCAACTACTTCGACCGCGACGTGGCGCTCAAGCGCGCCCTCGGCTACCCGGACGCCACGCTGGAGCGCGCGGCCCAGGTGCTCCCGAACCTGGCGCGCTGGCGCACCGCCGCGCGGACCGAGGGCGAGGACGGCTGATCCGCCGCTTTGCAGGGTGAAGCACTTGACAACCCGTGCACCCCCGGCTACCCTTTCCCGCCATGACACCCGTTCGCCCGCTGCGACCCCAGCCCGGTCCCGCGCCCATCGCGCTGCACGAGCGCGCCGCCGAGAACCTGCGCTTCATCCGCCACACCATGGAGCGCGCAGCCTCGTTCACCGCCGTCTCCGGCTGGGGAATGATGGCCGTGGGCGCGCTGGCTCTGCAGGCGGCGCTGCTCCTGCACCGCCTGCGAGGCAGTGGGCCGTGGGTGAGCGGCTGGATCGCGACCGCGTTGCTGGCGCTGGCGATCGGGGTCGGCAGCACCGTGTGGAAGGCGAAGCGGCTGCAGTTGCCGCTGCTCACGGCGGCGGGGCGCAAGTTCACGCTGAGCCTGGCGCCGCCGCTGCTGGCGGGCGCGCTGCTGACCCACGTGCTGAGCCGCGCCGGGCAGCAGGGGCTGCTGCCCGGCGTCTGGCTGCTGCTCTTCGGCACGGCGGTGGCGGCGGCGGGCACCTTCTCGGTGCGGGCCGTGCCGGCGATGGGCGGCTGCTTCATGCTGCTCGGCGCGCTCACCTTCTTCCTGCCGCCCGCGTGGGGCGATGCCTGCATGGCGGCGGGCTTCGGGGGGCTGCACCTGCTCTTCGGGCTCTGGATTGCGCGGAGGCACGGTGGCTAGGGCGCATCCCCGCGAGGAGCCGGCCACCGAGGCGCGCCGGCTGGACAGCGTCGCGGGTGGCGAGGCCGCGCCCGCCGAGCTGGACCGGCTCATCCACGAGCGCATGCGCCTGGGCATCGTCAGCGCGCTGGCGGTCAACGAACGCCTCAGCTTCAACGCGCTCAAGCAGATGCTCGGCGCCAGCGACGGCAACCTCAGCGTGCACGCCCGCAAGCTGGAGGAGGCCGGCTATGTCGCCTGCAGCAAGGGCTTCGAGGGCCGCGTGCCGCGCACCGAGTACGAGCTGACCGACAGCGGCCGCGAGGCGCTGGAGCGCTATCTGGCGCACATGGAGGCGTTGATCCGCGCCGTGCGCGAGGGCTGACGCCGCTTTCTTCGCACTTTTACTTTGCAATGCAAAGAACTACGCAGGACACGGGGGCCGGGCTGCACGTTGCGGTCATCCTCGATGGCAACGGGCGCTGGGCCGCGGCGCGCGGGCTGCCGCGGCTGGCCGGCCACCGGGCGGGCGCGCAGGCGGTGCGCCGCGTGGTGGAAGCCGCGCCGGGGCTGGGCGTGCGGCACCTGACCCTCTACGCCTTCTCGTCGGACAACTGGGGGCGTCCGCCGCGCGAGGTGGCGGGGCTGATGCGGCTGCTGCGCGCCTACCTGGCGTCCGAGAGCGCGCGACTGGCGGAGAACGGGGTGCGGCTGCGCCTGATCGGCCGGCGCGACCGGCTCTCGCCCGTGCTGCAGCGCGCGATCGACGCCGCGGAGGCTGCCACCGCGGCGGGGCGTGTGCTGGAGCTGCGGGTGGCGGTGGACTATTCCGCGCGCGACGCGCTGGTGCAGGCCGCGGCGCGGCTGGGCGGGCGGGAGGCGGGGCGCGAGGAGTTCGCCGAGTACCTGGGCGAAGCACTGCACGCGGGCGGCGCGCTGCCCGACGTGGATCTCTTGATCCGCACCGGTGGCGAGCAGCGGCTCAGCGACTTCCTGCTCTGGGAATGCGCCTACGCCGAGCTGCTCTTTCTGCCGACGATGTGGCCGGACTTCGGCGCGGCGGAGCTGGAGGCGGCGCTCGCCGAGTTCCGCCGCCGCGAGCGCCGCTTCGGCCGCCTGCCCACCGCGCTGGCGAGTTGAGACGGCAGGGGTCGGGGGTCGGGGGTCGGGGGTCAGGGAACTGCAACGTCCACTGCTGCGGCTGTTGCAGTTGACGTTCCCCTGACCCCTGACCCCCGACCCCTGCTCCACTCAGTCCGACAGGTCCCAGTCGTCGGCGGCGGCCTTGACCCGCAGGGCGGCCGGCCCGCTGCGGCGCACGACCACCGGCTGCACGAAGCGCCGCACCATCTCCAGCGTGTCCGTCACCTCCAACTGCTTCAGCAGGAAGGCGAACTGCTCCTGCAGCGAGGCGCGGATCTGCGTGCGCGTCTCCTCCGGCAGTTGCCAGAGGTCCTGCTTGAAGGCGCCCAGCGTCTTCTTGCGCGCCTTGTAGACGAACTGGCCCTCCGTGTCCGTGGCCTTACGCTCGTCCTGCAGGTTCTCGTAGATCCAGGCGACCATGCGCTGCTTCAGCTCCGCCGGCATCGCGGGGTGGTCGAGCAGCATGTTCTGGAAGTTCGTCGCCAGGTGGATCTCGGCGGTCTCGATCTCCGGGAACTTGCCGAACGCCTCGGCCGGCAGCGTGCTGGCGCCGTGCTGCACCGCGCCGGAGAGGCCGTACTCCTGGCGCGCGATGTCGGAGAGCTGCTTCAGCGTGTCGAAGTCGATGGCGACCTTGGCGATGCTGCCGTCGGGCAGCACCACGCCGCCGTGCGTCGTGCCGGACTGCACCGAGATCTTGGAGAGGCCCGCCAGCGTCTTGCCCTTCCTGTCGGCCAGCGCCTTCAGCTCGCGGTTGTAGCCGTCCATGAAGGTGCGCAGCTCCTCGGGCGTCGAGTTCTCGGTGCCGACCTCGCCGATCTCCCCGCCGATGGAGACGACGACGCCTTCCGGCTGGTACTTGCGCGCGTAGTAGCTCAGCTCCGCCGAGAGGCGCACGTTCGTCGCCTGCTGCTCCTCCAGGCTCTCCTTGAAGACGTCGACCAGCGTGGAGGTGTCGATGTCGATGTTGTAGAAGCCGGCGTGGATCGCCTCGCGGATGAGGTCCTTGACGGCGCGCACCTCGGTCTCGGGGTCCGAGGCGTACTTCTTGGCGTTGATCTGGAAGTGGTCGCCCTGCACGAAGAGCGGGCCGCTCCAGCCCTCCTTGATCGCCGCGGCGGTCAGCACCGCGACGTACTCGGCGGGGCGCTGGTCCGTGTAGCCGATCTCCGAGCGCGCGATCTCGACGATCAGCGCGCCCACCTGCAGCTCGCGCGCGGCGGCGAAGAGCGCACGCGCCGAGTCGAAGGTCATGCCGCGGATGTTCATCGCCGGCACGGTGAAGCCGGAGACCTCGCCGCGGCCGCGCGCCAGGTAGAGCTCGTGGATGGAGGCGGGCACGACGTCGAGCGCCGCGCCCAGCGCGCCGATCAGCCAGCGTGCGGTGTCCTTGACGTCCGCGTCGCCGCCCAGCGCGGCGGCGTGCGCCAGCCGGTCGATGCCGCCGGAGCGCAGCGTCTGCTCGTTCTCCAGCCGCACCGCGCCGTCCGGCCCGACTGCCACGATCCCGCGCAACTCGTCGAGCAGCGCCTGCACCGCCGGTTGCTGCAACACCGCCTGATCTTCGCTCTGCGGTGTGATGGTTTCGGCCATGGTTCCCTCTGCCGTGAGAAAGGTCGTTCGTGTGGGAAGGAGCGCCGGCCCGTGCTGTGCCCGGCGCTCGCGGGGGAAGATGCACCGCCGAGGCGGTCCGGGCAAGCCGAGGCCGCAAGTCGTGGTCCAGCGATTGCACGCCGGGCGGGCATGAAGATGCTGTCCGGGAGGCTACCCGCGGCAGGTGTCGCGCTCGTCGCGGGCGGGGTGGCGCTGGCGGCGTACGCCCGCTTCGTGGAGCCGCGCTGGCTGCAGGTGACGCGCCCGCGCATCCACGTGTCCGGGCTGCCGAGCGTGCTGGAGGGGCTGCGCATCGCGCTGCTCACCGACCTGCACGCCGGCGAGGGCACGCCGCTCTCGCTCGTGCGCCGCGCCGCGCGGCTGGCGATGGCCGAGCGGCCGGACCTGATCGCGCTCACCGGCGACTTTGCCGCCGACAGCGCCTCTGGCTTCGCCGCTGTGCTCGCCACGCTCGACGCGCTGGACGCGCCGCTCGGCGTCTACGCCGTGCCGGGCAACCACGACCACCTCGTCGGCATCGACATCTGGCGCCGACAGGTCGCCGCACACCCGCGCATCCGCGATCTCACCAACGCCGCGCTGCTGCTGGACGTGCGCGGCACCCGCCTCTGTGTGGCCGGCGTGGACGACTACGACGAGGGCCGACCCCGGATGGACGTGCTGCCGCCACCCGAACAGCGCGACTTCACCCTGCTGCTCGCCCACTCGCCCGACCAGGCCGAGCGTGCGCGCCGCGCGTACGACCGCGTGGACCTGGTGCTCAGCGGGCACACGCACGGCGGCCAGGTGCGCCTGCCCTGGGTCGGCGCGCTGAAGAACTCCGCCGAGCACGAGCATCTCTACGAGGAGGGCCTGCGCCGGCGGCCGTGGACGCAGGTCTACGTCTCGCGCGGGGTGGGCACCGTGCGGCTGCCGGTACGTCTCTTCTGCCGCCCCGAAGTGGCGCTGCTGGAGCTGACCGGCGTGCCCCGGCCGCCGCTGCAAGCCTGAGTGCCGCAGCGGAATAGACTTTGCATTTTTGTGACGTAAAGGGTCCGGGGCGCCGTACGACGGGGCGACGCGCCGGCAGACGACGGGCCCGTCTCCGTGGAGGTCGTATGGCGCGTCAGACCGGAGTAGTCGAGTTCTTCAAGGACGACAAGGGCTACGGCTTCATTCGTCCCGACGACGGGAGCAAGGATGTATTCGTTCACCACTCCAGCATCGACATGGAGGGCTTCCGCTCGCTGAAGAAGGGGGACCGCGTGGAGTTCGAGCTGGTGGACGATCCCAAGGGCCCCCGCGCCGCGGGCGTGGTGAAGGTCTGACGTCGGCTGTCGGTCGTCGGCTGTCGGTCAACTGCAAGAGAAGCCCTCACCCCCCGGCCCCCTCTCTCAAGTCTGGGAGAGGGGGAGTAACCCGGATCTGCCGTTCTCCCCCTCTCCCAGACTTGAGAGAGGGGGCCGGGGGGTGAGGGCGCCGTCGACCGACAGCCGACGACCGACAGCCGACCGGCGCCTACTCCATCACCAGCACGATCTTCCCGAACTGCTCGCCGCGCTCCAGCCGCTCGTGCGCGGCGCGGATCTCGGCCAGCGGGTAGACCCGGTCGAGCACCGGCCGCAGCCGGCCGGCGAAGGCGGCGCGCAGCATCGCCTCGAACTCGGCGCGCGAGGCCATGGTGCTGCCGAGGATCTCGATCTGCTTCCAGAAGAGCAGCCGCAGGTCGGTCTCCGCCTTCGGCCCGGCGGTTGCGCCGAAGCTCACCAGCCGGCCGCCCTTCGCCAGCGCCCGCAGGCTGAGCGCCCACGTGGTCTCGCCGACGTTCTCGATCACCACGTCCACGCCGCGCTTGCCCGTGTCGCGGTACGCCTCGCGCGAGAAATCGACCTCCGCGCGGTCGTAGACGACGTGCGCGCCCAGCTCGCGCAGGCGGCGCACGTTCTCCGCGCCGCGCGTCACGGCGAAGACGCGCGCGCCGGCGAGCAGCGCCGTCTGCACGCAGGCGATCGCCGTCCCGCCCGACGCGCCGAGCACTAGCACGTCGTCGAGCGGCCGCACCCGTGCCCGCGTGAGCACCGCGCGCCAGGCCGTCTGGTAGGAGATCGGCAGCGCGGCGGCGGCCTCGAACGACAGCTCGTCCGGCAGCGGATAGACGCGCTCCGCCGCGACTACGACGTACTCCGCGAAACCGCCCGCCGTGTGCTCGCCGAGGATGCGGTACTCCACGCAGAGCGAATGCTCGCCCTGCGCGCAGTAGCGGCAGCGCCTGCACCAGAGCGAGGGGTTGACCACGACGCGCGTGCCGACCGCCAGACCCTCTACTCCTTCACCCAGCTCCGCTACCACGCCCGCCACGTCCGAGCCGCCGACGTGCGGCAGCAGCGTGCCGATCGGCAGCCCGCGCCGCACCCAGAGGTCCAGGTGGTTCAGCCCGGCGGCGCGCACCTGCACCAGCACCTCGCCGCGGCCGGGCTCCGGGCGTGGCATCTCGGCCAGCTCCAGCACCTCGGGCCCACCGTGTTCTCGGAAGACCGCCGCTCGCATCTCGCCTCCGGGGGACGGGGTAACGGGGCTCTGCCCGCGTTGCGGCGTACCACGCGGGCCGCCCGCGGGGAGCAGGTGTTGGGGGCGCAAACCGCACGCCAGGGACTCCTTTCGGCTGGCGCGCGCAGGCGCTAGGTTGGGCGCATGCGCTACCGCAACCGGGAAGACCAGCTCAATCCGATCGCGCCCGAAGGCGCCGACGACACCACGCTGGGCGGCTATCCGGCCATCCATGGCCGGGCGCCGGCGTTCGAGGGCAGCGACGGGCAGCCGTACACCGTGGCCATCGAAACCGAGGCCAGCGGCGACCCGGAGCGCCCGTGGGTCGGCTATCTCGTCTTCGTGCGCTGGGCGCAGACCGGCACCGCCATCATGGGTCACCTCGACAGCGGCGATCTCTGCCACGGCGCGTCCGAGGCCGATACCCGCGCGGCGCTCGCAGCACTGCCACTGCGGCGGGTGCAGGCGCTGCTCAACGAGGCGATCCGGCGCGAGCCTCCGACTGCGGACGAGCCCTAGCCCCCGCGCGGCACGCTCCACTCCCCACCCGATCCCGACCGCCCATGCTCAAGCAGAGCCTGCTCTACCTCAGCCACAGCCACACCGCACGGCGCCTGGTCACCCGCACGCCCGTCTCGCGGCGCATGGCCGCCCGCTTCGTCGCCGGCGACACGCTGGACGAGGCGATCCTGGCGTCGCGGGCGCTGAACCGCCACGGTCTCGCCGTCACGCTCGACTTCCTGGGCGAGGCGGTGAGCACCCGCGAGGAGGCGCTGCAGGCCGTGCAGACGGCGCTCGACACGCTCGGGGCGATCCGCGCCGCCGGCATCGAGGGCAACATCTCGCTGAAGCTCACTCAGCTCGGCTTCGATATCGACGAGCAGTTCTGCCGCGAGAACGTGGAGCGCATCCTCACCCGTGGTCGCGAGCTGGGCAACGGCAGCACCGAGATCTTCGTGCGGCTGGACATGGAGTCCAGCGACTACACCGAGCGCACCGTCACGCTGGTGGAAGACCTCTGGCGCAGCGGCTACCGCAACGTCGGCACCGTGCTGCAGTCGTACCTGCGGCGCACCCCCGACGACCTGGAGCGGCTGCTCGCCCTCGGCTCACGCGTGCGCCTGGTCAAGGGCGCCTACCAGGAGCCGGCCGAGCTCGCCTTCCCGGACAAGCGCGACGTCGACCGCATGTTCGTCGAGGAGATGAAGGTGCTGCTGGAGGCGGGGCACTACCCCGCCATCGCCACGCAGGACGAGGCGATGATCGATGCCACCCGCCGCTGGGCGTTCGAGCTGGGCATTCCCAAGACCTCCTACGAGTTCCAGATGCTCTACGGCGTGCGCCGCGACCTGCAGCAGCGGCTGCGCGAGGAAGGCTACAACGTGCGCGTCTACGTGCCGTTCGGCAACTCGTGGTATCCGTACCTGATGCGGCGGCTGGCCGAGCGCCCGGCGAACGTGGCCTTCCTCGCGGGCAACGTGCTGCGCGAGACGCCGCTGCACCGGCTAGCGCACCCGGTGGCGCTGGGCACCGGCGCCGCGCTGGGCACGCTGGCCACGCTCCTCTGGAGGCAGCGTCGCGAGCGGCAGTGACCCGGCACCTCCCGCCGCCTCTCCGGCTCCGACCTGCCGGCGACATGCTGCAGTTCACCGAGGAGCGGGGCTTCCGTGTCTCCGCCGGCCCCTGACGTTTCGTCCAGGCTGGGTGCCGCTCATGCGGGGAACGGTACACCGGGCGCTCTCCATTGACCGCGCCCCGGCCGGCCGCGGGATGGCGGCCGATACGCACCAACCCGGCACTGCGGCTTGGGACCCCGAGCGACCGCTCCCAGCGCTGGCGCTCTGAACACGACGAAAAGGCCCTGCCGTGAGCTACGGCAGGGCCTTCGCTTACGGGATGCGCCCGATAGGATTCGAGGTCGTAGCATCCTGGTGGGCCGTCGTCTTCCCTCCGAGCAAGCGGGGAGCGGCCAACCGACAGTCGGCGCAGCCCACCCGCCCGGTTCACCCGCTCGCCCCGAAGAGATGCGGGGGCCAACTCACGTCCGGCAAACCGGGGCCACCGCCGCGGCGCTTTCGCCGCTCCCAGTGGAAATCCCTGTTCAATCAGACTGAACCCAAACTACAGACAGCTACGCACACTCCCCTGTGGGTGGAGAACATGGGCTTGCACGTCGCTTGTTGTATAACGATCAACGCTATACATTATACGCGTCGGGACAGTTCACCTCTGGACGCGTACATGATCGCCTCCTTCCGGAACCAGGGCACGGAAGACGTCTTCGATGGCGTGGACAGCAAGGCGGCCCGTGCAACCTGCCCGAACACCCTGTGGAAGGTGGCGCGTCGCAAGCTCGCATTGCTCGACCAGGCCGCCGCGCTGAGCGACCTCAAGGCGCCGCCGGCGAACCGGCTGGAAGCGCTGAAAGGCGAGCGCGCGGGTCAGCACAGCATCCGGATGAACGATCAGTACCGCGTCTGCTTCCGATGGACGCAGGCCGGCGCGGAAGATGTGGAGATCGTCGACTACCACTGAGAAAGCCGCCATGGTTCGCCTTCCCACCCACGAGCCGCCGCCGCATCCGGGCGAGATCCTGCTGGAGGAGTTCCTGGTGCCCTACGGCATGACACAGGTCGAGCTGGCCGAACGGATCGGCGTCTCGTACCCGCGCGTCAACGAAATCGTACGCGGCAAGCGCGGCATCACGCCAGACACCGCCCTGCGTCTGGCGCGCCTCTTCGGCACGACACCGGACCTGTGGCTGAACGGCCAACTCGCATGGGACCTCTACCACGCCCTGCGCTCCCCCACCGCCGCGGAGGTTGCCGCGATCCAGCCCCTGGAGCCCCGGGAGCCGCGGGCCGCCTGAGCCGAATACCTTGGGCGCTGGAGGAGGTGCGCACGCGGCTCCGGCCGCTACGAATCGCGTGACCTTGACACCGGAGGGATCTATGAACTGGCGACACGAGTTTCCCGGCAACGGCGGAGCCGATCTGCTCCATGAGGAACTCCAGAGCTAGTTGGCCGCACTGGATTCAGGTCAGGTAGACACCATGCGGCAGCAGTTGAGTCGCTGGGGCCACGTGATCGACACGGCCGGGATACCGCGGGAGGCGCTCAACAAGGCAGATGCTCACGTCACCGTAGCGTGCGCTGCCCTTCTTCGGCCAGACGGTGGCATCGACGAAGCCCGGAGCGCTCTCCGCCAGGCGCGCGACGTGTTCCGCCCCTGATCCCGAGACCCCGAAAACGACGAACGCGGCCCGTCGCAGAGGCCGTTTGTTACCAAGATCGTCACCACAGTTCTGAGAACTGCGAAGAACAGGCGAAGGCCCTGCCGTGAGATACGGCAGGGCCTTCACTTATGCGATGCGCCCGACAGGATTCGAACCTGTGACCTTCGGCTCCGGAGGCCGACGCTCTATCCAGCTGAGCTACGGGCGCGAGGGGGGAGGCGGTATAAGCCGAGTTCTGTTCCCGCTTGCGCGGGGAGGGCCATTTCTCTAGGGCCGCCGTTGCCACCGGCCTCCAGCAGCCTACCCGGGACTGATGACGGGGCGGGCCGCCCCTCGTCCCTTATTTGGCCTTGCTCCGGGTGGGGTTTACCGTGCCGCGACGGTTACCCGCCGCGCGGTGCGCTCTTACCGCACCCTTTCACCCTTGCCTGTGCCCGAAGGCCATCGGCGGTGTGCTTTCTGTGGCACTTTCCGTCGCCTTGCGGCGCCCGGGCGTTACCCGGCACCCTGCCCTGCGGAGCTCGGACTTTCCTCGCGCGGCTCGCGCCGCCCGCGGCCCTCACTCGCCTCCCGACAACGTGCAAGTGCCCAGGAGAGGACTCGAACCTCCACGCCGTTTCCGGCACCAGATCCTTAGTCTGGCCTGTCTACCAGTTTCAGCACCTGGGCACACCGACCACCTGCGAAGTGCTCCCGAGAGGACTCGAACCTCCACGGGCTTACGCCCACTAGATCCTGAATCTAGCGCGTCTACCAATTCCGCCACAGGAGCACATCCGCTCGGACGGCGTGCGCGCTCGCCCGCCTGCGCCGCCCAGGTGCGCCCGGAGAGATTCGAACTCCCGGCCTTCTGATCCGTAGTCAGACGCTCTATCCAGCTGAGCTACGGGCGCACGCGCTTCCCACTTTCACCAGCGCACTGGCAGTGCACCGCGTAGGAATCGAACCTACAACCTTGGGATTAAGAGTCCCCTGCTCTGCCAATTGAGCTAGCGGTGCCTATCGCGTTGAGGGTTCTGAACTTAGCCAAACACCTGGCTGCTGTCAAGCAGACGGGGCCGGCCCCGACCGGCGGAAAGCCCTCGCACGCGGGCCCCCAATCTCGCGTCCGGCCCCCCATCCGTCAAGCCCCGAGCCGAGCTCAATAGGCCGCGTAACCGGTGACGTCCTGCCCCAGGATCAGCCCGTGGATGTCGTGCGTGCCCTCGTAGGTGTAGACCGACTCCAGGTTGGCCATGTGCCGCATGGCGGAGTACTCGATCAGGATGCCGTTCGCACCCAGCAGGCGCCGCGCCTCGCGCGCGACCTCGCAGGCGATGTTCACGTTGTTGCGCTTGGCGAGCGAGACCTGCTGCGGCCGCGCGCGGCCCTCGTCCTTCAGCCGGCCGAGCTGCCAGCAGAGCAGTTGCGCCTTGGTGATCTCGGTGAGCATCTCGGCCAGACGCAGCTGCTGGACTTGCGTGGCGGCGATCGGCTTGCCGTCGAACTGCACGCGCTCCCTGGCGTAGCGCAGCGCCTCGTCGTAGCAGGCCATCGCCGCGCCGACGGCGCCCCAGGCGATGCCGTAGCGTGCCTGCGTCAGGCACATCAGCGGGCTCTTCAGCCCGTTCGCCTTCGGCAGCAGCGCGGAGGCGGGCACGCGCACATCCTGCAGCACCAGCTCGGAGGTGTCGGAGGCCAGCAGCGAGAGCTTGCCCTTCTGGTCGCGCGCGGTGAAGCCGGGCGTGTCGGTGGGGACGAGGAAGCCGCGGATGGAGCCAACGTCGTCCTGCTCGCCGGTCTTGGCCCAGACGATCGCCAGGTGGGCCATGGAGCCGTTGGTGATCCACATCTTGGCGCCGTTGAGCACCCACTCGTCGCCGTGCCGCACGGCGCGGGTGAGCATGCCGCCGGGGTTGGAGCCGAAGTCGGGCTCGGTGAGCCCGAAGCAGCCGATCAGCTCGCCGCGCGCCATGGGCGGCAGATACTCGCGGCGCTGCTCCTCGCTACCGAACTCGTAGATCGGGTACATGCAGAGCGCGCCCTGCACGCTGGCGAAGGAGCGGATGCCGGAGTCGCCGCGCTCCAGCTCCTGCATGATGAGGCCGTAGGCGACGTTGTTCAGCCCAGCGCAGCCGTACTCCTCCGGCAGGTTAGCCCCGAAGATCCCCAGCTCGGCCATCGGCGCGATCAGCTCGGTGGGGAAACGGTGCTGGATGTACGCCTCCTCGATGCGCGGCAGCAGTGCCTCGTCGACCCAGTCGCGCACGGTGTCGCGGATCATGCGCTCCTCTTCGCTGAGGAGCGAGTCCACCTCGAAGTAGTCGACGCCCTGGAACTTGGCCATGGTGATAGCGACGGTGGGAGGGACGGACGGAAGCGAGCGCGGGCAATGTAGGGGGCAGGGCCGGCGGTCGGCAACCGCGCGCACCGCTACTCGACGGTGTGCGAGCCGTCGACCTCGCTCTCGGGCGTGCCGCGGCGCCACTTGCGCCGATCCAGGAACGCCCACCAGAGGATGACCACGCCGAGCACCGTCCAGACGGCGCCGCCGAGGCCGACCCCCAGGATCAGCCGCCCGACCCCGACGCCCAGCGCGATGCCGCCGACCACGGCAGCGAGCACGTTCACCCACGACGAACGCATGGCGGCCCCCCTCAGCCGCGGCGCCGGCGCCCGAGGCCGCGCGCGTGGATCACCTCGAACGCCATGCGCCGCACCAGTTTCACCACGAAGACGTAGCTGCCCACGATGAGGGCGAGCCAGAAGATGAGGAAGCGCGTCGGCGCCACCAGCACGGCGACGAGCGTGGCGACGAGCAGCGCGGCCGCCAGCCCGGCGGCGCGCGCCACCCAGGTGGCGCGCCGCACCACCACCGCCCGGCAGTCGCCGCACCAGCCCTGCGCATCCAGCGCGGCGGCTTCGCGCTCCGCTCCGCAACTGCGACAGCGCTCCGCCGGCAGTGTGCTGCTCACCACGCGACGCTCACAGCCGCGCGATCAGCGCGTCGACGAACTGCTCGGTGCCCAGGCTGCCGCCCAGGTCGGGCGTCACCTCGCGGCCTTCGCGCACCACCGCGTCCAGCGCCGCCTGGATCTTCTCGGCCGCGGCGTGCTCGCCCAGGTGGCGCAGCATCATCACCGCCGCCAGCAGCAGCGCCGAGGGGTTGGCGATGCCGCGGCCCGCGATGTCCGGCGCAGAGCCGTGCACCGCCTCGAAGATCGAGGCGTCCGCCCCGATGTTGCCGCCCGGCGCCAGCCCCAGCCCGCCGACCAGCCCGGAGATCAGGTCCGAGAGGATGTCCCCGAACATGTTCTCGGTGACGATCACGTCGAAGCGGTGCGGATCCATCACCAACTGCATCGCGGTGGCGTCGATGATCTTGTCTTCGCACTCGATGCGGTCCTCGTACTCGCGGGCGACCTCGTGGAAGACGTCGAGGAAGAGGCCCTGCGTGAACTTCAGGATGTTGGCTTTGTGCGCGAGCGTCACCTTCTTGCGGCCGTGGGAGCGCGCGTACTCGAAGGCGTAGCGCACGATGCGCTCGCAGCCGTAGCGCGTGATGATCATCACCGACTCGGCCGCGGCGCGCGGGTCGCCGCCGACGCCGACGTAGTGCTCGATGCCGGTGTAGAGGCCCTCGGTGTTCTCGCGGATGAGCACCAGGTCGATGTCCTGGTAGCGGTACTCGCGCAGCATGGTGCGCGCGGGTCGCACGTTGGCGTAGAGGTCGAACTCCTTGCGCAACGCCACGTTGATGGAGCGGAAGCCGGTGCCCACGGGCGTGGTCAGCGGCCCCTTGAGCGCGACCTTGTGGCGGCGGATCGACTCCAGCGTCTCCGGCGGCAGCGGCGAGTTCCGGGCCTCCAGCGCGGCCACGCCGGCGAGCTGGCGATCCCACTCGATGGCGGCGCCGGCCGCCTCCACCACGCGGACGACCGCTTCGGTAATGCCCGGGCCGATGCCGTCGCCGGGAATGAGCGTCACAGGATGCGCCATGTCGATTGCTCAGACGGAAGATGCCGCGCCCCGCTCCAGCGGGCGGGGCAGATGCGCGCCTGCGCCCGCAAAGATCGCACCCTCTGCCGCCCCGCCGCTCCGCACTGCCTCAGTTGAGAGTTGAGAGTTGAGAGTTGAGAGTGAACTGCAACTCACCCTTGCCCATCGTTCCCGCTAGCGGCGAGGAGTGGTCTCTCAACTCTCAACTCTCAACTCTCAACTCTCAACTCGGTTCACAGCAGATGCCCGCCGTCCACCGGGATGACGGCGCCGGTGATGTGGCGGGCGTACTCGGAGCAGAGGAAGACGACGACGTTGGCGACGTCCTGCGGGTCGCCGAGGCGGCCGAGCACGCTGCGCTCACGCGCGCGGTCCAGCAGCTCGGCGGGGACGCCGTTGGTCAGCCGCGTGGTGCGGATGTAGCCGGGCGCCACGGCGTTGACGTTGACGTTGCTCGGCCCCAGCTCCAGCGCGGCCGAGCGCGTCAGGCCCAGCAGGCCGGCCTTGGAGGCGGCGTAGTTGGCGAGCCCGAACTCGCTGCGCAGCCCGTGCACCGAGGAGATGATCACGATCTTGCCGTCCGCCTGGCGGCGCAGGTACGGCGCGACGGCGCGGATCATGTGGAAGCTGCCGGTCAGGTTGGTGTCGATGACCGTGCGCCACTGCTCGTCGGTCAGGCGCCAGAGCGCGCGGTCGCGGGCGATGCCGGCGTTGCAGACCAGGATGTGCACGCCGCCGAGCTGCTCGTGCGTTGCCGCGACGAAGCGCTCCACCTGCTGCGCGTCGCGCACGTCGCAGTGCTCGACGTAGGCCTTGACCTCGAGCTGCCGGATCTCGTGTGCCGTCTTCTCCGCCTCGACGGCGAGCTCCTCGCTCGCGTCGTAGGAGAAGTAGTTCATCGCCACGTGCACGCCGTGGCGCGCCAGCTCCAGCGCGATGGCGCGGCCGATCCCGGTGACGCCGCCGGTGACGATCGCCACCCGGCCGCGCATGCTGCGGCTGTACTGCAGCGGCGCGGGCTCCGGCGCTTCCACCATCTCTTCCAGCAGCCGGTCGACCGGGTCGTCCAGGCTAGGGCGCTCCGGGGGGTACACCACCAGGGGCGTGGGCAGCGGGGGCGTGGCGGGCTCGGCTTCGGGGCCGTTGGGGCCGAAGGCGGAATCGGGCGAATGCATGGGCGCGCGGGCTCTTGCGGAGGGCGCAGGGAACGGCCGGATTCTGTTTATGTTACGCCGCGCGCGTCGTTCCGGCAACCAGAACGCGTCGGGGCGGCGCGAGAGAGCTCTCTCGCGCCGCCCCGCTGACCAGCGCCTGCCGCCCCGGGGCCTACGCGCGCAGCTCCTCGGCGCGGTGCTTGATGGTGCGCCCCTCCACCAGGAAGACGACGTCCTCGGCGACGTTGGTGGCGAGGTCGGCGATGCGCTCCAGGTTGCCGCTGACCAGCACCAGCGACATCGAGGGGCCGATGCGCCGCGGGTCCTCCATCATGTGGGTCAGCAGGATGCGCAGCAGCGAGTCGTGCAGCGCGTCCACCCGGTCGTCGCGGATGCAGACCTGTCGGGCGCCGACGGCGTCGCCGCGCACGAAGTCGTCCAGCGCGTCGGAGAGCATCTCGCGCGCGAGGCGCGCCATCTCCCCGATCTCCGGAAGCTGCGCGAACGGCGGCGCCGTCACCAGGTGCTTCACCGCCTGCGCGATGTTGACCGAGTGGTCGCCGACCCGCTCCAGGTCGTTGGCGATCTTCATCGCCATGGTGATCAGGCGCAGGTCGCGCGCGAGCGGCTGCTGCAGCGCCAGCAGTTGGATGGAGAGGTCGTCGATCTCCATCTCCAGCGCGTCCAGCTCGCGGTCGCCCAGGATGACGGCCTCGGCTTTGGCGAGGTCGCGCTCCAGCAGCGCCTCCACCGAGTGGCGCACCAGGTCCTCGGCCAGGCTGGACATCTCCAGCAGGCGGGCCTTCAGGTGTGCCAGCTCCTCGTGGAAGTGGCGGCCGGCGCGGGCGGGCGTGTTCATCCAAACCTCCCGGTGATGTAGGCCTCCGTCTGCTCCTCGCGCGGGTTGGTGAAGATCGTCTCCGTGCGATCGACCTCGACGAGCCGGCCCAGATAGAAGAAGGCGGTGAAGTCCGAGACGCGCGCCGCCTGCTGCATGTTGTGGGTGACGATAACGATCGTGTAGCGCTCCTTCAACTGGTAAATCAGCTCCTCGATCTTCTGCGTGGCGATGGGGTCGAGCGCGCTGGCCGGCTCGTCCATCAGCAGCACCTCGGGCTTGACCGCCAGCGCGCGCGCGATGCACAGCCGCTGCTGCTGGCCGCCGGAGAGGCCGAGCGCGCTGCGGTCCAGCCGGTCCTTGACCTCGTCCCAGAGCGCGGCGCCGCGCAGGCTGTGCTCCACCAGCTCGTCCAGCTCGCGACGGTGGCGCGCCAGGCCGTTGACGCGCGCGCCGTAGGCGACGTTGTCGTAGATCGACTTGGGGAACGGGTTGGACTTCTGGAAGACCATGCCGATGCGCTTGCGCAGTTGCACGACGTCCTCGTCCGCGCGGTAGATCGAGTGGCCGCGCAGCCGGATGTCGCCGCTGTGGTGCGTGCCGGCGATCAGCTCGTTCATGCGGTTGATCGAGCGCAGGAACGTCGACTTGCCGCAGCCGGAGGGGCCGATCAGCGCGCTGACGCGGTGCTCCGGGATGGCGAGCGAGATGCCGTGCAGCGCCTGCGTCTTCCCGTACCAGAAGGAGAAGTCGCGCGCCTCGACGACGGCCGGCGTGGGCGCCGCGCCGCGTGCGGCGGCGGGCAGGGCGGGTTGCGGTGTGGGGGGCACGGCGACCCCGCGAGGCTCAGCCATCAGCGGCTACGGTACGGGCTGCGGATGAAGAAGCGCGCGGCCACGTTGACCGCGAGGACCAGGCCGATCAGCACCAGCGACGCCGCCCAGGCCTGGCGGTGCCATTCGCTGTACGGCGAGATCGCGTACTGGAAGATCTGGTGCGGCAGCGAGGCCACCGGCTGCGTCAGCCGCCACTCCCAGTTGGGGTTGCCGAACGCGGTGAAGAGCAGCGGCGCCGTCTCGCCGGCGATGCGCGCCATCGCCACCAGCACGCCGGTGAGGATGCCGCTGCGCGCCGCCGGCAGCACCACGCCCAGCGTGGTACGCCAGCGCGTGAAGCCCAGCGCCAGGCCGCCCTCCTTCAGCTCGCGCGGCACCAGGCGCACCATCTCCTCGGTGGTGCGCGTGACCATGGGGATCAGCATGACGGCGAGCGCCACGGCGCCGGAGAAGAGCGAGAACTGCCCCATCGCCACCACCACCCAGGCCCAGACGAAGATGCCGACGACGATGGAGGGGATGCCGTTCATCACGTCGGCGACGAAGCGCACCAGCGTGCCCAGCCGGCTCTCGCCCGCCTCGGCCAGGAAGATGCCCGCGCCGATGGCGATCGGCAGCCCCAGCAGCCCGGCGAGCAGCACCAACTGCGCGGTGCCCAGGATGCCGTTGCCGATGCCGCCGCCCGTCTGCCCCGGCGGCGCCGGCACGCGCGTGAAGAACGCCAGGTTGAGCGACGAGAGCCCTTCGCGCAGCAGGTGCAGGAAGATGAGCAGCAGCGGCACCAGCGTCACTAGCGCGGCGACGCCGGTGAGCCCGAGCATCACCACGTTGACCGCGCGGCGGCGGCGCTCGCGGAAGCTGAAAGCGCTCATCGCTTGCCCGCCCGGCGGGCCACGCGCCAGACGAGCAGGCGCGCGAACGAGTTGACGATGATGGTGATGCCGAAGAGCAGCAGCGCGATCTCCATCAGCGCGCCGAGTTGCAGCTCGCCGGACGCCTCGGCGAACTCGTTGGCCAGCACGCTCGCCATGGTGTAGGCGGGCTGGAAGAGCGAGGTCGGGATGTCCGGCCGGTTGCCGATGACCATGGTGATCGCCATCGTCTCGCCCAGCGCGCGGCCCAGGCCCAGGATGGCGCCGCCGATGATGCCCGGCACCGCGTAGGGCAGCGCGACCTGCCAGGTCATCTCCCAGCGCGTGGCGCCGAGCGCGAGCGCGGCCTCCCTCTGGTCGCGCGGCACGGCGGCCAACACCTCGCGCGCGACCGCCGAGACGAACGGCACCACCATGATCGCCAGGATCACCCCGCCGGCCAGGATGCTGGCGCCATAGGCCGGCCCGCGGAAGAGGCCGACGGCGTCGCCGATGCTCGCGGCCAGCGGCTGTTGGATGTGCTCGCGCAGCCAGGGCACCAGCACGAAGATGCCCCAGAGGCCGTAGATGACGCTGGGGATCGCGGCGAGCAGCTCGGTGCCGAAGGCGATGGGTGCGGCCAGCCAGCGCGGCGCCAGCTCCACGAGGAAGATCGCCAGCCCGATGGCCAGCGGCACGGCGAGCAGCATCGCCAGCAGCGAGGAGACGACGGTGCCGTAGATGAAGGGCAGCGCGCCGTACTGGTTGGCGATCGGGTCCCACTCGCGGCTGGTGAGGAAGCCCGCGCCGAAGGCACGGATCGCCGGCATCGCTGCGGAGGTGATCTCCACGAAGATGAAGGCGAAGAGCGCCGGCAGCGCCAGCCCGAACAGCAGCAGGACCGCGGCGTAGGCGCGGTCGGCGAGGTTGCCGCCCGCCCAGAGGCGAACGCGGGAGCGCCTGGGAGAGGGCGCGCCCGCGAGGACACCGGCCTGCTCAGGAACCGGTTGCATGCGTCAACTGGCGCTGCTCACCGGCTGGCGGTTCGCGCCGCAGGTGATGCTGCCGAGCTTGGTAAAGACGGCGTCGCGCACCGCGTCGGGCAGCGGCGCGTAGCCCAGCTCGCGGGCGGCGACCGAGCCGTCGGTCAGCGCCCAGCGTACCACCTGCACCAGCGCCTGCGCCTTGGTGCAGTCCGGCATCTGCGCCGGCACCAGCAGGTACGTCCAGGTGGAGATCGGGTAGGCGTCGGCACCGGCGGCGTTGACCAGGGAGATGCGGAAGTCCGGCGAGCCGGCGAGCTTCTCCTGCGCGCCCGCTGCCGCCGCTGCGCTCGCCTCCAGCGTCGGGGCGACGAAGCGGCCAGCCGCGTTCTGCACCGCCGCCACCGGCAGGTTGTTCTGCGTCGCGTACACCTGCTCCACGTAGCCGACCGCGCCCTCCGTCTGGCGAACCTGGCCGGTGACGCCCTCATTGCCCTTCGCGCCCAGGCCCGTCGGCCACTTCACCGACTTGCCCATGCCCACCTGCTGCTGCCACGCCGGGCTGACCGCCGCCAGGTACTCGGTGAAGACGTAGGTCGTGCCGCTGGCGTCGGTGCGGTGCACCACCAGGATGTCACGGTTCGGCAGCGCCACGCCGGGGTTGAGCTGCTGGAGCCGCGGGTCGTTCCACTTCGTCAGGCGGCCCAGGAAGATGTCGGCGAGCACCTCGCCGCTGAGCTTCAGCGGCTGGGCGAGGCCGGGCAGGTTGTAGGTGACGGCGACCGCCCCGATCACGGTGGGGATATGCAGCGTACCGGGCGCCTTCGCCAGCTCCTCCTGGTTCATCGGCGCGTCCGAGGCGCCGAAGTCGACGGTGCCCTCGGTGAGCTGACGGATGCCGCCGCCCGAGCCGATCGACTGGTAGTTCACGCGCACCGGGTTCGCCTGCTCGTAGTCGCTGAACCAGCGCGCGTAGATCGGATACGGGAACGTCGCGCCGGCGCCGGTGAGCTGCACGCGGTCGCCGCCGCCACCGGCCGTCGTCTGCATCTCGCCGGGGGTGCGGGGCGCGCCCTCGTCGCCGCCGCACGCCGCCAGCCCCGCCATCGCCAGCAGTGCGCCCGCCCAGAGTCGTTTCATCGTGATAGCCCGTCGGTTCTCAGGGTAACGGAAACCCGCGCGGGCGAAGGTAAGGCAGCTCTGTCACGGCCCGGTAACGATTCCGCTCGCAGCTCGTCACCGTCAGGAGATTTCCCCCTTTTCGCCCGCACGCCCGCCGCGTAGCTTTGGCCGCTGCGCTGCTCCTGCTGCTGCTGGCCGGGTGCGCGCAGGACCGATCCCCGCAGCCGGAGGCACGTGCGTGCGCTTCATCCCTCACGACGAGAAGTTCTTCGACCTCTTCACCGCGCTGGCCCGGCGGCTGTGCGAAGCCACCACCGCGCTGCACCGGCTGTTCACCGAGCCGGAGTTCAGGGCGCAGCACGTCGCCGCGATCAAGCAACTGGAGCACGAGGCGGACGACCTCACCCGCGACGTGGTGGCGCGCATCGACAAGTCGTTCATCACCCCGCTCGACCGCGAGGACATCCACCTGCTGGCTTCGCGGCTCGACGACGTCATCGACCTGCTCGACGGAGCGGCCCGCCGCGCGGTGATGTTCGGGATCTCGGGCCGCCGCGAGCCCGCCGTGCGGCTGACGGAGATCCTGATGCGCGCCGGCAACGTCATCGAGGTGACGGTGGGCGGCATGCAGAAGCCGCGCGGCATCGCCGAGCACTCGCGGCAGATGAAGCGGCTGGAGGAAGAGGCCGACGCCGTCTTCGGCGACGCCATCGCCGACCTCTTCTCCGGCGCGCCCGACGCGCTGGAGGTCATCAAGTGGAAGGAGATGTACGACCGGCTGGAAGACGCGGTGGACCAGTGCGAGGACGTGATGAACGTGCTGGAGAGCATCTCCCTCAAGAACAGTTGAGCGTGATCGCCTACGTGCTGGCGATCATCGGCATCGCCTTCGTCTTCGACTTCGTCAACGGCTTCCACGACTCGGCCAACGCCATCGCCACCGTGGTGGGCACGCGCGTGCTGAGCCCGCTGAGGGCGGTGGTCTGGGCGGCGACGTTCAACTTCGTGGCGGCGTTCGTGATGGGCACGGCCGTCGCCAAGACGATCGGCAGCGGCATGATCGACGTGGCCGTGGTCACGCCGAACGTCATTCTCGGCGGGCTGGCCGGCGCGATCGGCTGGAACCTGATCACCTGGTACTGGGGGCTGCCGTCGAGCTCGTCGCACGCGCTGATCGGCGGCTACGCCGGCGCGGCGGTGGCGAAGGCCGGGCTGGCCGCGGTGCTCTGGGGCGCGAAGTGGAACCAGACGCTGCTCTTCATCGCGCTCTCGCCGCTGCTCGGCATGCTGCTGGGTCTGCTGCTGATGAGCGGCACGGCGTGGCTGGCGCACCGCGCGCCGCGGCAGCCGGCAGAGCGCTTCTTCCGTAGCGCGCAGCTCTTCAGCTCGGCGATGTTCTCGCTCTCGCACGGCGCGAACGACGCGCAGAAGACGATGGGCATCGTCGTGGGGCTGCTGGTCGCCACGCAGTCGCTCTTCGCGGGGCGGCACGGCGTGCTGGGGCACCTTTACCTGCGCAACGCCGAGCACGTGCCGATGTGGGTGGTGCTCGGCGCGCACGCCTCCATCGCCGCGGGCACGCTCTTCGGCGGCTGGCGCATCGTGCGCACGATGGGCTCGCGCATCACCAAGCTGCGCCCCGTCGGCGGCTTCGCCGCCGAGACGGGCGGCGCGATGTCGATCCTGATGGCCACCTTCTTCGGCATTCCGGTCAGCACCACGCATACCATCACCGGCGCCATCGTCGGCGTGGGCGCCACGCAGCGGCTCTCGGCGGTGCGCTGGGGCGTGGCGGGCCGCATCGTCTGGGCCTGGGTGCTCACGATCCCGGCGGCCGCGCTGCTGGCTGCGCTCTTCTACGCGCTGCTGAGCCGGGTCACGACGGTGTAGGCTACCGGCTGCCAGCTACCGGCTACCGGCAACGGCGCCCTCACCCCCCCGCCCCCTCTCCCAACTTCGGGAGAGGGGGAACTGCGCCGGTCTCCTGCCGTGCTCCCCCTCTCCCAGACTTGGGAGAGGGGGCCGGGGGGTGAGGGCCTCTGTTGCCGTTGACCGACGACCAACCGCGGGCGTCGCGCGGCGAGCGGGCACGGGCCTTTCCCCACACCAGCTTGCCGAGCTTACCCGACAGCGGAGGCGAGAGGCGGCCCGTAGCATGCAGGAGGGAACGCAGGTGCCGTCCACCCCACCGTCCGGGAGGAAGCCATGGTCCCGCTCGCCCTCCGCTCCATCCTCGTCGCCACCGATCTCAGCCCCTCGGGCGATGCCGCGCTGCGGGCCGGCCTGCAGCTCGCCGAGCGCAGCGGCGCGGCGCTGCACGTCGTCCACGCGCTGGACGTGCCCATCGTGCCCTACCTGCAGGAGCACTTCCCGGCCGCGGCGCTGCGGCGGCAGGTGCTGGAGGCGGAGGCCGCGCTGGACGAACGCGTCCGCGAGCTGGCGCCGGAGGGCTTCCGCGCCCACAGTTGCGCCGTCTTCCTGGCGACGCCGGCTCGCGTGATCCTGGAGCGCGCGGACGTGGTCAAGGCGGACGTGCTGGTGCTGGGGCCGCACCGCGCCCGCGCCGTCGGCGACAAGTTCCTGGGGACGACCGCCGACCGCGTTATGCAGGAGTCGCCGCGGCCCTGCCTGGTGGTGCGCGAGAGCTTCGAGCTGCCGCTGCGCCGCGTGCTCGCTCCGGTCGACCTCTCCACCCGCGCCAGCCTCGCGCTAGACCAGGCGCTGCTCTGGGCGCAGCGGCTCGGCGGCGACGGCGACGCGATCGGCCTGCCCGGGGTGGAGGTGCGCGTGGTGCACGTGATCCCGCGCATCTTCCAGAACAAGGACTTCCCCTTCGACCGCGCGGTGATCGGGCCGGAGCTGAGCCGCGAGGTCGGCGCGGCGGTGCAGCGCACCGGCGTCGCCAGCCGCGTGGCGGTGCGCGAGGAGGTGCTCTGGGGCAACACGCCCGCCGACGACCTGGTGCGCTACGCCGGCGAGCACGCCGCCGACCTGCTGGTGATGGGCACGCACGGCGCCGGCACGGTGCGCCGCGCGCTGATCGGCAGCGTGGCCTCGGGGGTGACGCGCGCCGCGCCCTGCCCGGTGCTGCTCGTGCCCGGGACGCTGCCGCAGGAGGCAACGCCACTGCAGGACGCGGTCGTCAGCCAGACGACGGCGTCCTGAGCGCACGTGCCCGAGGGCGGTGCCCGCAAAGCACGTACGCCGCGGGGTAGGTTTTCCCCACCTCGCGGCGCGCGAGCTCCCGACCCGGCTTTCAAGGCTTCCCTGATGCCGAGCGCGGGCAACGCGGTGTAGCTTGAGCTTACAGCTAGACCCGGGCTGCTCGGCCCGCCCGCCCCGCTCCACCCCGCATGGAGACTGGTATGGCCACGTCGATCCGCACGTTGCTCGTTGGGGTCGCCTCTGCGCACGAGCTCGACCCGGTTCTCCCCGCTGCTCTCGACCTCGCCCGCCAGCTCGACGCCACGCTGCACGTCGCGCACGCCTACGAGCTGCCCAGCCCGTTCATCGTGCCGTACGTCGGCGACGCGCGGCCGGACGCGCCGCTGCAGGAGCAGCACGCGGCCGTGCTGCAGGAGCGCCTGGACGCGCAACTGCAGTCGTTCGCCGAGGGCGCGCGCGCGGTCAGCCACGTGGTGGAGGGCAGCGCGCACCAGCGGCTCTGCCAGCTCGCCGCCGAGCTGGGGGCGGACCTGCTCGTCGTGGGTGCGACGCGGCGCGGGCGCATCTGGCGCAACCTGCTGGGCACGACCGCCGAGCGCGTGCTCGCCGGCTCGCCCGTGCCGGTGCTGGTGATGCACCAGCCGTTCTTCCGCCCGGTCCGCCGCGTGGTGCTGACGACCGACCTCTCGCCGCTGAGCGCCGCCGTCTACGACGCCGGCGCGGAGCTGAGCGCCTCGCTCTTCCGCACCGAGCCCGAGCTGCGCGCGCTGCTGGTGCTCTCCTACGACGTGGAGCTGCCGCCGCCGCTGCCGCCCGACCTGCTGGAGAAGACGGCGCGCGAGGAGCTGGGCCGCTTCCTGGCCGCCCGCCCGCACGGCCGGCAGGCCGAGCCGCGCGTCCGCGTGGGAGAGCCGGCGCGCGAGATCGTGCAGGAGGCCACCGACTGGCAGGCCGACGTGGTGGTGCTCGGCACGCACGGCCGGGCCGGCCTGGAGCGCTTCGTCCTGGGCAGCGTCGCGGAGTCGGTGGTGCGCGGCGCCACCTGCAACGTGCTGGTGCTGCCGGCCGCCAAGCTGCCGCCGGCCGCGGAGCCCGGCAACCGCACGGAGGTGGTGGCGACGGCGCGCTGAGCCCGGCCCGGTTCAGCGCGGCGCCAGCCAGGCGACGAGCGCGTTGGGATCGACGCGCTCGGCCAACGTCGGGTTCACGGAGAGCAGGGCCAGCGCCACGCCGTCGCGCACGATGCGCGGCGGCGTGGCGCTGGTGCGATGGTAGGGGGAGTCCTCCGCGTCGGGCGCGCCGTAGCGGCCGGCCTCGTTGAAGATCGACCGCTCGGCGTGCGGGCTGCCGAACGCGCCGTTCGGGTTGCCGAGCGAGTCGGCGGCGTCACGCTCGCGAGAGATGCGGCCGAGGAAGGCGCCGTCGGCGGCCAGCAGCACGGCGTCGGCCAGCGCGCTCACCTGCTGCAGCGCCGCGAGCGGCGGCAGCGCCGTCAACGGGCGGACGAGCCACTCGAAGACATCTTCCTCCGGCGGCACCGGCGCCGGCAGGAAGAGCCCGCGTTTCGGCGGCAGCGGGCGGACGGGCGGCAGCGGCCGCCGCGGCGGCAGGATCGCGCGGGTCGCGCTGCCGCTGCGCCTGCGCACCAGCCGCCCATCCGCCCACAGCCGCCCCACGTGCTGGCCCGCCGTGTCGTAGACCTCCTCGCCCTGCAGCACGCCCAGCCATTCGCCGGCCGGCGTGAACAGCGCGCCCGCCCCCAGGAACGCGACGTACTCGCCGGAGGTGTTGCGCAGGTACCGCACGTCCATCCTGCACCTCCCTTCTACCCGACCGCGGACCGGGGCCAAGAAGACAAGGGGACAAGGAACAGCACCACAGCGGCAGTGGCGGGGTGATGTCCCCTTCTCCCCTTGTCTCCTTGTCTCCCCTTCAGTCGCCCACCGGCTGCGCCGACCCTGGACGACGAGACCGGGGTTCCCTGAATCCCGAATCCTGGATCCCGAATCCTGTCTGTTCAGCCGTTCACCAGAAGGTGTACCCCTGCGAGACCGCGTTCGGCGTGTAGGTCAGGAAGAAGGGGCCGTAGGCGATGAGGATGAGGATCACCGCGAACGCCACCCACAGCTTGATCTTGTCCAGCCTCGGCTCCCAGCCCACCAGCGAGGGCGCGGTCAGCGTCTGCGAGACCGGGATATCCGCCGGCTGCTCGCCGCGCTTGCCGGCCACCAGCGTCAGCGCGATGACCACGAAGAAGAGCATGATGCCGAGGAACATGATCGTGCCGCCGACGGCGGTCAGGATGCCGGGCAGCCGCCAGGCCTCGCTGTAGTACGTCGCCTGCGCGAGGAAGGTACGGCGCGGCATCCCCTCCAGCCCGCCCGAGATCATGCCGCGCGCGAAGATCAGCAGCCCGATGGTGTACGTCCACGACGAGGCCAGCGCCATCTTGCGGCTGTAGAGGCCGCGCCCGCTGAGGTAGGGGATCAGCCAGTAGGCGATGCCCACGAAGGTGAGCGCCACCGCGCTGCCGACGGTCATGTGGAAGTGGCCCGGCACCCAGGCGGTGTTGTGGATCACCTTGTTCATGGTGAAGCTGGCGTTGATCAGCCCCGTGACGCCGCCGAGCACGAAGGTCAGCATCGCCAGCAACTGCGCCGCCAGCGAGGGGTCGCCCCAGGGCAGCGTGCGGATCCAGCCGAGCAGGCCCTTGCCGCCGCGCGCGCGCCCGCCGATCTCCAGTGCGGCCATTACGCTGAACGCCGTCGCCAGGCTGGGGAAGAAGACGCCGAAGGTGAGCACGGCGTGCATCGCCTTCATGGTGACGCTGATCCCCGGGTCCGTGTACTGGTGGTGGAAGCCGGTGGGGATGGAGAGCAGCAGGAAGAGGATGAAGGTGATGCGGGCGTAGCTGTCGCTGATCAGCTTGCCGCCCGCCTGCTTCGGCACCAGCGCGTACCAGGAGACGTAGGCCGGCATCAGCCAGGCGTAGACGATGGCGTGGCCGGTGAACCAGAAAAGCGTGCGCGTGTAGAGCGGGTCCACCTTCTCGCGCAGCCCGAGCGACCAGGGCAGCAGGAAGACGAGGAAGCTCACCGCGATCGGCAGCGACGCCAGCCCCCACATGATCCAGCTCAGCACGCAGATGTAGGCCAGCAGCGGGATGCGCGCGCCGGGGTGCTGCTTCCGCCAGCCCTGCAGCGTGATGAGCATGTTGGCCAGCGCCAGCCAGGTGCTGATGACCACCAGCACCAGCCCGAAGTAGTACGTCCAGTGCGCCTTCAGCGGGGCGTAGCTGGTGTAGAGCACGCTCGCCTGGTTGCTGACCACCGCGTAGATGACCAGCAGATTGCCCAGCAGCAGGGTGACGAAGGTGGCGTACACCAGGCTGCGCACCAGGTGGCGGCTGAGCGCGCGCGCCACCAGCAGCGGCAGGAAGCCGTTGGCGAAGGCGAAGGTGAAGATGAGCACGTTGGCGACGCCGTGCGCCGTCAGCCCCTGGTAGTACGTCTTCAGGCCGGGGAACCAGCCGAGAAAGTCGATGCGCGCGTAGGAAAGCGCGTTGGCCAGGCCGTGGAAGACGCCGGCGACGAGCGCGATGAAGCCGATGTAGATCGTCCAGCGCAGGATGCGGCGCTGGTCCGCCGGCAGCTCGAAGCCGCGCGGGTCGAAGACGATGGTCGCACTCATTCGACGATCACCTTTCCGGCCATGGTGTGGTGCCCGATGCCGCAGTACTCGTGGCAGATGATGAGGAACTCGCCCGGCTCGTCGAAGCGCTGCGTGCTCTCGCCGATCTGGCCGGGGATGAGCATCAGGTTCACGCGCGTGCCCTCGACGTTCATGCCGTGCAGCACGTCGATGCTGGTGGCGCGGAAGGTCACCGTCGAGCCGCGCGGCACGCGGATCTCCGCCGGGTTGAACGCCCACGCCTGCCCGACCATGACCGCGACGTACTCGCGGGGCCCCACCTGCCGCAACCCCGGCTTGTCGAACGGCGGCGTCTGGTAGACGCGGGCCGGGTCGATCGTCGCCACCCGGCCGGGCAGGCGGATGCCGTGCGCGACCGAGGCGTAGAGCAGCGCGAAGAGGCAGGCGACCAGCAGCACCCCGCCGACCGCCAGGAAGCCCTTCTCGTAGGTGTGGACTTTCATGGCCTCACCGGTTGAGCAGCGTGATGTACAAGGTGATCCAGAAGCCGAAGATCAGCATCAGGAAGATGATCATCAGGAAGAGCGTGCCGGTGGTGGTGGGCTCTTCCTCGGGCGCGAGTTCCGTCTGCGCCGGGTCGGCCGAGCCGGTGCCGGGGACGGTCTCCTCGTACTGGTCGGGCAAGGTCACCTCCGTTCGGGGTTGGGGTGCGGGCTCTCGACGCGCGGGCCGTCGAGCCGGTGCAGCGTGCGGGCGAGCACGCGCAGCCAGAGCAGCAGCAGGCCGAGCAGGGGGATGGAAACGGCGATGCGCCACCACTGCACCTGCAGCGCCATCAGCTCGTTGAGCGTTTCCCAGAGGAAGGCCACCATCGGGGTGCCGACGAGCGCGAAGACCGCGACGACGGCGAGTACCCGGCCGAGCGACATGGTCGAGTAGTCGGTCATGGGAGCAGGGAGCAGGAGGGGAAGAGCGCGCCCGCAGGCGGGGCGAGGCGGGCCGCGCGCGCGCAAGATAGTGGCCCGCGGCGCCGTGTCAATCGCGACGGCGCCGGCGGCGGCCCTGCGTCAGCGCGACGCGGGCCGCGGGCCGGTGGAGCCGCGCGGCGCGTGGCCCTCGACCAGCGCCGCGCCGGGCAGGACGAGCACGTTGCAGAGCGCGCTGCGCACGCTCGCGCCCGCCACGCTGCCCAGCATCATTCGCGAGAAGCCGGTTCGCCCATGCGTGCCCATGACGAGGAGGTCGGCGCTCCAGTCGAACGCCTCGGCCACGATCTCCTTGGCCGGCTCGCCGACGCGCACCTGGGGCTGGACGGCGTAGGGGCGCACGCGCCGCGCGGCGAGGAACGCGTGCAGCTCCTGCTCGGCGACGCCTTCCAGCAGCTCCTGCCGCAGCGGCGGCGGCAGCGCCACGTCGTATGCCACCACCAGCAGGTCGCGCACCTCCGGGAGCTCCGGCCCGAAGAGCGCTTCCAGAGTGTCCAGCGCCTGCTCGTGTACGCGGGCGCTGAACTCCGAGAGGTCGGTAGTGAGCAGGGCGCGGCGCAACGGCCGCCGCAGCGGCTCACGCAATACCAGCACCGGCGCGTGCGCGCCGCGGATGACGCGCTCGGCGGTGGTGCCCAGGATGTTGCGCGACATGGTGCCACGCCGCGTCGCGCCGACCAGGAGCAGGTCCGCCTGCACCGCCGCGGCGACCTCGCAGAGCACGCCGCTCGCCACGCCGGGCACCGCGCGGCCCGAGACCGCACCCACGTCGGCGGCCAGCTCGCGCGTGAGCGAGTCCAGCCGCGCCTGCAGCCCGGCGGTGTGGCGCGCCGCGAACTCCGGCGCGGCCACGTCGTCCTCCGCGAGCGCCTCCGCGAGCCACGGGTCGGGCAGGTCGAAGGCGTGCACCAGCTCCAGCCGGGCGCCCAGCGCGCGTGCCAGCTCGATCGCCGGCAGCAGCACGGGGTCCGCATCGTGGAGCGTGGCCACGCCGGCGACGATGGTCTTCACGGTGGACGTCATGGCTTCCTCCTGCCTTCGCTGCGTTCGCGGAGCCGTGCGGCACCGAGCGCCGAGCGCTCCCAACCCCAAGTTACGCGCTGCGCGGCGCGCTGCGCAGTCGGGCTTTTCCGGACCACCGCGGCTTGCGCGTCCCCCGGCGCCGCGCCACCTTTGAACGCACTCGCGCCCACCTTACGCGCTCAGGATCTACCGTGATGCCCGACCGCTCGCAGCGCCTCTCGGAACTTGCCCGCAAAGTGGAGGCCGGCACCCGCATCGACGTCGAGGAGGCCGCCGCCCTCTGGCGCCACGCACCCGACGAGCTGCTGCGCCGCCTGGCCGGCAGCGTGCGCGCGCGCTTCCACCGGCCCGAGCGCGCGACGTACACCGTCATGCGCATCATCAACTACACCAACGTCTGCGTCGCGCAGTGCGACTACTGCGCGTTCTACGTGCTGCCCAACCAGGACGGCGGCTACGTGCTCTCGCGCGAGGACGTCTTCGCCAAGATCGACGAACTGCTCGCCGTGGGCGGCGACCTGGTGGGCTTCAACGGCGGCTTCAACCCCCGGCTGCCGCTGCACTACTACGCGGAGCTCTTCCGCGCGGTGCGCGCGCGCTACGGCGAGCGGGTCGAGTTCTACGCGCTGACGATCGCCGAGTTCATGTACCTCGCCGACCACGCGAAGCTCTCCTTCCACGAGGCCGCCGCGCAACTGCGCGAGGCCGGCGTCTACTGGATCACGGGTGGCGGCAGCGAGATCCTCACGGAGGACTTCCGCCGGCGGCACAGCAAGTTCAAGTACACGGTGGCGCAGTACTTCGAGGCGTGGAAGGCCGTGGTGGAGGCGGGCATCCGCACCACCGCCACCATGGTCATCGGCTTCGACGAGACGCTGGAGGAACGGCTGGAGCACCTGCAGCGCACGCGCGACTTCCAGGACTGGTGCCTGGCGAACGGCCACCCCGGGCTCTTCAGCTTCCTCTGCTGGACGTTCAAGCCCTACGGCACGCCGCTCGGCGGCGCGGAGCTCGCGCCCGAGGAGTACCTGCGGCACATGGCGCTCGCGCGCGTCTTCCTCGACAACGTGAAGCACTTCCGCACCTCGGTATTGACGCTCAACGAGGCGGCGTTCCGCGCGCTGGAGTACGGCGCCGACGACTTCGACCTGCCGATCGAGGACGAGGTGACGCAGAAGGCCGGCGCGCGCATCGACCGGGACCTGGACGCGCTGCTGGCGATCCCGCGCCGCATGGGCTTCGCCGTGGAGTACCGCCACCCGGAGCGCGCGCCGCTGGCCGGCGCGGCCTGAGGCGCGCCATGGCCGCGAGCGCGGAGACGGCCGCCGCGCGGCTGCTGCGGCGGCTGCAGGCGCTGGGTGCGCCGTTCGCCCGGCTGGTGCTGACGCGCAACCGCCGGGTCATGGTCTCGCTGGGCGAGCGGGGCCGCACGCTGCGGCTGCACGAGGTCTTCCTCGACGCGCCGCCCGAGGTGCTCGCGGCGGTGCCGCGGCTCTTCGGCGCGCGGCAGTCGCGCGAACGCACCGGCGCGCGCGCGGCGATCCAGCTCTTCCTGCGGCGCGCGCTGCCCGCCGTGCCGCCCGCGCGCGCGCCGCGCCGCCGCCGCGTGACCCCGACCGACCGCCCGCACCTGCAGCGCCTCGCCGCCGAGTTCGAGCGGGTCAACCGCGAGCACTTCGCCGGCGCGCTGCCGGCGGTGCCGCTCCACCTTAGCGCGCGCATGCAGCGGCGCAACGGCCACTTCGCCGCGCACCCGCCGGAGATCGTCATCGCCCGCCGGCTCTGCACGCACGCGCTCGCCGGCGAGGCCGAGCAGACGCTGCGCCACGAGATGATCCACCTCTGGCAGCATCACACCGGCCGCAAGCTGGACCACGGCGCCGAGTTCCGCGCCTGGGCCCGCCGCCTGGACGTGCACCCGCGCGCGGTGCGCGCGGTGCTGTGGAAGTGACGCGTCGCGAGTGCACCGCTCAGCCCGCGAGTCGCCGGCCGCCGTCCACCCCCAGCACCTCGCCGGTTACGAACTCGGCGCGGAGCAGGTAGCGCAGCGCCTCCACCACGTCGGCCGGCGAGCCGGTGCGGCCGAGCGGGATGCGCGCGCGCAGGCGCTCCATGTCGGCGGCCGAGAAGTCATCCGGCGGCAGCACGGTGCCGGGCGCGATGGCGTTGACGCGAATCTCCGGCGCCAGCGCGCGCGCCGCGCTGCGGGTGAAGTGGATCAGCCCCGCCTTGGCGATGCCGTGCGCGGCGTAGCCCCTCCAGGCCTGCAGCCCCGCCAGGTCCGCGAGGTTGATCACCACGCCGTGGCCGCGCCGCTTCATGCCCGGCGCCAGCAGCCTGGTGAGGAAGACGGGTGCACGCAGGTTCACCGCCAGCGTCTGCTCCCAGAGCGCGGCGTCGGTCTCCAGCAGCCCCTGCGGCGGAAAGACGGACGCGCTGTTGACCAGCACGTCCACGCCACCCCACACCGCCTCCGCCTCGGCGGCCAGCCGCTCGACCTCGTCCAGGCGCGCCAGGTCGGCCGCGCGCGCCACCGCCTCGCCGCCGCGCGCACGGAGGCCGGCCACCACCTCCTCGGCCGCCGCCGCGGAGCGATGGTAGTGCACGATCACCCGCAGCCCCTCGCCCGCCAGCGCCTCCACCAGCGCCCGCCCGAGCCGGACGGCGCCGCCGGTGACGAGGGCAGTTGAGAGTGGAGAGTTGAGAGTTGAGAGTGAAGGCGCCATGGTGGTCGGTTACCCGATGCGGCTGCGCAGCACAGCGATCATTCGGCTGATCTCGTCGAGAACCACCAGCGCCGAGCGAGCTTCTTCGCGCCCGACGTACGTCAGCCGGATCGCGATCTCCAGCAGCGTCTCCGTTTCGGCGACCGAACCCTTCGCAATAGAGAGGAAGTGGGCGAACTCCTTCGGTGACCCGCGCGCCTGCCCCTCCGCGATGTTCGCCGCGACCGAAGCCGCTGCCCGCGTTGTCTGAGCTTGCAGGCCGTACACTTCCTCGCGCGGGAAACACCTCGCTACCCCATACACGAGCACGGCGGCGTCCACGGCCTTCTGCCAGACGACCAGATCGCGGTACGATCTGATTCTCCCCCCCTCGTCATCGCTCATGGGCTTGCTCCCGCGTACATGGTCTGAGCCGCGCGTTCGCCCTATCTCTCAACTCTCAACTCTCAACTCTCAACTCTCAACTCACTCCTGCGCAAACACCCGCAGGTTCGTCGAGTGCCCCGGGCTGACGCGGGCCTTGGGGTTGAGGTAATGCACGGCGTTATTGACCGCGATGGCGGCCTCGCCGTAGCCGGTGGCGATCAGCTCCAGCTTGCCCGGGTAGTGCACGACGTCGCCGGCGGCGTAGATGCCGGGCAGGTTCGTCTCCATCAGCGGCGAGACGTGGATCGTGTTCTTCTGCAGGTGCAGGCCCCAGCGCGCGATGGGGCCGAGGTCCGGCTTGAAACCGAGCAGCGCGACCACCGCGTCGACGGCGAGCGTCGTCTCCGCGTGCGTCTCGTTGTGGTAGAGGGTTGCGGCGTGCACACAGCCGCCCTCGCCGTGCAGCGCGCGCACCTCGTAGGGCGTCAGCACCGACAGCCGGCCGGCGTCGGCGTCGGCGCGCATCCGTTCCACGCTGGCCCGGTGCGCGCGGAACTCGTCGCGGCGGTGGATGAGCGTGATTTCGCGGGCGACGCCCTGCAGCCCGAGCGCCCAGTCCACCGCCGAGTCGCCGCCGCCGACGAGCAGCACGCGCTTGCCGCGAAAGTCCTCCGGCCGCCGTACGTGCGTGTGGGCACCGCCGTCGTCGCGGTGGTGCGCGTCCCACCCGGGGCACTCCAGCACGCGCGGGATCAGCGCGCCCTTGCCCGCGGTGATGACCACCGTGCGGCTGCGGAACTCGCCGCGCGGCGTGGCCAGCAGCCAGTGCTCGTTCTCATGCTCCAGCTCGCGGACCTCGGCTTCCAGCACCACCTCCGGGTGGAACTGCGTGCCCTGCTCGATCATGTTCTTTGCCAGGTCCTTCGCCAGGATCTTCGGCAGGCCGCCCACGTCGTAGACGTACTTCTCGGGATACAGCGCCATGAGCTGACCGCCCAGCTCCGGCAGCGCGTCGACGATGCGGCAGCTCACGCCGCGCAGCCCGGCGTAGAAAGCGGCGAACAGGCCCACCGGCCCGCCGCCGATGACGGTGACGTCCTTGATCTCGTTGTGCATGGATGGGTTAGCGTCGGTTCTCCTCCGCGCTCACAGCGCGGCGGGAAGCTAGGGCACCGCGCCGGGGGGAGCAAGGCGGACGAGCCGGCCGTGCTCAGTGGCCGGCGGGCGGGACGGGCTGGCTGCTGGCGCGCAGCCAGCGGGCAAGGTCCTCCTCGCTCAGTTCGCCCGCGGCCAGGTCGATCATCACCGCGTACGCCTCCTCCTCCGGCGCGACGAGACGCAACCCGTTCGCACCCAGGAAGCTGTACGCCGCCATGAACGCGACGCGCTTGTTGCCGTCGATGAAGGCGTGGTTCTTCGCCAATCCGAACGCGTACGCCGCCGCCAGCGCGCAGAGGTCCGTGTCCGGCTCGTACGCCCAGCGCTGCCGCGGCCGCGCCAGAGCGGATTCCAGCAGGCCCTCGTCGCGCAGCCCGAACGAGCCACCGTGCTCCTCGATCAGCTCCGCATGGATGTGCTCGACAACGATCCGCGTCAGCCAGAACGGCTCGAGCGCACTCATTCCGCCAGCCGGCGCAGAGTGTTGCGATACTGCCTGCGCCCGACCTCGAACGCCGCCAACGCGGCATCGAGCTCCGGGGCAGCCGCCGTGAGCACCAGGTCCGCGCCACGGCGCACGACGCGCACTTCGTCGCCTTCAGCTACGTGAAGCTCGTCCAACAACTCCTTCGGGAACACCGCGCCGAGCGAGTTCCCCACCCGCCGGATCTTGAGCGTCCGCGTCTTCATCGCTGCCTCCCGTGGTTCGTGGTTTCGAGCTCAGCCCTGCGGCAAAGTTATAACATTGGTTAGAACACGCAAGCGCCACGGGCCGCCGCGGATGCCGCCAAACGGCGGCCTGGACCGGAGGCTAGCGGCCAGGTATCGTAGGCGCGAGGGGTCTCCCTCGCCGCGTCACCACCACCCAACACCCCCCTGCCCCCAGCGCCGCGCGTGCGCCGCGCCGGCCGCGAGCCGTCCCCGGCGGCGATCCCGCCGCCGGCCGTTCCCCCCGCACCCAGGAGCACACCCATGCGGAAGCTGCGCACCCCCGAGGGCTTCACCCTCATCGAGCTGATGATCGTGGTGGTGATCATCGGCGTGCTGGCGGCGCTCGCGCTGCCGCGCTTCACCGGCGTCTCGGACCGCGCCCGCGAGGCCGAGGCCGCGCCCGTGCTCAAGCAGATCTGCTCGCTCGCCGAGGCCGAGATGCTGCGCACCAACAACTGGAAGGCGATCACCGCCGACCTGACGCTGCTGCCCGGCTACACCGCGCCGGAGGCGAAGTACTACGACTATACGCTGGTCGCCGGCACCGACGGCTCCGCGACCGCCAACGCCGCGAAGGCCCAGGCGACCTCGAAGACCGCCTACGCGTCGCTCGCGGACTACGAGATGAACTGCGCGAGCAAGGAGATCGGCCCCAAGAAGTGACCCGGCCCGCTCCGCGCAGCACAGGCAACCGGCGCTCGTTCGCGGCCGGGGCGAAGGACGGCGCCCCGGCCGCGGCGTTTTGCCTTGCAGAGTGCAAGGCATCGTGCAAGATCGGCCCCGCCCCCGCCCCGCCCCGCCCCCGCCGCATGCCTTCAAACGCCCGTAGCGCCGCCACTTGCAGAACGCACCCGCAGGGGGCATGTGCGTTGCCCTCTTCCCGGCCCGAGCAGCACGGCGGCGACCGCCGCCGCTTCTTCACCCCCGCGGACCGGAGCGATCCCATGCGGAACCTGCGCAACAGCAAGGGCTTCACCCTCATCGAGCTGATGATCGTCGTCGTCATCATCGGCATCCTCGCGGCCATCGCCATCCCGCGCTTCACCAAGGTCTCCGACGGCGCCAAGCAGGCCGAGGCTGCCCCGATCCTCAAGCAGATCTGCTCGCTCGCTGAGGCCGAGATGCTGAAGACCAACGCGTGGCCGTCGGGCGCCCTGACCACGATCCCTGGCTGGAAGGATCCCGAGAGCGAGGGTGCTGGCGTCGCTGGCTCGAACCACTTCACGTTCACCTACAACAACTCGGCAACCGGCAGCGTTGGTCAGGCGATCGCCACGCCGAAGACCGTCGGCCTGAAGACGCAGACGATGAACTGCGACTCCAAGAAGATCGTCGACGGTGCCGAGAAGACCGCCTGAGCCTAGACGGAATCCCACGGGCTGGCCGGAGGCGTCCGCGCCTTCGGCCAGCGCTTATCACAGAACGTAGTGCACCGAGGCCGCCATGCACCGCCGCGAAGCCGGCTTCACCCTCATCGAGCTGATGATCGTCGTGGTCGTGGTCGGTGTCCTTGCCAGCCTGGCGATCCCGCGCTTTCACGAGGTCGCCGTCGGTGCGAAGGAAGCCGAGGCCGGGCCGCTGCTGAAGCAGTTGTACACGCTGCAGGAGCGCTACGTCCAGAAGAACAGCCACTACGCCACGGCGATCGACAGCCTCGAAGGGGGGCGGGCATCCTTCGCGAGCACCCGCTACTACGAGGTCGAGCTGACGCCGGACACGGAAGGCACGCGCTTCGTCGCCTGCGCGAAGCCCAAGAGCGAGTTCGCCGCAGAGCTGGCCTACTTCAGCGTCGATCGGGACCGCGGAGTCACGCGCAGCGAAACCGGCTGCGAGTAACAGTCGCCAACGAACACCACAGAACGGGCCGGGAGCAACGACGCTCCCGGCCCGTTCTGTTCGGCGCCGGCGGGCACGGCTTGCCCGGGCGGTGCCGGGTGGTTCGAATGATCTGACTATCCGCCCGACCCTGAGCAGGAGAGCTGTATGCCACAGTCCTCGGTGCAACGCAGGATCGGAGCGACGGAGTTCAAGGCGCACTGCCTGGCGCTGCTGGAGCGGGTGGCCCGGGAGCGAACGGAGATCGTGGTGACCAAGCACGGGAGGCCCGTGGCGCGGCTGGTGCCCTACGACGGGGAGCCGCGCGAGCGGGCGTTCGGCATCCTGGCCGGAACCGTGGTCAGCACGGACGACCTCGTTGCGCCCACGGGCGCGGCCTGGGATGTCGATGCATGAGGCAGCGCTGCTCTACGACACGCACGCCTGGGTCTGGAGCGCGGGGGGCGACGCCGGCCAGCTCGGCCCCGCGTCGCGAAGCGCGATCGAGGCGGCGGAAGAAGCCGGTCTGCTGCACGTGGCGGCGATCTCGGTGTGGGAGGTCGCCATGCTGCACGCACGGGGGCGGCTGGCGCTCGCGCTCGACCTGGACCAGTGGGTGGAGCGGGCGCTTCGCGCGCCCGGAACGCGGCTGCTGCCGCTCGAGCCCGCGATCGCCATCGAGAGCACCCGACTGCCGGGCGAGTTCCGCGGTGATCCCGCCGACCACATCCTCGTTGCTTCCGCCCGCATCACCGGCGCGCGCCTGCTGACGCGGGACCGCGCCATCCTGGAGTACGCGCGTGCAGGGTACTGCCCGGTACTCGACGCCGGCCGCTGAGCCCGCGCGAGGCACTCAGCTCCCGCCCCCTTCCCCCGTCCCTCTGCGTCCAGTCGCTCCGCCTCCTCCTGCGTGACGACCCGCCCGCTGGCGAGCCGATCGGTCGTCTTCGGCCCGATCAGGACGAGGACCAGCCCGGCGGCACCGAGCAGCCGCTAGCCGGCCGGGACGCCGGACTGGCCGTCGCCGGCCTTGCTCCCGGGGTGGGAGCAGACTAGATTCCGCCATGCGCATCATCGCCAAGCGCACGCTGCGCCAGTTTTGGGAAACGCATCCGCGCGGAGCCGAGGCCCGGGCTCCGCTCCAGCTCTGGCACAGCACTGTCGAGGCCGCCGATTGGGCGACCCCGGCGGAGCTCAAGGCGGCCTACGGCGACGCCAGCATCCTGAAGCCCAGCCGGGTCGTCTTCAACATCGGGGGCAACAAGTTCCGGCTGGTGGCGCGGATCAACTACGCCTATCGGGTCGTTTACGTGCGCTTCGTGGGAACGCACGTTGAATACGATAGCATCGACGCGGAGGCAGTCTGATGGAGATCTGTGTTCGCCCGATTCGTAGCGAAGACGACTACGACACCGCCCTCGCGGAAGTCGATGGCCTGATGGATGCCGAGCCGGGCACGCCGGAGGGCGACCGGCTGGATGTTCTCGTCACCCTGATCGAGGCCTATGAGGCGAAGCGCTGGCGGATCGAGGCGCCGGATCCGATCGACGCCATTCGCCTGCGGATGGAACAGAAGCAGCTGCGGCAGCGCGACCTCGAGCCGCTGATCGGCTCGCGCGGGCGCGTCTCGGAGGTGCTCGCGCGCAAGCGTGCGCTGACGCTGCCCATGATCCGGCGGCTGGCGCCCGCGCTGGACCTCCGGGCCGACATCCTCATCCAGCAGACGCCGCTGGTCCGCTCGCGCTCGTCCGCGGGCCGACCCCACACTGGCGAACAGGGGTAGCTGGGCGCGCGCAGTGAACCCGCAGCGTCAGCGCCGGCTATCGGTGCCCGCCTCCTCCCCGTTGCCTTCCTCCCCCAGCCGCTCCACCTCCTCCTGCGTGACCACCCGACCGCTGGCGAGCTGGTAGGTCTTCTTCGCGCCCACGATGAAGAGGAAGAGGCCGGCGGCCCCCAGCAGCAGCTTCCCCGTCGAGACCCCGCCGCCCTTGCCGTCGTCCCGCCGCATCTCCTGGCGCTTCGCCCGGCGCTCCGCCGCGCGGCGGCGGGCGAGTTCGCGGCGCAGCTCGCGCCCCAGCTTCTTCGCGTCTTTGATCATCGTCGTCGGTCGTCGCGATGGCTCGTGCCGGCGGCGTGAATCGCCGCCGGCCGCGAGCCCGGTCGTCGTGGTGGCAACCGCTACACCTCGCGGAGCGGCCGGCCCCGGGCGTCGCCCGGCTCCGGGCCGTGATAGTCGGTGAAGAGGTCGCGGTCTTCGTGCAGGCGCAGGCGCACCAGCCGTGCCGGCGCGAGGCGCGGCGCCAGCCGGGGCCACAGCCAGAGCAGCAGGTTCTCCGTGGTGGGCACCGTCTGCCCGAAGGCGAACTCCGGCAGCGCGTGGTTGAGATGCTGATGGTCGAGCGGACGCAGCACCTCGTCGCGCAAGACGGCGTCGAGCGCGGCGAGGTCCGCGCAGAATCCCGTCTCCGCGTCCGGCTCGCCCGCGACGGTGACCTCCAGCCGGTAGGTGTGGCCGTGGCCGTGCGGGTTGGCGCAGGCGCCGAAGACGGCACGGTTGCGCGCCTCGCTCCACTCCGGGCGCCAGTAGCGGTGGGCGGCGGAGAAGTGCACCGCGCGGGTGAGCAAGGTCGTCGGCACGGACGGAGCCGGGGCAGAGGTCAAGGCGTCAGGAACACCAAGGCGTACGGCGGCAACCCCGCGGCGGCAGGTGCGGGTACTGCTCGCCGATCAGCGACGGGGTCAGCTCCGCCTCCCGCCGGAGCCGCGCATCGACCCTCGCTCGTGTGGCCCTTGCGACCTCCGCCTGCACGTTCGTCCACAGTATAACCCCGCTTTATCGCCGGGGCCACGCCACGTCCCGCCTCCGGCCGTGGCGCCCGGCGCGCCCGGCGCCTACATTGGCGGCGCTCCCACGCCCACGTTCCCCGAGTCGAACGGCTGCCATGCTCGACCGCCTGCTGCGCCCGCGCTCCATCGCCATCGTCGGCGCGAGCCGCTCGCCCGGCAACACCATCGGCTACCAGATCCTGGACAACCTGCTGCGCCACGGCTACGCCGGCGCCGTCTACCCGGTCAACCCGTACGCGCACGCCATCCACTCCGTGCGTGCCTACCCGTCGGTGCTCGACATCCCCGACGAAGTGGACCTGGCGGTGATCGTGGTGCCGAAGCAGCACGTGGTGGCGGTGGCGGAGGAGTGCGGACAGAAGGGCGTCGGCGGGCTGGTGGTCATCTCGGCTGGCTTCCGCGAGGTCGGCGGCGCGGGCGGGCAGCGCGAGAAGGAGCTGATGGAGGTGGTGCGCCGCTACGGCATGCGGCTGGTGGGGCCGAACTGCATGGGCGTACTCAACACCGACCCGGCGTTGCGGATGAACGCCACCTTCGCGCCGACGATGCCGCCGGCGGGGCCGGTCTCCTTCATGAGCCAATCCGGCGCGATGGGCGTCACCATCCTGGACTACGCCGCCGAGTACGGCGTGGGCATCGCGCAGTTCGTCTCCGTCGGCAACAAGCCGGACGTCTCGGGCAACGACCTGATCGAGTACTGGGCCGAGGACCCGCGCACGGGGCTGATCCTGATGTACCTGGAGAACTTCGGCAACCCGCGGCGCTTCATCGAGCTGGCGCGCCAGATCACGCGGCGCAAGCCGATCCTGGCGGTCAAGAGCGGGCGCTCGGCGGCGGGCGCGCAGGCCGCCTCCTCGCACACCGGCGCGCTGGCCGGCACCGACCGCGCCATCGATGCGCTCTTCGCGCAGAGCGGCGCCCAGCGCGTGGACACGGTGGAGGAGCTGTTCGACCTGGCGATGGCGTTTGCGCACCAGCCCGTCCCGCGCGGGCGGCGCGTGGCGATCGTCACCAACGCCGGCGGCCCGGGCATCATCATCGCCGACGCCTGCGCGGCGCACGGCCTGGAGATCCCGCACCTCAGCGAGGCGACGCAGCGCACGCTGGCCGCGCACTTCCCCGAAGAGGCCGCGCTGAGCAACCCGGTGGACATGATCGCCTCGGCGACGCCGCACAGCTACCACATCGCGGTGGAGGCGGTGCTCGCGGACGAGAACGTGGACGCGGTGATCGCCACCTTCGTCCCGCCGCTGGGCGTGCGGCAGGAGGACGTGGCCGAGGCGATCGTCGCCGTCGCCGGCGCGCAGCGCGAGAAGCCGGTGCTGGCGGTGCTGATGGGTCGCGAGGGGCTGCCGCAGGGGCTGGCGGAGCTGCAGGCCGCGGGCATCCCCGGCTACCGCTTCCCGGAGTCGGCGGTGCGGGCGCTGGCGGCAATGGCACGCCACCACGAGTGGCTGCAGCGGCCGCTCGGCGAAGTGCGGCACTTCGAGGTGGACGACGCGGCGGTGGCGCGCATCCTCGCCGCGGCGCACGCGGCGGGGCGGCGCAAGCTCGGCGAGGCCGAGGCAATGCAGGTGCTGCAGGCGTACGGCATCCCCGTGGCGCCGTACCGGCTGGTGCACGGCGAGGCCGAGGCGGCGGCGGCGGCAGCGGAGATCGGCTACCCGGTGGTGCTGAAGGTCGTCGCCGAGCCGATCGTGCACAAGTCGGACGTCGGCGGCGTGGCGGTGCGGCTGCAGACGGAGCCGGAGGTGCGCGACGCGTTCGTGCGGCTGACCACGGAGGTGCCGGCGCGCGCCGGCGTGCCGGCGACGGCGGTGGAGGGCGTGCTGGTGCAGGCGATGGTGCGCGGCGGCACGGAGACGATCCTGGGCAGCAGCCTCGACCCCGGCTTCGGGCCGCTGGTGATGTTCGGGCTGGGCGGCGTCTACGTGGAAGCCCTCGGCGACGTGGTCTTCCGGGCGCACCCGGTCTCGGACCAGGACGCGCGCGACATGGTCCGCTCGATCCGCGGGCTGAAGCTGCTGCAGGGCCTGCGCGGCGAGCCGCCCGCCGACCTCGGTGCCATCGAGGAGGTGCTGCAGCGCATCTCGCAACTGGTGGGCGCGCACCCCGAGATCGCCGAGCTGGACGTGAACCCGTGGCTGGCGCTGCCGGCCGGCGGCGTGGCGGTGGACGGCCGAATCCTGCTGCGCGAGGGCGTCCTAACCGCGTAGTGCGGCCGGCGGCACACGAGTTGCTTAGAGGGAACGTCCGAAGCAGCCGCGCGGCGCCCGGCGGGGCCCGCCCCCGGCCGCAGCGCTCCCCCGAACCCGAGAGTGGTCGGCAACCAACCCGTGTGCGCCCCACGAGCGTGTCGCTCCGCAGTACCCTCGCCTTGACTGCAGCCGAGGAGTCCGCCCAGGCGGTGGTCCTGATCGCCGAGGACCACGAGGACAGCCGCGACGCCCTGCGCGTGCTGCTGGAGGCGGTCGGCTATCGGGTGGCGCTGGCCGCCAACGGCCGGGAGGCGGTGGAGGCCGCGTGCGCCGTACACCCGGACCTCATCCTGATGGACATGATGATGCCCGAGGTCGACGGCTTCGAGGCGACGCGCGCGCTGCGCCGTACGGCGGAGTTCCGCCAGGTGCCCATCCTCGCCGTCACCGCCATGGCCGGCTCGCGCGAGCGCGCGCTGGAGGCCGGCTGCAACGACGCCATCGCCAAGCCCATCGACATGCGCCGCTTCCTGCAGCAGATCCACCAGTGGATCCGGCGGGAACCGCGAGTTGAGAGTTGAGAGTTGAGAGTTGAGAGTTGAGAGTTGAGAGAACCCCACCCCTCCCCGCCGCAGTGGCGGTGGAGGGGTGGGGTTGCCGTTCACTCTCAACTCGCAACTCTCAACTCTCAACTATCCTGCGCGCGCAGACGAAGAGGCGGCGCAGCTCCTGTTCGTAGGCGAGCGTGCCGGTCAGGCGGTTGCGCGCCACGCCGCCGTTGCCGAGCGAGGCGTGGATGATGTTGGGCCCGCCGGTGCAGAGCGTGACGTGCGTGACGCGGCCCGCATCCTCGGCGAAGAAGAGGAGGTCGCCGGCGCGCAGGTTCTCGAAGCCCTCGCCGGGCTCCAGCGGCTCGCCGGCCTGCGCCTGCTGGTCCGAGTCGCGCGGCAGCTCGACGCCGTGCAGACGCAGCAGCGCCTGGACGAAGCCCGAGCAGTCGATACCCGCCGGCGTCACCCCACCCCAGAGATAGGGCGAGCCGAGCCAACGGCGTGCCGTCTCCGCGACCGCCTCGCCGTGCGGCGGGAAACACCGTGCCCGCTCGGCCAGGGGCAGCAGCTCGCCGCGCGCGTGGCCGGCGCGGCCGTCGGGCAGATGGACGCGGCCGTCGGCGGCGCGCACCACGCGCGCGCCCCAGGGCAGGCGCAGGAACGGCGCGCCGGCGTCGTCCAGCAGCTCGGCGCCGAGCGAGAGGTGTACGGCTCCACCCGCGCCCAGCTCCCACGCCCGCGCCTGCGTCTCGTCCAGCCGCCGCAGGTAGCCGCGGTGCACCCAGCCGAGGTAGCCGGCGGGCGTGCGGCAGTGCAGCCAGCGGCCGTGCTGGCGCAGCAGCAGCAGGCGGCTGCCGAGCACCACCTGCGAGACCTGGGTGTGGTTGATCTGCGGTGCCGCCAGCATCGGGGCGACGGCGGCCGTCACCACGGCGTGTGCGCGCTGCGCCAGCTCGGCGTCCGGCAGGCGCAGCACGGCGTCGCGCACGGCCAGGCGCGCATCGAGCAGCGCGAGACGGCGGTGGATCGCCTCGGCGGCCGCGGGTTCGGAGGTCATGCCGAGCAGCGAGAGCACGCCGTCCTCGACGTCGACCTCCACCTCGAAGACCGCCAGCCGCGGGTCCGGCGCGTACTCCGCCTCCACCGCCTGCAGCAGTGCCCGCGCGCGGCCGAGCAGCTCGTGGTCGTTCACGCCGGCTCCAGTTCGGCGAGCACGCCGAGCACCCGCTCCAGGTCGGCCGGCGTGTTGTAGAGGTGCGGCGAGAGCCGGATCGCACCCTCGCGCAGCACGGCGTGCACGTCCGCGCGGCGCAGCGCGGCGAACGCGGCCTGCGCGTCGCGCGGCCGGAAGCAGAAGATGCCGGAGCGATGCTCCGGGCGCAGGTCGCTGACGATCTCCACCGCGGGCCGCTCGGCGAGCCAGGCGACGAGCGGCTCCAGCAGCGCCGCGACGTGCGCGCGGATGCGCTCGACGCCCACGCCGAGCAGCAGCTCCAGCGAGGCGGCCAGCGCCGCGAAGTCCTGCAGTGGCAGCGTGGCGACCTCGAAGCGGCGCGCATCGTCGACGAAGTCGTAGCGGTAGTCGAGCAGCGCGCCGAAGTCCTGGCTGGCGCGCATCGAGCTCCAGCCGACGGCGTGCGGCTCCAGCCGCTCGATCAACTCGTCGCGCACGTAGGCGAAGCCGGTGCCGAACGGGCCGCACAGCCACTTGTGCCCGCCGCACGCCAGCACGTCGATCTGCAGCGCCTTCACGTCCAGCGGAAGCTGGCCCAGCGCCTGGATGGCATCGACCACGAAGAAGACGCCGTACTCGCGGCAGATCTCTCCGAAGCGCCGCACGTCCGCCAGGTAGCCGGTGGCGAACTGCACCGCCGAGAGCGCGAAGAGCGAGACGTCGCCGCGCGTCAGCCGCTCCAGCAGCCGCGCCTCGTCGGGCAGGCCGCGCGCGTCGGTCGGCACGATCTCCAGCGCGACGCCCTGCTGCTGCAGCCGCATCCAGGGGTAGACGTTCGCCGGGAACTCGCGGTCGCTGACGACGGCGGTGGAGCCCGGCCGCAGCGGCAGGCCGAGCGCGGCGAGGTTGAGCCCGTAGCTGGTGTTGCCGCCGAGCGCGATCTCCTCCGGCGCCGCGCCGACCAGCCGCGCCGCGGCCTGCCGGCAGGCGCGCAGCACGCCGTCGAAGTGCTCCGCGCCGAGCGTGTGCACCCGCGCCCGCGCGGCGACGTACGCCTCCGTCGCCCGGCGTGCGGACTCCGAGAGCGGCCCGACGGCCGCGGCGTTGAGGTACGTCGTCTCGACGCTGAACGGGAACTCGCGCGCGCGCAGCGCGTCGAGGTCGGGTGGTTCTACTACTCGGCTGAACTCCATCGTACTGCGTACCTGACGGGAAACAGGATTCGGGATTCAGGATTCGGGATTCAGGGAAACCCGGTTTCGTCGTCCAGCGTCGGCGCAGCCGGTGGTCGACTGACGGGAAGCAGGTGCCGGTCGGCGAAAGCGCGACAGGATAGCGCGCCGGCGCGTGGCATACAAGGTGCCGCGCCCGCGACGGTTAGGCGGCACGGCCTGGCGCGGGCGGGGTATTCGTCGTGGTCTCCGATGCTCACCGCCCCCGGCTCCGGGCCCGCCGATGAAGATCACCGCCATTGAGCCACAGCAGCGCAGCGCCGAGCGCGTGAACGTTCACGTGGACGGCGCCTTCCGGCTGGCGCTCGCGCTGGAGCTGCTGCTCGGCGCGGGGCTGCACGTGGGCGACGAGGTCAGCGAGGCGCAGCTCGCCGAGCTGGCGCAGCGCGACGTCGGCTGGAAGGCGCGCGAGGCGGCGTACCACCTGCTCGCCTTCCGGCCGCGCACTGCCGCCGAGCTGCGCCAGCGGCTGCGGCGCAAGGAGTACCCGCCCGAGGTGGTGGAGGAGGTGGTGGCCGCGCTGCTCGCGAACGGGCTGGTGGACGACGCCGCGTTCGCGGGCATGTTCGTGCGCGACCGCGTGCGGCTGAAGCCCAAGGGCCGGCGGCGGCTGGTGCAGGAGCTGCGGGCGAAGGGCGTGGACGCCGAGACGGCCGACGCCGCGGTGGCGCAGGCGTGGGCCGGCGGCGGTGTCGACGAGACGCAGCTCGCGCGCGAGGCCGCGGCGAAATGGGCGGCGCGGCGCGGCGAGGACGCCGAGGCGGCGAGGCGCCGGCTCTACGCCTTCCTCGCGCGCCGCGGCTTCGGCAGCGACGCGATCCGCGTCGTGCTGGAGGAGCGGCTGCCGCGCGGCTGATCCCGGCGGCCGAGCGCCGCGCCCGCCCTTGACGCCATCGCCCGATCTCCCGACTTTGCGCGCTCCACCGCGTCGCCCCCCCTCTCCCGCGCCCGCCCATGCGCAAGCTCCTCATCGTGCTGCTGTTGCTGCTGACGCTGCTGCTGCTGGTGGCGGGCGGCGGCGCCTGGTACCTCCGCTCCGCCGAGCCCGACCCCCGGCGGGACGCGCCGCTGCCCGGCCTCTCCGCGCCCGTCGAGCTGTGGCGCGACTCGCTCGGCGTGCCGCACCTCTGGGCGCAGAACGAGGCGGACCTCCTCCGCGCGCTCGGCTACGTGCACGCGCAGGACCGCCTCTGGCAGATGGAGCTGCTGCGTCGCGTCGCCGACGGCCGGCTGGCGGAGCTGTTCGGCGCGCAGGCGCTGGAGAGCGACCGCTTCCTGCGCACCGTGGGGATGGGCCGCGCGGCGGCGGAGAACGAGCGGCGGCTGGACCCCGAGACGCGCCGCCTGCTCGACGCCTACGCCGGCGGCGTCAACGCCTGGCTCGCGCGCCGGCCCGGCCCGCTGCCGCCGGAGTTCCTGGCGCTGCGCGCCGAGCCGGAACCCTGGACGGTGCGCCACTCGCTCGCGCTCGGCAAGGTGATGGCCTGGGACCTGGCGGACTGGAACCTGGGCCTGGAGCTGCAGCGCGCGCTCGAGCGCGTGGGGCCGGAGCGCGGGCGCGCGCTGGTCCCGCGCTACCCGGAGTGGGGCCCGACCATCGTCGGCGCCGCGGCGGGCGCGCAGGCGCGCGGCGGCCGGCCGGCAGGCGCGCCGGACC
>ERZ1066122.190-NODE-190-length-67609-cov-15.307606_pt1 | contig 67609 bp, 58 predicted proteins | sample MGYA00382769_ERZ1066122 | MGnify/ENA primary metagenome ERZ1066122 (study PRJEB33369, sample SAMEA5778352) | biofilm metagenome | biome: Industrial cooling water; feature: Water cooling tower basin; material: Biofilm | place: United Arab Emirates | collected... | reverse complement strand
CCACCCAGAAGGCCGCCGCCTGACGTGCATTTACACACTTCTTGACGAAACCTCCACAAAGCACCATGCCTTGTTGTCTCATCTGTGACTGCAAAAATCATTCCGATCTCCGATCACCCGAGAACTCCCAAAAAACCCACTCGCATTGGTCACAAAAATGCTTTTTTAGATTCTGCTTGTGTTGCAGTAACCAAACAATGATGTGGCCTTAACCCATCGGACCAAAGGCTCAGGCCGCTTTCGCGCCGCCCCCGACCAAGACCCCGACCCCGACCCACAGCCTGGGCGGACGACCCCGACCGCGGTGTGACCCCAACCGCGGTAGCCGTCCAAAACCGCGGTAGCAGTCCACAACCGCAGGGGCGGTAGCCCAGACCGCGGTAGCGGTTCCAACCGCAGTGGCAGCCCCCCGACCGCAGTGGCAAGTAGACCGCGGTTTCAGTTAGCCCAGACTGCGTTACCCGCCAAAGACGACGCGGCCGTATCTCCGCAGATACAACACCAGACTCCACACCGTCAGCGCGACCGCCCCCACCATACTCAACACGCCGACCCCCCCATTGAACCACGCAAAAAACCGGAACCCCGACTCCCCCAACCACGCCTGCTGTTCCGCCAGCGTGTGCGCAAAAAACCAGAAGTACGCCGCCCCCAACCAGATGCTCTGAAACGTCGTCTTCCACTTGGCCGGCCCAATCGCCGCAATCACGAGTCCACGCCGCGCCGCGACCTGACGGAACACCGTCATGAACAGCTCCCGCCCCAGCACCACCACCACGATCCACAGCGGCAGCGCCACTTCACCGATCGGCGTGAGGAACAGGAAGGGCGGCGCATCGGGGCTGTCCACCGGCACCACAAAGGCCTCATGCCGCTGCAGGAAGTACATCGGCACCAGCGTCGCCACCAGCAGCGCCTTGTCCGCCAGCGGGTCCAGCAGCCGACCCAGATCGGTCACCAGATTGCGCGTGCGCGCCAGGTGCCCGTCCCAATAGTCCGTGATGGCCGCAATCAAGAAGAGCACGAACGCCGCCAGACGCGCGCTCCACGACGTGGCGAATGGCAGCCACGCAATCAGTGGGGTGAGAGCGATGCGGCCCACGGTGATTGCGTTCGGAAGATTCACGGCAGGGGGGCTACGCCAGTGTCTTCAGCACCAGCTTGGAAACGGCCTTGAGCGTATCGAAGACCCCGTCGCCTGTGACGGCCACGGCTTCGAAGTGGGGAACCCGCTCCACCCACTCGCCGGTGGGCAGCTGGTGTACAAGATAGTCACCCGGGCGGAAGGGATCAGGGGCCGGACGCATCCGGGTCGGGTCCGTGACCTCCCACCCGGGATTGAGCATCTCCTGCAGCTCGGCCAGCGGGGCCGCATTGGGCAGGTCCCGCTTGTTGTACTGGATGACAAAGGGCATGCGCGTCAGGTCGTAGCCGTACGCCGCCATGTTGTCATACAGGTTCTGCATGGACTCGAGATTGGCCTCGGCGCGCTCGGCCTGCGAGTCGGCCACGAACACCACCCCGTCCACGCCCTTGAGAATGAGCTTGCGGCTGGCGTTGTAGTACACCTGCCCCGGCACCGTATACAGGTGGAAGCGCGTCTTGAATCCGCGAATCGTGCCCAGGTCCACCGGCAGGAAGTCGAAGAACAGCGTGCGTTCCGTTTCCGTGGCCAGCGAAATCAGCTTGCCGCGCGTGTTCGGCGACACCTTGCCGTACACGTACTCGAGATTGGTGGTCTTGCCGCCGAGTCCGGGACCGTAGAAGACGATCTTGCAGTTGATCTCGCGCGACGCGTAGTTGATCATCGACATCGACGCGGCCCTCTACTGGAAGAGGCGGTCGATCTCGTCTTCGGCGCCGGCCAGGAATCCCGGTGGCGCCGACTGAGCCGCGCCGCCTCGCGCAAACACTCCCTCGAAAATCTTCGTCAGTTCGTCCACCGCGCCCTTCATGCGCAGTCGCACGAGACCCAGCGTGGTGCGGTTGTCGAAGAGCACCACGAGAATCACCCGCCGCGCGATGTCGGCCAGATACATCGACTCGCGCTCGCCCTGGTGGAAGAGCACGTTGAAGTCGCTCTCGCCGATGAGCCGCGCCAGCTGATCGTTGGCGCTGAAGTCCGCCGCCGTGAGCGTGGCGAAGGCCGTCGCGTCGAAGTTGGGCGGCTCGCCCACCGTGGCGACAAGTTGGCCGCTGCGATCCACGAGCAGCGCACAGCGCGCCTTGGCGTCGTAGAGAAACCGCTGGAGCGTAATCGTGATGGCCCCGAAGTCGTCCTCGGTGAACGACCAGGTGGCAGCGCCGATGGGCATGATGACGGGGGTACCGGTGACGTCGGCCCGGGTGCCGACCCTGTGACGTTAACCCGTCACTCGGGACTGGCAACCCGGCACCGCAATTCTAGGAACGTAACAGCCGTTCCGTGCGCCGGAGGACCCCGCGGGCCCGGCGCCGCAACAGCGGGCTCGGCTCCCACTCCAGGTAGTCACGAAGGAGCCGCGCACTATCAACGCTCGGATGGGCCCGAAGGTAACCGAGTGCCGCGAGTCGCTTCACCTTGTCGGGATGAAAGAGGGCAAGACGGTGACGGCGCTGGGTGGCACTCCACCCCAGCAACCCCACCGCCATCCCCACCAGCACACCGGCCGCCACCCAGCCGGCCGTCTTGGACTTGCTCATGTCATCTCCCGCCGCGCGGTCAGGGCCTGCGCGATTGTCACGCCGTCGGCGTATTCGAGGTCACCGCCCACCGGCAGCCCGCGGGCAATCCGCGTGATGCGCACCTGGTGCGGCGCCAGTTGTTTCTGGATGTACAGCGCCGTCGCCTCGCCCTCGAGTGACGGATTGGTGGCCAGGATGACCTCCCGCACGCCCTCGGGCTCGAGACGGGCCAGCAGCGAGCCCACCGTCAGGTCGTCGGGCCCCACCCCGTCCAATGGGGAGAGCCGCCCGCCCAACACGTGATAGAGCCCGCGAAACTCGCCGGCGCGCTCGATGGACGCGATGTCGCTGGCCTCCTCCACCACACAGAGCGTGGACGCGTCGCGGCGCGGATCGCTGCACAGCGCGCAGAGCGGCATCTCCGTGAGGTTGTGGCAGCGCTCACAGGGCCGCACGCGCTCCGTGAGGGCCACCAGCGCCTCCGCCAGCTTGCGGCTCTGCGCCGGCGGCTGTCGCAGCAGGTGATACGTGAGCCGCTGCGCCGTCTTGCGCCCGATGCCGGGCAGACGCGCCAGTTCGCTTGTGAGTTCGTCGATGACCGACACGTCGCCTCAGAACCGAGCGAAGGTCAGAACGGCAGCTTGAACGGCAAGTCGATGCCGCCCGTGACCTTCTGCAACTCCATCTGCATGGCATCGGCCGCCTTCTTCTGCGCTTCGGCCACCGCCACGACAATGAGATCTTCCACCATCTCCTTGTCGTTCATGATGGACGGATCGATCTGGATGCGCTTGAGTTGCATCTTGCCATCGACATCGGCGGACACCATCCCACCGCCAGCCAGCGCGCTGAACGTGCGCTGCGACATCTCTTCCTGCATGGCCTGCATGCGGGACTGCATGTCCTTGAACTGGCCGAGCATCTTGAACAAATCCATCGGGTGTGTAGTAGAGTGTGAAAGGCGCCTAGTCCATCAATTCCAGGTCGAGCGCCTGCACGGCGGCTTCGAGCAACGGATCCTTGGCCGCCAGGTGCGACGTGCGCTGCTTCTGCACGTCGTGCGCGGTGAGGCGCTTGGTGGGGCGCGCGCTCGTGCCTACGGCGCCTTGCGCAGAAGCAGCAGCACCCGCGGCCTGCACACGCAAGCCGGTCACGCCACGCAGCACCTCCTGCATGGCCTGCACGACATCGTGCCGCGCGCCGTCCACGGCCTGCGCAAACGTGTCGTCCGTGACCTCATACGCCACCGTCAGCACACCGTTCCCGTCCACTGACACGGGCTGCATACGCTGCACCGCCTGCGCCAGCATGCCGCGGCCACGTGACTGAATGGCCTCCACCACGCGGTTCCAGCGCTTCTGCACCTGCTCCACCGACGGGGGGGCGCCCGGTGCTTCAGCCGGCGCCGCGCGTGGCGGGGCCAGCTGTGCCGCGGCTGCCGCCTCCGCCACCTGCTGCGTGGCCGTGCGCGGAATGGCCACCTGCGGCATGGGCGGCGCGGGAATCGCATGCGCGGACGATGCGGCAGCCGCCACGGCAGGCGGCGGCGAGGGCGGCAGCGCGTGCGCCGAGGCCACGCGCGGCTCATGCGCCACGCGGCGCGGCGGCGGATCATCGTGCCCGCCCCCGCCAAAGCCCTTGAGCACTTCTTCGAGCTCGACGGTGCGATCCATGAGCGCGAAGCGCACGAGCAGCGTCTCCAGCAAGAGCTGCGGCTGTCCGCTGCGGCGATACATGGGCTCGAGTTCGAGCAGGGCGTGCAGCATGCGCAGCAGGTCGCCGCCCGCCACGCGGCCCTTGCGTTCACTCAGCGCCGCGCGCAGACGTTCCGACAAGTCGGGCAGCTCACCACCCAACGCCAGCGCGAGCTGTGCGCGCAGCAAGTCGCCCAGGCCCGCCAGCACCAGCACGAAGTCCACGCCGTTGTCGGCCAGACGCTGCACGGCCGGAAACACATCGGCCGCACGTCGCTCGGCTACCAGATCCAGCAGCGCGAGAAACTCCTCGTCGGGCACGAGGCCCAGCGCTTCGCGCACGCGCTCAGCCGTCACCTCGGCGCTCGCGCCAATGGACAGCACCTGGTCGGTGAGCGAGAGCGCGTCACGCAATCCGCCGTCAGCGGCGCGGGCAATCATGCCCAGCGCTTCCGGTTCGAACGTGACCTCTTCTTCGCTGAGCACGGCCGCGAGGCGCTCGCGGATTTCCGACGGCCCGATACGCTTGAGGTCAAAGCGCTGCAGACGCGAAAGCACCGGTGCGGCGGCCTGCGCGATTTTCTGCGGCTCGGTGGTGGCAAACACGAACACCACGCGTGGCGGCGGCTCCTCAAGCACCTTGAGCAGCGCGTTCCAGGCCTCACGCGTGAGCATGTGCGCCTCGTCCACGATATAGACCTTGTAGCGGTCCTCACCGGAGGGCGCGTACATGGCGCGCTCGCGCAGATCGCGGGCGTCGTCCACGCCGCGGTTGGAGGCGGCGTCGATTTCCACCACGTCGAGCGAGGCCGAGCCGCTCCAGATCTTCTGGCAGCTGCCGCACTGCCCGCAGGGTTCGCCGGCCAGGGCCGGGTCGCCGCGGCGTTCGCAGTTGAGCGCCATGGCCAGCACGCGGGCCAGCGTCGTCTTGCCCGTGCCGCGCGGGCCGCAGAGCAGATAGCCGTGCGCTACACGTCCGCGGGCAATGGCGCCCTTGAGCGTATTGGCCACGTGATTCTGCACCGCGACGGTGGCGAAGTTGCGCGGGCGGTACTTCCGGGCGAGGGCGAGCGACATGCCGGAATCTACTGCAAAAACGGTGGGGAAAGAAAAAGCGCGCAGCCCATCACTCGGGAGAGTGAAAAGGCTGCGCGCAGTGCCCCGGGCCTGACGAAGCGACGACAGGATCCACGTACCGCTGCTACCTGCGGGGTCCTGACGGAGTTGGCGGGCTGACGCCCTCCGGGACCCGGGACCTGTAGAAGGTACCACACCCGGCCGGCCGGCGGTACTGCCCCAACCGCTGTTCAATAAACGGCTCGGGGGCCCCCCAAGAGAGGACCGTTCACCTCACGTTGAACGCATTGCTTACACGATCGACCGCGGGAAGCAGCGTTCGAGCGGTATCGCGAACATCGAAACGCAGTCGATAGACCCCCCGCTCAACCAAGGGAAAATCAACGGCGACCACGAGGCGCTCACCAGGAGCCAGTCGGTTGAGGACGGCGTCGCACGAAAAGTCTGTGCTTGCAACCACCCACGTCGACCGTTCCTGACGCTCCAGCGTCTGCGGGCAATGACCGAGAAGGATCTCTGAGTCCTGCAGATTGCTGAAGGTGACGTTGATCGGACCTGCGCCGAGCACCACTTCCTCGCTGGCGGAGATCGCAACCCGTGGGTCGGTCGTTGGGTCGGTCGACGATCCGCCGCAGCCAGCAAGAAGGCCGCCAATCAGCACGAATGGGACCGCTATGGTCGCGTGAAAGGAAGTGCTCTTGATCATGACTCGTACTCCGCGGTTGTTGTTGAGGCTGCGGTTACACCAGACTACCAAACGAAATACACGTCGTTCCCAAGAGCCAGGTTCACAAATCCCGCGCTGCTGAACCATGTGCTGCCAACCCCACCTTGAAAGAGGGTGCCAACGGCGCGCGGTGTAGTGGGCTGACCTACCGTGCTTGGAATATACACAGTGCCACCACTATCGCCTCCTTCAGTGGTTGCCGTCGCGTTCATCGCGCAAAGGGTCCACATTCCCGGAAGCAGGGTGGACTGTCGATCCTGACAGCTTACAACTACGGTGCCGGTCGTCTGACCTCTCGTACGCCCAACCCGAGTAATGGTCTCTCCCAAGACCGCGCCGGTAACGCCACTTCCTGCATATGCTCGCCATCCTAGGTAGGAAGGATTCGCCGGTGGTGTGGTGGCAGTCGAAATCGCAGCCGTCGCCCATCCGATTGGAATGGTGTCCCGAACGGCAATCAAGGCGACGTCAGCGTAACGACACCAAACGTACCCGCCCCCGCACGATGTATAGACCTGTGCAATTCGAGAGACGTTCCCGATCGGTCTTGCTGATGATGGCTGACCGAATGTCTCGCCAACCAAGGAGATCTGGCTCTGCGTGCAGTGTGCAGCAGTCGTCACTACGGGTCGACTCATGTCCGGATAGGGATCGTTCGGCCCAATGGTCATATGGCCAAGGAATCCGATCGAGCAATCGCCAACGATGCTGTTGGTAACTTGAATTCCTCCTCGCAAGGTAGCAAAGGTCGACTGAAGACCCGCTTGGACGTCATATCCGTTGGTCTCGAGCGCAACTTTGGCTTCACGCGCCCCTATCTTCTGGGCTGCCAGTTGACTCTCTACCCACGACTTGCCGACCTCTGTTCGAACGTTCACCAGTACGGAGTTGGTTCGCTCGTCGATGCCAATACCTGCGACATCGCGATGCGAAGCGACGGAGCTGCGAATCTTCTCGTAGTACCCCATCAGCTCAGCGTAGTCGTACATGACTTTGAACGCCTCAATGCGCCGTGGGATGAGGTCGGCACGTGAATTGCGGCGTAGCCAACCGTGGACTAACTCTTCGGTCTCTCGGCTAACTTCGCCCGTCTTGGTGGCGACGACCAATTGGCCGTTCTCATCCACCCAAAAGCCGCCGAACGAGTGGTCACGTGCCGCAATCTCTTGAAAGTCTTCCCGGAGAGTGCGCAACACTGGCTGATTCTTCGCCCCTGACATCGACCTCGCGGGTTCGTCCATCGAGTCGGCAGCAGTGCTGCGACTAGGCTCACAAGCTGCGGCCAAGAGTGAAAGGCTCAATACCGTTGACGCTTTGACGTAACTTCTCATGCGCCCGCTCCATCAAGAGAGTGAATAGCTTGCTTACGGTCACTGGCCGTAAGCCGATTCGTCGGCGCAAGCCGGGATGTTCAGCATTCCGAACACTGCGCAAGCGCTGAAATGGTGGCGATACGACGATCGAATTCTCGAAAGACCCTGACCGATGGGAAGGCGAAGCTTTCCAACTCACCTTCGGTCTACACATCTTCCTCTCGCGCCCTCCGAGATGACGCTACCCGCCGAGCAACACTCCTCACGCGAGAGACTTGTGCAATTCGTCCTCACTCAGCCACATCAAAGCCGAAGTCAACTTTGTGAATTATTCCCAATCTTGCAATAGGTCAAACACCCTATTGACTATTGCCCAGAAGTCATTGTTTGCGGAGAATGAAGTCTACGAGCCGAGCCCATCCGCGGGTTCGGCGATACAAAGTCGCTCTTTACTTGGCAGAACGCTGAGAAAGCCGGAGCTTGACGAGCGGATCCGTGCTGCGGCGGAGATTTGGCGCTGATTGGCGTCGAACACGGCCGGTTCTGCAGGCCTCGCGGCTTCCCTTGGGCGGCGTCCGCGCTATTGCCGTGGCGCGTGAAGCTGCCTTCGGCCTGGGGGCAGGCCGGTATGAGGCGCCGCAAGCGCATCAGGTTGTACGCGGCGCACGCGACGGTGACGATCCAATCGACTCGTGTGGTGCCCCGATGCTTCACTTTCCGCAGTCCGGCGAGGTTTCTTGGCCAGCCGAACACCTCCTCGATTATTTTGCGCGCGCGTTGGCCGATCGCGTAGACCTCTTGGCGCGTGGTGCGCCCATCGATGGCGCTGCCCTTCGCCCTCTCCGCCACGTGCGGCGTGAAGTCGGCTGCGCAGGCGCCCTCCACGAAGTCCCGCGTACCGTAGCCCTTGTCGGCGCCCACGGTCGCGCGCAGCGCGAGGCCGGCAATGCCTCGCAGGAGACTCAGCGCATCGTCCACTTCGGCTCGCCCATTCAGACTGCACACCACGGTGCTCACCACCAAACCGTGGCGATTGTCGACCAGCGCGCTCGCCTAGTACGCGAGGATCGACGCGACGTTGAACGATTTGCGGGCCCTGGGCGCCTCTGGATCCATCACGGACTGACGGGTCGTGTTGCGCCGCTTCTCGCCATGAACACTCACGCCGTCATTGCCCGGATCTACCGGTCAATCCGAGTCATCGTCCTTCGGTCGTACACTCGTTGACTCGCCCAGGCCCAGAGCGGCGTCCCATCGACCGAGAAGTGTTCGGCGAGAGCAGGCGCGCCCGCTCCGCCGTCGCCACGGTACGCGCGAGGCACTGCGCCGCGATGTCCCCTTCAAGCAGCCGCTGCCGATGCTTGGTGAACGTTGTGGCGTACCACGCCGCCACCTCGAGATCAAGACCGACAAACCAGCAGTAGAGCAGATTGTACCCGAGCTGCCAGACGAGCTGCCGTTCGCTCCTAATCGAATAGAGGAGCTGCAGCAGCAGCGCGCGCAGCTACTGCTCGGGCGGAATCGACAGGCGACCCGTCGGGTTGTAGAGCGCCTCGCATCGCTCGCCCCTGACTGAAGTCGTGCCAGCATACAACAACGCTGGCGTCACACCAGAGATGACGCGAGCTATTTCAGCATCCTGCGAGGGCAGCACCGCGTTGATGATCAGATAGTCCCGGTTTGGCCGCACATCCACCTTGGTGCGCTCTACCACAACCGGCGTGCCACCGGGCGGCCTGGCGATGAGTCGCACGCAGCCGTCGAACATCTCCTTGAACTGCAGCGTGTAGACCCCGTCGGTGGACGTCTTCGTGCTGCCTGCCTGGGCAGTGCCATCAGATTCGCAGGTTGGGTGGATCAGCCTGACCTCGACCGGCACGTCCGCCACCGCCAATCCTGCGGTGTTGGACACGTTGCCCGTGACGGTAAAGGTTCCCGCCACACCGGTGGTTGCGTCTCGGCAAGCCGCAAAGATAAAAAGTACAACCAACAGCGGCCACCGTATCGATCTCACCCGCATAGTTCCACTTCCAGAGTCGACGATCCTTGCCTCGACACCAACTTGCAGGTTCCGTCGCACTTTCCCGGTACATGCTTGCCATCTTACCTCCAAAGTAAGTGGACCGAACGGACGGGGCGATTTGTTGCTCGAGACGATACACCGGGTAGTTTGAACCTGTCTCGTCCCAAGTCGTGTAGCTGGGACTGGCAACTATAACAGACGCCGTTATAATACATACTGTGATACGCACCTTCGCCGATCTCGCCACCGAGGACCTCTTCAATGGCGTGGACAGCCGCCGCGCCCGAAAGGCGTGTCCCAGCAGTCTGTGGCCGGTGGTCATGCGAAAGCTGACGCAACTCAACCGGGTGCGCGATCTCCGAGAACTTGCCATACCGCCGGGCAATCGTCTGGAAGCGTTGCGTGGGACACGGATTGGTCAGCACAGTATTCGGATAAACGATCAGTACCGGATCTGTTTCCGGTGGGAGGATGGCTATGCCGACGACGTCGAAGTCACGGACTATCACTAAGGCGCACAAAAGCGCGCCGCTCGTCCAGCGCCGCCTCCCCACGCATCGACCGCCCACGCATCCGGGTGAGATGTTGCTCGAGGAGTTTCTCAAGCCCCTCGGCATTTCGCAGTCCGCGTTTGCCATTCAGCTTGGCGTCTCGTTTCCGCGACTGAACGAGGTCATCAATGCCAAGCGGGCGGTCACTCCGGACACGGCGCTCCGGCTCGCGCAGGTGACGGGAATGAGCGCGGACTTCTGGCTCGGTCTCCAGCAGGACTGGGACCTGTGGCATGCGCTCCGCTCCAAAGAAGCGGAGCAGATTGCCAAGCTGAAGCGGTTACCTCGCACGGGGTAACTGCCCGCGGGCGAGACGCAACGGCATCGGATCCGGCACTGCTGGCCTTTGAGTTGCAGGAGTTGCAGCCGCTGCTAGCGCTGCATCACACAGGGCTCGCACCGCCGCCTACCGCCCAAACCCGAACCTGAACGCCATTGAGTACGTGGGCTCCGGTGCACCGGGCTGCGAGCCTGCGGCAAAAGGTCGACTGATCGCTGGCGTCAGCATGAACTGTTGACCGAACCGCAAGCCGACCCCCACGCCTGTTTCGCCAAGGCTGCGCGAAAACGTGGTGCGCTGCCCCGCGAATCCACTGGTGTTTCGCAAATGCAACACACCGAGGCGTGCGAATGGCACGAGAGTAAGTGAACCCGCAGAGAGCGCTCGCCCTACACTGAGGCCAGCCGCCCCCTGCACCTGGTGCAGGTTGTAGCCCTGGTTTGCGGGCCCGTCCTGCCACGCGGCCTGCACATACGGACAGGCACGCAGCCCCGTCTCCGCCGCAGGACCCGCTCGCCAGCTAGCACTCGCCCCAACCGCGCGGGCATCGGTCGAGCCAAACGACGTGCCGCGCACGCCGGCTTGCGCGCCCAACTGCAGGCGGCTGCCCAACCGCTCATACGCAGCCAACACGATGCGCTGCGCACCAGCACCGGCGATCGTGCCGCCAACCGCATTCCTCATGTTGCTCACGGCAAGTCCGCCCAGGCACTCCTGCGCCGACAGGGCAAACATCGGCAGCATCAGAGCCGCAGCCACGGCCCCCACTACACGCGTGCGACGTGCATCGATCATGACATTCTCCGTTGATTCCGGGTGATTCTGCGTCAAACTGAAATTCGCGACACCGATCAAGCTACGGTACACCCACCTACCGGCAAGTATCCACCAGTACCTCCGCCAACACACGCCCCGCCTGCTCCACGCGTTCCATCGGCGCATCGAGATGGGTCACCGCGCGCACGCGTGACGCATGCCACATGGACAGGCGCAGCCCACGCGCTGCAGCCGCACTCACCACCTGCTCGCCACACGGCCTCGGCAAGTCAATCATCACGATGTTCGTGTCCGGTGGCACCACACGCGCACCACCGGCGCCGTCCACCGCTGCGGCCAGGGCACGTGCCGCCTCGTGGTCATCGGCCAGTCTATCGAGGTGATGCGTGAGGCCATGCAGCGCCGCCGCCGCCAATACCCCACTCTGCCGCATGCCTCCACCAAAGCGCTTGCGCGCGCGGTGCGCCTGCCCAATCACATCTGACGGACCCACCAGACAGGCACCCACCGGCGCGCCCAGTCCCTTGCTGAACGACACCATCACCGTGTCCGCACAATCGGCGAACGCCGCCAACGCTGTGCCCGACGCCACCGACGCGTTCCACAGCCGCGCGCCATCGAGATGCACCGGCAGCCCCGCCTCGCGCGCCACATCACGCAGTGCGCGCAACTCGTTCAGCGGCGTGATGGCGCCGCCCGCCCCGTTGTGCGTGTTCTCGAGGCACACCAGACTCGGCTCGGGCGCGTGAACGCTGGGCAGCCGCAGCGTGGCCCGCAGATCGGCGGCGCGCATGACCGCGCCTGTGGACGGACGCACCAACCGGCTCTGCACACCACAGAGCCCGGCAACCGCCGCGATCTCCCAGTGATACACATGCGCCTCGGCATCACACAACAACTCCGTACCCGGTCGCGTGTGCACCCAGATGGCCGCCTGATTGGCCATACTGCCACTCGGAAAAAACAGCGCACGCTCCTTGCCCAGTCGCTCGGCCACCATGGCCTCGAGCGCGCGGGTCGTCGGGTCACCGTCCAGCACATCGTCGCCCACTTCGGCGTTGGCCATGGCCTCACGCATGTTGCGCGTTGGACGCGTCACGGTGTCGCTGCGCAGGTCAATCAGAGCGTCGAGCACAAGGTCGGACGCGATATCAGGAGCTACGCTTGCGGGACTCACGAGTGGTCTTGGGGGGAGGAGCTGGAGTGGGCGACGGCTTGCGCGGCATGTCGGCACGATTGAGCGCCGCGATTTCACGACGTCTCAGGTCCCAGGCCTGCGCGGTTTCGCCGCCGATGAGAAAGAGAAAGGCGCCGTAGTAGGTCCAGAACACCACGGCGACAATGGCGGCAATGGTGCCCGTGTACAGCGAACCGGGGTTGGCGGTGCGCACAACCAGCGAGAAAGCATGACGGGCCAATTCAAACAACACCGCCGCTGTGGCCGCGCCCATGGCCGCCACCGGCACCGCCGGCCGCTGACGCGGCAGGCCGCGATACAGCGCATAGAACAACAGAAACACCAGACCTACCGCCAGCAGTCGGCCGAGCAGGTAGCCCAGGCCACTCATGGCCGATTCGCGAAGGCCCACTTCGCGTAGCACCGCCAAGCCGCGTGTGGTGGCCAAATCGAGATAGGCGGAAAACACCACGTACACCACCACGGCCACCGTGGTGACCAGTGTGGCGGCAAAGTCGAATACCTTGCCCACGACAATGCTGCGATCGCCACTGTCGAACACCAGCGCCAGGGTGCTGCGCAGCGAACCGAACAGCCGCGTGGAGAACCACGCGAAGGTGATGGCCGAGTAGATCGTGACGGCACCGCGGGTCGACAGCACGTCGGTCACGATGTCGCGCACGAGCCCGGTAATCATGGGCGCGTCGCTGGGCAGCAGCCGCTCAATGAGGCGTGTGACCGTGCCCGCGGCCTCTGCGGTTTCATTGCCCAGCAGAAACGACAGACCGGCCACCAGCAACAACACGAAGGGGACGAGCGCCAACAAAATGTTGAACGCCAGTCCCCCCGCGAGAAACGGGACGTTGTCCTCCGCGCTCTGGAACCAGACGCGGCGGACCACATCCCACCAGGGCTCAGCCCTCTGCCGGATGCTCGTCAGCGGGTGGCTCCTGGCGGGCACGCGTGGACACATCGTCGGTACGCACGCGATCGGTGTAGGCGCGTCGCGCATCGGAGTAGGCCCGCTTGGTGTCAGCCACCGCGCGCTCGATGTCACGACGCGCTTCAGCGGCGGCCTCGCGGCCTGCATCCACGGCGTCATTCACGGCCTGCACGCGTGAGTTGACCGCGCCCTTGGCCCGGTCAACACGGCGATCCACCGCGGCCCGCGCGTCTTCCGCCTTGTCGGCCAGCTTCTCGCCAAACTCGTCCGTGACCTCGCGCACACGCCGGCCGGCGCGGCGCGCTTCACGCGAAATGCGCTCGCGCGTTTCACGGCCGCTGGCGGGGGCAAACAGCAGCGCGGCACCGGCACCGAGGGCCAGACCCAGCAACAGCATGCCCACACCACTTCCGCTGTCGCGCTCCACGACCACCAGACGCTCGTCGTCGTAATCCCGTGCCATCTCGCACCTCCGGTGCTGTTGTGTCCAGGACGATCTCTACAGAACGATCACTGCAGGACGATCACTCCAGAATGCCCGACTGCTGCAGTCGGCCGGTTCGTCCACCAGCCGACTGCATACCCCGACTCAGTCGGAAAGGTCCGCGTCGTCGGGGGCGGCCACGATGGTCGACGCGCCGTCCGGGAAGGGCCGGCGCTGCTCCGGCACCGTCACGAACTGCTGCACGGCCTTGGCCGTGCCACCAATGGCCAACTGCGTGAAGAGGAACTCGAACTTGGCGTCGTAGGCCGCCCCAAGCTTGGCGCGCAATTCAGCCGGCAGCGCCCACAGCTTCTTCTTGAACGGACCGATGGCCTTCTTGCGCGTCTTGTAGTAGAACTGCGCGTCACTGTCGGTGACCTTGCGCTCGTCCTTCGCATTGGCGTCGAGCCAGGCGTAGACCTCCTGCAGCAAGTCCTGCGGCAGGTGATCGAACATGATGTTCTGGAAGTTCGTGGCCAGGTGAATCTCGGCCGTCTCCCGCTTGGGGAAGTTGTTGAACGCCGCGTCGGGCAGCGTGGACGCACCGTGCTGCACCGCGCCGGCCATGCCGTAGCGATCGCGGGCGATCTTGCTCAAGGTCTCGAGCGTGTCGAGATCGAGCGCCACGTCGGCAATGCTGCCATCGGGCAGCACGACACCGCCATGCGAGGTGCCCGACTGCACCGAGATCTTGGACAGACCCGCCATGCCCGGCGCCTCTGCCGCAAGGGTGGTGTTGAAGCCCTCCATGAAGGCCTCGAGCTCCTCGGGTGTGCTGTTCTCCGTGCCCACTTCGCCGATCTCACCACCGATGCTGATGGTGACGCCCTTGGGCTCGGCCGCGCGCACGAAGCGCGTGATGTCCACGCAGACTTCGTAGTTGAGGCGCTGCTGCTCGGCCAGCGTGGCCTTGGACAAATCCACCAGCGTGGAGGTGTCCACGTCGATGTTGTAGAAGCCCGCCGCCACCGCCTCGGTGACCAGCGCCTTGACGGCGTTCACTTCGGTGACCGGATCCACGGCGTACTTCTTGTGGTTGACCTGGAAGTGGTCGCCCTGGATGAACACCGGGCCACGGAAGCCTTCACGCAACGCGGCGCCCAGCATGACCGACACGTACTCCTCGGGCCGCTGCTCGGTGTAGGCAATTTCGGAGCGCGCGATTTCGAGGATGAAGGCGCCGGCCTCCATCTTGGTGGCCGTGCGGAAAATGGCGCGTGCGGTGTCGTAGGCCATGGCGCGCACATTGATGGCGGGTACCGTGAAGCCGCCGCACTTGCCCGCGCCACGCGCCAGATACAGCTCGTGAATGGACGCCGCCCGCACACCCACGATCTGTCCGATCTCCCACAGCAGCCAGCGCGCAAAGCGCTTGTCGCTGTCCGAGCCGAACACGGCCTGATGCACCAGCGGATCGAGGCGGGACGTGGCCAGGGCCGCGGCATCGTGCACCTGCACCGTGCCGTTGGTCACCGAAACAGCGCCGCCGAGCAGCGTCGCCGAAGTGGTCGAAGTAGCCGTCATGGGAAATTCAGGAGTCGGGAATGGGGCGGGCGAACCCGGGTAAGTTCCCACCGGGCCGTTGGCCACGGCAAGGGTTGCGCCCCTGAAAATGCGAGGGATTTCCCCTCAGAGCTGAAATCGCGGGTCCGGGTGCGGCAAGGCATCCCACTCGGCGCGCGCGGCCTCGCTGCCGGCACGGCCCAGCATGGCGTAGGCGAACTGCTTGCCCAGCTCCACGCCGGGCTGATCGAAGGCGTCGATGCCGTACAGTGCGCCCGCATAGGCCGTAGCCAGCGCAAAGGTCTGCATCAGCGCCCCCATGTGCCAGGCATCCACCGCGTCCACCGTGAGCGTCGCGTTGAGCCGACCGCGCGCCGCGAGGGCGCCGGCTGTGGCTCGCTGCTCGATGTCCAGCAACTCACCCAGCGTGTGCCCCGCGAGATAGCCCAGCTCGGGAATGTCGGCGTGCCGCGCGGGAATGGGGCCCTCCTGCGTGCGCCCACGCACGGCCACGAAGGTGACGGTCTTGTCGCGCGGCCCCTCCATGAACAACTGCACCTGCGAGTGCTGATCGGTGGCGCCCAGGGCCGGCAGTGGCGTGGGACCCACCGAGCGGCCGTCGGGCCCGATCTTGCCCAGTGACTCCGCCCAGAGCTGCACAAACCACAGCGCCAGATCACGCAGCGGATCGGCGTAGGGCATGAGCACCTGCACATGCCGTCCATGTCTGGTATCGGCCAGCCACTGCAGCACGGCAAAGGCGCCCGGCAGGTTGCCGCCCAGCATTGGGCTGGCCGCCGCCGAGGTGACATGCGCCGCGCCTGCCAACAGCGCCCGCACATCGATGCCCAGCAGGGCAGCCGGCAACACGCCCACCGGCGAGAGCACACTGAAGCGTCCGCCCACGTTGGCCGGAATGTCCACCGTGCGCACACCCTCGGCCCTGGCGATGGCGCGCAGCGCCCCCTTGGCCGGATCGGTCACGAACACCAGATGCTCGCGGGCCGTGACTTCACCGAGGGCGTTGGCCAGCGCCTCACGCACGATGAGATACTGCGCCATCGTTTCCACCGTGCCACCCGACTTGCTCACCACCAGCACCAGCGTGCTGGCCAGCGTCAGACGCGAGAGCACGGCGGCAATGCTGGCCGGATCCACGTTGTCGAGCACATGCAGGCGCGGCTTGCCGCCACGCTGCTCGGCAGTGAGCGCGTTCCACTGCGGTGCGCAGAGTGCGGTGCGCAGCGCTATCGGCCCCAGCGCCGATCCGCCGATGCCCAGCAGCAGCACATCGGTGAAGCGTCCGTCGGCCCATTGGGCCACCGCCTCCGACTGCGCCAGCAGCGCCGTGTTGTGCGGCAGGGTGAGAAATCCGAGGTCGTCAGTGCGCGCGTGCACGGCCGCATGCGCCGCAGCAAACGGCGCCGCGGCGCTCTCCCATTCAGACAGCGTGATGCCCTGCCCCTCGGGCAGCGCGGCGGCCATCATGTTGGTGAAGTCGAAACCGAGACTCATGACGCGGACTCCCGTGTGGGCACAACGTGTGACGGCGAAAGAGGCAGCTCCACGACGAGGCCGTCGTACGCCGGCATGATGCCTGCCGGCAGCTCAGCCTCGAGCGCGGCGTGTGCGTTGTCGTGCGTGAGATGCGTGAAGTACGTGCGCTCGGCGCCCACCTGCTGCGCCGTGGCAATGGCCTCGGCAATGGAGAGATGCGTGGGATGCGACCGTCGCAGCAGCGCATTCAACACCAGCACCCGCACACCACGCAGCGCCTGCATGGTGACGGGCGGAATCTCCTTGGCGTCGGTGATGTACGCGATGTCGCCCACGCGAAACCCGAGCACCGACGCGCGGCCGTGCGGCACCGCGAGCGGCATCACCTGCACATCACCCACGGCAAACGCCTCACCGGCGCGGATCTCGATGGGCAGGCCCTCGGGGCGCGTGGTGCCGGGCAGGGGCCGGAAGGCCGCGTCAAACACATACGGGAAGCGGCTGCGCAGCGTCTCCAGCGTGGGGGCTTCACCGTAGAGCGGCAGCGGCCCGCTGCGCCGCACGGTCAGCGCCCGCAGATCGTCGATGCCGTGAATGTGATCGGCATGTTCGTGCGTGAAGAGCACCGCGTCCACGTGGGCGATGCCTGCCGCCACCAGCTGCAGGCGCAGCTCCGGTGGCGTATCGATCAGCAGCCGCGTGCCGTCATCGGTTTCGATGACGGCGCCGCAGCGCGTGCGGCGGTCCCGCGGATCGGCGCTGGTGCACACGGCGCAGCGACAGCCGATCTGCGGGACGCCAAAACTGGTCCCGGTGCCGAGAAAGGTGAGGCGCACCCGCCTCAGACCGTCTCGACCTTGAGCAGGTTGGTGGTGCCCGGCACGTCGAACGGCACCCCCGCGGTCACCAGTACCCGGTCACCCTTGGTGACGAGGTTGAGGTCGAGCGCCTCGCGCAGCGCCATGGCCACCATGTGATCGTAGCCGCGCGCTGTGGGCACGAGACGCGGCACCACGCCCCACACCAGCGAGAGCTGCCGGCACACACGTGGTTCGTCGGTGAGCGCCAGAATGGGCACTGACGGTCGGTGCGAGGCCACAATGCGTGCCGTGAAGCCGCTCTTGGTGAACACCACCACCAGCGGCGCATCCATCATGCGCACGGCGGCCACGGTGGCGGCGGCAATGGCTTCCTCGGTGTTCACGCCGCTCATGGCACGGCGCTCCGAGCGTGACAGGTTGCCCGGACGCGGCCGTGTTTCGATTTCCCGGATGATGCGGCGCATCGCCTCCACGGCCAGCCGCGGATAGTGCCCCGCAGCCGTTTCCGCCGAGAGCATCACGGCATCGGTGCCATCGAGAATGGCATTGGCCACGTCGCTGGCTTCCGCGCGCGTGGGCCGCGGGTTGTCGATCATCGACTCCAGCATCTGCGTGGCCGTGATCACGGGCCGGCCCATGCGGTTGGCCGTCGCGATGATGTGCTTCTGCGCGTAGGGCACCTCTTCGAACGGCAGCTCCACACCCAGATCACCACGGGCCACCATCACCGCGTCGGTGGCGCGCATGATTTCCTCGATGTTCTCGAGGGCCACGTCCTTCTCGATCTTGGCCACCACCAGCATGGTGCGCGGAATCAGCGCCCGCATCTCGTCGATGTCCTGCGCGCGGCGCACGAAGCTCAGGGCCACCATGTCCAGCTCGTGCTCCACGGCAAAGGCCAGGTCGGCCTTGTCCTTGTCGGTGAGCGACGGGGCTGACACGGCAATGCCGGGCAGGTTCATGCCCTTGTTGCTGGTGAGCGTGCCGCCGTGCACCACGGTGGCCCACACCCGCGGCGCCTCGACGCGGGTCACCACAAGCTCGAACAAGCCGTCGTTGATGAGCACGCGGTTGCCCACGTTCACATCGTGACAGAGATCGGCGTAGGTGATGGGAATCTCGTCACCGCTGGCCACTTCCTCCGGCACCAGCACCACCGTGGCGCCCACCTCGAGCTCGCGCGGCGCGCCCAGCGCGCCAATGCGGATGCGCGGACCCTGCAGGTCGGCCAAAATGGCCACCGGCCGGCCCAGTTGTGTGGCCACCTCGCGCACCGTGGCGATGGTGCGCGCGTGCTGCTCGTGCGTGCCGTGCGAAAAGTTGATGCGCGCCACATCGAGGCCGGCCTCCACCAGCGCACGCACACCCTCGGGCGTGTTGCTGGCGGGGCCCAGGGTGCCCACGATTTTTGTGCGCGGCACATGCGTGCGCACGAAGGTGCTGCTGCTATTGTCCTGCGCGCCCACGTTGGACGTGGCGCGCTCGGGGCCGGTGCGGGGGATGGTCATTCCGGGTGGTGAATGCGAAAGAAGGAAGTGCGACGTGACGGCGCAGCCAGTTGACGACGGGACGTCGTCAGGCGGCAGCCAGCGCCGCCCGTTTGCGCGCGAGGCCGGCCAGCAGCGTCACGAAGGACTGTTCGAACGAGGCCAGGCCCTCGGCCAGCAGCGTGTCGGTGACCTGCTGCAGCGCCACGCCATTGGCCTCCAGTGCGGCCAGCGTGCGCTCGGCCTCGGCCACACCTTCCGTGACCGACTGACGCACTTCGCCGTGATCGCGGAAGGCTTCCAGCGTGGCCGGCGGCAGCGTGTTGACGGTGTCGGGGCCGATGAGCTCCTCCACGTAGATCACGTCGCGGTACGCCGGATTCTTGGTGCTGGTGCTGGCCCAGAGCGGACGCTGCACGCGCGCGCCACGCGCCGCCAGCGCGTCCCAACGCGAGCCGGAGAACGACGCGGAGAAAAGACGATACGCGAGCTTGGCGTTGGCTATGGCGGCCTTGCCCTGCAGGGCCAGCAGCGTGCCGGCGCGCGAGGCATCGGCCGCGGCCATCTGCCCCAGCTGCTTGTCGATGGCCGAGTCCACGCGGCTCACGAAGAAGGACGCCACGGAGGCAATGCGGTCGATGGGCAGACCGGCGGCGGCGCGCTGCTCGAGGCCCGCGAGATAGGCTTCGATGACCCGCGCGTGCGCCTCCACGGCAAACAGCAGCGTGACGTTCACGTTGATGCCGTCGGCGATGAGCTGGCGGATGGCCTCGGCGCCTTCGACGGTGCCCGGCACCTTGATCATGAGGTTGGGCCGATCGACGATGGCCCACAGGCGCCGCGCCTCAGCCACGGTACCCGCCGCGTCGCGCGCGAGATCGGGCGAGACTTCCAGCGAGACATAACCGTCCACCGCTGCCGTGCGCTCATACACGCCGCGGAAGGCATCGCAGGCGTTTCGCACGTCGGTGGCGGCCAGCGTGAAGAAGGCCTCCCGGTCCGAGGCCGCCGTATCCACCGTGGCCAGCTGCTCGTCGTAGGCCGCACCCTCGGCCAGCGCCTTCTCGAAGATCGTCGGGTTGGACGTCATGCCGGTGAGGGCATCCTCGGCAATGCGGCGCGTGAGATCCCCATTGGCGAGCATGACACGATCGATGTAGTCGAGCCAAAGGGATTGGCCGGCGTTGTGAAGCGCGTGCAGTCGAGTCGACATGAGTCCGGAAAGAAGCGGCGAAAAAGCGGCGACGAGGCGGTGTTGGATGAGGCTACAACCTTTCACGATAACGAGTTGCCCGGACCCCGGGCGAGAGGGTGGGCCGCTGTTTCAGAAAACGTTCGCGACTTTTTTGTCACGACGGGGTCGTGTGCGAAACCTGGAAGGGGGGTAGGAGAGTAGAATGAGGACCATGTCGCGTCGCCTTTCAGCGCTCCTCGGTGTCCCACTCGTTCTTTTTGGGTGCCGAACCGTACCGCCGTCCCAGAATCCGGCCTCCGAACCGGCCCCATCCGCGGCCGTTGCCTTCCCCCCGCTGCCAGCGGCCTGCGGGGTGAGTGCGGCCGACGCCGCCTCACGCGCCGACGAACCGGCGGGTGAGGCCGTGGCCGTGTTCGACACGGCGTGGACCATCATTCGCCGGACCCACTGGGACACGACCTACAACGGGGTCAACTGGCTGGCCCTGCGTGACACCCTGCGCCCCCGCGCGGCGGCAGCGCGCACCCGCGGCGAGCTGCGGCTGGTACTCAGCGACATGCTGAGCCGCCTGCGGCAGAGCCATTTCTCCATCATTCCGCAGGAATCGGCGGATGCCACCGGCACCGGTTCGGGTGCTGGGGCTCCCGGGCGTGCGGGCGGGGATCAGCCGGGCTGGCTGGGCTTCGACACGCGCCTCATTGATGGGGCCATGGTGGTGACGCAGGTGGACACCGGCGGACCCGCCTGGACGGCCGGTGTGCGCACGGGCTGGGTGCTGCAGGCAGTGGGCGGCTGCCCCACGGCCGCGCGGGTGGCGCGCCTGCCGGCCTCGCTGGAACCGCGCCGCCGCGCCCTCATGGCGTCGCAGATGCTGAACCGCAGTCTCGCAGGCAGCACCGGCGACACCACGCGCCTCACGTTTGCCGATGCGCGTGATGTGACGAAGGACCTCACGCTGGTGCAGCAGACCTTTCCCGGCAGCATCGCCAAGTTCGGCAACCTGCCGCCCATGCCGGCGCAGCTCGAGTGGAGCCGTGTCCGGCAGGACGGCCGCACGGTGGGTGTCATTCGCTTCAACGTGTGGATGCCCGTGCTCTCGCCGGCCTTCGACGCGGCCATGGACTCCCTGCGCAGCAGCGACGCCATCGTGATCGATGTGCGCGGCAACCTGGGCGGTGTGGGTGGCATGTCCATGGGCATCGCCGGGCATTTCCTCGACACCAGCGTGGCCATTGGCGTCATGACGCAGCGCACGTCCAACCTGCGCTTCGTGGCCAATCCGCGGCGCGTGAACGGACGCAATCAGACGGTGAAGCCCTTTGCCGGTCCGCTGGCCATTGTGGTGGACCCGCTGTCGGCCAGCACCACCGAGATCTTTGCCGGTGGTCTGCAGCTCCTCAAGCGTGCCACGATCTTCGGCTCGCAGTCGGCCGGCCAGGCACTGCCCTCGGTGCCCGAACGGCTGCCCAACGGCGACATCCTGTATCACGCCATTGCCGACTTCGTGGGACCCACCGGGAAGCCGGTGGAAGGCGAAGGCGTGATACCCGACCGTGTGGTGCCACTCACGCGTCCGGAACTCGTCAAGGGACGCGACGCCGCGCTCGAAGCGGCGCTGCGCTGGGCCGCGCAGCAGGCCGCGCGCCCCATTGTGCCTTGACCGCCATTCGCGTGTAGTCGCGCAGGTTGCAGTCCCGCAGGTCGCAGTCCCGCACCTCGTTGTCCCGCAGGTTTCGATTCCTCCCAAGACGGAGTTTCCCGACGATGCAGTCCATGCGTTCCTTCCGCTCGACCCGCACGGTGGCCCGTGGCACCGCGTTGATGTTTGCCACGCTCGTTCTCGGCAGTGCGCGCCTCTCGGCGCAGGCTTTGCCGTCACCGGCAGATGTCATCAGCAAGCACGTCGCGGCCATTGGCGGCAAGGCCGCAATCGAGAAGGTCACGTCCATCCGTCAGCTCGCCCAGATGGAGATGCCCGCCATGGGCATCACGGCCGAGGCAGACTTCGCGATTGGTGCGCCCAACCGCATGGCCACGAAGATCACCATTCCGCAGATGGGTGAGATGCTCACCGGCACCGACGGCACCATTGCCTGGTCATCCAATCCCATGCAGGGCTCGCGCCTCATGGAAGGCAAGGAGCTCGAGCAGATGCGTGAGCAGGCCGATCTCACCGGCAGCCTGATGTTTCCGGCCGATCGCTTCTCCTCGATGACCAACGAAGGGGTGGTGGACTTCGCCGGCGAGAAGGCCTACAAGATCAAGATGGTGCGCAAGGGGTCGGGCAACGAGAGCTGGCAGTACTTCTCGCTTGCCTCGGGCCTCAACATCGGCAGCGAGAGCACGACCACCTCGGAGATGGGCACGCTGCAGACCACCACGATCGTGAAGGACTACAAGGACTTCGGCGGCATCAAGTTCCCCACGCGCAGCGAAGCCAACATGGGTCCGCAGGCCATGGTCATCACCATCAAGGACGTGCAGATCAACAACGTGCCGGCCGATGCCTTTGCCGTGCCGGCCGCCGTGCAGCCCTTGATCAAGAAGTAAGCTGTGACGACACGGGCTCGGCCCGTTTGTTGACAAGGGCGGGCGGACACCGAGATTGTGCGGGGTGTCCGCCCGCCTTGCTTTCCTCCCGTGGTACCGCACGCATTCCGCACCGCGGCATGCGCCCCGCTCCGGCGTCACGCTGTTCGAATTGCTCGTGGTGCTGGTCGTGCTTGGCATCATCACTGCGGCCGTCGTGCGGCAGCAACTGCCACCGGCGCCCGCCGACCGACGCGATCAATCCCCCGATCTCGACCGGCTGGTGGACAGCGCGAGACAGCTGGCCACGCGGCAGGCGGTCACCGTGGCGCTGCGTGTCTACGACGATGGGCTCTGGAGCATCGTCGTGCCCGGACAGTCCGAACCGCTGGCGGCCGGCACACTCGATGTCCGGGGCATTGGTGCGCTGCAGCTCACGGTCGATCCGCTGGGGGCCTGTCGCCCTGTTGGCAAATGGTCGGTGACCCGCGAAGGCACGGCCACCGTGTGGGATGCGACGCGCTGTCGCTGGCGTGTGCCACGCGCCGGAGAGCCCACCTCGGGCGCCAGACCACCGTCCACGTGAGCGCCTCATGAGCCTGCTCGAAGCGGTGGTGGCCACGGTCATTCTCGCGCTGGTGGGCGTGGCCTGTCTCGAAGGCACACAGCGCGCCCTCGTGCTGCAGCAGCGCGCGGAACAGCGCACGCTGGCGCTGCAGCAGGCGGAATCGGAGCTTGCCGCCGTGACGCTTCGTGCCGATGAAGTGGAGTCGACATCGCCAAGCGGTCGCGCGCGTCTGCCGCAGCGTGTTGCACGGGCTCCCTACCAGCCTGCCTGGGCGGAGTCCACACCGCTGCCGGTGGAGCGCGTCACCGTGCGTGTGGAAACGGATGGGGGCCGCGTGATGCAGCTCACCCGCCTCGTGCCACGTGCGCGCAGCCTTCCGCCCACTTCCGCGCTGGCGCCATCATCGGTGCAACCATGATGCCGCCACGCCGCTCCCCCCGCGCCGGTTTCACGCTGCTCGAAGTGGTGCTGGCGCTCACACTCACCGCTGTGGCCGCGACCGTGGCTGGCGCGGCGTTGCAGGCCGCGCGTCAGGCCGCGAGTCGTGTGGCCACGTTCCGTGACCAGGGCGAACCCGCACAGCAGCTGCACGACGCGCTGCACGATCTGCTGCGTCACGCACCACCCGCCGAGCAGGTGGACGAGGCGCTGTTTGTGCTGCGCCATGGTGCCGCTGCGGACACACTCGTGTTTCTCTCGCGTGGTGTGCAGCAGCCCTTTGGCACCGGCGCCATCTGGCGCGTGCACCTGTACAGCGACAGCGCCGGACTCTGGCTCCGCGCCGAACCGGTGCACGCGTCCGGCCCGGCTTCCGAGAGCGGCACTCCGTCGGTGGCGTGGCATGTGCCTGAGGCAACCGACTTCTCCGTGTCTCTCGCCTCATTCGAAGGCCGGGGCCTGGTCTGGCGTCGCGATTGGCCACTCGAGCGGGCACGCCCCGCCGGCTTGCGCCTGTCCTGGCGTGGGCCTGATGTCCAACCCGTGGACCAGGTGCTGTCCTTGCTCCCGCTTGCGGAGGCCACGCCGTGACACGGACACGTCGCGGGGCCGCACTGCTCACCACCCTGGTGCTGGTGGTCCTGCTCTCGGCCGCCACGGCGGTGGCGGCGCGCGGCGCGCGGCATGCATCACGACTGGCAGGCAATGCCGAAGCGACGCTTGTGGCCCGACACATGGCGGAGAGTGCCATCGTGGCGGCACGTCTGCGTGTGGAGTCCCTGCTGCAGGCCGCGCCCGATTCCGCCGCGCGCCTGGATCTGCTGGCTCGCTTGGAAGCCGCACCGGACCAGGGGCTGCTCCCCCCGCAGCCATTTGTGGCCGACACGCTCGACGACGGCGTCTTTGCAGCCGCGGTGGTCAATCTGGCGGATCGCGTCGACGTGAACGCCGACAACCCGTCGGCGCTGGTGTCGCTGTTTCGTCAGGTCACCGATGCGTCGAGCGCCGAGCGCATGGCGCAGCGCATTGCCACGCGGGTTCACAGTCTGCCCGCGAATGACGCGGCCCGCGCCGGCGCGATGCGTCGCCGCACGCAGGACTCGCTGGCCGCCGCCCTGCTCGGTCGCGACAGGACGATGCGTGCCGTCAACCCCTTCGAATCACTGGACGAGCTCGAGGCCGAGCTGGGTGGCGACGCTCCCTGGCTCGCGCGGATTGCCCACCGCCTGACGGTGGACGGCGATGGCCGCGTGCTCATTGTGGCACGTGGCTGGAAGCAGGGACACGATCTCACGCGGGAAGTGCAGGTCGTGTATGCCATTGAAGGCAGCGAACTGCGGCTGCTGCGCTGGCGGGAGCGTGATCGATGAGCACAGTGCTCATGCTGCTCGAACCGCAGGCGCTGCACCTCACTCGCGCTCACACGGCCGGGACACCGGTGGTGCGGTCGATCGCCCTCGATACGCGCGAGCCATTGGCGGCGCGCGAGCTGCTCCCGGCCGCCTTGCGGGCAGCGCTGCGAGAATTGCCCCCGGGGCCCGAGGCAACCGCTGGCAACGACGTTGCGGTGTTGCTCATCGACGCGGCGCTGCTGGAGATGGCCGAGCTGTCCTTGCCTCCGGTGTCCGAGCGCGAGCGTCGTGCGCTCTTCCGTCGTGACGCGGACCGTCATGTGCCCATCGAAGGGCCGGTGGCCGTGACACTTGGAGACGGAGAGCGGCCGCTGGTCCATGCCTGTGCGGCCCCGTGGCTGGCAGAGTGGCAGCAACTGCTCTCGGGCGTCCTGCCGGTGCAGGCCGTGCTGGCCATGCCGGTGGCCATGGCCGTCGCGCGGGGTGCGTCAGCGTCGCCTTCGCCAGCAACGGCAACAACACAGACGCGAACACAGGCGCAGGACGCGTTGGCCAGACTCGCCGTTTCTGCATACCGCTGGCAGAGCGTCCCCGCGTCGGCGCAACTCACCGACGAGCAGCATGAAGCCCACCTGTACGCCCGTGCACAGCGGCGCCGCGTGCAGCAACTGGCTGTGGCGGTTGCGGCACTGGCCGTGCTGTTCTGGCTTGGCAACAGCTGGCGGGATCGCACTCTGCGTGCACTCGAACAGCAGGCTGCGGCACTCGCGCGCGCAGCAGAGCCGGCCGAGTCGGCGCGCGCACGTCTCGCACGGGCCCAGGCCGAGCTGATGTGGCTTGCGGCCGATGCCAGGCAGACCACACGCGGCGCTTCGGCCGTGCTGACACAGGTGGGCGAACGCCTGCCGCGCGACGCCTTCGTGCAGCGCGCAGAGTGGGACGGCAGCGCATGGCGCCTGGACGGCAGCGCGCGCGACGCGGCCGTGCTGGTGCCGCGCCTTGATGCCGACCCACTGCTGCGCAACGTGCGTTCGCTGGCACCCAGCACACGCTTTCTCGACAACGGTCAGCCACGCAACTCGTTCTCGATCGGCTTTACCCTGCCCGGTTCGGAGCAGCGGCCATGACGCCACGGGAACGTCGCGTGGTGGCGGCCGGCGTGGCGGTCGTGCTGCTCACCTGGCTGGCAACGCGGGTGCTGCAACCGGCGGCGCGCGACATGCTGGAGCGCGAGTCGCGCATTGTCCTGCTCCAGGATCGCGTGGAGCGACTGCAGCGCCTCGCGGCCGACAGCGCAGGCCTGCGCGAGCAGGCCGCGGCAACCGAGCGCCGTCTGGCGACCATGCCGCGGCGCATGCTGCCGGCGCGTTCGGCGCCGCTGGCCGCGAGCGCAGTGCAGACCCTGCTGCAGGAGGCGGCAGACGGCGCGCGCCTCGCCGTCAACCGCATCGAGGTCGCGACCGAACCGGACAGCAGTGGCGCGCTTGCGGCATCCATCATGGCCTACGGCGACATTCACGGTCTTGCCGCCTTCCTCGCCAGTGTGGAGCGCGGTCCGCGTCTCCTGCAGCTGCGCCGCCTCGTCGTGCAGCAGAACTCCGCGCTGCGCGGCGCTCCCGACGTGCTCTCCCTCAGCGCGCAGGTGAGTGCCCCGGTCATGCTGGATGGCATCATGCCACCCTCGCCGGGAGGCCTTGCAGCCTCTGACACGGGCGCTGCGACAGAGGCAGCCCGGCAGCCGCCCGACTGGCAGGACGCGCTGGTCCGCGCCAATCTCTTCAGCGCCAGCCGCACGGCGCCGCGCACACGTTTCACACTGCCCGGTGAGCAGCCTCCTGCGGAGGCACCCGGCATGGCCCCCAACGCCGAGTCGCCCGCCAGCGCCGACACTCCGCAACTCACGCTGGTTGGGCTGTTCGGCAACAGCGAGCGACGCGCTGCACTCATCGACGACGGCAGCGGAGGCGACGCACGGGTGCTGCACATCGGCGACCGTGTGAACGGATGGCGGTTGCAGCGCATCGATGCCAGTTCGGTTCGCCTTGAACGCGCGGGACAGGTGCGTGTGCTGCGCCTGCTTCGCACCCCCTCATCGGATTCCAGCGAATGACTTTCGTCCTCGCTCCTCGACGCCTGGTGCTGACCGCGCTGCTGTTCGCGGCAGCACAGCCGGCGCTGGCCCAGGGCAACACGGACCCGCGCGGCAACACAGTGCGCAACACGGCCCAGGCACTCGACTTTGCCAACGCCCGTCTTGCCGATGTGCTGCGCGCCCTGACCGCGGCGCTTGGCCGCACGGTCATTCTCACCGATGTGCCCGATGTGCGCGTGACCTTTGCCACACCCGGTGGCTCGGCCGCCGATCTCGAACGTGTTCTGGAGGCCCTGCTCGAATCCCACGGGCTCATGCTCGTACCCAACGGCCTCGTGGCGCAGGTGATGCCCGCCGACAAGGCCCCGGCGTCGGGCACGCTGCGCACCAGCTTCGACTTTCCCGACCCGCCGCCGCTCGGTCTCGCGACCCAGCTCGTGCCGCTGCAGAGCATTCGCGCCGATGAAGGCGCCGAAGCCCTGCGCGCCGTACTCTCCACCCACGCCCGCGTGGAAGTGGTGGCGCGCTCCAACGCCCTGCTGCTCACCGATCGCGGCCAGAACATTGCGCGTTATCTCACGCTGCTCCGAACGCTCGACGCCGCGCCCGCCGGTGAGGCGGGTCAGCGCACGTATGTCGTGAATCTCAAGTATGCCGCGGCCGAGGACCTCGCCGCCGCGCTCGGACAGCTTTTTGGTGTGCAGGTGGCCGGCACTGTGGGCGGCTCACTGGCCGACCGCTCACTCTCCCGCGCGCTCGACACGTTTCGCTCACGCGAACTCGACACCTTTCGCTCACGCGCCGCGGGCACCACGACGGGCGGCATGAGCGCGGGCATGGCGTCAACGGGTGGTGCGGCGGCCAACGCACAAGCTGCCTCGGCCCCACGTGACACCGCGGCCGGTCTGCTGGTGGGACGCACCACCATCGTGGCCAACCGCCCCACCAATGCGCTGGTCATTCGCACGGCGCCGCCCAACTACCCCATGCTGCGCGAAACCATCGACGCACTGGACACGCGGCCCACGCAGGTGCTCTTCGAGGTCACCATCGCCGAGATCGCGCTCGGCCGTGGCTTCGAGTTCGGCGTGGACTGGGCGGCCGTCAACCGAGGTGGCGACGTGCAGGCACAGTTCGGCAACCCCGAAATCCCCGACACCGGCAGCACCTCGGCCCTGCTGCGCATGGTGCGCCTCGATGGCACCGGCGTGCGCGCGCTGCTGCGCACGATTGCGTCCACGAGCGACGTGCAGGTGCTGTCCACACCTGAGATTCTCGCCGCCAACAATCGCGAGGCGTCCATTCTGGTGGGCAGCAAGGTGCCGTTCATCTCCTCCACCCGACTCGGCAACGACATCTCCATCGACCGTGCGGTGCAGTATCAGGATGTGGGCACCAAGCTGTCCATCATTCCCACCATCAACGACGACGGCTACATCTCCGTGCAGTTGCTGCAGGAAGTGAGCTCGCTCACGCCGCAGACTGTGGCCGCCGCACTCAGCGCCCCCGTCATCAGCACACGCGAAGCCGCCACACGCGCCGTACTGCGCGACGGGCAGACGGCGGTCATTGCCGGCCTCATTGGCGAGTCACGCACCGTGCAGGAGCAAGGTCTGCCGCTGCTCAAGGACATTCCGTGGCTGGGCGCGCTGTTCAAGCGTCAGTCCACCACCAGGCAGCGCACGGAACTCGCCATCTTTGTTACGCCGCATCTCATTCGCTCTGACGCCGACGCCGACGCCGTGCGCGATCGCATCCGCAATCGCCTCGAGACACGGTCGCCGGGGGCGCTGAACGATACGCCGCTCACGCGTCGTCCCCCGGATCGCTGAGCCAACGGCACGAACCATGACAGCCCCGCTGCCACCATCCGACACTGCCGTGAGCAATGCGCCGCGCACGCCTGCCATGGCGGGCGACGACGGTCGTGTGCTGCGCGACGCGGCCTCGGGCGAGTTGGCGCGCCGCTTTCCATGGCGCTGGCTCGATGAGCAGGCGGTGCTGCCTCTGCGCATCGAATCGGGGGCCGAGGGCCCGACGGCCTGGGTGGCCGCCGATGGCGCGCTGTCGGCGCTGGTGCAGACTGCCCTCGAGAAGCGTCTGGCGGCGCGTCTGCGCGTGGTGCCCACGCGAGCCTCGGATATTCGCGCGGCCTTGCTGGCTGCGCGCACGCCGGAGGTGACCACCGACGGTGAGCGCATCACCGCCGACGATCAGTTGGCCTCCATCGACGATCTGCGAGCGCAGGCCAGTCGCGAGCCCGTGGTGCAGCTGGTGCATGCGATGCTGGCCGAGGCGGTGCGCGCGGGCGCATCGGACTTGCATGTAGAGTCCACGGCCAGCGGGCTTCGCATCCGCCAGCGACTCGATGGGGTGCTGCGGGATGTGCAGACCCTGGGCATGGAGTTCCGCGCGGCGGTCATCTCGCGCATCAAGGTCATGGCCAGTCTCGACATTGCCGAGCGCCGTCTGCCGCAGGACGGACGCACACGCGTGCAGGTAGCGGGCCGCGAGGTGGACGTGCGCGTGGCCACGCTGCCGGCCCTGCACGGCGAGAGTGTGGTGCTGCGTCTGCTGGACAGCACACAGTCGGGCGCCACCGAAACGCTTGAGAGCCTTGGTTTTTCCGAGGCGCTGCTGAGCAGATGGCGTCAGCTGGTGCATCGCCCCGATGGCCTGTTGCTGGCCACCGGACCAACCGGCTCGGGCAAGTCCACCACCCTGCATGCCGCGCTGCGTGAGCGCAGCACGGCCGATGTGAAGGTGGTCACCGTGGAAGACCCGGTGGAGTATCGCGTGGAGGGCGCGGTGCAGTTGCCGGTCAACCTGCGCAGTGGCTTTGGGTTTGCCACCGCGCTGCGGGCCATGCTGCGTCACGACCCCGACGTGATTCTCGTGGGTGAAATGCGCGACGTGGAGACGGCGGAGTTGGCCGTGCGTGCGGCGCTTACCGGCCATCTGGTACTGAGCACGCTGCACACCACCGACGCGGCGGGCGCGGTGCAGCGCCTGCGCGACATGGGCATTGCGCCCTATCTGCTCACCGGCACACTGCGTGGGGTGCTCGCGCAGCGTCTGCTGCGCCGGGTGTGCGCCGCCTGTCGCACAGAGCGCGCGCCAGGCCTTGCCGAGCAAAGCGCGTATGCGGCCGCGCAGCAGCGCTGGCCAGCCGTCGGGCCGTCCACCCTGTCGGCCATTGTCTTCGGCACGGGATGCAGCGCCTGCAGTGGCACCGGCTTTCGCGGACGTGTGGCCATCGGTGAGTTGCTGGAGCCGGACGTCGCAACGCCATCGTCGTTGCCCGACTTGAGTGGCGATGGCTGGCGCGCGGTGGCGGCCGGCCTCACCACGCCCGATGAACTCTATCGCGTACTGACGGTGGAGTTGGTGGGATGACCTGGCGCTACCGTGCGGCGGATGCCACGGGCACCTGGCACAATGGCCAGGTGGACGCGCCAGGTGAGCGGGAAGCCATGGACCTGCTGCGGGCGCGTGGGCTGTGGGTGCAGGAGCTTGTCCCGCATACCGGCGCATCGCGTTCACTGATGCGTTGGCGGCCGGCTCCGTCGCTCGCCGCGCCACTGCGTACGCTGGCCACGCTGATCGAAGCCGGCACGTCGGTGGACCGTGCCCTGCAATTCGTGGCGCAGTCCACCACTGCCACGGATCCGCTGGCTGCCGAGTGGACGCGGGTTGCGCAGTCGGTGCTGGCCGGACGTTCGCTGTCAGAGTCGCTCGCGCAGAGCCCGAGATTGCCCGTGCATCTCGCGGCCAGCGTGGCCGCCGCCGAGGCCTCGGGCCATCTCGCGCCGGTGTTGCAGCAACTGGCCGCGGCGGAGGAGCGCCGCGAGGCCCTGCAACAGCGGTTGCGCAGCGCGCTGGTGTATCCGGCCGTGCTGGGCCTGGCCTCGCTCGTCGCCACCTCGGTCATTCTGGTGGTGGTGGTGCCGCAGTTTGCGGCGCTGGTGGCCGATGCCGGTGGGCAATTGCCGCTCAGCACCCGCCTGCTGCTCGCGGCCAGCACGACCTTTGTGCGTGGAGGCTGGCTGGTACTGCTGGCCGCCGCGGGGCTCGTGTGGTGGTGGTTTGCGCGTCCACGCAACGCCGAGCAGATCGAGCGTGATGCCGCCCGTTGGCTGCGTCTGCCCGTGCTGGGTGGTTATCTGCGTACGCGGGACGCGGCACGCTATCTCGACACCTTTGCCGTGGGACTGCGCGCCGGCGTTCCGCTGCTGCAGGCCATGCGGCTGGCCCGGGGCACCGTGCGCAACGCCGCCCTGCGCGCCGAGTTGGGAGCCGCCGAGCCCATGGTGCGCGACGGTGGGCGGGTGGCCGAGGCGCTGCGCCGCAGCCTGCCCCCTCTGGCACTCCGTTTGCTGGAAGCCGGGGAAGCCAGCGGCGCACTCGCCGAACTGAGTGAGCGCGCCGCCCTGGCGGCGCAGCAGGACAGCGAGCAGCAGGTCACCCGACTGGTGGCCCTGGTGGAGCCGATCCTCATCCTCGGCTTCGGCGGTCTCGTGGGTCTGGTGGCCCTGGCGCTGCTGCAGGCCATCTACAGCGTTAACGCCGGGCTGACTTGATCGTCCATTGAGGTCAGTGGGCAAGGTCACCGATCGGCCAAGCTCAGGTGCCCTGCATCACGCTCAAACCGGGCACAGAACGTCACGAAGCGCCTGCGGTGAATTGACAGGCGCGCCTGCCAGTTGAACGATAGATCACGTTCAGCCCGAGCCATTTTGTCCTCAGCGCCAGCCGCCCAGCATGTCCACGCGTGACCGGGACTCCCACGTGACGCCGCGCCCCGCCAGCCGTCGCGATTTCTTCAAGCTGGGGGCCGGGGCATTGGCCACCGCCGCGGTGGCCTCGCCCAGCGCGACACTCATCGCGCAGCCGCCTCGCGGCGGCTCGCGTCCCTCACCCATTCCGCCCACCAGCAGCGGGGTGCAGGATGCGTCCCGGCAGTGGACCGATCCGCTGCTCCGCCTGGTGCGCCGGGTGACCATGGGGCTCGAGCCCAATGAAGTCGCCCTCGCCCGTCGCCTCGGTTACAACGGGTATCTCGATTACCAGCTGCGCGCGGCCTCCATCGACGATTCGGCGCTCGAGGCCACCATCGCGGCCCGGCTGCCCATGACACAGATGCCGGCGGCCACCCTGCGCACGCAGGACCAGAATCAGGTCATGAACGAGGTGGCGGACGCGTCCTGGTATCGGGCGGCCTTCGCCAAGGCGCAGCTGCGCGAGCGCATGGTGGAGTTCTGGACCGACCACTTCAACATCTCCATCGACACCGTCGGCTTCCTCAAGCTGGTGGATGACCGGGAAGTGATCCGGCCGCATGCGCTGGGGAACTTCGGCACGCTGCTCCGCGCCACGGCACACAGCGGCGCCATGCTGCGCTATCTCGACCAGAACACGAGCCGCACGCCCACGCCCAATCAGAACTACGCCCGCGAGATCATGGAGCTGCACACCATGGGCGCGGACGGCGGGTATTCCCAGAACGACGTGGCCGAGTTGTCGCGCATCCTCACCGGATGGAGCATGGATGCCAACGGCACGTTCCGCTTCATTCGCTCGTATCACGACCGCAACGCCAAGACCTTCCTCGGACGCGCCTTCCCCGCCATGGCCACCACGGCCTCTGACGCGCAGATGAAGGCCGAGGGCGATACGGCCATCGACATGCTGCTCGCGCATCCGAGCACCGCGCGCTACGTGAGCTATCGCATGGCGCGCTGGCTGCTGGCTCACGAGCCGTCACCGGCGGTGGTCGAGGCCACGGCCGCGGCGTTCACGCGCACCAACGGGGACATTCCCACCATGGTGCGCACGATTCTGTCGAGCAAGAACCTCATGGCGGCGCCGGCCAAGTACAAGCGGCCGTTCCACCTGGCCATTTCCTCCATTCGCGCGCTGGGGAGCGATCTGAGCACGGTGCCCAACATCCGCGCCGTGCGGCAGCAGGCCGATCGCATGGGCATGCCGCTGTTCCGCTGGGCGCAGCCCGACGGGTATCCCGACACGGTGGCGTGGTGGAGCGGTCTCGTCATCACCCGCTGGTCGTATGCGCAGTATCTGTCGTCACTCAACTCGACGACGGTCATGCGCGTCAATCCGGCGCTCTTTCGTGTGCCCGACACACCCGAGGGTGTGATCGGCCAGATCGACGCGCGCTTCTTCAGCGGCGAGATGCCGGTGAGTCTGCGCACGGCGCTGCTGGGCTATCTGCGCGGCGGCACCTACAACGACACGCGCATTCGCGAAACGCTCTCGCTGGCCATGTCGGCGCAGGAGTATCAGTGGTACTGACCATTTCCCGCCGGATGAGCAGGCCCCGCTTCATCAGCATGATCACCCTTTGCGCGAGCCGGCCATGAGCCGAGACCTGAATCAGGATATGCGCGACGAACACGTCGCAGGCTGCGACGAGTATCACGCGCTCGCGCGTCGTGACTTCCTGCAGATCGCCACCGGCGTGGGCGTGGCCGCACTGCTGCCGGCCTGGCTGCCGCAGGTGGTGCTGGCGCAGTCGTCCAACGGCTCGCGCGACATCATCGTGTCGATCTTTCTGAGCGGCGGCACCGACGGCATGTCGCTGGTGGCGCCCTTCGGCGATCCGGCCTACTACACTGGCCGACCCACCATTGCCATTCCGCGTCCCGACGCCGCAGGAACTGGCCCCAAGGGCGTGGCACTCGACGACTTCTTTGCCTTCTCGCCCGGCATGGCACCGCTCATGCCGGCGTACTCCACGGGTGATCTGCTGGTGGCACACGCCACGGGCTCGGTGGACACCTCGCGTTCGCACTTCGATGCGCAGCGCTACATGGAGGTGGGCAAGCCGCGCGATCCCAACATCGCGGGCGGCTGGCTGGGTCGACATCTGGCCACCAGCACGCCACTGCGCAGCGATGCGCCGCTGCGCGCGCTGGGCCTCACCTCGGGTCTGCCCCGCACGCTCGAAGGCGCACCGCGCACGCTGCCCATTCCCAACCCGGCCAACTTCACCATTGGCGGCAGCGGCACCACAGCCAACGCGCGCACGCAGTGGCTGTCGCAGAATCATCAGACGGCGCCCAATCCGGTGGCAGCCAACGCGCTCGATTCCACCAACACCATCGCGCTGCTGCAGCAGATCAACTTCTCCGGCTATCGGCCGGCCAATGGCGCGGTGTATCCCACCTCGTCGTTCGGCAATGCCCTGCGCTCCACGGCCGCGCTCATCAAGGCCGATGTGGGGGTGGAAGCCATTCACGCCTTCAACGGTGGCTGGGACACGCACGCCACCCAGGGTCCGCTGCCCGGCCTCGACGGCGGCTTCATGCACAACAAGATGCTGGACCTGTCGCAGTCCCTGGCCGCCTTCCACGCCGATGTCATTCAGGGCACGACGTCCTACGGCGTCACCGTGGTCATCATCTCCGAGTTCGGGCGCAACGCGCGCGAGAACGGGGATCGCGGCACCGATCACGGCCGCGGCAACGTGGCCTTTGCGATGGGCCGCAAGATCAACGGCGGCCGGGTGCTCATCAACGGCTGGCCCGGTCTCGCGCGTGAGAACCTCGAAGCGGGCCAGGACCTGCGCGTCACGCTCGATCACCGCGACCTGCTCGCCGAGATCGTGCAGAACCGGCTGGGCAACCCCAATCTCAACGTGGTCTTCCCCGACTACACCCCGCGCTTCCGGAACGTCACCAAGCCCTGAGACGGGTGTGAGGCCGCTGTGAGTCCGGCGTGAGACCGTTGCGCCAGCCCGGCCGCGTTGGCTAGGCTGCGGCATGAGGGGAATTTCTCAGAGTCTGTTGCCGAGTATTCCGGGGAGCCGCGGCCTGTGGGCCGCCAGTCTGCTCCTCGTCGTGGCGCTGGGCTGCCGTGACAAGCCCAGCGAGCCGGGCACGCCGCCACCCGCGGTGCGCATCGCCTCACTGACGGTGTCGCCGGCCGCCCTGGCCCTCGAGGCCGGCGGCCGCGCCACACTCAGCGTCGACGCGCGCGACAGCAGCGGCACGCGCATCACCTCACCCGCCATCACCTGGCGCAGCGACGCCCCGGCCGTGGCCTCGGTGAGCGCCAGTGGCGAGGTCATGGCCGTGGCCCCCGGATCGGCGCGCATCACCGCAAATGCCGATGGCATCGGCGGCCCGCTGTCGGTGCTGGTGCCAGTCACCGTGTCGAGCACGTCACCGGGCATCACGCAGTGGCGCGCCACGCGCAGCACGGTGAGTGACGTGACCTTCCTCGGCATCTGGGACGACGGCGCCGGCAGCACCTACGCCGTGGGACAGAACGGTGGCCTGCTGCGTTCGCGGCAGGACGGCCCGTGGGAACGGGTGAACCTCGAGACCGAGGAAACACTCGTGGGCGTGTGGGGCGCCTCGCCCACGGACATCTGGCTCGTGGGCACCAATGGCTTGGTGCTGCGCGGCGACGGGCAGCGCTTCACCCGTGTGAACGCCGGCGTCACCAGCACTCTGCTCGAGGTGTGGGGACTGAGCGCCGACGAAGTGTACGTGAGCGGCGATCGCGGCACGGTGCTGCGCTGGGACGGCAGTCGCTTCACGCAGCTGCCCACGGGCGTGACCGACGAACTGTGGGGACTCTGGGGCGCGAACAGCACCACCATCTTTGCCGTGGGCAACAACGGCGCCCTGCTGCGCTGGAACGGCGCCCTGTGGCAGCGTCTCGCCTCGCCGGACAACACGCCCTACTTCGACGTATGGGGCACCAGCGCCGGCAACGTCATGGCGGTGGGCATCGATGGCACGATCGTGCGCTTCGACGGCGTGCAGTGGACGCGCATGAATACGCCGTCGCGCGCCAACCTGTTTGCCATTCGCGGTCGCGCCTTCGACGATGTGTACGCGGCCGGCAACAACGGCGCCACCTGGCACTACGACGGCAGCAGCTGGCGCGAGTTGTCGCTGGGCAACGGACAGAACCTGCGCACGATGACCATTCGTGGCGACGGCACGGTGCGTGTGGCCGGCTGGTACGGCACCATCGTGTCGCTGCGTGGTCGCGGCGCCGCAGCGCAGGTCACCGTCGACAACATGGATCCGCCGCTGCTGGGTGTGTGGAGTGCGCCGTCAGGACCGAGCTTTGCGGTGGGGCTGGGCGGCACGGTCTTCCGTCGCAATGCCGCAGGCACGGGCTGGGCACTGGAGGCCGTGCCCTCGGGCAACGATCTCTATGCCATCAGCGGCAACTCGGCGGCGGATATCGTGGCCGTGGGCGACACCGGCACCATTCTGCGATACAACGGCAGTGCGTGGCGGCGCGATGAGCGGCCCACACAGGTGGTGCTGCGGGCGGCCTGGAGCGGCGGCGGGCAGCACGTGCTGGTCGGTGAACGTGGCACCATTCTGCGTTCGAGCGGACCGGCCTGGACGCCGCAGGCCAGCGGCACGCTGCGTTTCCTGCGCGCCGTCTGGGGCAGCGATCCGGCCAATGTGTTTGCCGTGGGTGACTCCGGCACCGTCCTGCGTTTCGACGGCGGACGATGGACGCCCATGGCCGTGCCCACGGGCAGCCGCCTGCGGGCCGTCTGGGGCAGCAGTGCCAACAACGTGCTGGCGGTGGGCGACACCGGCACCGCCATGCTCTTCGACGGCAGCACCTGGCGCGCACTCTCGCCGCCAACCCGCCGCGACCTGCGCGCTGTCTGGGGCCGCAGCGCCACGGAAGTGTATGTGGCCGGCGACTCGGGCACGGTGCTGCGCTACGATGGTGCCGGGTGGCGTCAGATCACCACGCCCTGGCGTCACATCGTGTATGCGCTGTTCGGACTGCCCAACGCGGGAGTGGCCGCCGTGGGCGATGGGGGCCGCGTGTATGAGGGCTCGCCCTGATCAGGCGGCGCCCTGAGCACGTGAGGTCTTGAACGCCTCGAGCTGCGCGATGTGGTGATCGCCGTGCCAGGCGTACAGCGCGAGCAGCTGATCGACACTCATCTCGCCGTTTTCGGGATGCACGAAGCGCCGGGCAAAGGCGGCATCATCAAGCGATTGCAGCACGGCCACGAGCCGCGTCTGCACGGCCATGAAGAGCACCAGCGAGATGTGCGGCGACAACGCGCAGTCAGCCAGCGTCACCCAGGCATCCTGATCGTAGGGCTTGATGGTGGGCCGGTCTTCCGTGATGGCCACCTTGAGCCGGATGAGGGCGTTGCTGTGACTGTCGGCCACGTGGTGCACGAGCTGCTGCGCGGTCCATCCGCCGGGCCGGTACGGCTGCTGCCAGTCCTCGTCTTCCAATCCATCCACGGCGGCCGCCAGCGCGGCGGCCTGATTGGCCAGACGCTGGATGTAGCCCGCGCGTTCGGCCGAGGTATTGGGGACATCGATGGGCCGCCGCTCGTGGCGACCGATGGGGAAGCGCTGCAGCTCGGTGGCGTCGGTCATCCTCGAAATCTATCGAAAACCGCACGCCACCGAGATACCGGCCCCGTGTTGTCAGCTGGTGGCCTTGCCGCGCAGCATGCGATAGGCCAGCAGCAGGATGACAGCGCCCACCACCGCGGAGATCAGCCCTGCGCTCTCGCCAGCGCTGTACCAGCCCAGACTGCGACCCAGAAAGGTGCCCACCATCGCACCGGCAATGCCCAGCAGCATGGTGATGATGATGCCGCCCGGATCCTTGCCCGGCATGATGGCCTTGGCCAGGGCACCGGCAAGCAGTCCGATGAGCGCCGTCCATAACAGAGACATGGTGCGATCCTCCAGTTGGGGTCCCGTGGGGGGTGAGTGCCGCACCCTGAACCTGCAGCCGTGTCTTCCGTCGTGCCAGCACCGGACATAGCATTGCCTTGCCTCTCCTTCCCCTCCCCGTAGCGAGAACGACATGTCCCGCTTCCCGGCCGTCGCGCGGCCCTGCCGCCCCGGCTTGTCCATCCGTGCCGTCGCTGTAACGGCAATGCTGCTCGCTCCCCTCGCGGGCTGCAGCTCCAAACCACGCCCGCCTGCCGATGGCCGCTCGGCCGACGCCATTCGAGGCGCCGTAGCCGGCATGCGCGGCCAGGGCGCCGCCGCCAGCGCGCCCTCGGCCCCCTGGGTCAACCTGCTGGCCGACAGCACGCTCTCCGGCTGGCACAACTACAGCACGCAGGGCGCACCGGTGGTGGGCTGGACCCTCAGCAACGGCGAACTCGTGCGCAGCTGTCGTGGGGGTGATCTCACCACCAACCGCACTTACACCAATTTCGAGCTCGAACTCGAGTGGCAGGTGGGACCGGGCGGCAACAGTGGTGTCATCTACCGCATCGATCACAGCGGGGAACGCAGCTACATCACCGGCCCCGAAATGCAGATTCTCGACGATGCCGTGCATGCCGACGGCAAGAATCCGCTCACCTCGGCGGGCGCCAACTACGCCCTGCACGCCGCGCCACGCGGCGTGGTGAAGCCCGCCGGCCAGTGGAACAGCGCGCGACTGCTCGTGCGCGGCAACCACGTGGAGCACTGGCTCAACGGCGTGAAGGTCGTGGAATACGAGCTGGGCTCCGCCGACTGGGAAGAGCGCCGGCGCAACAGCAAGTTCGCCAACGCGGCCCAGTACGGACGCGCGAGCAGCGGACACATCGCGCTGCAGGACCACGGGGATCGTGTGCTGTTCCGCAACGTGCGCATCCGGGAGCTGCCGTAAATGAGCACGCGTGTCCGCCTGTCGGTGATGATGTTCCTGCAGTACTTCGTGTGGGGCGCGTGGTTCGTGACCATGGGCACCTACCTCGGCCAGACCCGCGGTTTCTCCGACACCAACATTGGCGCAGCCTACGGCGCCACGGCGCTGGCAGCCATCGTCTCGCCGTTCTTCATCGGCATCGTGGCCGATCGCTTCTTTGCATCGGAGAAGTTGCTGGCGGCGCTGCACCTGCTCGGCGGCGTGTTCATGTTCGCCATGGCCCAGCAGACGGAGTGGGGTGGGTTCTACCTCTTCCTGCTGGCCTACGCGTTCTGCTACATGCCCACGCTGTCGCTGACCAACTCCATCTCGTTTCATCACATCACCGATTCCGCCCGCGATTTCCCGCTCATCCGCGTACTGGGCACCATCGGCTGGATCGTGGCGGGCGTGGTGGTGGGCAAGGTGCTGCAGGCCGACAAGAGCAATGTGCCCATGCTGCTGGCCGCCGGCGGTTCCGTGGCGCTGGGGCTCTTCTCGCTGATGCTGCCCGCCACACCGCCCAAGGCGGCCGGCGCGCCATTCAGTGTGCGTGATGCGCTGGGACTCGATGCACTGCAGCTGCTCAAGCACAACGACTTCAAGATCTTCGTGCTGGGGTCGTTCCTGCTCTGCATTCCGCTGCAGTTCTACTACGCCTTCGCCAACCCCTATCTCAACGAGATCGGCGCACCCGATCCCGCCTTCATCCAGACCTTCGGGCAGATGAGCGAGATCGGCTTCATGCTGCTGCTGCCCTTCGCGCTGCGTCGCCTCGGCATCAAGTGGATCATGCTGGTGGGCATGCTGGCCTGGGCCCTGCGCTACTTCGCCTTCGGGTATGGTACGGGCAACGGCGCGCCGGTCATGTCGCTCGTGTACCTCGGCATCATCCTGCACGGCGTGTGCTACGACTTCTTCTTCGTGGCCGGACAGATCTACACCGACGAACGTGCCGGACCCAAGGTGCGCGCGGCCGCCCAGGGCTTCCTCAACCTTGTCACCAACGGCTTCGGCTACTTCGTGGGCGCCTCGGTGTCGGGCGCCACGGTCAACAAGTACGCGGGCAAGCTGGCCGACGGCACGGTTACGCACGACTGGCTGCAGGTGTGGCAGACGGCGGCGATCTTCGCCCTCGCGGTGTTTGCAGTGTTCTTCTTCCTCTTCCGCCCTGCCCCCACACGTGCCACGTCGTGAATGGTGGCGTGAACGGTGACGTGAACGGCGTCGTGCATCCCGATGTGACCGACGTGCTGGTCGAGGCCTGCTGCGACTCGCTGGAGACGGCGCGTGAAGCGCAGGCGGCGGGCGCGCACCGCATTGAACTCTGTGGCCCGGGCGACGGCGGCAGCACGCCGTCGCACGGGCTCATGGCCCGCTGCCGCGTGGCAGTCTCCCTGCCCATTCATGTCATGATCCGGCCGCACACCAGCGGCTTCGTCTACACCAGCGACGACCTCGATGTGATGTGCGAGGACATCGAGCAGGCGCGGACGCTGGGCATGAACGGCGTCGTGGTGGGTCCGCTGCAGGAGGATGGTCGTGTGCATCGGGAGGCGCTGGATCGGCTTGTGCGCGCCGCGTATCCCCTGCGTGTGGCCTTCCATCGCGCCTTCGACCGCACACCCGACGCCGCCGCGGCGCTGCGCACGCTGCAGCAGGCCGGGGTGGATCTCATCCTCACCTCGGGCCATGCGAGGACGGCGCTCGAGGGCGCCGCGGCACTGCGGCAGTTGCGGGCGCAGGCCGGTGCGTCACCCGTCATCCTTGCCGGCGGCAGCGTTCGCGGGGACAGCGTGGTGCCGCTGGTCGAGGCCAGTGGCGTGACCGAGGTGCATGTGCGGGGCACCAACCCGGTGTTTGTGCATGACGTCGTGGCGGCGCTGGCCGCGCGCGCTCTCTGACCTGTGAATCCCGACATGATGTGCTCGCGCATGCTCACGAGACGGTTGACCGGGGTGCTGGCCCCGATGCTTGCGGTCATCCTCGCGCTGCTGCCCTTTGCAGCGCCGGCCGGCGCCCAGACACCCGACCCTTCGGCCTACGCCATCATCCCGCGGCCCACCACGCTCGAGCCGCGAGCCGGTCGCTTTGTGCTGCGGGCGGGCACGGTGCTGCATGTCTCGCCGGCGTTCAGGCAGGTGGCATCACGCTTCGTGCGCGACATTGCCGACCCCACGGGCTATCTGCTCACCATCGCGCCGCGCCGTGCCGCCGCATCGGGCGGCATTCATCTGCAGCAGCTGCCCGGCCTGCCACGAGAGGGATATCGCCTCGACGTCACGCCCACGCGCGTGCTCATTCAGGCCAGCGACTCCGCCGGCGCCTTCTACGCGCTCGAGACACTCAAGCAGCTGCTGCCGGCGGCCATTTATCGCGACGCCCCTTTGCCCGGCACGACCTGGTCGCTGCCGGCCGTGCGCATCGAGGACGCGCCGCGATTCGCCTGGCGCGGCGCACACCTCGACGTGGCACGTCATTTCAGCTCGCGTGAGTTCGTCAGGAAGTACATCGACCTGATGGCCCGCCACAAGCTCAATCGCTTTCACTGGCATCTCACCGACGACCAGGGCTGGCGCATCGAGATTGCGCAGTATCCGCGCCTCACGGCCATGGGGGCCTGCCGTGAGCAGACCATGGTGCCGCCGTACCAGTCGGACCCCGCCAAACGCGTGTTCGACGGCAAGCCGCACTGCGGGTTCTACACGCAGGAGGACATCCGCGAGGTGGTGGCCTACGCCGCCGAGCGCATGATCACCGTGGTGCCCGAGATCGAGATGCCGGGGCATGTGCAGGCCGCCGTGCACGCCTACCCCGAATTGTCCAGCCGCCCGGACTCGGCGCCCGGCGTGATGCAGATCTGGGGAGTCAGTCCGTTCATTCTCAACCCCACAGACGCCAGCGTGCAGTTCATGCAGAACGTGCTGCGTGAAGTGCTGACGCTGTTTCCCTCCCCCTGGATTCACATCGGCGGCGACGAGGCCACCAAGGAACAGTGGAAGGCCAACCCCGACATCCAGGCCCGCATCCGATCGCTGGGACTCAAGGACGAGCATGAGATGCAGAGCTGGTTCATCAGGCAGATGGACAGCTTCCTCACGGCGCAGGGCCGTCGCATGATCGGCTGGGATGAGATTCTCGAAGGGGGACTCGCGCCCAACGCCACGGTCATGAGCTGGCGGGGCATGGCGGGCGGCATCACGGCGGCCAAGGCCGGTCACGATGTGGTGATGGCGCCGGGCAGTCACACCTACTTCGATCACTACCAGTCGCGTGACCGGGCGCGCGAACCGCATGCCATCGGCGGCTTCACACCCATTGACTCGGTGTATGCCTTCGAGCCGGTGCCGGCCGCACTCACGGACGCCGAGGCGCGCCATGTACTGGGCGCCCAGGCCCAGCTCTGGACGGAGTACATCCCGAGCACGCGCCACGCCGAATACATGGCCTATCCGCGCCTCGTGGCACTGGCCGAGGTGCTGTGGACCCCACAGCCGCTCCGCGACTATACACACTTTCGTGCCCGCCTCGTGCCGCATCTCGCGCGACTCGACGCCCTCGACGTGAACTATCGCCGGCTCGACCCGCAGTAACTCTCTCGCCTGCCATGCACGCTGCTCCCACGGATCACCACGCTCCCCTGCTCCCCCCGCCGCCTGTCAACGCGCCCGTGCGCACGGGCCGCGGTGCCACCGGTCGCACCTTTGTCATTGGCGCACTCGCTGGAGCGCTGCTCGGCGTTGTCGGCGTCGTCGTGGGCAAGGCCTTTGCGGGCGACTGGATAGCCGCCCGTCTGGCTCTGGCGCCGGCCGGCATGGCCATACGCTGGGCGATTGCGCTCGTCGCCATGTTTGGCGCCGTCCTCGTGCACGAACTCGGGCACATCGTGGGCGGCCTCTCGCAGGGCTTCCGCTTCATGCTGCTGGTGGTGGGGCCATTCAAGCTCGCGCGCAAGGACGAACACGCCCCCGTTCGCCTGAGCCTCAACACCTCGCTCGAACTGGCCGGCGGCATTGCGGCCTGCATTCCGCAGGGCGAGCATGCTCTGGTGCAGCGCACCAAGTGGATGGTGCTGGGCGGCCCGCTGGCGAGTGTGCTGCTGGCCCTCGTGTGCGGCCTGCTGCTCACATTCACGGCGCCCGCCTCGTGGAGCGCGCTCGTGCTCATGACCGGCGCCGTCAGCGCTGCGCTCGCCGTGGTGACGCTGATTCCCATGCGCAACGGCAACTTCGTCACGGACGGCAAGCGCTTCCTGCAACTGCATCGTGAAGGCCCCGAGGCGCGCCGCGATGCCGCGCAGCTGGCCATTACCGTGCGCCTGCAGTCGGGCACGCGGGTGGATGACGTGCCTCGCGAACAGATTGCGGCCCTGCTCGAGCCCAGCGACGGCTCCATCATGGAGTTCCTCGGGCGCACCACGGCCTACACCTGGCTGCTTGGCCATGGCCGTGTCAGCGAAGCGCGCGCGCAGCTCGATCGTGCCGTGGCACTCGGCGGCGGACTTCCGCTCAACCTTTCCACCTTCATTGCGGCGGAAGAAGCCTTCGTGCTGGCCTGGTTCGACCGCAAGGCCGACGCCGCGCGCGCACGCATTGCCCCGCACGAGAAAGTCCTGCGTGCCGTCCTGCCACCGCACGATCAGGCCCGTCTGGACGCGGCACTGGCGGCAGCGGCGGGTGACCGGCAGGCGGCGCAGGCCAAGGTGGACGCGGCCCTGGACGCGCTGCGCGCGCAGTCCGCTCCAAGCGGCAGCACTCAATGGACAAAGGACCGCCTGCAGGAAATGCAGGCGGTCCTCTCGGCGGCGTAGCTCAGCGCGGGCCGGTCAAGGTTTGCCTCAGGGCTTCCAGGTCCCCCGCCCGACCTGCGGCACGAACTTGTCCACGCCGTTCTCCTTGTACTCGAGCGTCTTGCCCAACTCGGCGCTCTTGTACGCATGCATGAGAATGCGCACGACATCCAGGCCATCGTGCCAGGTGAGCAGCGGCTTCTCCTTGCCGAGGAAGGCCCGCACGAAGTGATTGTCCTCGGCTTCGTAGCCGTAGGCAATGGCCTCGTTCACCACGACCGGCATCTGGCCCTGCTCGGCCATCTGCTTCTCCACGATGTCCTCGCCGCTCTTGCCACGTACGGCGCGCGAGAAGAAGAGATCGAGTCCCGACTCGAGCGTGTTCCACTTCATCGAGTACTCAGGACCCAGCAGCTCGGCGCTCAGGCGCAGACCCGGTCCAACAAAACTCCACGACGTGGTGGCTTCACCGATCGCGAGCTGCCCTTCGGGCGTCTCGAACTCGATGTGCACGCTGGCAAAGTCTTCCGACGGCGCCTTGAGGTAGTCCACGCCCATGTCCTTCTTGAGCTGCGCCGCATAGGCCTTGCGCGTCCACTTGAGTGAAGCGATGTGGCCCGTGATACGCTTGACCTTGAGCGTGGACAGCGCCTCGCCCGGCGGCGTGAGCAGCTGGCGCACAACAAGGGCCGAGTGACACATCATGTCATTGAGCACGCCGCCGCCCTGCTGCACGCCGTTCCAGAACCACGGCCCGTGCGGACCGCTGTGCTCCTCGGCAGCGCGCGCGAGATATGGACGGCCCGTGGTGGCCGCACCGCGCTTCCAGATGAGGTTGTGCCCCACCGCCACCTGCGGCGAGAAATATTGATTCTCGAGATAGCCGTGCATGATGCCGGCCTTCTCCACCAGCTTGAGAATGTGCTTGGCCTCGGCCACCGTGCGTCCCAGCGGCTTCTCGCAGGCAATGCCCTTGAGCGTGCCGCGGCCGGTCAGCACCGCATCGACGATTTCTTCGACGTTCTCGATGCGCGCGTGATTGGGGCCGTTGAGCCAGATGGCGTCGATGGCCGGATCGGCCACCATGTCGCCAATGGTCTTGTAGGCCTTGCAGGCGCCCACGTCGAGTTCACGCGCGTAGCGTGCGGCCGCGGCGGCGTTCCTGGCATTGGGGCTCCAGACACCCAGCACATCGGCGTCGCGAACGTAGCGGAAGCCCTGCATGTGAAAGCGGGCGTTGAAGCCGGACCCGATGAATCCGACGCCGAGGCGGGAAGCGGTCATGACGGAAGGCGTTGTTCGTGGGGGCAGATCGCGTGAAACACCGGTGTAACACGACGAACTTACTGCGTGGTGCGACGCCGTGCATCTGCTCGGTCGGCGTCGGCAGCATTCTCAATACACGTCGAGATCGCGGGCAATGCGCAGCGGCCCGCGGTAGCCACCGCGTCGCACACCAGCCACCAGTTCGTCGTCGGTGCCACCCATGCGCACGATGTGGCTGAGCACCACCAGCTTCACGCCGGCTGCGGCGGCCAGCGCACCCACTTCGCGGTCGCTGGTGTGCACGCTGCGCATGTAGCGTGGCCACTCCTCACCGCCCGGGCGGTTCTCGGGCACCAGACGCACCTCGGGGTAGGTCTCATGCACCAGCACATCCGCGTTCCTGGCCGCGGCTTCAAGGGCTGCGCTGGGCGCAGCGTCGCCGGACAGCAGCACGCGGCGTGTGGGGGTCTCGATGAGATAGCCAAAGGCCGACTTCCACTCGCCGTGCGGCACGGGAATGGCCGTCACACGCAGGCCCAGCGAGTCGTGGACCAGGCCACCGGCGGAATCGATGGGCTGCACCTTCACGCGCTCGCCGCCCCGCTGTCCGCGCTCGAGCCCATCGGTGCGCACCGCAATGTCCTCCTGCCACGCCGACAGAATGCCCTGCGCCAGACGATCGGTGCCCTGCGGCCCACGCACGTTCATGGGCGTGCGACGGCCCATCACCCAGGTGGTGAGCAGCACATCGGGCAGACCCAGCGTGTGGTCGCTGTGCAGATGCGTGAGAAACACGCCGGCAAAGCCATCGATGGGCAGACCGGCAGCCGCCACGCGGCGCATGACACCGGCGCCGGCATCAAAGAGCAACACCTGTCCGCGATACTCGAAGGCATAGGCCGGTCCAGCGCGCTCGGGGTCGGGCACCGGCATGCCGGAGCCCAGCACGATCAGGCAGCCGGCCTCGCGCTGTGCGGCCGTGCAGACATGCGTGCCGGTAAAGCGACGCTGCGCCTCGAGCGGCGCGGCGGCAGCGAGGCCCGCAGTCAGCAACAGAGCCAGTGCAGCCCGAGTGGTGAACCCCACCGTCACACCAGTCATGACCAGATCACCGCTCTACCACAGCCCGGCCTTGCCACGCACCGACTCGATGAGCGCCTGCGGATCGTAGCCCACGCCCTGGCGGAAGACCCACTGCACGTTGCGCACGGCCGCAATGTCGGCCGCCGGATTGCCATCGAGGACCACGAGGTCGGCCAGCTTGCCCACCTCGAGAGAACCGGTGAGCGCGCCGCGACCCAGATAGGTGGCGCCATTCAGCGTGCCGATGCGCAGCGCCTCGAGCGGGGTGAAGCCCGCTTCCACGAGCAGTTCCAGCGCACGCTGATTGGAGAAGCCCGGCACGAGGCCGCCGCCGCCGGTGGGGTCGGTGCCGACGATGAGCGTGCCACCCGCCTGCACAAAGGCGCGCTCGAAGGCCATGCCCTTGGGGAAGGCCCGCGCATAGGGCGACTGGGTATTGCGCTGTGTGGCCGCGTAGCGTCGTTCGTAGTCTTCGCGCAGCGTGGGCAGCAGCACCTCGAGTCCGCGCGGCATGGGCCGGCCCGGCGTGAAGGTCTCGAAGATGGCCAGGGTGCTGGTCACCGCCACACGCTTCTCAATGAGATGCCGGAACAGCGCCTGTACGTCGCTGCTTGAAGGGTCGAGCGAGGCCATGGACTGTGTGGCCGCGCCGCCGCGGGCCATGCAGCGGTCGGGCGTCTTGCCGGGCACGAAGTCGTTCATGGCAAAGAACCCATGCTCGAGATCATCGATGCCCGCGTCGGCCGCCTCGCGGTAGGTCACACTGCACAAGTGCCCCGTGATCTTGAGCCCGCGGGCGTGCGCCTCACGCGCCGACACGCGCAGCGCGTCGCGCGAGATGTTCATGTAGGCCTTGAACGACGTGGCGCCCTGATCGGCCCAGTACGCCACCAGCTGTTTGGCGTGCGTGGTATCACGCAGCGGCACGACCTGATTGAAGCCCATGCCGGGGCCTTCGAGGTAGGGCGCGGTGGCATCGATGAACGGTCCCGGTTTCTCGCCGCGCGCGATGGCCTGCGCCACGAGAATTTCCGCCAACCCGTTCATGTTGCCGCCGGTGCGCATGCTGGTCACACCGCCCGCCAGATACAGTCGCGAGAAGCTCTCGGTGAGATTGGCGTAGGTGCCCGCTCCCACCGGGTAGTAGAGGTGCTCGTGCACCATGACGAGGCCGGGGATGACCGACTTGCCACTGAGGTCGAGCACCTGCGCACCGGCCGGCACGCTCACACCGGCAGAGGGCCCCAGCGCCGCAATGCGGCCATCACGCACGATGATGGTATGCGCCTCGCGTGGCGCCGCGCCCGTGCCGTCAATGACCCGCACGTTGGTGAGCGCGAGCACGGCCGTATCGAAGCGCACATAGCTACGCGTCGACGGACCCACCGGCGCGCGCTGCGCCTCCACATGCCGAGCACTCAGCCCTGAGCACGCCAGGGCCAGAACGGCGCTCAGCGCCCACGCCGACCGCGCGCTCACTAGCGCGCTCACAAGCGCGCTCACAGAGCCTTGAGCGCCGCCGCGCTGGCCGTGATGGACGCGATGGGATCGGTCGGGTTGTCGTGTTCGATGAACCAGTGCCTGAGCCCCTGACGGCGCCCTGTAGCAATGAGCAACTTGAAGTCGATGGTGCCCTCCCCCACGTCAAGCATCACGCGTTCCGGCGGCGGGCCGGCGTCCTTCACGTGCACGGCCACCACACGTCCGGCGAACCGATTCATGAGCGCCATGGGGTCCTGGCCGGCCTTCACCGCCCAGTAGAGATCGAGCTCCAGCTTGACCAGCGACGCATCGGTTTCGCTGGTGAGCACGTCGTACCCCGTCGTGCCATCCACGGCGGCAAACTCGTAGTCGTGGTTGTGATAGCCAAACTCGAGCCCTGCCGCCCTGGCCTTTTCACCCGCCGTGTTGAGCCGCGCCGCCAGCCGCTGCCAGTTGGCACGGGACCCGCGATACTCCATGCTCGACGAGGGCACAATGACCAGCTTGTGCCCGATGGCCTGTGCCCGTTCGAACACCGGGCCCCAGGCGTCGTCCGTGCGCGGCAGGCCTTCATGCGCCGCCGGCGCCGCCAGACCATGGCGCGTGAGGACCTCACGCCACCAGGCGCCATCCTTGCCGAAGGGATTGAAGAACTCCACTTCGCTGATGCCTGCCTTGGCCACCGCTGCGATCGTGCCCTCGATATCCTTGGTGAGCGCGGCACGCACCGTGTAGAGCTGCAAGCCGATGCGATCGAGACGCGCGCCCGGATACGCATTCGCATGCGCCGTCGAATGCGCCGACCGCTTGGCGGCACGGGCCAGCGACGGCAGCAGTGCGCCACCACCGATGCCCGCGGCCAGCAGACCCAGCACCTGGCGTCGTGTCCAGCCCTCGGGGCTCATGTCATCACGGCGCGAGGGGTCGGACGTGAACGGCGGCTTGTGCGACATGGTCAGGTATCTCCTCCGGCCAGTCGGGCGAGTGCCTCGCCCGTGACCCGGTAGACGGTCCACTCATCCTGCGGCCGCGCGCCGAGCGCGGTGTAGAATCCGATCGCATCCACGTTCCAGTCCAGCACCGACCACTCGAGACGCCCGCAGCCGCGCGCCACCGCCAGCTGCGCGAGATGCTGCAACAGGGCCTTGCCGATGCCGTGCCCACGCAGTGCCGGTCGCACGAACAGGTCTTCGAGGTAGATGCCGGGACGCGCGAGAAAGGTGCTGTAGTTGTGAAAGAACAGCGCAAACCCGGCCACCTCACCGTCCCACTCGGCCAGCACCACCTCGGCGTATGGCCGTTCGCCAAACAGTGTGGCCTGCAGCGCCGCATCGCTGGCCTGGCACTCATGCCGCAGCATCTCGTACTCGGCGAGCCCTTCGATGAGCTCGCGAATGACCGGCACATCGGCCGCCGTGGCGCCGCGCAGCCTGAGCCCCCCGTTCGCAGAGGGCGTCACGGTGTGGCTCCCGGCGTGGCTCCCGGCGTGGCTCCTGGCAGCGCGCGATGCGTCCATTGTCCGCCGCGCCGCAGCGTGGATTCAAACTGCTTCGTGCGCACGCGCACCTCACTGGCCACGTTCACACCGCGGCGCGCTGCAATGAGTTCGCTGATGAGCGGCACCCGCTCCTCGCTGCTGTCAATCGTCCACGGCGCGCCGGCCACCGGCGCCGTGAGGGAGCGCACGGGCGGCGTGCGACTGGCATGTCCAAGCTCGGCGCTGCCGTCGGCCTTCATCTGGATGAGCGAATCCCCACCCACCACCGGACGACTCGAGGCGCCCAGCACCGGCAGGAACCACACCTCACTGTAGCCCTCATACAGCAGCGCCACCGGCATGAGACTGGCCACTCCACGTCCCGGACGCGGCGCCGAGAGCCCACGCGCCATCGCGCGCGCGACCGCGGCCACTGCCTGGGTGTCGATGCGCTCGCGCACCGCCACGCCGGCGCCGCGCAGGGCCCACTGCCGCTGCACCTTCACGTTCGCGCTGCCCGACGGCTGTTGCGTGAACTCCACCAGCGCGCCGCGCCACTCGTTGCCCTGCGGCACGCAGGCCACGCTCCAGGAGGGCGACATCTCACCCAAGGCCCCACTGCGCGCGGCCTGCATGGTTTCCTGGTGACACTGCATGTACTGCAGCGCCCCGCGCGCGCGCAGATCGCGCTCGGCAAACAGGCCCTCATAGGTGGTGGGCACGGGGAGCGTCTTGGGCATCGGCGGCTGCGCGCCCTGTGCCCGTCCCATGGTCGGGACGGCAGTCAGCAGCAGCAACGGGATAAACAACGCAAACACGGGCGGGCGGGAGATGTGCACAGGCTGGGCGCAGGCTGGAGGGAACAGACACCTCCGCAATCTACTGCAACTCGCCCAGCCCATGGGTGACGCAGCGCGACCACTGCGGTCCGAGCAGTCGCTGCAGGAGGAGCTCATCCCCATCCACCGCGGCTGCGGCGAGGCCGCGCGCCACCATGGCGCCCATCACATTGCCCGTGCCGCTGTAGCCGCCGGCCGCCCAGACATTGGGCCGCACCTGCTCCACCACCGGCAGCCCGGTCTCCGTGTAGCCGGCGCTCGCCGCCCAGCGATGCGTGATGGGCGCGTCAATGCCCAGCCGCTCGCGCAGATGCCGCTCGAGCAGGTCCTGCACCACCGGTGAGGGCGACGGGTCATGCGTCCACTCGGCGTCGCCGCCCTGATCGCGATAGCCACCCAGCGCCACCCGCCCATCGGGCAACTGCTGCCAGTATTCGTAGCCTTCGCGGAAGTACACCGGACAGGGAATGCGCCCCGGCTCCACTGGTGCCGTGGCCAGCATCTGCAGACGGGCCGTGCGCACGCGACCCGAGAGCTCCGGCAGAATCAGATCCAGACCGCCATCCACCGCAATGAACACACGCTCAGCGTGCACCACCCCATGCGGCGTGATGACGCGCGTGCCATCGAGCTGGAGCAGCGGCGTGTGCCCGAACAGGCGCGCGCCCTCCGCGCGCACCTGCGTGGCCAGGGTGCGACAGCGCATCAGCGGGTCGAAGGCGGCATCGGTGGGCAGGAACAGCCCTTCGCCATCGTCACCCTGATACCACTGCACGGGCAGGGCGTCGGCGCGCATCGCATCGTACTGACGACGACAGTCCTCCACTTCCTCCGGCGTGGCGGCAAGGCGCTTGGAACCCACCCGCCTCACCGCGGCCGGTGCTTCCTGACGAATGCGCTCGATCTCGCCGATGCTCGCGAGATAGATGTCGCGCGCGCGTGCCTGCCCGTGACGACGAACGGCGTCGTGGTAGAAGTCGTAGCAGCCGGCAAGCAGGAAACCACCATTCCGACCGGCGGCGCCGCCACCCACATCACGGGCATCGATGCCGATGACGTTCTCCGAGCGCGCGAGCAGCTCGGCGATGAGCGTGAGACCGGTGCCACCAAGTCCCACCACACAGCTGTGCGCACTGCAGTCGCCGCGCAGGCGCGGCAGAGCCGTCCAGTCGCCTCGATCCCACACGGGCAGCGCCGCCTCGGGTGCGCGGCGCTCAGTCACGTCGCAGCGAATCGCGAATCATGTCTCGAAGCGGCGTGCGTGGCGTGTCACGTGGCGGATCACGCGGCGGGTCGCCGATGACCGGGCCGATGCGATACACCCCCGTGCGCTCACCCAGCAAACCCACCGCCGCGTCGATGAGCGGATCGCGACTCGCATCGTACTCCCGCGGATTCCAGGGCATCACGAGATGCGGCGCCACACCGCGCCACTCGATGGGCTGACGGTCAGGCGCAAATTCGAGCCAGCGCGGCACCGTGAACTGCCAGCCACGTCCCCCGCCCAGCGCAAAGGTGGCCGGATTGCCGCTTGCGCCGCCGGTCGTGTCACCAATCACGGTCACATGCGGCAGGGTGCGCATGGCCGCGACAAAACTCTCCGTGGCGCTGAAGCCGCCGCGACCGGCAATGACCACCACCGGCTTCGTGTACTGCCAGGCGCCACGCGGTCCGATGCTGCGCGCGAGCGGCATCTCGAGGCCCTGCACGCGCGGATCGATGTTGATCTGCACATACGACGCCGTGAGCGAGCGCGTGGTGAAGCGGCTGGCAAAACCGAGTGCGGCGGCGTCACTGCCGCCGGCATTGGTGCGCACATCGATGATGAGCCCCGGCGTCTCGCGTGCGCGCTGCAGCATCACGTCCAGCAGATCCTCGTCGACCGGCGCCTTCCAGGTGCCCAGCCAGAGATAGCCATAGCCGCCCACCACGGCGTCGCCGGCCTGCGGCGCGCGCGTGACATAGCCGGCATCACGCAGCGCGGCCTGCCAGCGCTTGCGCTCGAAGTTCACGAGCGTGGGCGGTCGATAGGTGGGCACGATGTGGCCACGCGGATCGACGAGCCACACATGCAGATCGCGCAGTGGCGCGAGCATGGCCAGCAGCACCGACACCAGTTCGTCCTGACTGCGCGCCTGTGCGGCCACCGGACGATAGCGCAGACGCTGCGCCTTCCAGTCCACCTGCTTGTAGGCGAACGAGGGATAGGTCTCCTGAAAGCGCGTCCACAGCGTATCGAATTGATCGAGATACACCGTGGACGGATACGCCGTCAGCGCAACCGGAGGTGCGGGCGCTGGCGCACGCCCGCACGACATCGCCGCAGCCAGTCCGAGTCCAAGACCCAGCACACGCCCGGCGGCAAGGAGCCCCCCTGCACGTCGCATTCTCTGACAATGGGGGCGGGACCGGCCACGGTCCAGATCGGCGGGCACTTCTGGGGACGAACCGTTTCTAAAGCGCCACCAGACGTGATCCGGCGATAGGACTATCGGGAAAGCGCGCCCGCCACCTGCCGCGTCAGCACGGCCAGATCGGGCGAATGCTGCAGCGCCTGGAAGTACAGACGCTGGAAGGCGTCACCCTCGGCGTCGGCGCGCAGCAGCGTACGCCCGCGATCGTACAGCGAGCGCGCCTCGGCGCTGCCCATCGGCGACTTCTTGTCCGTGCTGCGTTCGTCGATGAGTAGCACGAGCTGCGCCATGGGCCGCAGCCAGTCGAAGAACGGATCGTTGATCACCAGCTGCAGGAAGGCGCTGTTGTTGTCGATCCGGCCACGCACCTTCTCGTAGCGTGTACGCTCGGCCTGCAGGAGTCCGCGATGCACCACGAGCAGGAACTTGCGCAGTTGCTCGAGCGACTCCCGTTCCTCGGCGCTGGCCAGCGGCATTTCCAGCGGCATGGTGGGTTGCTCGCGCACTTCGTCCGTGAGGTCGCCCGTGGCTGGCGCGGGGGCGGCGGGTGGCGTGGGCGTGTTGGCAGCGTCGGACATGCGGCAGCTCGGCAAATGATGAATCACAGGGGTGCGGCGCCGCGTGGCTTGACTGTCCGACGCGACTTGTGGAGCAGCGTTGAAAGCTAGCAGCTTGACCGGATGACGCGATTCTCCTCTCTCCGCCGGTTGGGTGTGTTGGCCCTGACCACGGCGCTCGGCCTGGCCGCTCCGGGCTTCGCCGCACCGGCCGCCGCGCAATCCGACTGGCGCACCGTGCGTCAGGACCAGACCTGGCTGGCCTTCGCCTACGATCAGCCGCTGTCCACGCGCTGGTCCACACTGGGCGACGTGCAGTGGCGACGAGTGAACGGTCTTGCCGACCCGCAGCAGCTGCTGCTGCGCACCACGGCCCTCTACCGGGTGGCGCCGGGTTTTCGGGTGGGCGCGGGCGTGAACTATGTGGCCACGGCGCCCTACGGGGAATTGCCGGCCGCCCGGCCGCTGCGTGACCGGCAGCTGTTCCTCTTTGCCCAGCTCAATCACAAGCAGGGTGCCACCGATTTCATGCACCGCTTCCGCTTCGAGAATCGCTGGCTGGCCGATGTGGCGCGCGACGCCGACGGTGACGAAGAGCTCATCAATGAGCGCTTTGGCCGTCGCGCGCGTTATCTGGTGCGCCTCATGCGCCCCGTGCCCGGTCTCGAGTTCCGCGGCCTGCCCGTGCTGGGGCTCGTGCAGAACGACCTCTTCATCGGCCTGGGCGGCGCCGAGCGAGGGGTGACGGTGGATCAGAACCGCATCGCGTTCGGACCGGCCATCCAATTCAATCGCAGCAAGCGCCTCGACCTGCTGTGGATGCAGCAGTGGGTGGCGGTGCCACGGGCGCGCGCCAACGAAAACAATCGTACGTTATGGGTGGTGCTGAACCACACCGGTCTGCCGCGCTGACCGCGGTGTGACGGCTCACCCGCCGGCCTCCCCCTCGGGATCTCCTACCTGACCATGTCTCGCTCCAACTCCCTGCCCGCCCTGCGGCCTGCGCTGCTCGCCGCCTCGCTGGCCGCGATGTTTGCGCCAGCCGCCAGCCCGCTTGTGGCCCAGAACGCCACCGGGCCGGCCGCGTCCTCGTCCTCGGCGGCTTCGTCGTCCGCCAAGTCCGATCCGCTGGCCGACGAAGGCTACATCACGCCGCCGGAGGCCATCGCGAAGCTGGTGGCCGCGCCGCGCGAACTGAACGCCACCTACAGCACGCCGAGTCCGGGCGCGCGACGCTACTTCATGCGACTGGTGAGCGACGGTCTGCCGTCACTGGCGCTCGTGGGCAAGGCGCACCACAACCTGGGCGGCTGGCAGGTTGACCAGCGCGCCAACCGCGAGCGCAACCTCACCATGCGCAGCAGCGCGGGCCTCGAGATCACCGAGTGGGAAACAGGCCGCAAGGTGAATGTGGCCATTCCCGCCGGCGCGCGGGTGGGCAGTGCGGCGTGGTCACCCGACGGCAATCAGGTGGCCTTCTTCGCGCTGTTCGACGACGCGACGCAGATCTGGGTGGCCGACGCCGCCACGGGCAAGGCACGCGCCGTCTCACCGCGCACGGTCATGGCCACCACGGTCACCCAGCCGCAGTGGACGGCCAACGGTCAGGCGCTGCTCACGGTGCTGCTGCCCGATGGCCGCGGTCCCGAACCGCGTGAGCCCGTGCTGGCCAGTGGCCCCATGGTGCGCCTCAACGAGAACAACAAGCTCAAGACGCGCACCTACGCCGATCTGCTCATGACGCCCTACGAGAAGGACCTCGTGGCGTATCACATGAAGGGACAGCTGGCGCTCATCGATGCGAAGAGCCGCGCCGTGCGCAAGATCGGCGCGCCGGGTCTCGTGCGCAGCGTCGATGCCTCGCCCGACGGGCAGTATCTGCGCGTGACCTATGTCGAGGAGCCGTTCAGCTATGTGCTGCCGGTCTCCTCGTTCGGCACGCGCGAAGTCATCCTCGACGGCACGGGCAAGGTGCTGACGGAAATCAGCAAGCGTCCGCTGCGTGAGGGCGAGGAGCCCACCGACCCCACCGATCCGCAGCCGCGTGCGGCCGCCAGCCCGGCGGCGCGTGCCGCGGCGCCCGACACAGGCAAGCGCAATCTCGCCTGGCATCCCACGGCGGGTGGCCTCGTGTATCTGCAGATCGCGCCGGCGGCCAACGGTGGTGGCAATAGCGCGGGCAACGCGGCGCGTGCTGACAGCGCGGCCCAGTCGCGTCGTGGTGATCGGGTCATGCACTGGAAGGCGCCGTTCGATTCCACGAGTGCGACGGCGCTCTACACCACCACCAACCGCATCACGGCCGCGCGCTTCAACGACGCCGGCACCATTCTCTTCGTGACGGAGACGGGCACCGGCGGCACCTACGAGCAGGCCATCTTCCTCACCGAGAACAACGCCAAGTTCACCGTCATCGCGCCGCGTGCACGTGGCCGCGGCGACAGTGCGGCGGCGCCCACCCTGCCGCCGGCGGTGGCGGCCGCTGCCGGCCGCTTTGGTGCTGCCCCCGGCGGTTTGATCACGCGACCTGGCAAGAGTGGCGCGCCGGTGGTGATGGTGTCCACCGACGGCAAGTCGGTGTTCACGCAGGGCACCACTCCCGACAGCACCAGCATTGCCAAGGCCTACGTGGAGCGCATCGACATCCGCACCGGCGCGCGCACGCGGCTCTACGAAAGCGCGGGCAACGTGGTGGAGACCATCTCCGCGCCGCTCGATGACGACTTCTCGCGCGCCGTCATTCAGCGCGAGTCGGCCACCACGGTGCCGCAGTCGTTCGTGCTCACGCTGGCCAGCAAGGAGGCCAGGCAGCTCACGAACAACCGCGACCTGATGCCCGAGATGTCGAGCGCCAAGCGTCGCACGGTGGTGGCGCGCCGCGCCGACGGCTACACCTTCAACGTGCGCGTCACGCTGCCCGCCGACTATCAGGACGGCACGCGGCTGCCCGCCATGTTCTGGTTCTATCCGCGCGAGTACGACAACCAGCAGGCGTACACGCGCCAGGCGCAGCAGACGCCCACGCAGGCCAATCGCTTCCCCAGCTTCGGTCCGCGCTCGCTGCAGTTCCTCGTCACGCAGGGCTATGCCGTCGTCGAACCCGACGCGCCCATCTTTGCCAGCGAAGGTCAGCTGCCCAACGACAACTACGTCGTGGACCTGCGCAACAATCTGTCCGCCGTCATCGACGCGCTCGACACGCTGGCCATCATCGATCGCCATCGCCTGGGCCTGGGCGGCCACAGCTACGGCGCCTTCAGCACCGTGAACGCGATGGTGCATACGCCCTTCTTCAAGGCCGGTATTGCCGGTGATGGCGCCTACAACCGCACCCTCACGCCCAACGGCTTCCAGAGCGAGCGGCGCGATCTCTGGCAGGGACGGCAGACGTACCTGGAAATGTCACCGTTCCTCTATGCCGATCAGCTCAACGGCGCGCTGCTCATGTACCACAGCACCGAAGACCAGAACGTCGGCACCGATCCCATCAACTCCACCAAGCTGTATCACGCGTTGATGGGGCTCGGCAAGACGGCGTCACTCTACATGTACCCGTACGAGGACCATGGCCCCATCGCCAAGGAAACGGTGATGGATCAGTGGGCGCGGTGGGTGGCGTGGCTGGATAAGTACGTCAAGAACGCCAATCAGCAGAAGCCGAAGGCCATGTGAACGAACGAGGGGCGTAAGGTGTGACGGCGTAAGGTGACCTTCGCGAAGGTACCGCACCCGGTTTACTGCGAACCGCGTAAGGTGGACTGCGTAAGGTGAGGTTCGCGAAGGTACCGCTTCCGGTTTACTGCGAACCGCGTAAGGTGGACTGCGTAAGGTGAAGGGCGGGAAGGAACTGCACACGAGACCGCGGTCTCGCGTACGGTTGCTTCCCGCCCTTCACCTTACGCCGCTCACCTTACGCAGTCAGCAGTGAACCGCCCGCCGTTTCTTCCCGCGGTTCACCTTACGCGGTCCACCTTACGCAGTCCGCCGTGAACCGCCCGCCGTTTCTTCCCGCGGTTCACCTAACGCGGTCCACCTTACGGTGTTATTTGTTTCGGCTTGACCGGCCTCGTCCCGTTCAGCCGCGGCCTCGGACCGTTCGCAACTTCCACCGCGATTTCCTTGATGTAATTCGCGATCCGCGCGTAATGCGGGTAATCGATGAATTCCGCCTCGTCGCTGTACTGGTGGTAATCCCCGTGCAGGCCCGTGAAGAAGAACGCGATGGGAATACCCTGCTGCGCATAGCGGAAGTGATCACTGCGCGCATAGATGTTGTTGTAGCCGGCCCATGAGGTGGGCTCGTCCAGCGAGTAGTCCAGCGCCAGCGGCCGCTCCTGCCTGGCGTTCACGGCCTTCACCTGATCACCCAGATCCTTGCTGTCGAAGTAGGACCCGATCACCGAAAGGTAGTCGTCGCCGCCGCCCGGCAGATCCTCGGCGCGGCCGCGACCGATCATGTCGATGTTGAGCTGCGCCACGATCGAATCGATGGGCACCATCGGGTTCTGCGTGAAGTGCGCCGCGCCCAGCAGCCCCGCCTCTTCACCCGTGTGCCATACCAGCAGCACCGAGCGCTTGGGCTTGACCGGCATGGCCATGATGGCCTCGGCGATCTCCAGCACGGCCATCGAGCCTGAACCGTCGTCGTCGGCCCCATTGCGAATGGAGTCGAGACGCGGCGTCGGGTGAATGCGGCGGATGCTGTCCATGTTCACCCGGATGGACGTCATCAGATCCGGGCCCAGCGGCTTCATCTTGTTGGCCAGCAGCAGCTTGTTGCGCTCCACGTTGAACGCGCGCACCGAGTCCTTGTCCACCACGGGCGCGAAGCCCACGTGGTCATTGTGCGCACCGATGGCCAGATACTGGTTCCTCAGCACCGGATCGCTGCCGGGAATGACACCGATCACGTTGCGGCCCCAGTTCGTGGGTTCCTCCACGAAATCGAGCGCAGTCGTGAGCCGGCCGCCGGTACTGCCGGGCCGCAGCGCGTCCAGCGAGGCCACGCCGAACAGCCGGGCCGCGCCATCCTGCGTCATCCGCAGGCTGGCCTGCGGATAGAGCTGGGCCTGCACCTGTGCGATCTGCTTGAGCAGCGCCTGCATCGGATCCTTGATGCTCGTATCGGGCGCCGGGTAGCGCACCGGCGCAGGCTGCGACGCCACCGTCGGCATGTTGATGGCCGCACGCTGCGCAGGCGTCAGGCGGTCGAGATCCACCGTCACCACCGCCGCCGCATCGGCAAAGCGCGACGCGGCAGGGCCGGCGCCCGGCGCCAGCGCAAAGGCCTGCCCCTGCCCGCCACGTGGTCCGTCGGGCGAGGGCAGCAGCACCACCACCCTGCCCGCCGCCTGCGCCGCGCTGATCTGCCGGCTCGTGTCGCCCTGCACCCCACCAAACACCACCTCCGCGTCCACCACCGGACGTGGCGCGCGTGCGCCCGGCACGGCCACCACATCCATGTTCCAGGTGAGCGGATTGCCGTTCACCGTCACCCGCGAATGATCGGTGAATCGCCGGCGATGGAACGGCAGGTTCTGGAAGTACGTGCCGTTCACACCGGCCGGCTGCACCCCGAGCCGCTTGAGCTCCGCGGCAATGAAGTCCGTGCCCTTCTCGTTGCCCACGCGGCCCACCTGACGGCCCTGCATGCTGTCGTCGGCAAACTGATAGAGGCGGATCTGCAGATCACGCACCGTGATACCCGGCGTGGTGGGCGCCGGGCGCACGCGCTCGGGATTGCCGTAGCGATTCACGGCCGGACGCTGCGCACTCAGCACAGCCGGAACGAGGAGAGCAGCGCCGAGCAGTGGCGCCGCGTGGCGGACTGGCCGCATGAAGACTCCAGGAGTGTTTTGGGAGGTGGATCACAGCGCCGTGCCGGCGCCGTCCCGCAAGATATCCGCAGGAAAGCCGCAACCGCTCCGCAAGTTACCGGAGACAGGTCCGCCACGCATATTCGAGACGGCAGCGTCGGATTCCCGGCGCCCTCCGTTCCCCTTCCGTCGTGCATGCCCGCATGTGGTTTCTTGTCCTTCCCCTGATGCAGCTCGGCGCAGCGCAGCCGCCTTCCGTCCACGAAGTGCTGGCGGCCGAGTACAGTCGCGGCAGTGAGGCCACGGCGCTCGCCACGCTCGATCGTGCCATCGCATCCGGCGACACGGCGTTGCAGCGGCTGGCCGCGCGGGCAATTGGCCGCTGGGAGCGCGCGGAATACGCCGCGCGATTGACGCCGCTGCTGCAGTCATCGGCGCCCGCCGTCAGGCGTCAGGCCTACGATGCCGCGGCGCAACTGCGCGCTGTGCAGCTTCTCTGGCCGCGCAGCACACCCGATGCCAACGCCACAGCGCGCGGCGCATGGGGCGAGTCGCTGGGCCGTGTGGCCACTGCCAACACCGACATTGAAGCGGCGCTGGCTGCCGGATTGCAGGACGAGCAGTCCGACGCGCGCCGCGGCATGGCGCGTGGACTCGAGAGCTATCTGCGTCGTCACGCGCGCAGCACCAGGGCGCAGGCCAGTACGCTGCAGCAGCTGCGCGAACGGGTACAACGCGACCGAGACAGCGAAGTGCGTCTCGTGAGCCTGCTGGCCCTCACCGCCGCCGGTGATCGCGACTCAGTCACGCTCGACGCCGCACGCCGGGATGGCGATCCGCAGGTCCGGCGCGCGGCCGTGGCGCTCTCACGCACCTGGCTGAGCGACCCGCATCCCATGGTGCGCTGGCAAGCGCTGCGTGTGGCGGGCGACTGCCAACGTGCGGCGCAGCATGTGAACGACAGCAGTGAACACGTGCGTCTGCTGGCCATCGACCTGCTGGGCGAGAAACGCTGCGACGCCGCTCCGCTGCAGCCACTCATCACGCACGGCGACTGGCGCCGCCGGGCCCATGCCGTGCTCAGCCTCGCGCGCACGGCCCCCGATCAGGCGCAGAACGCCGTGCGTGAACTCGCCCAGTCTCCCGTGTGGCAGGCCCGTGCCTGGGCCGCGCAGGCCGCCGTGCTGGTCAAGGACAGCAGCACCCTCGCCCGTCTCGCGAACGACCGCGATCCCAATGTGGCATTGGCCGCCTCGCACACGGTGCCTGCGGCTCTGGCCCTGCTGACGCGCAATCATGCCGGCGCCATGCTGCATGGGGCGCAGGTGATCGGCAAGTCCGACACGACCACGCGACGCATGCACGGCGCCGCCCTGCGTGCAGCCTTCGATCGCATTGCCGCGCGTGGTGTGACCTGGCGCGATCCGCGCGAAGCCATTGTGCAGGCCCTCGTGATCGACGAGGCCACGCGCCGCTGGATGCAGCCCTTGCTGCAGCATCCCGACCCGGCCATTGCTCGTCGTGTGGCCCAGCGGCTCTCACCCGACAGCACACGGCTCCTGCCACACAACAGCGTGTACGCGGCGCCAACCTTCCCCTCGGCCGCCACGCTCAATGCGCTGCGCGGTGCCACGGCCGAACTGCACATTGCCGGCAAGGGGGTCGTGCAGCTCCGCCTGCTGGCAGATGAAGCCCTCATGGCCGTGCATGCCTTTGTCACGCTGGCCGAGTCGGGCGCGTATGCCGGTCGAACCTTGCATCGCATCGTGCCCAACTTCGTGGTGCAGGGCGGCAGTCCCGGTGCCGACGAATACGATCCGGCCACCGACTACTTCATGCGCGACGAAGTGGGCTTTGCGCGCAATGCGCGCGGCAGCTTCGGCATCTCCACGCGCGGACGCGACACCGGAGACGGCCAGCTCTACATCAATCTCATCGACAACGTCCGGCTCGATCACGACTACACGGTATTTGCGGAGACCACCCGCGGTCTGGACGTGGTGGACGCCATCCAGGAAGGCGATGTCATCGAGCGGGTGGTCATTCGGCGCGCAGAATCGAATACCGGGTCGTCAACCGACGCATACCCTACGGCATCAGGTGACGCCCGCCAGCCTGCGGCGGGTCCGGACAACCTGCTGGCTTTCGCTCGCGCCGGCCATCTCTACCTGCAGCGCGGTACGCAGCCGGCCGTGCTGCACTCCGCCAGCTCGGCGTTCCACCGCGACCCCGCCTTTGCCGGCAGTACGCTCTACTTCGCACAGGACTCGGCCGGCAACTACGACCTGTACGCGCAACGGCTTGACGCCAACGGCTCCGCGCAGCCGGCACAGCGGCTCACCACGCATGCCGCGCACGATGTGTCTCCGGCTCCGACACCCGACGGCCGTATCGTCTTTCAGCGCGGACTGGGCGGCGACGCGCGCCTCTGGATTCGCGACGTCAACGGCAGCGAGCGCCGGCTCGGCAGCACTGAACGTCAGGAACGCCGCCCGCGCATTTCGCGTGACGGACAGCGCGTGGCCTTTCTCTCCGTGGGCGAAAGCTCACGCAGTGCAGTGGTGCATCATCTCGGCACCCGCCGCGACAGCGTGGTCTTCACCGACCCAACCCTTGAGGACCTAGCCTGGGGCCCCGACGACCGCCTCGCGGTGTCCATGCGCAGTGGCACCTTTGTTGTGCCTACCCGCGGGCAGGCCTACAGCAATCTGGTCACGCGGCGGCACGGCGAGATTGACTGGTCGCCCGATGGCGCATGGATTTCCGTGGCCGAGGTGCGCGACGTGTCGGTGAGCTACAATGGCGACCCGGATCGTGGCGTGGACCGCAGCAGTCACGAGCGTGGCGCCATCGCGTCGGTCAACCCGTCGTCAGGCATGACAACAGACGCCGGCATCGTGCGCATCCCTGCCCCACGCGCGCCCGACGATGGCCTGCTGGCGCTCGACGCGCCGACATCCGCCAACCGCAGCGCCATCAACGCCGCCGCCTTCGATCGCATGTGGCAGCGTTCGCAGCAGCTCTACTTCACCAGCGCCGAAGACGGGAGCAGCTCGCAGGCCACACGCCGCGCCGCGTGGGAGGCCGTACGCAACACCTATCGGCCGCGTGCACTGGCCGCCACCACAGACTCGGCACTGAGCCAGGTGCTGCACGAGGCACTGCGCGCACGGCCCGCGTTGCGCGAAGAAGCCCGCGGACGTGCCGCGGTGTCGAGTGCCCATCCCGTGGCCACTGAGGCGGGGCTCGAGATGTTTCGCCGCGGGGGCAACGTGGTGGATGCCGCCGTCGCCACCAGCTTTGCCCTCGGGGTGGTGGAGCCCGACGCCAGCGGCATTGGCGGCTACGGCGAAATGGTGATTGCCCTCAAGGGCAAGGCACCCACCCTCATCGAGTTCATGAGTCGTGTGCCCGAGGCCGCGGGTCTTGGCAACACTTCGCTGCTGGTGAACGGCCGCTATCCTTCCGATGGTCCCGTGCTGGTCAATGTGCCGGGCACCGTGGCCGGCATGTATCGCGCCTGGCAGCAGCATGGCAGCGGCAAGCTGCCCTGGGCCGATCTCATCGCGCCGGCCATCCGTGCGGCGCGCAATGGCTATGCGGTGAGCCCGGGCCTCGCCACCACGCTCGCCACCGAGCGCGAGCACTTCGCCAAGTACGCCGGCAGTCGTGCGCTGTTCTTCAATGGTGATGTACCCAAGACCGTGGGCGACAGCATTCGCAATCCCGATCTCGCCTGGGTGCTGGAGCAGATCGCGTCGCGTGGTGCCGACGGCTTCTACAAGGGCGAAGTCGCGTCGCGCTATGCCAGTGATCTCCGCCGGGGCGGCAACGCCATGACCGAGCGTGACCTCGCGCGCTACTTCGCCAACGAGATGGCACCGGTCTGCGGCACGTATCGCCGCTATCGTGTCTGTTCGTCGGCGCCACCGGTGAGTGGCGGCGCCGATCTGGTGGCGCGTCTCAATTTGCTGGAGCAGTTCCCGTCGCCGCGCAGCTACGCCGATCACGCGCCCACGCTGCATGCGGCGCTGAGCGCGTGGTTTCTCACGCCATCCTCGCGCAACCGCATTGCCGACCCCGCGCTCTGGCCGGTGGACGTGGGCAGTGTGGTGCACAAGGACAGCGCGCGGGTACGCTGGCAGTGTTTCGATGCCAATCGGGCGCTCACACCGGCCAGTGTACGCGGTGATACGCTGGCCTGCCTCAAGGCGCGCGCCGCAGGCTTGGCGTCGCCAGCCGCCACATCGGGCGCCACGAGCGAGTCCCCGTCAGACGACCTGCCCCACGACGCGCCCTGTGGTGATGATCACGCCGCCGAGATGAGCGTGTGTCACAGCAGCGGCACCACGGCCTTTACCGTGGCCGACGCCGATGGCAACGCGGTGGCCGTCACGCAGACCCTGGGCACCTGGGGAGGCAACTTTTACGTGACTCCGGGGTTGGGCTTTCTCAGCAACGACAAACTCACGTCCTACGGCACCGACCCCTCGCAGTACGGATCCCGACTCCCCTTTGCTCGCCATGGCAGCACCCTCGCACCCACCATTGCCTTCGAGGGCAATCGCCCGGTCTTTGCCGTGGGCGCGGCGGGCAACGCCTGGATCACCTCTGCCGTCTATCAGACCCTGCTCGGCGCGCTCGACTACAACCTCGGCCCGCAGGCCGCGCTTGAACTGCCGCGCTTTCTGCCCGGCGGCGGCTTCGGTGGTGCCGGCGTGAACGCTTTCACTCTGCAACTCGAAGACGGCTTTGCGCCGGGCGTGGTGTCGAGGCTGCGGGCACTGGGTTACGGCCTCACCTTCGTGTCAGCGTATGGCGAGTTGCGCGAAGGCTACGGCGCGGCGGTGCGCATTGGCCGTGATCAGGTGTGGGCCGGCGCCGATCCGCGGCGCGCCGGCAGCGCGGGAGCGGTGGGCAAGTGAGGTCAGCGCGTGTGAACCGCCTGCGGGTACTGCTGCGCGCCTCACTGACTGGCGCTCTGCGTGGCGCCCCGCTTGGCTTGTCGCTTGTGCTTGGCCTGGCGCCGTCATCGGCGCTGGCCCAGGCGCAAACGCAGGCTCCGCCTCGCGCTGCGTCGGCACCTTCGGCTGCGGGCCCGCTGAGCTACAGCACGAAGGAGTTTGCCGCGCTGGCCGCGCGCTTCAGTGATGCCGGTGGCTACTTCGACACCGACAACCTCATCTCCAACGAACCCAGCCTGCTGCATCCGCTCACCACACTAGACAGTCTGGGTGTGCGTGGTGGTGTGTACCTGGGGGTGGGGCCCGACCAGAACTTCAATTACATCGCGCAGGTCGTGCCACAGGTGTCGTTCATTGCCGACATCCGCCGCGACAACATGCTGCTGGTGCTGCTGTTCAAGGCGCTGTTTCACGCCGCGTCCGACCGTCAGGAGTTTCTCGCCCTGTGGCTTGGCAAGCCGGTGCCCCCGGCGCCACGTCGCCGGGATTGGCCGGTGGACTCACTCGTGGCCTGGGCCGAGCGCACCCCATCCAGCACGGCGGGTCGTACGCAGGCGCATCAGCGTGTGACCGCTCTGGTGCGAGGCTTTGGTATTCCCCTGAGTGCCAAGGACCTGGAGACCATCGCGCGCTTTCATGGCGAGTTCATGCAGCAGGGTACCGCGCTGCGCTTCACCACCATTGGGCGGCCGCCGCAGCGCACCTACCCCACGCTGGGCCAGTTGCTGCGGGAGCGTGACAAGGCCGGTCGTCAGCGCAGCTATCTCGCCAGCGATTCGCTGTTTGGCATCGTGCAGGACATGCACCGGCGCAACGTCATCATTCCGCTGGTGGGTGACCTGGCCGGCCCCACTGTGCTGCCGAGGCTCGCGCCGTGGCTGCGCCAGGAGCGCCTGGCCATCTCGGTGCTGTACACCTCGAACGTCGAAGACTACCTGCTGCGCTACGGCACCTTTCGTGACTTCGTGAAGTCCGTGCGGGCCCTGCCCCGTCAGAACAATGCCGTCATCATCCGCAGCTGGTTTGGTGGTCCCGGCACCCATCCCAGTCAGGTGAGCGGGTACTTCACCACCCAGCTCACCGAACGCATCGAGACCTTTGCCACCGATCCGGCCGTGGACAGGGTGAGCAGCTATCGGCAGTTGGTCATGCGAGTGCGATAGCGCCCATGCATCGCAACTTGACGCTTTCGGTGGGGCTGATCGTCGCGAGCCTGTGGCCGCTGCACTCGCAGCCCTCCGCCGTGAGCTTTCGCGCCGTGCAGTCTGAGCTCTTTGCCGCGCCGAACTCGCTGGTGAACGCCGCCGCCGATACTGACGGCGACACCGATCTCGACTTGTTCGTGGGGTTCAATGGCACGCCCAACAGACTCTATCGCAACGACGGCGGCACGTTCACTGATGTGGCGGTCGCGGCCGGCCTGAACGCGGCGCGGGCCACGCGCGCGGCGGCGTTCGGCGATTGGGATGGAGACGGGGATTCTGACTTGCTGGTGGGCTATGCGCCGGGGAGTGGTCCGGTGCTCACACTCTATCGCAATGACCGCGGCGTGTTCACCGACGTGACATCATCGGCGCGACTCGCGGTGGATGCGGGTGCCGTGCGTCAGGTGGTGTGGGTGGACTACGACGATGACGGCGACCTTGACCTGTTCGTCGCCTTTCGTGATCGGGCCAACGCGCTGTTCCTGAACGATGCAGGAACTCTCACCGATATTGCCGCATCAATCGGACTTGCCGACACCCGCCGGAGCGTGGGCGCCGTGTGGGCCGACCTCGATGCCGATGGCGATCTGGATGTCGTCGTGGGCAACATGGATGGCGATGCCAACGGCGTCTTCCGCAATCACAACGGGCGCTTCACTGATGTAGCCGAGCTCTGGGGACTCGCGTCGGGAGGTCAGACACCGCGCGCTGCGGTCAACGGAACAGTGCGCCCCTGCGTCGGCGACCTCAACAACGATGGGCATCTCGATGTGGTCATGGCCAACTATGGGCCACCGGCCCTGTTCCTCAGGCAAGGCGACGGGTGGAGCGACGTGGCGTCGGCATGGGGCATTGCCGTGGATAGCCGCTCTGACGCCTGCGTGCTTGGCGATGTGAATCATGACGGCGCCGTGGACCTGTACCTCAATGGCACCGTGACTGGGGGCAGGAATTGGCCGGACTATCTGTACGTGCAGAAGGCCAATCGCCTGGTGGACCAGATTCCGCAGGACGTGGCGGCCATTCCCGCTGACCATGGGGCGCTGCTGCTGGACTTGAGTGGCGACGGCGCGCTGGATCTCGCACTTACGGGTCAGGGGCCTCATGCACTGTTGGTGAACACCCTCGATGCTGCACTGGCGCGTCGTTCGGTACGCGTGCAGGTCGTGGACAGTCGCGGTCGAGCGAACAAGCCGGGCGCGGAGGTGCGTGTCTACCGCGCGGGCACCAGGCAACTGCTTGGCATGGCGCTTGTGGACGCCGGCTCGGGCTACAACGCTCAGTCCGTTGCGCCGGTACACATCGGCCTGGCATCGGCGAACCGGGTGGACATCGAGGTGACCTGGCCGGCCGGGGGCAAGCGGGAAGTGACTTACGCGCGCAATATTCAGGTCGACGGGCGACGCATCACCACGGTCAAGGTCCGCTGAGGCTGATATGACACACGCTTCACGTCGCGAATTTGCCACGCTGTTGTTGGCGCTTACCGGCTTGCCGGTGCTCCGCCGACTTGGCGTCAATGCGCAGCCTGCGCATCCGACGCCGCGTGCCGGCATCACGGCGCGCAAGGTGCTCACCGCCGCAGAGCTCAGCAAGTCGCCACAGCTCGTACCTCTGTTCGATGGCGTGCGTGAGATCCCGCATATCGTCGACGGCATTCGTTGTCACTGCGGCTGCGCCGAATTCAACGGGCACTACTCGTTGCTCAGTTGCTACGAGGAAGCCAATGCCATGGCGCAGATCTGCCCGATCTGTCAGGGCGAGGGCCGAGTGGCCGTGCGACTGGCCAAGGCGGGCAAGACGCTCGACGAAATTCGTGTGGCCATTGACGCGCAGTTCGGCTGAGCCTCTACCTCTCACCTCGTCCATCATGCCTGGTTCAACCCGCTGGTCGCTGGTCGTGCTGTGCACACTGGTGCTGCTGGCCATATCGGGACGTCAGGCCACTGCGCAAATCAAGGCGAGCGAACTGCAGACCATTGCACAAACGGTCGATGGCACGACGCTCAAGGTCACCTACTCGCGGCCGCGGCTGCGTGGTCGCAGCAACATCTGGGGTACACGTGTTGTGCAGTGGGGTGAAGTATGGACGCCCGGCGCCAACGATGCCTCGGTCCTGGAGCTGAGTCACGACGTCATGTTGGGCGGCACCAAGGTCCCCAAGGGCAAGTACAGCATCTGGATGGTGGTGTCGCAGGACACGTCGTGGACGATGCTGCTCGACCCGAAGTGGAAGCAGTTTCACACCGACCATCCCAAGCCCAACGACAGCATGATCCGGGTCCCGGTGTCGGCCACCTTGCAGGCACCCACGGTGGAAGACGCGCTCACCTGGACCTTCCCCAGCATCTCGGCGCGCGGTGGCACGATGGCCATGCAGTGGGAGCGCACGCGGGTGACCGTTCCGTTCACCGTCACCCCGACGCTCACCGATCTCCTGCCTGAGGCCGAGGCACGCGCATATCTGGGCAGCTATGTGCTGACCAACCCGAAGACAGGCAAGGAAGACGGCAAGTTGATCGTTACCTACGAGCGCGGCGGGCTCAAGGGCACCTTCGACCCCAATGACACCTACCTGCAGACCTTCGCGCTCATGAAGGTCGCGCCTGACCTGTTCACCGTGGGCCTGTTCATGAGCGCCGAGGTGTACGCGGGCGGCGAAGTGTACGAAGTCCTGCGTCCCGACTTCATGATCACGTTCACGGTGAAGGGCGGCGAGGCAAGCGTAGAAGCGCGTGGCGCAAGCGACGAGCTGTACTTCTCGGGCAAGCGGGTTGCGGCAAGCCGGTGAAGTAGGGTCGTAGGGCATTAAGGAATCTCTGATTAAGTAGTGCGCTTCGGAGGGGAAATCGCAATATTGGCGC
>ERZ1066122.188-NODE-188-length-67810-cov-32.094547_pt1 | contig 67810 bp, 63 predicted proteins | sample MGYA00382769_ERZ1066122 | MGnify/ENA primary metagenome ERZ1066122 (study PRJEB33369, sample SAMEA5778352) | biofilm metagenome | biome: Industrial cooling water; feature: Water cooling tower basin; material: Biofilm | place: United Arab Emirates | collected... | reverse complement strand
CCTCACTCTTACATAAGTGTGAGGTCCTGTCCGGTCATTTTGGGGGCCGCTTCAAAGGATGATCTCGTAATCGTCTCGGTGCAAACCGGTAACGACCTCCAGAACCAACCTGCAAACCAGATCTACAATGCATTGGTAGCACTGGTTCACATGCTCCGCCATCAGAGTGCAGACACGACATTTGCGAAGCGGCTAGCGGAGCTGATACAAAGCCGATCCTTGCCCGATCGACGCGCTATGGGTTTCCCGGACGACTGGGAGAAGCGGCCTTGCTGGCAAAGGTGAAACCGAATCCGCCCGACCCTCAGCCGAACCGAACCTCGATTGGGTTCCACCTATAATGAAGCGGTCGGAAGCCCCCTTGAACCGCACTGCATTCATAACTCCAATTCGCCAAGTGCCTTGACCGCAGCATCACTGACCAAGTGACCGTAGTGTTTTTCGATCATCTGAGCGCTCGTGCCAGAAATCTGTGCGATTGTAAGCAGCGGCAGCCCAGCGATCACCAAGTCGGTGATGGTGGTGTGGCGCAACGTGTAGGCAGTCGTTCCCTTTGGCAACCGCGCCGCCGCTGCGGCCTGCTCGATCGCATCTCCCCAGCTGTTCCGATCCCATTGCTTTCCGGACGCGGTTCGGAAGATTGGCTCTGATGGCCTCTTCCCCTTTACCTCCCTCTCAAAGAGTCTGGCGGCCCCACTAGGCAGGGAAATCCTCCGTTTGGCTCGCGCTTTATCGACCCCAATTGACAATTCTGAGGTTCGCTTGTCGAAATCACTGACCTGCAGGGCTGCCATTGCCCCCGGTCGTAGAGGGAGAAGGCATAGCGCCTGCACGAACGGCTGTGCTTCTGGCGCCATCTTGCGAAGCAGGCTGCGACGCTGAGCCTTGGTAAGGTAGAGCTCCCGCTTGTTGTCGGCGTTCGAAAATGGGATCAGAGCTTCCTGCCACGCGGCTTCGCTGCCGGGTGCTCCATGCGCCAGAACCCTGTTGAGTGCAGCACGAAGGGGAGCCATGTCTCGGTTGACGGTGGAGGCCGCGCGCTTCTTTACTTTTGCCGGGCCTTCCTTGCTCCGGCTGATTAGCGCAGGAGCATCCTCAAGCCGCTTTCGCCAGTCCCGGAGGTGATGGCGCCGCAGTCTACTGAGCTTAACCTTCCCGATTGGGTCGTTGTAGACGTGTCGGCGGAATACTCCCGCTGAGATCGTTGAGGGTCTTTCCTGGAGATACTCACGGCATGCGTCGGCCACGGTATCTAGCTTCTGTGTGGCTACGCCCCCCGCTTCAATCCTCTCCGCAAATGTCTCAGCTTCTTTCTTTGCGGCGGTGAAGCGCTCATTCGGAAGGAGCGAGCCGAAGTCGCCCAGCGATTTGACCGCATACCTGCGGGTATCTTCGCTGTAGGCCCGCGCAATCCAAGTTCCGCCGACCCCTGATTTAGACGGCCTGAAGCCCAAGAAACAGCCAGCCCTGAGTCGCTGCCAGTAGGGTTCTTGCTGTGGCTTGAGGGCTTCTCTGTCTTTGACCCTGCTTAGATCTCGCGCCAAAAGTCCGCCCCCTGCATTTAGTATGAAAAAAACATGGAATACCGTGAGGGACAAAAAGGGGCAAGAGGGATCGTTGGGCACCATAAAAACAGATGGTTGGTTGTATCAGGAGGTCCCGGATAGTCCCATGTCTCACCCTTGGTAAGGGTGAGGTCGGGAGTTCAATCCTCCCCAGCAGCACCATATTTCATGACTTTAGCCCAATCTGGGGCGTGTCCCTTCATATCGTTCGTTAACCATGCCAGCCTTCGCGGGGAGAGTCGCGGCGCGTCGAAGCGCGACCGGGGTCGGTTGGGGCAAGAGGTCGATATGTCGGGTGTCGCATCGCGCTATGTCGCGTCGTTCTTCGTCGAGCTGTTCAGCGAATTCCTGCGCTTCGGCGTTCACCAGAACGATCTCACCGTCGAGGAGGTCGCGATCATCTGCCTCGTCGCCTGCGAGAGCACCCGGGAGCTCAGGAAGGACCCGTTCCTGACGCGCACCTTCGCGAACGAGGATGCCGCGATCCCCGACGAGGCCCGGCCCGCGGTCAGTCTCAAGTTCATCTACACCAGCCTCGGCATGAGCCGCGAGACCACTCGGCGGCGGGTCAACGGCCTCGTCGCGCGCGGCTATCTGAGGCGATCGGGCCGCGGCTTCCTTTTTCCGGCGCAGATCGGCGACGCCGATTACACCTTCGAGATCCGTGGCTTCCTCAATCGGAAGATGAAGGATCTGAACTCCTACCTCGCCAGAATCCCGGACTGACCGGCGCCGCCGAACACTGCGGTGCGCCGACACCTGCCCAAAGAACGGCGCTGAGGATCGGGGCACCGGGGCCGCGCGCCCCCGGACCTGCGGCTCGCCGTGTCCCCGCCACCACTCGCGGCGGATGGCGGGTGCGGCTTTTGACCCCCGGCCCCAGGCCCTTATGCCACCGAGCGTGGCTTCCCCGGCGACCCCCGACCTCGAACTCTGGCCGATCGGCAACTGCCAGATCAGCGCGCTCGTCGACCGCGAGGGCGCGATCGTGTGGGCCTGCGTGCCGCGCGTCGACGGCGATCCGGTGTTCTGTTCGCTGATGAACGGCGCGAACCGTGAGGAGGGCGTCTGGCGGATCGAACTGGTCGGGCAGGTGTCCGCCTCGCAGTCCTATATCCGCAACACCCCGATCCTCGTCACCCGCCTCGAGGCGGAAGACGGCAGCGCCGTCGAGGTGCTCGATTTCTGCCCGCGGCACGAGGGCAAGGGGCGGATGTACCGCCCCGTGGCGATCGGGCGGATCGTGCGGCCGGTGGCGGGATCCCCGCGCATCCGCGTGGTTCTCACCCCGATGCGCGACTACGGGGCCGCGCGGGCGGAGACCACCCACGGCACCAACCAAATCCGCTATCTCACCGGCCCCCAGGCGCTGCGGCTCACCACCGACGCACCGGTCGGCTACGTGCTAGAGGGGCGCCCCTTCCGGCTGGAGGCGGACACGCATTTCTTCCTCGGCCCCGACGAGCCCTTCGGCGGCCCCCTGCGCGAGGAAATCCGTCGCATGGAGCAGGCGACGCGCGATTACTGGCAACGCTGGGTGCGGGGCCTCGCGACACCCGTCGAATGGCAGCCCGAGGTTATCCGCTGCGCCATCACGCTGAAGCTGTGCCAGCACGAGGAGACCGGCGCGATCGTCGCCGCGCTCACCACCTCGATCCCCGAGGCGCCCCATTCGGAGCGCAACTGGGACTACCGCTACTGCTGGATCCGCGATTCCTATTACACCGTGCAGGCGCTGAACCGGCTGGGCGCGCTGGATGTGCTGGAGAAATATCTCGCCTATCTCAGGAACATCGTCGATGCGGCCAAGGGCGGGCAGATCCAGCCGCTCTATTCGGTGATGGGCGTATCCGAACTGCACGAGACCGCCGCGCCCGCGCTGGCGGGCTATCGCGGGATGGGGCCGGTGCGCGTGGGCAATGCCGCCTACCAGCAGGTCCAGCACGACTGCTACGGCCAGATCGTGCTGCCGACGGTGCAGGGCTTCATCGACCAGCGCCTGCTGCGCATCGCCGACGAGCGCGATTTCGAGAGCCTCGAGGCGGTGGGCGAGATGGCCTATGCGATGCACGACCAGCCCGATGCCGGCCTGTGGGAGTTCCGCACCCGCAAGGAGGTGCACACCTATTCGGCGGTGATGAGCTGGGCCGCCTGCGACCGGCTGGCGATGGCTGCCGACTGGCTCGGCAAGACCGACCGCGCCCAACTCTGGCGTGCGCGGGCCGACGCCATCCGCGCGACGATCGAGGCCGAGGCGTGGGTTGAAGGGGGCGAGGACGGCGGCCACTACGGCGCCAGCTTCGAAAGCGACTATCTCGATGCGAGCCTGCTCCAGATGGTCGAACTCAGGTTCCTCGCGCCCGACAACCCGCGCTTCCTGTCCACCTTCGCGGCCGTGGAGGAGCAGCTCAGGCGCGGCGATTTCATGCTGCGCTATGCTGCCGAGGACGATTTCGGCCTGCCCGAGACCGCCTTCAACGTCTGCACCTTCTGGCTGATCGAGGCGCTGCACCTTGTGGGCCGCAGCGAGGAGGCGCGCGGGCTCTTTTCGACCATGCTCAGCCACACCACCGCCTCGGGCCTGCTGAGCGAGGACATCGACTTCGTCACCGGCGAATTGTGGGGCAATTTCCCCCAGACCTATTCGCTGGTCGGCGTGATCAACTGCGCGGGCCTGCTCTCCAAGCCGTGGAGCGACGTGCGCTAGGCGGCGGCCACCCCGTCAAAATTGACGATACGCCCCGCCCGCCCGCTGGGCTATCCCCTCGGATCACAAGCACAAGCCGGGGAGAGGCGCGATGGATCTGGGACTGAAGGGCAAGAAGGTCATCATGAACGGCGGGGCCCACGGGCTCGGCCTCGAATCCCTCAAGCTGTTCGCCGCCGAGGGCGCGGATGTCGCCTTCTTCTCGCGCAAGGAAGACAAGATCGAGGCCGCCAAGGCCGCGATCGACGCCGCAGGCCCCGGCAAGGTCTTCGCCGAGGTGTTCGACATGGCGAGCGGCACCGAGGCCTATCAGGCGTGGCTGGAAAAGGCCGTGGCCGAACTCGGCGGCTGCGACATCTTCGTGCACACCGCCAGCGCCTCGGGCACCGGCGGCGCGGGTGACTGGCAGGCGTGCCTCGACATGGACCTGAAGGGCGCGGCCTATGCGGTCGAGACGCTGACCCCCTATCTGGAGGCTTCGGGCACCGGCTCGATCGTGATGCTGTCCTCGACCGCCGCGCTCGAGACCTTCATCGCCCCCAACCCCTTCAACGCGATCAAGGCGGCGCTGATCACCTATGCCTCGCAGCTCAGCCAGGCGATGGCGGCCAAGGGCATCCGCGTGAACACCGTCAGCCCGGGCGCGATCTACTACAAGGGCGGCAACTGGGAGATCATCGAGGAGCACATGAAGCCGCTGTTCGATGCGACGCTCGCCAAGATGCCCACGGGCCGCTTCGGCGAGCCGGTGGAGGTCGCCAAGGCGATCGTCTTCGTGGCGAGCCCGGCGGTGCCCTACATGACCGGCGCGAACATCGTGGTAGACGGCGGCTTCACCCAGAGAGTGCAGTTCTAAAAGAGCAACCTGCGTTCGCCTCGAGCGTCGTCGAGAGGCAGGCAAGCGGGGTGTCTCGACTTCGCTCGACACGAACGGAACCTTGGAAGGTAAGGAAGACATGGCGCAGATCGACCGCGACAAGCTGCTCGACATCTACACCCGCACGATGAAGGTGAACCGCACCGACGAGAAGTTCCGCGAGCTGCTGATGGGCGGCAAGGTCGCGGTGATGTATTACTGCGTGCGCGGGCAGGAGCTGGTCTCGGCCGCGGCGATGGCGGCGCTGGAGAAGGACGATTACGTCGTCTGCACCTATCGCGGGCAGGGCGAGCAGACCGCCAAGGGCATCCCGATGGAGAAGTGGTGGGGCGAATGCCTCGGCAAGGCGACCGGCACCTGCAAGGGCAAGGGCGGCACCATGCACATCACCGATCCCGAGACCGGCATCATGGTGACGACGGGCGTGGTCGGCTCCGGTCTCCCCATCGCCAACGGCCTTGCCATGGCGAGCCAGAACAATGGCGACGGGCGGGTGACGCTGGTGAGCTTCGGCGACGGGGCGGCCAATATCGGCGGTTTCCACGAGGCGATGAACATGGCCCAGCTCTACAAGCTGCCCGTGGTCTTCCTGTGCCAGAACAACCGCTATGGCGAGCACACCGCCTATGCGGACCACACCGACAGCCCCAATATCGCATCGCGCGCGGCGGGCTACGGGATGCCGGGCGTCACGGTCGACGGCAACGACGTCCACCAGATCTACCCGGCGGTGAAGGAAGCCGTCGACCGCGCCCGCCGCGGCGAGGGGCCGACGCTGGTCGAGGCCATGTGCTACCGCATGATGGGCCACTTCTTCGGCGCCGACTTCAGCTACATGCCGCCCGAGCACATCGCCGAGATGAAGGCCGAAGACCCGCTGCCCAAGCTCAGGAAGGTGATGCTGGAGCACCAGTTCACCGAGGAGGAGCTCGACGCCATCGTCGCGGATATCGACGCGCAGATCAACGCCGCCGTCGAGCACGCGCTCGCCGCGCCGCTGCCGGATACCGATGAAATCTACAAGGACGTGCTGGAGGAGACCGCCTGATGGCCCAGATCACCATGACCCAGGCGCTGAACCTCGCGATCGACGAGGCGATGGCCGACGATCCGGGCGTGTTCTGCCTCGGCGAGGACGTGTCCGCCAAGCAGGGCGGCGGGGTGTTCAAGGTCACCTCGGGCCTGACCGAGAAATATGGCGAACACCGCATCCGCGCGACGCCGATCAGCGAGACCGCGATCATCGGTGCCGCCGTGGGCGCGGCGCTCGCGGGGCAGCGACCTATCGCCGAGATCATGCTGATGAACTTCGTCGGCGTGTGCATGGACCAGATCGTCAACCACGCCGCCAAGCTTCGCTTCATGTCGGGCGGGCAGACCCCGTGCCCGATCGTCATCCGCACCACCACCGGCGTCGGCGTCGGCTTCGGCGGGCAGCACTCGGACATGCTCGAGGCGTGGTTCGCCCACGTGGCGGGTATTCATGTGGTGACGCCGAGCAACCCCGCCGATGCGCGCGGGCTGATGCGGGCGAGCATCGACGCCAATGACCCGGTGATCTTCATCGAGAACATCCTGTGCTACGGCCTCAAGGCCGAAGATCCGGGCCCGGGCTACCGCGTGCCGCTCGGCAAGGCGGCGATCGCGCGCGAGGGGACCGACATCTCGATCATCACCTATGGCCGCACCGTTCTGGATGCGCTGGCGGTCGCCGATGAACTCGCCAAGGAGGGCATCAGCGTCGAGGTGGTCGACCTTCGCACCATCGCCCCCTACGACGAGGCGACCGTGCTGGCCTCCGTCCGCAAGACCGGCCGTGCGCTGACCCTGCACGAGGCGGTGCGGCCCTTCGGCACCGGCGCCGAGCTCGCCGCCAACATCCAGGAGAAGTGCTGGGACCAGCTCAAGGGCCCGGTGCGGCGCATCGGCGGGACCTTCTCGGCAGTGCCCTTCGCCAGCCACCTCGAACAGGCGTGGATCCCGACCAAGCCGCAGATCGTCGAACAGATCAAAGCCTCTCTCGGAAAGCTCTAATGGCCACGGAAATCCGCATCCCCAAGCTCGGCATGAGCGCCGTCGAAATGACCCTCGTCGAATGGATGTTCGGCGATGGCGAGCGGGTCGAGAAGGGCGACATCATCTACACCGTCGAGACCGACAAGAGCACCACCGAGATCGAGGCCCAGGCCAGCGGGATCATCCACCCCACCGGCGAGGAAGGCGCGGTCTACAAGGTGGGCGACCTGATCGGCACGATCGAGGAGGGCTGATCATCGTGGCTAGTCCCCGGGAAATGCTGGCGAAGGTCTACGCCACCGCCGGTACCCGCGACTGGGACGCGGTCGAGGCGCTGATCCACCCCGACTTCGTGCTCTACGAGGCGAACTCGCTGCCCTTCGCGGGCGAGTGGCGGGGCAGGGACGCGCTCCAGCGCTGCGCTGCCGCCATGTACGGCACCTGGGCGAACACCCACCTCGAGATCCTCGACTGCACCGGGGGCGAGACCCATGCGGTGATGGTGATCCGCCTCACCATGCACCCCAAGGACGGCTCCGAGCCCTTCACCCAGACGATCTGCGAGGCCGGCACCTTCGAGGACGGGCTCCTGAAGACCCTTCGCATCCACTATTTCGACGCCGCCGAGGTCGCCGCCCGGGCGTGACCGGCGCCCCCTCTCGACGCCCTGCGCAGAATGGCGTATTCTCCGGCTCCGGGACGCGGCCCTACAGCGTGGGGCCAAATTGGGGTGCGATCCGGTGAAACAATCTCTCGTCAACCTTCTGCCGCCCGCGACGCTTGCGGCGATCCTCGCCTTCTGGGGCCTCGCGCCTGCCGGCCTCGTCGAGCAACCCTGGACGCTCCCGCTGGTCGCGGTCACGACCATCGTCTTCGTCCAGCTGCTCGAGCTGGTGTTCGAGCGGCACGAGGGCTGGCGCATCAACCGCACGGAGCTCGCGACCGACATCTTCTACACCGCCTTCGGCTTCCTCGTGATCGGCCACCTCTCCGACACGCTGGTCAACTCGCCCCTGCGCGAACTGAAGGCGGACTGGGGCATCGGCACCCCCTGGCTCGCCGAGCTGCCCTTCCTCGTGCAGGTCATGGTGGTGCTGTTCACCTTCGAGTTCGGCCAGTACTGGATGCACCGCGCGATGCACAACTGGACGCCCCTGTGGCTGACCCATGCGCCGCACCACCACGTGACCCAGCTCAACGCGATGAAGGGCTATATCGGCAATCCGATCGAGCTGTTCCTGATCAGCCTAGGGGTGACCGCGCTGCTCGATGTCGATCTCAACGCCCTGTTCGCCAGCTTCACCGTCGGCGGCGCCATCGCGACCTACGCCCACGCCAACGTCAAGGCCGATCCGCCGATCTGGTACGGCTTCTTCTTCACCACCATCCGCAACCACTCGCTGCACCACACCGCCCTCAGCTACGAGGACACGCGGTGCAACTACGGCAATTCGGTGATCTTCTGGGACCGGGTGTTCGGCACCTACAAGGAAGGCGAGAGCGCGGTTGTCGGGCAGGACGATCGCAAGCGGCTGTCGATCAAGGAGCAGTGGCTCTTCCCCTTGCGCCCGTGGCTCGAGAAGAAGCAGGCGGCGGAAGGCTAGGGCGAAGTTTACAAAGTTGACACTGTAAACTTCGATTTCCTACGGGATTTCCGGCGACATTTCAGCGCGTTGCTCGGCAAAACCAAAGTTGACACCGTGTTTTGCGTTTTCTCGCCCTGACGGAGAGCCGGACAGCCCTGCACGGCGATGGCGCGCGGCATCGACAATGCGAAAGAACCGCCCGAGGCTAGCGGGAAGCCCGCCGGTAGGAAAGCGCGGGAAAGGTCGGGTTTCGGGAGTGCCGGCCGCTGGCGCAAAGGGCGGATCATGCCCGGCTTGCGGCCGGCCTCAAGGGGTGGCTCCCATCGCCTTCTGGTCCCAGCGGATCTGGAGCGGTGTGGCGCCGCGCGAGGCGCCCACGTGGACGTGGGGTGCATAGGAAGGGCCGTTGTTGCCGACCCGCGCGACCACCTGTCCCGCGGTGACGCTGTCTCCCGGCGCGACCGCAAAATCGGTGAGGTGCGCCATCAGGATCACCACCCCGCCGGGGGTCCGGATCTGAAGCAGGCCTGCGGGCGGCTTGCCCCTTGTGCCGGGTTCGTTGACCCGGGGATTGGGCAGCAGGCCGACGATCACGCCGTCGGCCGGGGCGAGCACCTCGGCGCCCCAGGAATACCAGTCCTCGTTGCGTTTGCCGTCGGTCCGGTAGAGCCTGCCGAAGCCGCGGCCCGCGCCGCGCGTGTCGCCGATGATCTGGCAATCCGTGCCGAGCGCATCGCCGGCGATCGCCTCTTCCCCCGCCGCGTGATCGCCGCAGACGAAGGGTTCGCGGAACAGGGGGTGGAGCAACACGGCCTCGACCGGCCCCTCCGGCTCGACGGCCACCGGCGGCTGTTCGAAGACCGCGCGCGGAGGCGGCTGCGGATCGCTGGCGGCGAGTGAGAGCAGGATTATTGCCAGCATCACCATTTCTCTCCCGTCGCAACCCTCGTCACGGCGGCCCCGGCACCCCCGCCACCCCGGGTCTTGCCCGGGCGGCGGGGCGTCGGGAGCGCCCTAGCCCCCCTTGCGGCTCGCTTCCGCCGCTTCGATGGCGGCAGCGTCCCACGTCACGCGGGTCTGCGTCTGGGGGTTGAAGCGGTTGTCCTCGAACTTGGCGGCCTTCGCGGCGGCGATTTCGGCCTCGGTCAGGTGTTCGGACGGGGCGAGGGCGAAGACGTCGATGCCGCGGCTGATCTCGGTGCCGTAGATGTGGCCGCCGTACCAGTAGACCGACCAGTAGCCGCCCAGCACCATCTGCTTCATGTCGATCGGCCCGCGATCGAAATAGGCGATCTCCTTGGGATTGGCGCTGTCGGTGAAGTCCATCACCGAAAGGCCGCCCTGATACCACGCCTGCGCGAACAGGTCGCGGCCCGGGACCGGGATGATCGAGCCGTTGTGCGCGACGCAGTTTTCCTTGTCGGACTGGGGCGCGGGCATCTTGTAGTGGGCGCGGAACACCAGCTTGCCGTCGACGATGTCGTAGATCGCGTTGGCGCCCCAGGTCTTGGGGTCGGAGGCCTTGCAGCGCGGACGCCCGCCGCCGCCCCACTCGTCGGTGAAGATCACCTTGGTGCCGTCATTGTTGAAGGTCGCCGAGTGCCAGTAGGCAAAGCCGGTGTCGGTGACGACGTCGATGCGCTTCGGGTTCAGCGGATCGGCGATGTCGAACAGGATGCCGTTGCCCGAGCACGCGCCCGCCGCCAGCTTCAATGCGGGGAAGACGGTGATGTCGTGGCACTGGTCGGTGCGCGAGGTGTTCTGGGTGCCGTCGCCGTGGTCGCCGCCCTTCCACAGGCCGGCGATCTCGCCGGTGGTCTCGTCGGCGAAGACGCGGGGGCTCTTGACGATGCGGGCCTTGGAGGGGTCCGCCACCGGGATCTCGATCACGTCGATCGAGAACAGCGCGGTGCGCGTGTCGCCCGGGGTGCCGCCGATGCAGCCCGCCAGTTCCTTCTCGTCGCGGATGCCGGCGGTGCCCGAGTTGTAGACGATGAGGCGCGTGTCGTCGGCGCTGACGATCGAGTGGGTGTGGCTGCCGCGGCAGGTCTGCACCCCGCCGACCTGCACCGGGCGGGCGAGATCGGAGATGTCGAAGATGCGCAGACCGCGGAAGCGTTCCTCGTTGACCTTGCCCGGCGCGCCCTCGAGCCCGCAGTCGATCCGCCCACGGGTCTGCTCGACGCTCATGACGAGGATGTTGCCCGCCACCGACACGTCGCCCTGCCCGCCGGGGCAGACGACAGAGCTCATCAGGTTGGGCACGCCGTCGGCCCCGAGCTTGTAGATGTTGAAGCCGTGATAGGAGCCCGCGACCATGACGTCGCCGAAGAAGGCCATGTCGGTGTTGGCGAAATCGAGCAGCGGCGAACGCTCGGCGAATTCGGTGAGGTCTTCCTCCTCCCGCGCGGGCGGGGTGGCGGCCGGAGCGGTCCCGGCGGCGGGCGGGGGCGCGGCGGCCGGGGTCTCGGCGGGCGCGGCCTCGGCCTTCTCCTCCTTGCCCTTCTTGGGCGGCACCGGCGGGCGCAGGTCGGCGGGGTTGGCGGGGTTGAAGAAGCCCGCGGGCTTTCTCAGGCTCGCGACCTTGGTGAGACCCATGATCGCCTCGCCGGCATTGTCGAAGCCCGCCGCAAGGCCCGAGCGCGGATCGCTCGAAAGGCTCGCGAGGAGCTTGTCCATCTTGCCGATCTCGGCCTTCTGCTCGCTCTCGACGTCGCCGACGAACTGGAACAGCACCGGATCGGCGGCGGTGCCGTCCTCGTCGAGCAGTGTCTCCACCATGTCGAGCGCGCCGTCGTGGTGGGCGATCATCAGGGTCAGGAACTTCCGGTCGAAATCGGTGCCCTTGGCCGCCGCCAGCGCCTTCATGTCCTCGGGCGAGGCCATGCCCTTCATCATGTGGTGCATGTGGTGGCCGTGGCCCTTCATCGCCGGGTCCTCGACCGGCTCGCCGCGCTCCTTCAGCCAAGTGCGCATGAAGGCGATCTCGTCGGCCTGCGAGGATTCGATCCGGCCGGCGATGGTCTGGAGCTCCTCGGTGTTGGTGCGGTCCTTGACCAGTTTCGCCATGTCGACCGCCTGCTGGTGGTGGACGATCATGTGCTGCATGAAGGCGACATCGGCGGGGGTGTAGCTCGCCTGCGCCAGCTTGGTCGCCTCGTCGGCGGAGAGCGTCCTGCTCGCCTTGCCCGGCGCCCCCGGCTGCACGATCGGAACGCTCTGCGCATGGGCGAGGCCCGAGGCGGAGAGCAGCAGGGCGGCAACGACGGCGCGCGCGGCGGCGCGGGTGGCGGTATCGGTCATGGATGGTCCCCTTGGATCGGTCTTGACCGCCAGACTGCCGCAGCCCCGCGTGCAGTCAAGTGCCCCCGATGTGCCGCAAGAGCCCAATCGACGAACCTGCGATCATGGTCGAGCAAGGGCTTGCCGTGTCGCCCCGCGCCGACCGGCGGTGCGGCGAGCCGGTCGTGGGCGGCGCACCGTTCATCGCAAGCGGCAAATTGCCCCCTTGCCGCGCCGAGTCGGGCGTGGATAAGTCCGGCGTTAAGCCCGCCGCAACCCTGTTGGAGTATTCTTTGCGCATGGCACGCCCCCGCTTCCTCGCCGTCCTGACCGGCCTTGCCGCCTCGCTCGCGGCGCTCGCCAGTCCGGCAGCGGCGAGCCAGGACGAGCTTCAGGCCACCTTCGACAGCACCTTCGGCACCCAGGTCCGCCAGCCGCAGAGCTTTGACGCGATCTACGCTTCGAGCTTCGAGCAGCGCATCGCCGATCTCGCCAATCCGGCGATGGGCCGCATCGGCGTTGCCGCCATTGACCTTGCCACGGGCGAGGAGGTGATGGTGCTCGGCGACCAGCTGTTCCCGATGGCCTCGACCAGCAAGATCGCGGTCGCCGCGACTTTCATGGAGCTGGTCGAGCAGGGCCGCTATTCGCTCACCAGCGAATTTCCGCTGATGATGCCCGTCGCCTCGGCCAAGTTCTCCTCGGCCCGCGCGCCGGTGCGTCCCGGGCAGTACATGCCGGCGATCGACCTGATCGAGATCATGATCACCCGCTCGTCCAACCCCGCCACCGACGCGCTGCTGGCGGCGGTCGGCGGGCCGCAGGCGGTCAACGCATGGATGCAGCGCAAGGGCATCGCGCCCTTCTCGATCAATCGCGACATCGCCACGCTGGTGCGCGACGACGGCGAATACAACCCCGCGACCCACATCGACACCCGCGATGCCGCCACCCCGCGCGCGATGGTGCGCCTGCTCGCGGGGCTCTACCGGGGCGAGTATCTCTCCGACGAGAGCCGCCGGGTGATCCTTTCCGCCATGAGCCGCACCGTCACCGGCAAGCGCCGTATCCCGGCGCATATCCCGCTCGAGGCGCGGGTCAGCCACAAGACCGGCTCGCTCAACAACACCTCGAGCGACATCGGCCTGATCGAATGTCCCGACGGGCGGGTGATCGCGGTCGCGATCTACGTCACCGGCCAGGGCAGCAAGCTCGCCCGCGAGGAGCGGATCGCCGCGATTGCGCGTGCGCTCTACGATGGCTTCGCGGTCAAGGCCCAGGCCAACCCGACCCGCAACTGGGCGAGCGCCCCCTACGCCACCGGCGGCTGACGCCCTTCCTCGCGGATAGCGGCCATGAAAAAGGGCGGCGCCTCGCGGCAGCCGCCCTTTTCCTTTTCCGTCCGCCGTGGCGGGGAGCGCCGGATTACTCGGCGGCTTCCTCGGCTTCGGCAGCCACGTTGGCGGCGTCGGCGGCGATTTCGTCGGCGGTGCGTTCGGCCGAGGCAGCGGCGCCGTCGGCAGCCGCTTCGACGTCGGTCGCGGTTTCGGTGGTCGCGCCTTCGATGGCTTCGCCCGCGCTGTCGGCATTGGCTTCGGCGTCGGCGGCCATCGCGTCGACGGCTTCTTCGGTTTCGGTTTCGGTGTTGTTGCTGCACGCGGCGAGGCCGAGCGCCGAGGTGGCGATGGCGGCAGCGAGGATGATCTTGCGCATGATGTGTTTCCTTATGTTCCTGCGGATGACACGCGACCCTTGCAGACGGGCGCGGCGACCGGGTTCTCTCTCGTCCGGTTCGTGTGCCAAGCTAGGGACGGGGCAGGGGCGTGACAAGATCAAATGAGGCAAGGTGCCCCAATCTTGCCGCAATTCGGCCACAATTCACACAAGAGGCGCCCGCCCAAACCTCTACCCGCACCCGCCCGCGCCTGCTAGCAGGCGGCATGGCCGATAAGCAGCACCTCTATCTCGTCGACGGTTCGTCCTACATCTTCCGGGCCTATCACCGCCTGCCGCCGCTGACGAACCCCGCAGGCACACCGGTTGGTGCGGTCTACGGCTACACGACGATGCTGTGGAAGCTCGCCGCCGATCTCGACGCGGCCGACGGCCCCACGCACCTCGCGGTGATCCTCGATGCGAGCGGCGTGAGCTTCCGCAACGAGCTTTACGAACACTACAAGGCCAACCGCCCCGAACCGCCCGAGGACCTGAAGCCGCAGTTCCCGCTGATCCGCGACGCCACCCGCGCCTTCAGCCTGCCCTGCATCGAGGTCGAGGGGCTGGAGGCCGACGACCTCATCGCCTCCTACGCCCGCGAGGCGCAGCGCCGGGGGTGGGACGTGACCATCGTCTCCTCCGACAAGGACCTGATGCAGCTGATCTCCGAGGTGGACGGCCCGGACGGTCCGGCCCGCATCGACATGCTCGACACGATGAAGAACCAGCGCATCTGGCTCCCCGAGGTCGAGGAGAAGTTCGGCGTCGGCCCGGAACTGGTGGGCGATGTGCTGGCGCTGATGGGCGATTCGGTCGACAACGTCCCCGGCATCTTCGGCATCGGCCCCAAGACCGCGAGCAAGCTGATTGCCGAGCACGGCTCGCTCACCGCCGCGCTCGACGCTGCGCCCGCGATGAAGGCCGGCAAGCTCAAGGAGCGCCTGATCGAAGGGCGCGGCGATGCCGAGCTTTCCAAGATCCTCGTCACGCTCAAGGAAGATTGCGACCTCCCCCAGCCGCTCGAGGAGATGAAGCTCGGCCCGGTCCCGCCCGCGCCGCTCGCGGCCTTCCTGACCGAGCACGGCTTCACCTCGCTGCTGCGGCGGCTGGATGCCGGGGCGGGGAGCCCCTCGCCTTCGGTGCAGCTCAATCCGCCCAAGCCCACCACCGCCGGGGCGAACGGTGCCGGGGCAGGGGAGGCGAACCGCCAGCCGCTCCCCGATTTCGCCGCGATCGACCACGCGGCCTACGAGACGGTGCAGACGATGGAGCGGCTCGAGGCCTGGATCGCGCGCGCCCGCGCCGCGCAGATGGTGGCGGTCGACACCGAAACCACCTCGCTCGATCCGATGCGCGCCGGGCTGTGCGGCATCAGCCTTGCCCTCGGCCCCAACGATGCCTGCTACATTCCCCTCGGCCACGGCGGCAGCGACATGTTCGCCGAGCGCCCCGAGCAGATCGAGGAGGCCGCCGCGCTCGCCGCGCTGAAGCCGCTGCTCGAGGACGAGGCGGTGCTCAAGGTGTTCCAGAACGGCAAGTACGATCTCAACATCCTCGCCCGGCGCGGGATCGCGGTCGCCCCCATCGACGACACGATGGTGATCAGCTTCGCGCTCGACGCGGGCCGCTCGGAGGAAGGCATCGGCGGCGGGCACGGGATGGACGAGCTGTCGCAGCGCCACCTCGGCCACACCCCGATCCCGTTCAAGGACCTGTGCGGCACCGGCAAGAAGGCGATCGGCTTCAACGAGGTGCCGCTCGAGCGCGCCACTGCCTATGCCGCCGAGGATGCCGACATCACCTGGCGGCTCCATTGCCACCTCAAGCCGCGCCTCGCCATTGAGGGCGGCAGCCGGGTTTACGAGCGCGTCGACCGCCCGCTGATCCCGGTGGTCGCCCGCATGGAGCGCGAGGGCATCAAGGTCGACCGCGCGCGGCTGGCGAAGCTGTCGGAGGAATTCTCGCGCGAGATCGCCCGGCTGGAGGGCGAGATCCACGCCGCCGCCGGGCAGGAATTCACCGTCGGCAGCCCCAAGCAACTGGGCGACATCCTGTTCGACAAGCTCGGCTACAAGGGCGGCAAGAAGGGCAAGAGCGGGCAGTATTCGACCGACGTCACCGTGCTGGAGAAGCTCGCGGCGGAAGGCGCGCCCATCGCCCGGCTGGTGCTCGAATGGCGACAGCTGGCGAAGCTCAAATCGACCTACACCGATGCGCTTCAGGAGGCGATCAACCCCGATACCGGCCGCGTCCACACCAGCTACTCGCTCGTCGGCGCGCAGACCGGGCGGCTGTCATCGACCGATCCGAACCTCCAGAACATCCCGATCCGCACCGCCATCGGCCGCCAGATCCGCGAGGCCTTCGTGCCCGAAGCCGGCAACGTCCTGCTGGCGGCGGACTATTCGCAGATCGAACTGCGCCTCGCCGCGCACATGGCCGATGTCGCGAGCCTCAAGGAGGCCTTCGCCCACGGCGAGGACATCCACGCCCGCACCGCGCAGGAGATGTTCGGCGAGGTGACGCGCGACACCCGCGCCCGGGCCAAGACGATCAACTTCGCGATCCTCTACGGCATCTCGCGCTGGGGCCTCGCCGCACGGCTCGAAGTCGAGCCGGACGAGGCGCAGGCGATGATCGACACCTATTTCCAGCGCTTCCCGGGCATCCAGAGGTATATCCACGAGACGCTTGAGAGCGTGCGGGCGCGCGGCTATTCGGAGACGCTGTTCGGCCGCAAGACGTGGTTCCCGCGGATCAACTCCAAGAACCAGGCCGAACGGCAGGGCAGCGAGCGCGCGGCGATCAACGCGCCGATCCAGGGCACCAGCGCCGACATCATCAAGCGCGCGATGGCGCGGATGCTGCCTGCCTTGGCCGAGGCGGGGCTGCACGATGTGCGGATGCTGCTCCAAGTCCACGACGAACTTGTGTTCGAGCTGCCCGAAGCCCGCGTCGAGGCCGCCGCGCCGATCATCCAGCAGGTGATGGCCGATGCCGCGCTGCCTGCGGTGGAACTGACGGTGCCGCTCGGGGTCGAGATCGGCACCGGCCTCAGCTGGGACGCTGCGCACTAGGCTCCGCGCGCGCGGAAGCCCGCATCAATCGTGCTTTTTCTCCCGCGTCGGGGTCAGCATCTCGGGCGAGAGGAAGCCGATCGGCTGCACCGCCGCCGCGCGCTTCTTCAGCTCGCCGCGCATCTTGAGGTATTCGCTCTCCATCTCGGGCGTCACCGTGGCGCGCGAATCCTTGAGCGCGGCGGCGAAGTCGCGGCCCTCGACCGCGCTCACCTCGCCCCCCACGCGGCGCAGGGCGGCTAGGCCGGCACGGCGCACGAGGTCTTCGAGGTCCGCCCCGGTGAAGCGGTCGGTCTCGGCGGCAAGGCCCGCCAGATCGACATCCTCGCCCAGCGGCATCTTCGCCGTGTGGATCTTCAGGATGTGCTCGCGCCCAGCCTTGTCGGGGGTGCCCACATAGACCAGCTCGTCGAAGCGGCCGGGGCGTAGCAGGGCGGGATCGACCAGCGTCGGCCGGTTGGTGGCGCCGATCACGACCACCGACTGCAGCTCCTCCAGCCCGTCCATCTCGGCGAGGATGGTGTTGACCACCCGCCCCGTCACCTGCGGCTCGCCCTGCCCGGAGCCGCGTGCGGGGACGAGGCTATCGATCTCGTCGATGAACACGACGCAAGGCGCGACCGCGCGGGCGCGGGCGAAGAGGCGGGCGATCTGCTGCTCGCTCTCGCCGTACCATTTCGACAGCAGATCCGAGCTCTTCATCGAGATGAAGTTCGCCTCCGCCTCCTTGGCGACGGCCTTGGCGAGCAAGGTCTTGCCGGTGCCCGGCGGGCCGTAGAGCAGGAAGCCCTTGGCCGGGCGGATGCCGAGGCGGCGGAAGGCGTCGGGGTTCTTGAGGGGAAGCTCGATCCCCTCCTTCAGCCTGTCGACCGAATCGCCTGCGCCGCCGATGTCGTCCCAGCCGATGTTCGGCACCTGCACCATCACCTCGCGCATCGCCGAGGGCTGCACGCGCTTGAGGGCGGAGAGGAAATCGTCGCGGGTGACGCACAGGTCTTCCAGCACCTCGGGCGGGATGGTGCGCTCGTCGAGGTCGAGGCGCGGCATGATACGGCGCACCGCCTCGATTGCGGCCTCGCGGGCCAGCGCGGCGATATCCGCGCCGACGAACCCGTGGGTGACGCGGGCGAGTTCGTCGAGGTCGACGGCCTGCTCAAGCGGCATCCCGCGGGTGTGGATCGCGAGGATCTCGCGCCGCCCGCGCTGGTCGGGAACGCCGATCACGATCTCGCGGTCGAAGCGGCCCGGACGGCGTAACGCCTCGTCGATGGCATCGGGACGATTGGTCGCGGCGATGACAACGAGGTTGGCACGCTGCTCCAGCCCGTCCATCAGCGTCAGCAGCTGGGCGACGAGGCGCTTCTCCGCCTCGCCCGGCACCTGGGTGCGCTTGGGAGCGATCGAATCGATCTCGTCGATGAAGATGATTGCGGGTGCGGCGCGGGTCGCCTCCTCGAACACCTCGCGCAGGCGCTTCTCGGATTCGCCATAGCCCGAGCCCATGATCTCGGGGCCATTGATGGTGAAGAACTCGGCGTCGCTCTCGTTCGCGACGGCCTGCGCAAGGCGGGTCTTGCCGGTGCCCGGCGGGCCGTGGAGCAGCACGCCCTTGGGCGGCTCGACCCCGAGGCGGATGAAGAGCTCGGGATAGCGCAGCGGCAGCTCGACCATCTCGCGCAGGGCGCGGATGGTCTCCTCCATCCCGCCGACATCGTCGTAGTTGACGACGGCGCGGCCATCGCGCGGCTCCTCGAACTCGGCGCGCAGCTCGACCTCGGTGTTCTCGTCGATATGGACGATGCCCTTCGGGCTGGTCGAGGCGACGGTGAGGCGGATCTGGGTCAGGGCATAGGCCGGCGCGCGCAGCAGCTGGCGCACGTCGGCGGGCATGTTCTGCACCGGCTGCTGGCCGGTGGTGGCGACGAGGTCGCCGGCGACCAGCGGGCGGCGGAAGAAGTTGCGCTTCAAGGCCTGGGTGGGCCCCTGTAGCCGCATCTCGCGCTGGGCGGGGGCGAAGATCACGCGGGTGGCGGGGCGCGATTCGCCGCGGGCGATCTCGACATGCTCGCCCGACCCCCCTTGCGCATTGCCGCGCTGCAGGCCGTCGAGGCGCACCACGTCGAGCGCATCGTCCTCGGGGTAGGCGGCCATGGCGATCGCGGCGGTGACGCGCTTGCCGCGGATCTCGACCACGTCGCCCTCGGTGATCCCGAGCTTCTGGAAGGCGCTGCGCGGCATCCGCGCGATCCCGGCGCCGGATTCCTCCTGCCGCGCAGGGGCGACCTGGAGCCGGACGGTGCGGGCGGGGGCGGCGGTTTCGGCGTCGGCCATCGGGCGTTCCTGTGCTGGGGTTGCAGAACCGATAGCTAGGAAGCGCGCCAATCGAATGCAATCGGCGGCGCGGTGGGCGGGGCTGGTGGCCGGACCGCAGGCAAGAAAAAAGCCCGGCACGAGGCCGGGCTTGAAAAGTTTGGGAGAGGATGCCTGAAAGGCAGCTTCTTAATGGCGCAAACCGGGACATTGTGCAAGTGCGAAAGATGCCCAGAAAGATGCAAAGAACGCAATCAAATGCCTCAACGATGCAAGTTTGTGCGTAAACTTGCAAATTGCTGCCTATTTTGAAGGCAATCGCTCAAAGAGTGGGCACGAATCGCGCCTCCGGAGCCTATTGCATCGCAACATGAACCGCGATTCGACTTTGTCGTGCGCCCGGGCGTGACAGCCTCGCCGGAACGCACTAATCACTGCCTGTCCCCGAGAGAGGGATCGTCCTTGCACGATACAACAGATAGCAGGCAGGCCCGATGACCAAGCTCTATCCCGATGCCGCCAGCGCGCTCGAGGGCGTGCTGCGCAACGACATGCTGATCGCCGCCGGAGGCTTCGGCCTTTGCGGCCTCCCCGAAAGACTGCTCGACGCGATTCGCGACAGCGGCGTGACCGGTCTGACCTTCGCCAGCAACAATGCCGGGATCGACAACGAGGGCATCGGCAAGCTGCTGCGCACGCGGCAGGTGCGGAAGATGATCAGCTCCTATGTCGGCGAGAACAAGGAGTTCGAGCGGCAGTATCTGGCGGGCGAGCTGGAAGTCGAGTTCTGCCCGCAGGGCACGCTGGCCGAGCGGATGCGGGCCGGGGGCGCGGGCATTCCCGGCTTCTACACCCGCACCGGCGTCGGCACCGAGGTCGCCAAGGGCAAGGAGCACAAGGACTTCCCCGACCGCGACGGGGTGATGCAGACCTATATCCTCGAACACGGCATTTTCGCCGACCTGTCGATCGTCAAGGCATGGAAGGCCGACGAGACCGGCAACCTCGTGTTCCGCAAGACCGCCCGCAATTTCAACCTGCCCGCCGCGACCTGCGGGAAGATCTGCGTGGCCGAGGTCGAGGAGGTGGTGCCGGCGGGCAGCCTCGATCCCGACCAGATCCACCTTGCCGGCGTCTTCGTGAACCGCATCGTCTGCGGCGCGCCCTACGACAAGAAGATCGAGTTCCGCACCGTGCGGGAACGGGAGGCCGCGTGATGACGAAGCGCAATCTCGTGCTTCTGCCGCTGCTGGCCCTCGCCGGGACAGCCTTGAGCGGCTGCGTGGCGGTGGCGATTCCGGCGCTGGCCGGGTCGGCACTCGCGGGCCGCGAGATCGTCGGCCCGGGCGATGAAGACGACGCGGCGCGGCAGGCCCCGAGCCCTGCACCCGCTCCGGTTCCCGTGGCGGCTCCCGCCCCGCCGCGCGCGCCTGCGCCGATTGCTTCGGCACCGGCGGCCCCCCCGCCTGCCTCTGCTCCCGCGCCTGCCGTGGTGGCTGCGGCTCCCGCGCCCCAGCCCGCGGCCGCGGAAAACACCCCCGCGACCGACACGACCCGCACCACCGGCTTTGCCCGGCTGGTCCGCTATGGCCGCGCCGTGTCGCTCTCCCGCGGGCCCGAGACGGGGATGCTGTCGGCCATGCTCAGCGATCCCTACGCGCTCGACGGCCAGCGCCGTCGCTGTGCGCCCGGCGTGCAGCCGGTAGTCCTGATCGACCTCGATCCTGCCGGCGGGGTCTTTGCGGTGCCCGCGATGCCCGCCCGGCGGCAGAGCACGATCCTCGGCTTCGCCGTGCTGCGCGAGGCGCGCGTGGTGATCGCATGGATCTCCGATCTCCCGGTCGAGCAGTCCGGCGCCCTGCGCGACGCGCTCGCGCAGTCGGGCCTCGATCCGCGCGGCGAGGACATCATCTCGCTGCGCCGCGACGAGGACAAGCAGACCCGGCGCGAGAGCCTCGCGGCGACCTCCTGCATCATCGCCATCGGCGGCGACGAACGCCCCGATTTCGACGACCGTTTCCGCTACCTGAAGACCCCCGAAGCCGGCGCGCTGCTCGAGCCGATCATCGGCGACGGCTGGTTCTTCACCGATCCGCTGCTGACCGCCGAGGGAGACACGGCACCATGACGACGACGCTTGCCCCCGGATGGACCCGCGACGACATGGCGGCGCGCGCCGCCCGCGAATTGAAGGACGGCTATTACGTCAACCTCGGCATCGGCATCCCGACGCTGGTCGCCAACCACATCCCCGAAGGGATGATGGTGACGCTCCAGAGCGAGAACGGGATGCTCGGCATCGGGCCGTTCCCCTATGACGACGAGGTCGATCCCGACCTCATCAATGCGGGCAAGCAGACCATCAGCGAGCTGCCGCACAGCGCCTATTTCGACAGCGCGACGAGCTTCGCGATGATTCGCGGCGGGCATATCGACCTGACCGTGCTGGGTGCGATGGAGGTGGCGGAGAACGGCGACATCGCCAACTGGATGATCCCGGGCAAGATGATCAAGGGCATGGGCGGGGCGATGGACCTGGTCGCGGGGGTCAAGAAGATCATCGTGGTGATGGACCACACCGCCAAGGACGGGACGCCGAAGTTCATCCCCGCCTGCACCCTGCCGCTGACCGGCGCGGGGGTGGTCGACATGATCATCACCAACCTCGCCGTGTTCCAGCGCCCCGCCAAGGGCGAGCCCTTCCGCCTCATCGAGATGGCGCCGGGTGTCACCGCAGAGGACATCGCCGCCACCACCACCGCCCATTACGTGGTCTGATGCTGCGTGCGGCGGCGCTTGGCGTTCTCGCGCTTGCAGGGGTGATCGGCGGGATGCTGGCCTTCGTGTCCCCGCCGCGGCTGCTGTCGCATTACGACCGGCTGGCGGGCGGGCGCGAGGGCTCGTACCCGGCGGCGGAGGGCGTGCCCTTCGGCAGCCACGGGCAGAGGCTCGACATCTGGGCGCCCAACGACATGGCGAAGGCGCCCTTGCCGGTGGTGATCTTCTGGTACGGCGGCGGCTGGGCCAAGGGGGATCGCACCTCCTATGCTTTCGCCGGGCGCGCGCTGGCGAAGGCCGGATTTCTCGTGGTCATCCCCGATTACCGCAAGGTGCCGCAGGTGCTCTTTCCCGCCTTCCTCGAGGACGGGGCCGAGGCGGTGGCGTGGGTGGAGGACAACATCGCCCGCTATCGGGGCGATCCGGCACGGGTGGCGGTGATGGGCCATTCGGCGGGAGCCTGGCAGGCGGTGATGCTGGCGCTGGATGCCGAGCGGCTGGCGGCGGCAGGGGCTGACCCTGCGACCATCAAGGCGGGCGTGGGCCTCTCCGGCCCCTACGACTTCCACCCCTTCACCTCCGAGCGCGCCATCGCCGCCTTCAGCCAGTGGCCGCGCCCGGAGGAGACCCAGCCGATCGCCTTCGCCCGCAAGGATGCGCCCCCGCTGCTGCTCGTCACTTCGGACGGCGACGAGACGGTGCGGCCGAAGAACGCCAACAACCTCGGCGCGCGGCTGCGCGAACTCGGCGCGCCGGTGGAGGTGAGGAACTACGGCCCGCTCGATCACGAGGAGGTGGTGATGGCGCTCTCGGTGCCGTTCCGGGGCAAGGGGCCGGTGCTGGCGGACAGCGTTGCCTTTCTGAAGCGGCATCTGGGGGAATAGGTGATGTGGTTCCCTGAACCACGCAACCCCGACGCGCCGCTGGCGGGGCTCAAGGTGGTCGAGCTCGCCCGCGTTCTGGCGGGGCCGTTCTGCGGGCAGATACTCGCCGATCTCGGCGCGGACGTCATCAAGGTCGAAAGCCCGGAGGGCGACGGCACCCGCCTCTGGGGCCCGCCTTGGGTCGAGCGCACCGATGCGCAGGGCAAGGTCCACCGCGAGGCCGCCTATTACCACGCCTGCAACCGCGGCAAGCGTTCGATCATCGCCGACTTTGCCAAGGCCGACGATCTCGACCGCGTGAAGGCCCTGATCGCCGGGGCGGACGTGGTGATCGAGAACTTCAAGACTGGCAGCCTCGCCAAGTTCGGCCTCGACTACGCTGCTTGCGCCGCCGCCAATCCGGGCCTCGTCTATTGCTCGATCACCGGCTTCGGCCTCACCGGCCCCCGCGCGCACGAGGCGGGTTACGACTTCGTGGTGCAGGGGATGAGCGGCTTCATGTCGCTGACCGGCGAGCCCGAGGGGCATCCGGTCAAGATGGGCATCTCGATCAGCGACCTATCCACCGGCGTCTGGGCGGCGAACGGTATCCAGGCCGCGCTGTTGATGCGGGCGCGCACGGGGAAGGGCCAGCAGGTCGACATCAGCCTGATGGATTCATCGGTGGCGCTGCTGTCCAACCAGGCGACCTATTTCCTCACCACGGGCGAGAACCCGCCGCGCATGGGCAATGCCCACGCCCAGGTCGCGCCCTACGGGGTCTTCGCGGTGAGCGACGGGCACGTGATCCTCGCGCCCGCCAATGACGGGCTGTTCCACAAGCTGATGGACCTGCTCGGCCTCGCGCATCTCAAGGCCGATCCGCGCTTCCTCGCCAACGGCGACCGGACGGCGAATGCCAAGGCGCTGGACGCGGAGATCGCTGCGGCGACTGCCTCATGGACCAAGCAGGGCCTGCTCGACGCCTGCCACGCGGCAGGGGTTCCGGCCGGCCCGATCAACCGGCTGGACGAGGTATTCGCCGACCCGCAGGTGGTGGCGCGGGGCCTCAGGGTGGAACTCGGCGGGATGCCGGGGGTACGCAGCCCCTTCGTCTTCTCCGATGCCGAACTGGCGCTCGACCGGCCCTCGCCGATCCACGGGGAGCACGGTTAGGCGAGCGCCCTTGCGCCTGCGCGCCACAGCCGCTCGAAGGGCCCCTGCCCCAAGCGCGCCAGCCACGGCGGCGACCACAGCAGCATTGCCGCCACCGGCACCAGGGCGAGCGCGACAGCCTGCCAGCGGGTGACATTGCCGAACAGGCCGAGGCCCCAGCTGGCGAAGATCGCCGACAGGATCACGCTGGTCATCAGATAATTGGTCAGCGACAGCCTGCCCGCCGCGGCGAGCCTTGCGGTCAGGCCCTTGTCCCTCGTGAGGAAAGCCATTGCCAGCGCGGCGTAGCTCGTCGCCAGGGCGACATCGAAGGGGGCGGAGAGCACCAGCGCCACTGGCCCCACCAGCGCGGCGGGAAAGCCGCTCGCGACCAGCCAGCCGGCGAGTGCCAGCAGCCCCGGCAGCGCCACCAGCGCGGCGAGGCCCGCCAGGCGCTGGAGGCGGAAGGTGCGCCACTCGCCCTTCAGCATCCCGCCCCGCCACAGCCCCATGCCGAGCGCGATCGCCGCCAGGTTGAGCGGCAGCGAGGCCACCAGCGCCGTCATCTGACCCGGGATCCCGAGGCTGCGGCGCACCACCCGCTCGCCCAATCCCTCGCGCCCCTGTTCGAGCAGCATGGCGATGGTCGCCGTGTCGCGGCCGAACTGGCGCTCGGCCCAGAGCAGCGGGTCGGAACCCCATTGCTCCATGTAGAACATGACCAAGGGGGTCCCCAGCGCTGTCATGCCGAGGGCCAGGTGGATGCAGACAAGGCCGAGGGCGACCTTGACGAGCGCCTGCGCGGAAAGCCCCGCCAGCAGCGGCAGGGCCAGCCCCGCGAGTGCGTAGGCGCGCAGCACGTCGTTGCTGGCGAAGAGGATCGCGTGGGCAAGGCCGATCGCGAACAGAACGATCATGCGGGCATAATGCGCCCGCCACGGCCTCGCTCCCCCGCGCTCGATCAGGATCAGGCAGCCCGCCCCGAACAGCATCGCGAACAGGGTGCGGAACTTGTCCTCGATGAAGACGAAGCTTCCCAGCCACACCCAGTAATCGGCGGGGCCGGTGGCGCCATAGCTCATCGGGTTGTAATAGGCGGGTGCCGGCAGGGCGAAGGCGAGGACGTTCATCCCCACGATCCCGGCCACCGCGATCCCGCGCAGCGCATCGAGCGCGAGGATGCGGTCAGGGGGCGGTGAGGGTGCCGTCATGGACAGCACCCTTAACCGAAAATCAGGCGAGCGCAGCCTTGAGATCGTCGACCAGGTCGAGCCGCTCCCACGGGAAGAAGTCGCCCTCGGCGGTGCGGCCGAAATGGCCATAGGCGGCGGTCGGCTGGTAGATCGGCTTGTTGAGGCCGAGATGCGTGCGGATCGCGCGCGGGGTCAGCCCGCCGAGCTTGGCGATGCCGAGGATCGCCTGTTCGATCTTGTCGTCGCCGACGGTGCCGGTGTCATGGGTGTCGACATAGAGCGACAGCGGCTCCGACACGCCGATCGCATAGGCGATCTGGATGGTGCAGCGCGTGGCAAGGCCCGCGGCGACCACGTTCTTGGCGAGGTAGCGGGTGATGTAGGCCGCCGAACGGTCGACCTTGGTCGGGTCCTTGCCGCTGAACGCGCCGCCGCCATGCGGGGCCGCGCCGCCGTAGGTGTCGACGATGATCTTGCGACCGGTCAGGCCCGCGTCGCCATCCGGGCCGCCGATCTCGAAAGCACCCGTCGGGTTGATGTAATACTTGGTCCCGCGCAGCAGCACGGGCGGGATCACGTCCGCGACGACCTTCTTCACATAGGCTTCGAGCTCGGCATACTTGGCCGGGTCGGCATGGTCGCCGGTCAGGCAGTAGCCCTGCTTGTGCTGGGTCGAGACGACCACCGCGGTCGCAGCCACCGGCAGCGAGCCTTCGTAGCGCAGGGTCACCTGGCTCTTGGCGTCGGGTTCGAGGAAGGGCGCGGCGCCCGAGTGGCGGTCGGCGGCCATGCGCTCGAGGATCTTGTGACTGTAGTAGAGCGTGGCCGGCATCAGGCCCGGGGTCTCGTCGGTGGCGTAGCCGAACATGATGCCCTGGTCGCCCGCGCCTTCATCCTTGTTCGCGCCCGCGTCCACGCCCTGCGCAATGTGGGCGGACTGGCCGTGAAGGTTGTTCTCGAAGCGGAAGGACTCCCAGTGGAAGCCCTCCTGTTCGTAGCCAATGCGCTTCACCGTCGCGCGAACGACCTGCTCGATCTCCTCCTTGGCGCCCGGAGCCCAGTAGTCGTTGTCCTTCCACTCCTCGCGGCCGTGCTCGTAGACGCCCTTGCAGCGAATCTCGCCCGCCAGCACCACCAGCTGGGTGGTGGTCAGGGTTTCGCAGGCGATGCGCGCCTCGGGGTCCTTCGACAGGAACAGGTCGACGATGGCGTCGGAAATCTGGTCGGAGACCTTGTCGGGATGGCCTTCCGACACGCTTTCGGAGGTGAACAGGTAGTTGGTGCGCATGAATTCCCCCGGGGGCTGAAAGTGCGGTGCGACGCGGGGGAAGATGACCTTATAGAGATATAAGGAAACCTTTATGTCCCGCTGTGTCGCTGTCCGCCCTAGCCGCGCGCGCGGGCAAGCGCAAGCACTCTCGGCAGGGCGAGGCCCAGCGCGATCAGCAGCGCCGCCCAGGCCAGCGTCAGGCCATGGCCCCACCGCGCGAACAGCGTCGGCGGAGCGGCGGCAGGGACGAAGCCTTCGAGCTTGTCGGCCTTGCCCATGCCGATCGTCCCGCGCACCACGCCGTTGGCGTCGATCACCGCGCTGATCCCGGTGGTGGTCGAGCGCAGCACCGGCAGCCCCTCCTCGATCGCCCGCATCCGCGCCTGCGCGAGGTGCTGTGGCGGTCCCCACGCGCCGAACCAGCCGTCGTTCGAGGGGTTGAAGATGTAATCGGGGCGATTCGCGTCCTCGGCGACCGCGCCCGAGAAGACGATCTCGTAGCAGATCATCACCCCCGCCTTGCCGTGCTCGCCAAGATCGAGCGTGCGCGGGCCGGGGCCGGGGAGATAGTCGATGCTCCCCGCCACCAGCCGCGACAGGCCGAGCGGTTCGAGGATCGGGCGCATCGGCAGGTATTCGCCATAGGGCACGAGGTGCGCCTTGTCGTAGCCGCCGACAATGGCGCCCGCGCCATCGATCGCCATGACCGAATTGCGCGCGCTGACGGCCGCAGGGATGCCATCGGGACGGACGCCGATGTTGAGATTGACCACGCCCGTCAGCAGGGTCGATTGCGGGCCGATCACCTTGCCGATGCGCTTGCGGGCGAGCACCGGATCGCCGCCCGCCGTCATCTGGAAATAGTAGCGGTCCGGGTAGCCCTCCTCGAGATAGTCCGGCACCGCGCTTTCCGGCCACAACACGATGCGCGACTGGTTCTGGCCGGGCGCGGTGAGGCGGGTGAGGCGCGCGAACTGCTCCTCGAACTTGGAGCCGTCGTTGATCTCGGACTGCGGGATATGGGGCTGGACGAGGGTGTATTCGACCGGGTCGGCGGGCTGCGTCACCTCGACATGCAGGCTCGGCGCGACCATCAGCGCGGTGAGGGCCAGAGCACCGCCGGCAGAAATCAGCCAGCGCCGCGAGGCGAGCGCGGCCAGCAGCATCGCGGCGATCAGCAGCGCCAGTCCGGACAGGGCATAGGTGCCGGTGAAGGGGAGCAGCCGCGCCATCCCCGGCGTGTCCCACGTCCCCAGCAGCATCAGCCCCACGGGCGGCCAGGGGTAGCCGGTGAACACCCAGCCGCGCAGCCATTCGGTGACGATCCACGCACCCGCCAGCACCAGTCCGAAGGCCCACAGCGGACGTTTCCGCGCCAGCCCGTGCGCGGCGAGCGCGGCGAGGGCGGGATACCACGCGAGGTAGATGCACAGGAGCGGCACCGCGAGCCACCCGAGGAATTCGGGCATCTTGGCCTGATGGGTGAAGGCGGTCGCGATCCAGTTGTTGGCGAGCGTCAGGTGCGCCCAGCCGAACCACCAGCCGCGCCACAGCGCCTGCCGCCAGCCTTCGGCGGAATGGATCAGCCACACGAACCCCGCCAGCGCGGCGAGGCCCAGCGGCCAGAGGTGCAGGGGGGGATAGGCGCAGGCTGCGACCAGCCCGAGCAGGATCGCCGCCAGCGCAGGCCGGCGCTGCGCCAGCGCGGGCACTGCCGCCAGCCGCTCCATCATGAACCTTACTCGACGGTTTCGAGCGCGCCGCTGTCACCGCCCGCGTCGTCACCGCGGATCGAGGGCGGGAGGATCGAGCTGTCGATGCCGCGCTGTTCGCCGGCGCCATCTGCGTCAGGCGCGCCCTTGCGGGGCTTGCGGCCGCGGGCGGGCTTCGCATCGCCGCGTTCGCTGCGCTCCGGACGCTCGGCGCGCTTCTCGCTGCGCTCGGGCCGGTCGGTACGATTGCCGTCACGCTCCTTGCGCGGCTGGCGCCGCTGGCCGCGCTGGCGCCCCTCGCCGCGATTGTCGTCACGCTCGTCGCCACGGGTCTCGCCGCCATCCTCGGCAAGGAAGCTCTCGCCTTCCTGCCCCGGCTCGCCCTCGGTCACGTCGGCATTGCCGGCCGTGTCGGGCTGCTCGTAGGGCGAGCGCGTCGGCGTGTCGCCGCGGCGGCCGAAGTCGAAATCGTCCTCGAAGTCCTCAGTGCTTTCGCGCTCGTCATTGCGCCGCTGCCCGCCGCCGCCGCGCTGTTCGTCCTGGCGGGCCTTGTTGTCGGCGATCACGCGGAAGTAGTGGTCGGCGAACTGGAGGTAGTATTCCATCTGCACCCGGTCGCCGTTGTGCTGGGCGTCCTGGGCGAGCTTCTTGTACTTGTCGAGCATCTGCGGGGCATTGCCGCGCGCCCGGCTGTCGATCCGGTTGAGCTGGGCGCCATTGCCGCCCTGGTTGCGGTTGCCGCGACCGCGACGCCGGTTGTTGCGATTGTTATTCAAGGAAAACGTTCCTTATCAGCGACCTGGCGCGAAAAAATCCACTGCACCCGCGGTCTGAAGACCCCTTGCCCATGCGCCACGCCTGGCCGTGCCGAGACGTGCCGCGTGCTCCGCGCTGCCGCTGCCGGGGGCTTACCCTGACGGCCGTCTCAGCTGAGTTTAGGAGCTTGGCCCAGCGGTTTGCGCCCTTCGCAATCCATCTGGCCTGACACCGACGTAGCGATGCAAAAGGGGTTTGCCAAGCCTTTGCCGCGCTTTTCTCTCACGTCAGGATCAGCGCGCGGGGCCGCCCGGCAAGGTCGCGGCGCAGCTCCACCGCAAATCCCGAGGCCTGCGCGAGGGCCCCCACCGGCTCGGCCTGATTCGCGCCGATTTCCAGGATCGCAGCCGCCTGCGGGTTCATCAGCGCGCGCAGCTGGGGGATGAGGATGCGGTAATCGTCGAGCCCTTCCGGCCCGGCGAAAAGTGCGCCGGCGGGCTCGAAGTCGCGCACCTGTGGGTCGAGCGCGGCGGTGTCCTCGACATAGGGCGGATTGCAAAGGATCAGGTCGAATGTGCCGAGGTCGTCGGCCCACCCCGCCACGCGCCAGTCGTGTAGGCGGAACGCCGCGCGCTCGGCCAGCCCGAGCGATTCCGCATTCCCTTCGGCAACGGCCAGCGCCCCCGGCGAGGCGTCGATGCCCACCCCCTGCCAGGCGGGCCGGTTCGCCAGCACGGCCAGCAGCAGCGCCCCTGTGCCCGTGCCGAGGTCGATCGCGCGGCCCTCCGGCCCCGTCCGCTCCAGCGCCGTGTCGACCAGCGTCTCGCTGTCGCCGCGCGGGATCAGGGTGGCGGGGCTGACGGCGAGGTTGAGGCCGAAGAACTCCGCCGTTCCGGTGATGTAGGCGACCGGCTCATGCCCCGCGCGCCGCTCCACCAGCGCGGGGAAACCCTCCGGCGCGGGGTCGCGCATCGCCTTCAGCAGCATGTCAGAGCGGGTCAGGCCCAGCGCGTGCGCCATCAGCAATTCGGCATCTAGCCGCGCCGTGTCGCTGACGGTGGCGAGCGCCTCGGCAGCAGCGCGGATGGCTTCGCCGACGGTCATAGCCGAATCCGCGGTCGGCGATTTCCGGCTCCCGTTCGCCTCGAGCGAAGTCGAGAGGCCGCTACGCCATGTGTCTCGACTACGCTCGACACGAACGGGGTGGCAAAGCGTTTCACTCGGCCAGCGCCGCCAGCCGCTTGCCCTCGTCCTCGGCGATCAGGGCGTCGACCAGTTCGGCGAGGCCCGGCCCGGCGAGCACTTCCTCCAGCTTGTGCAGCGTCAGGCCGATGCGGTGATCGGTCACGCGGCCTTGCGGGAAGTTGTAGGTGCGGATGCGCTCCGAACGGTCGCCGCTGCCGACCATCGCCTTCCGCGCCTCGGCCTCGGCGCCCTGGGTGGCCTCGCGCTGGGCGTCGTAGAGGCGCGTGCGCAGCACCTGCATCGCCTTCTCGCGGTTCTTGTGCTGGCTGCGCCCGTCCTGGCAGGTGACGACCGTGCCGGTCGGCAGGTGGGTGATGCGCACCGCCGAATCGGTGGTGTTGACGTGTTGGCCCCCGGCCCCTGAGGCGCGGTAGACGTCGATCTTGAGGTCCTTGTCCTCGATCTGCACGTCGACCTCATCCGGTTCCGCCAGCACCGCGACGGTCGCCGCCGAGGTGTGGATGCGCCCCCCGCTCTCGGTGACGGGGACGCGCTGGACGCGGTGGACGCCGCTTTCGAACTTCAATTTGGCGAAGACGCCGGTGCCGGTGACGTTGGCGATGACTTCCTTGTAGCCGCCGATGTCGCTGGCGTTGATGCTGACGGGTTCGACCCGCCAGCCCTGCTCGGCGGCGTAGCGTTCGTACATCCGGTAGAGATCGGCGGCGAACAGCGCGGCCTCGTCGCCCCCCGTGCCGGCGCGGATTTCGAGCATCGCGGGCTTGGCGTCGGCGGAATCGCGCGGCAGCAGCGCGATGGCGAGGCGACGTTCGAGATCGGGGAGGCTGGCCTTGAGGTGGGCAAGCTCCTCCTCGGCCATCGCCTTCATCTCCGGATCGGCGAGCATCTCGGAAAGCCCCGCCATCTCCTCGCGCGCGGCCTTCACCTCGGCGGCGATCTTGGCGACCGGCTCCAGCTCCGCATAGTCGCGGCTGGCGCGCACGAAGGCCTCGCCCTCGAGCGTGCCCGAGGCCATGCGCGCTTCCAGCTCCGCAAAGCGGTGCGCGATCTGGTCAAGGCGTTCGGGGGGGATTTGCATTTCCAAGCTCTCTTAATCGTCATGCTGAACTTGTTTCAGCATCCGTTTGTCCGTTTCGGGCCGCAGTGGATGCGGCGCGATGGACCCTGAAACAAGTTCAGGGTGACGAGGGGCGCTACCGATGGATGCCAATCACCCCCAGCACGTCGACGGCGAGATCATCTCCTGAGTAGCGGTGCTCCAAATTGGGCTGAAGCGATAGAATTACCCGGTGGGAGCGCTTCATGGCTTTGTCGTAGCGTTTCCTCGGCGAGCCTGAGGCGACGAGTTCTGCCGAGTATCCCGCAGAACGGACCGCACGCACGTGTCCAATCGCCTCGGCAAGCCGCGTATCATCCTCAACCACAATGATGAGGTCGGCAGGCTCCTCCTCCCGCGCCCCCACCAGCATCGCCAGCCGCTCGATCCCTGCCGCCCAGCCAACGGCAGGTGTCGGCGCGCCGCCAAGCGATTCCATCAGCCCGTCATAGCGCCCGCCGCCGAGCACCGTGCTCTGCGAGCCGAGCGCAGCCGCCGAGGCGCTGCTTTCGTCGGGGATGAACTCGAAGGCGGTGTGGCGGTAGTAGTCGAGGCCGCGCACGAGGCTTTCGGCGCGCACCCACTTCACGCGCGCCGCATCCAGCCCGCTGGTGACCGCCGCGAAGAAGGCGCTCGCCTCTTCCGACAGGAAGGCGTCGATCCTCGGCGCGTCGGCGAGGAAGGGCCGGTCGCGCGGGTCCTTGGAATCGAGAATCCGCAGCGGGTTCTTTTCGAGCCGCTCCTGCGACTCTTCCGACAGCTCGCCCTTCACCGCGCGGAAGTAGTCGATCAGCGCCGCCCGCCACGCCTCGCGGCTGGCCGCGTCGCCGAGCGTGTTGAGGTGCAGGGTCACGTCGTGGATGCCCAGCTCCTTCAGCAGCTGATCCGCCATCGCCAGCAATTCGACATCCGCCTGCGGTTCGCCCGCGCCGATCACCTCGGCGTCGATCTGGTGGAACTGGCGGTAGCGGCCCTTCTGCGGGCGCTCGTAGCGGAACAAGGGCCCGTGGGTCGCGACCTTCAGCGGCGCATATTGCTGCCAGCCGTTGGTGAGGAAGGCGCGCGCGATCCCCGCCGTGAACTCCGGGCGCAGGGTCAGGCTCTCCCCGCCGCGGTCCTCGAAGGAATACATCTCCTTCGACACCACGTCGGTCGTCTCGCCCAGCGAGCGCGCGAACACCTCGGTCTTCTCGAACACCGGCATTTCCACCCGGCGGAAGCGGTAGAGGCGGCGCACACGCTCGAAGGTTTCGACCACGAAGGCGAAGGCCTCGGCCTCGGCGCCGAAGATGTCCTGGGTGCCGCGGATGGCCTGCGGGGTTTTCTTGCTCATGACGCCCGCGCGATTAGGCCCACACAGCCCCTTTCGCAATCCTGTGACACGCATTAAGGGCGGCGCAAAGTCGCGTTCCAACCTCTCCGCCGCAAGCGAAAACGCGCGGCCAACCACAAGGGACAACCCATGCGCATCGACAAGATCCCCACCGGCGTCAATCCGCCCGACGATCTCAACGTCATCATCGAAGTGCCGACCGGCGGGGAGCCGGTGAAGTACGAATTCGACAAGGAAAGCGGCGCGCTGTTCGTCGACCGCATCTTGCACACGCCGATGCGCTATCCGGCCAATTACGGCTTCGTGCCCCACACGCTCTCGCCCGACGGCGACCCGCTGGATGCGCTGGTGATCTCGCGCTCGCCCTTCATCCCCGGCTGCGTGGTGCGCGCTCGGCCGATCGGCGTGCTCAACCTCGAGGACGAACAGGGCGGCGACGAGAAGCTGGTCTGCGTGCCGGTGAACGAGACCTTCCCCTATTACGCCGACGTGATCGAGACGAGCGACCTGCCGAGCATCATCTTCCAGCAGATCGAGCACTTCTTCACCCACTACAAGGACCTCGAAGCCGAGAAATGGGTGCGCGTGGGCAAGTGGGGCAACGCCGCCGAGGCGCGCCAGATCACCATCGAGGCGATCGAGCGGTACGCTGCCAAGTAGTCCCGCCGCTTTGCGCGGTTGAGTCCCGGGTGCTGCTCCCGTGGCTTGCGCCACGGGGCGCCTGCGGCTCGGGCGCGTGCGCTCGCGGCCGCTTGCGCGACCTAACTCAGTGCTGTCGCATCAATGAAGTGTAGTTCTCGGTCGCTCTGGCGACCGCAAGGCCGAATGGCCGCCCGCAGGCGATGAGGCCCGGAAGGGCCTGAAGCTCGCCGAGGACGCGGGCCCGGATGGGGCCGCGAAACTCAAAAGACGCTCAGGATCATCCTGAAGATCAGCGTCAGGCCGAAGGGCAGGCCGATCGCCAGCGCCCACAGCGTCATCACGTCGCGGCGAAAGGCGGGTGCCATCGCCGGGTCGGTCCCCTGCTCGTCGTCGAGGTCGGCCCAGCGTTTCTCGAACCAGCGGCACACCGGGATGATCCCCGCCACCAGCACGATCAGCGCGAGATAGGGCAGCGCAGTCGAGGAACCCTCGGACAGCGCCTTCACGGTCACGAAGATCTGCAGCGCGGTGTAGACCAGCAGGCCGTAGGCGACATGGTCGCTCATCGCCTTGCGCCAGTCGCGCGCCCCGTCCGCAAGGATGGCGCGTCCCCCGATGCGCCGTTCCGAATTCGCCATGTGTGCCGCTCCCCGACGGTCTGTGTTCATGCAGGCAGTATCGCAAAGCCGTCTTCAAGTTGCAACATCTGCCTCCCGCGCGACACAATGTTGCGCCCGGCGCAAGAGGGGCGATGCAAGCCTTTCTAATCGCCCGCTTGTTGCCCGCGCGGTTCGATGTTTGCGCCCGATTGCCGCAGGGCTAAGCAAAAATCCTGCCAAGTGCGTGTCGAGTCTTTCGCGCCCGGACAAGGCTGCTAAAGATGGCAGGTACATGAGCACGACCACCCTCCCTGACGCCCCCCGCGAGGCCGATCCTGTCCAGCCGACCGGCAGCGGGCTCGAGGTGATCTCGATCGCCAAGAGCTACGACAAGCGCGCGGTGTTGACCGACATCTCGCTGAGCGTCGCCAAGGGCGAGGTGCTCGGGCTGCTCGGCCCCAACGGCGCGGGCAAGACCACCTGCTTCTATTCGATCATGGGCCTGGTTAAGCCGGATTCGGGCCGCATACTGATGGACGGCGAGGACGTGACCAAGCTGCCGATGTATCGCCGCGCGATCCTTGGCCTCGGTTACCTTCCGCAGGAAACGAGCATCTTCCGCGGCATGACGGTGGAACAGAACATCGCCTGCGTGCTCGAACTGGTTGAGCCGGACAAGGCGACCCGCGCGAGCGAGCTGGAGCGGCTGCTCTCCGAATTCGGCCTCACCCGCCTGCGCGAATCGCCCGCCATGGCGCTGTCCGGGGGCGAACGCCGCCGCTGCGAGATCGCCCGCGCGCTGGCGGCCAAGCCTTCGATCATGCTGCTCGACGAGCCTTTCGCCGGCATTGATCCGCTCTCGATCAGCGACATCCGCGACCTCGTGAAGGATCTGAAGCAGCGCGGCATCGGGGTGCTGATCACCGACCACAACGTGCGCGAGACGCTCGACATCGTCGATCGCGCCTGCATCATCTACGGCGGGCAGGTGCTGTTCGCCGGATCCCCGCAGGAACTGGTTGCCGACGAGAACGTGCGGCGGCTCTATCTGGGTGAGAGCTTCACGCTGTGATGCTTTCTACTTCCGTCCGCCCGGAGCTTGTCGAAGGGCTGCTTTTTCTTCCTCGATCGTCAGTCGGAAGAAGAAGGACAGTGCTTCGACAGGCTCAGCACGAACGGATTTAGGGTGTAGTCCGTGGCATTAGGCCCCCGCCTCGATATCCGGCAGACGCAATCGCTGGTGATGACGCCGCAATTGCAGCAGGCGATCAAGCTGCTGGCGGCCTCCAACCTCGAGATCGAGACCTTCATTTCCGAGGCGCTCGAGGCCAATCCGCTGCTCGACACCGGCGGGCCGGCGGACCCCGGGGCAGAGCCCGAGCGGATCGAGATCGCCGCGCCTGCGGGTGAGGAGGCGACCGCCGACCAGCTGATGCTGGCGGGCGGGGGCGAGGGCGACGCGCCGCTCGATCTCGCCGCCGTCGACCGCGATTTCGACACCGGCGACGGGGCAGGTCCCTCGATGCGCGATGCCGAATGGGGCGCGGCGGGGGGCACGGGCGGCGACTTTGCCGAAACGCCCGACTGGGAGCAGCTGCGCGCGGCCGAGGTGACGCTCGTCGAGCACCTCGAGGGCCAGATCGGCGCGCTCACCCGCGATGCCCGCACCGCCTTCATCGCCCGCCACATCATCGGCCTGCTCGACGAGGCGGGCTACCTTCCCGCCACGCTCGAGGACATCGCCGAGGACTTGGGGGTCGAGCTCTACGAGGCCGAGGCGGCGCTCGAACTCGTCCAGTCGCTCGACCCATCGGGCGTGGGCGCGCGCAGCCTTGCCGAATGCATCGCCATCCAGGCGCGCGAGGCCGACCGCTACGATCCCTGCATGGCGGCGCTGATCGCCAATCTCGATCTCGTCGCGCGCGGCGAGGTGGAGCGGCTGAAGCGCCTGTGCCGGGTGGATGACGAGGACTTCGCCGACATGCTGCGCGAACTGCGCGGCTACAACCCGCGCCCGGGCCTCGCCTTCGCGCCTTCCGAGACCGGCACCGTCGTGCCCGACATCCTCGTCAGCGCCAATGCCGCCGGCGGGTGGGACATCGCGCTCAACGAGGAGACGTTGCCCCGCCTGATCGTCAACCGCGGCTACTATCTCGAACTCGATGCCGGGGCGACCAGCCGCGAATCGCAGAGCTGGCTCAAGGAGAAGCTCGCCGATGCGCACTGGCTGATTCGCGCGCTGGACCAGCGCCAGAAGACCATCCTCAAGACCGCTGCCGAGATCGTGAAGCAGCAGGACGGCTTCTTCCGCCGCGGGGTCGCCGAACTGCGCCCGCTCACCTTGCGCGAGGTGGCCGAGCAGATCGGGATGCACGAAAGCACCGTCTCCCGCGTCACCAGCAACAAGTATCTCGCCTGCGCGCGCGGGACCTTCGAACTCAAGTATTTCTTCACCAGCGGGGTGGCCTCGGCCGACGGCGAGGGGGCGTCCTCGGCGGCGATCAAGGCGCGGATCAAGGCGCTGATCGATGCCGAGACCGCCGAGAACATCCTGTCCGACCAGCAGCTTGCCGAGATGCTGCAGAAGGAAGGCTTCGATCTCGCGCGGCGCACCGTGGCGAAATACCGCGAGGCGATCGGTCTCGGATCGAGCGCCGAGCGGCGGCGGGCGAAGAAGCTCGCGGGGGCCAGCTAGGCGTTCATGCGGAGGCCGGCCGGGCGAGGCAAAAGGCTATCATCGCCGCGCCTATCACCACCCGGCAGTGTGACTCGAAAGACTCACTCCAAAAAGTTAACGACCTAAACCTCTTATTAACCTTTTTTGGTGAGAAGCAGCGTGGTTAACAGGCGGCAACCTCTCCTAAGCGGGGGTTACCAGGGGTAAGACAGGGGTACAGCAATGCGCGTTCTGCTCATCGAAGACGAACCGACCACCGCCAAGGCGATCGAGCTGATGCTCACCACCGAAGGCTTCAACGTCTATTCGACCGACCTCGGCGAAGAGGGTTTGGACCTCGGCAAGCTCTATGACTACGACATCATCCTGCTCGACCTGAACCTGCCCGACATGCACGGCTACGACGTGCTGAAGAAGCTGCGCGTCGCCAAGGTGCAGACCCCGGTGCTGATCCTTTCGGGCATCTCGGAAATGGATTCGAAGATCCGCAGCTTCGGCTTCGGCGCTGACGATTACGTCACCAAGCCGTTCCACCGCGAAGAACTGGTCGCCCGCATCTATGCCGTGGTGCGCCGTTCGAAGGGCCATTCGCAGTCGGTCATCCGCACCGGCAAGCTCGCCGTGAACCTCGACGCCAAGACGGTCGAAGTCGATGGCGCCCGCGTGCACCTCACCGGCAAGGAATATGCGATGCTGGAGCTGCTCTCGCTCCGCAAGGGCACGACGCTCACCAAGGAAATGTTCCTCAACCACCTCTACGGCGGGATGGACGAGCCCGAGCTCAAGATCATCGACGTGTTCATCTGCAAGCTGCGCAAGAAGCTGTCGCTGGCCTGCGGCGGCGAGAACTACATCGAGACCGTGTGGGGCCGCGGCTACGTGCTGCGCGACAGCGAAACCGAGGTCGAAGCGGCGTGATTTGTTGCGAGGGCGCCTCCGCGCCCTCGTCCCCGGCGAATTTCCGGCGCCATGCGCCGGATCGCCTGCGGCTCGCGCCGTGCGCTCGCGGCCCTTCGGACCGACCCGCTTCCCGTAATCACCGTGAAACGCCCGGGGCCTTGCTTCCGGGCGTTTCGTCTTGATTGCGGCCCGGCTCGGGGAACGCTCCGGAACGGCGCATCCGGGGTTCTGTTGCTTCTTCGACAGCAGAAGGAGCAGCAGCAATGGCCGACGATCTCAAGGCAGGCGACAAGGTAACCTGGTCCAGCCACGGCGGCACGGCGCACGGCAAGGTGGTGAAAAAGCTCACCTCCGAATGCCACATCAAGGGCCACAAGGTCGCCGCCTCCAAGGACGATCCGCAATATCTGGTCGAGACCGACGAGGGCAAGCAGGCCGCCCACAAGCCCTCGGCGCTCAGGAAGGCCTGAGCCGTGGCGGACAAGACCTTCACCCCGACCCACCGCATGGCCTCGGCAGCGCGGCACGGATTGCGGCTGCGCGAGAAGTTCGGGCGCGGCGGGACCGAGGTCGGCGTGGGCCGCGCGAGGCAGCTCGCCAATCGCGATCCCGTCAGCGCCGAGGACGTCAAGTCGATGAAGAGCTACTTTGCGCGCCACGCGGTCGACAAGGACACGAAGACGCACGAATGGGGCTCTGACAAGGATCCGAGCGCCGGTTACATCGCGTGGCTGCTCTGGGGCGGGAACGCCGGGAAGGACTGGGCGGAGCGCAAGGCGAAAAGCCTCGAGGATTGACCCCCGCGCGGGCCGATGCCAAGCGCCCGGCATGACGGCGTTCAAGGAAGGCGATCCCACCACCATCGCGCGGCTCTATGGCCGCAGCGTGGGCAAGAAGCTGCGCAAGTACCAGCAGTCGCTGGTCGACAATCTCCTGCCCCAGATCGCCGTGCCGGCCGAGGGGGCGGTGACATCCGAAGCCCTGTTCGGCGACGACCGCCCGCTCCATTTCGAGATCGGCTTCGGCGGGGGCGAACACCTCGCCTATCGCGCCGACCTGCTGCCCGATCACGGCTTCATCGGCGCCGAGCCCTTCGTCAACGGCGTGGCGCAGGCGCTGACCCACGTCGCCGACCAGCGGCTCGCCAATGTCCGCCTCCACCACGGCGACGCGCTGGAAGTGCTCCAGCGGATCCCCGACGGCGCGCTGACGATGCTCTACCTGCTTCACCCCGATCCCTGGCCCAAGGCGCGCCATGCCAAGCGCCGGATGATGAACGACGGTCCGGTGCGCCTGTTCGCGCAGAAGATGAAGCCCGGCGGAGAGTTCCGCTTCGGCACCGATCACGCCGTCTATCTGCGCCATGCGCTGATGGTGATGCAGCGCCACACCGACCTGTTCGAATGGGTGGTGGAGAAGCCCGCGAATTGGCAGGTCCGCCCCTCCGGCTGGCCCGAGACCCGCTACGAGCACAAGGCCCGCACCGTCTACGGCCACGAGGTCTGGTATTTCCGCTTCCGTCGGCGCTGAGGCCTAGCCCGCGGGGGCCGGTTCGATCGCGTAGGTGACGACATAGGCGTCGTGGTCGGACAGCCTGCCGCCTGAATCCGGCCCGTCGAACCACGCCTCGATCCGCATCGGGCGCAGCGCGATGGTTGCGCCATTGTCGTAGATCTGCAGGTCCTGCGTATCGAGCCAGGGTTCGTCCCCGTCGAAGCTCATGCGAATATCGCAGGACGGCAGCGCCGGGTCTTCGCGCGCCTCGAGGCAGTAGCGGCGGGCGAGCTGGTAGCCGTTCTGGGTCTCGAAGGCATCGAGCCGCGCAGGGCTGCGCCGCATGTTGAAATCGCCCGCGATGATCAGCGGGCTGGCGATGGTGCTCACCCGGTCGAGGAAGGCAGCCAGCTCTGCCGACTGGGCGTTGTGCGCCGCGAGGTGCTTTTCGGGCGGCGCTTTCGAGGCGCCTTGCGAGTTCATGTGCGTGGTGGCGATCTCGAAGGGATCGGCGTAGCCGGGGACCGCGATCCGCACCAGCAGGATGCCCTTGTTGGCGAGGCAGTCGAGCCCCGCGCAGCTCGTCGGGCCGTAGGCCTGGCTGAATGCGGCGGTGATCGGATAGCGCGAGGCGACGGCAAGGCCGCTGCCCATGAAGCGGATGCCCCATTCGCCGTTGAGGACGTTGCGTTTGCGCAGCACCGGATCGCGGGTGCGCGGCAGGCCGGAACGGGTCCGGGCACGCGGGCCGAGGGCAAAGTGCGGGTGCGGGGTGGCCGATGCGGTGCGCAGGGCCGAGGTGCTGAAGGCTTCCTGGAACACGATCACGTCGGGCAGCTCGCCCGCCTGCTCCATCCGCGCGAATTCGGCGGTGATGGCTTCCAGCGAGGGTCTGCGCCCGGTACGCGCGGGCCAGGTCAGGCCTTCGATGTTGTAGGTCATCACGCTGATCGTCGCCGGGCCCGGGCCGTCCGCTGCGGGCACGGCCCCGGATGGCGGCGGCACGGCGGGATAGGAGACGCAGCCCCCCGCCCCGAGCGCGAGGGCCAGCGGCCAGAACCCGCGCCGCATTCAGCGCGCGCCCTTCACGATCACGCCGTCCTTCATGATCACGGTGAAGTTCGCCGCCGGATCGCCGATCAGGTCGATGTCCGCGAGCGGATCGCCGCGCACCAGCAGGAGATCGGCGAGCGCGCCTTCCGCGACCACGCCGAGCCGCCCTTCATAGGGCGTGCGCGGGCCGGACAGGGCGAGCAGCTCGGCGTTCTGCGAGGTGACCAGCTTCAGCAGTTCGGCCGGGGTGAAGAAGGGCTTCAGCCGCAGGATATAGGCGTTCTGCCGGGCGTTGAGATCGGGCTCGAACAGGAAGTCCGTGCCCCAGGCGAGCTTCACCCCAAGCCGCTTGGCCATCGGCCAGACGATCTGCTGCCCCTCGATCACCGGCTTGCGCTTCTCGCGCCGCTTCGGATCCATCGCCTCGGTCGATTCGACCAGCATCTGCCCCGACAGCCAGATGCCCTTTTCGGCCATCAGCCTGAGCGTATCCTCGTCGAGCAGGTTGCCGTGCTCGATCACCTTGACCCCGGCCTCGATCGCGCGGCGCACCGACTTGGGGTGGTAGGCGTGGACGGTGACATAGGTGTTCCAGTCCGAGGCGGCATCGACCGCGGCCTTCATCTCGTCGAGCGTGTATTGCGTCACGTCGAGCGGGTCATACTCCGAACTGGTGCCGCCGCCCGCCGCGATCTTGATGTGGCTCGCCCCCATCCTGAGGTTCTCGCGCACCGCGGTCAGCACCTCGTCGCGCCCGTCGGCGATGACGCTCGCCCAGACTTCCTCGGCCTTGGACATCTTGCCCGAAAAGCGGCGCGAGGGTTCGCTGGGATGACGCAGGTCGGCATGGCCCGAGGTCTGGGAGATCATTGGTCCCGACGGCCAGATGCGCGGGCCCATCACCTTGCCGCTGTCGATCAGGCGCTTGAGCATGAACGACGGCCCGCCCACGTCGCGCACCGCGGTGAAGCCCCGCAGCAGCATTGCGCGCGACTGTTCGGCGGAGAGCTGCACGATTTTCTCAAGGCTCATGTCGGGCGCGGCCATCTGCGCGGGCGAGAGGCTGTTGAACATCATGTGCACGTGGTTGTCGATCAGCCCGGGCATGAGGGTCTGGCCCGTCCCGTCGATCACCGTGGCATCGGGCGAGGCGGGCGCGGCATCCGGTCCGATCGCGGCGATGGTGTTGCCGCGCACCACCACGGTGGTGGGGCCGGAGAGTTGGTCGGCGGTTCCGTCGAACACGCGGACATTGGCGAAGACGACCTCGGGTGCCGGCGCGTCCTGCGCCGCCAGCGGGGCGGCCGTGGCCATCACCGCGCTCCAGAGCACCGCGAGCGCCCCGCGCCGGAAAGCTGTCAGCATGTCGTTCTCCCCTCGCCCTTGTTGCGCGGGACCATGTCACGATATCGCAGGAAAGCCAATGCCTTGCCGGCGGCGTTCACATTCGGTCGGCGCGCGCCTGCCTGGTCCGCCACCACGGCAGCACCGCGAACACCGCCTGCCCCGCGAGGCCGAGCAGCGCGTGCGGCTGGCGCAGCCCGGCGAGCCATTGCGCCGGCGTCTGGCCGGTCGCCGCCCCCAGCGCGCATTCCGCCGCCAGCAGCAGCGCGAAGGCGAGGCCGCCCGTCGCCAGCGCCTCGCCCGCGCCGGCGATGCCGAAGCGGCGCGTGACCCAGCCTGCCGCGATCCAGCTCGCCGCCAGCATCACCGGCAGTTCCAGCGCGGTGGCCGGGAGCAGCCCGACCAGCGGCGCGAGCCACAGCACCCGCACCGTGCCCAGCACGAAGCCGAGCGCGAAGACGATCCCCCAATACGTCAGCGCCGCCCGTCCCGCCTTCGTCATCCCGCCGCTCCTTTCGGCCTGCCGCAGCCGGCCCGCACCTCGTCCGGTCCGCGCAAGGATAGCACACACAGGTCAGATCATCGCCGCCTGTCGTCCGCCAGTGTCGCTCCCGGGGGCGCAACCCTTTCACCGGAGACGACCGACATGACCATCTCGACGCTCAAGGACCTCTACATCGACCAGCTGCAGGACCTCTACAGCGCCAACCGCCAGGCCCTGCAGGTCACCCGCGAGCTGCACGACACGGCCCAGTCGAACGAGCTGCGCAAGGCGCTTTCCGCCGGGGCCGAGGGGATCGAGGAAGGGATGCAGCAGCTCAAGTCCCTGATCGAGAATCACGACGCCAACCCCCGCGGCGAGCACTGCAAGGGCATGGAAGGCCTCGCCGCCGAGGCCCGCGCGCACGGGGTGGAGGCCGATTTCTCCGACGAGGACGTGCGCGATGCCTCGATCATCGCCCAGTACCAGCGGATGACCCATTACGGCATCTCGGGCTACGGCACGGCGGCCGCCTTCGCCCGCAGGCTCGGCCTCGAGGAGGACGCCGGGGTGCTGGCGCAATGCCTCGAAGACACGCGCGGCGGCGACAAGAAGATGACCGCGATCGCCTCGGGCGAGGTCAACCCCGCCGCTGCCGAGGCCTGATCCGGCAGGAGGGCGCGCCCGGTCCCGCGGCCGGGCGCGCCGTTCTCAGCCCACCACGCCCGCGCCGGCCAGCACCGCGAGCGTCAGCACGTCGGGCGCGCTTGCCGTCATCGGCACGATCTGCACCGGCTTTTCCATCCCGATCAGCATCGGGCCGATGGTGGAGTTGCTCCCCAGCTCGCGCAGCAGCTTGGCCGACAGGTTCGCCGATTGCAGCCCCGGCATGACCAGCACGTTGGCCGGGCCCGACAGGCGGCTGAAGGGATAGAGCGCCATCACCTTGGGGTTGAGCGCCGCGTCGGGGGCCATCTCGCCTTCGTATTCGAAGCCCGGATCCTCCTTGTCGAGGATCGCCACCGCCTCGCGGATGCTGGCGAGCCACTGGCCTGAAGGGTTGCCGAAGGTCGAGTAGCTGAGGAACGCCACCCGCGGCTCGTGCCCCATTCGGCGGGCGACCGCGGCGGTCTCGCGCGCGATGTGCGCCAGTTCCTGCGCGTTGGGCCGCTCGTTGATCGTGGTGTCGGCGAGGAAGGTCGTGTGGTTCTTGCCGATCATCATGTGGATGCCGAAAGGCAGCGCGCCTTCCTTTGGATCGAGCACCAGGTTCACCTCGCGCACGGTCTGGGCGAAGGTGCGGGTCATGCCGGTGATGATCCCGTCGCCGTGGCCCAGCGCGACAAGCAGCGAGGCGAAGACGTTGCGGTCCTGGTTGACCATGCGCCGCACGTCGCGCTCGGTGTAGCCGCGCCGCTGGAGGCGCTTGTAGAGATAGTCGACCATCGCCGGCACGTGCTCGCTGTCGGCGGAGTTCTGGATCTCGAAACTGCCCGGATCGCTCACCGAAAGCTGGTGGAGCTTGTCGACCACCGCCTTGGTGCGGCCGACGAGGATCGGGATGCCGTAGCCGAAATCGCGGAACTGGATCGCGGCGCGCAGCACGACCTCCTCCTCGGCCTCGGCGAAGACCATCCGCTTGGGATTGGCCTTGGCGATCTCGTAGACGCCCGAGAGCACCGAGGTGGTGGGGTTGAGCCGCGAGCGCAGGGCGACGCGGTAGGCCTCGAAATCCTCGATCCGCGCGCGCGCCACGCCCGAATCCATCGCCGCCTTGGCGACGGCGGAGGAGACGACCTCGATCAGGCGCGGATCGAAGGGGGCGGGGATGATGTAGTCGGTGCCGAACTTGTGGTTCTTGCCATAGGCGAGCGCCACTTCCTCGGGCACCTGCTGGCGGGCGAGCTCGGCGATGGCCTGGGCGGCGGCGACCTTCATCTCCTCGTTGATGGTGGTCGCCTGCACGTCGAGCGCGCCGCGGAAGATGAAGGGGAAGCCGAGGACGTTGTTGACCTGGTTGGGGAAGTCCGAACGGCCCGTGGCGATGATCGCGTCGGGGCGCACGGCCTTGGCCTCGTCGGGCATGATCTCGGGCACGGGGTTGGCCATCGCAAAGATGATCGGCCGGTCGGCCATCTTCTTGACCCACTCGGGCTTGAGCGCCCCCGCCGCCGACAGGCCGAGGAAGATGTCCGCGCCCACCAGTGCCTCCTCGAGGCTGGTCGCGCTGGTGGCGACCGCGTGGGCGCTCTTCCACTGGTCCATGCCCTCGCGTCCCGGGGTGATCGGGCCGGAGCGGTCGCACATGATGACGTTGTCGTGCTTGACCCCCATCGCCTTGACCAGCGCGGTGCAGGCGATGGCCGCCGCGCCCGCGCCGTTCACCACCACCTTCACGTCCTTGATGTCGCGCCCGGTCAGGTGGCAGGCGTTGAGCAGGCCCGCCGCGGTGATGATCGCGGTGCCGTGTTGGTCATCGTGCATCACCGGGATCTTCATCCGCTCGCGCAGAGCGGCCTCGATGATGAAGCACTCGGGGGCCTTGATGTCCTCGAGGTTGATGCCGCCGAAGGTCGGCTCCATCAGGGCGACCGCGTTGATGAAGGCTTCCGGGTCCTCGGTGGCGAGTTCGATGTCGATGGAGTCGACGTCGGCGAAGCGCTTGAACAGCACCGCCTTGCCCTCCATCACCGGCTTGGACGCCAGCGCGCCGAGGTTGCCAAGGCCGAGGATCGCGGTGCCGTTGGAGATCACGGCGACGAGGTTCGCCTTGGCGGTGTAGCGCGCGGCGAGCGAGGGATCGGCGGCGATCGCCTCGACCGGCACGGCCACGCCCGGCGAGTAGGCCAGCGACAGGTCGCGCTGCGAGGTCATCGGCTTGGTGGCGACGATCTCGAGCTTACCCGGGCGGATCGTCTCGTGATAGAACAGCGCCTCGCGCGCGGTGAAGCCGCCCCGGTTCTGTCCCGCGTTTTCCTCGGCCATGGTGCCCGATCCCTTCTGCTTTCCCCAAGGTCAATCGCGCCTCGCTTAGCGCCGGCGAGGCCGATGCGATAGGTCGTTTATCGCACCAGGTTCGGGGAAAGCTGCAAGTGCCGACATTCCCGAATCGGACCGCATGGGGGTAGGCGAGGGGGATGGCCGCGCTCGACGATCCGAAACCCACCCCGATGATGGCGCAATATCTGCGCCTGAGGGAGGAGGCCGGGGACGCGCTGCTGTTCTACCGTATGGGCGATTTCTTCGAGCTGTTCTTCGAGGATGCCAAGCGCGCCGCCGCGATCCTCGACATCGCGCTGACGACGCGGGGCGAGCATGGCGGGCAGGCGATCCCGATGTGCGGGGTGCCGGTGCACTCGGCGGAGAGCTATCTTGCGCGGCTCATCAAGGCGGGCTGCCGCGTCGCCATCGCCGAGCAGGTCGAGACGCCGGAGGAAGCCAAGGCGCGGGCGAAGCGCGAAGGCCTGCCCTCGTCCAAGGTGCTGGTCGGACGCAGCATCGTGCGGCTGGTGACGGCCGGCACGCTGACCGAGGAAGCCCTGCTCGAGCCGCGCCGCGCCAACGTGCTGGTGGCGCTGGCGGAACTGCGCGAGGCGGTGGGGGTGGCGGCGGTCGACGTCTCGACCGGCGCGATGGTGCTGGAGGAATGCGCGCCCGATCACCTCGGTGCAGTGCTGGCGCGGATTTCTCCGAGCGAGGTTGTGGTGCCGGAAGACTGGCCGCACGGCCCGGACGAGGCGATTTTCCGGCCCCGCTCGACTTTCGCCAGCGATGCCGGGGCGGAGCGGTTGAAGGCCGTCCACGGGGTGGCGACGCTCGATGCCTTCGGGGCGTTCAGCCGCGCGATGCTGGCGGCAGCGGGCGGGCTGGTGAGCTATCTCGACCATGTCGGGCGCGGCAATCTGCCGCTGCTGCTCCCGCCCGTGCTGCGCGAGAGCCGGAGCACGATGGCGATGGACGCCGCCACGCGGGGGAGCCTCGAGATCCTCGAATCCGCGCAAGGGGGCCGGGCAGGGAGCCTGATCGGCGCGGTGGACCGCTGCGTGACGGGAGCGGGCTCGCGGCTGCTGGCGGAGGACCTGTCCGCGCCCCTGCTCGATTCCGCCGCCATCGAGGCGCGGCTCGCACTGGTGCAGTTCTGGCGCGACCGGCCCATCGAGCGGGCGCAGCTGCGCGATATCCTGCGCGCCATCCCCGATCTGGGCCGCGCGCTCGGGCGGGTGGTGGCGGGGCGGGGTTCCCCGCGCGATCTCGGCCAGCTGCGCGATGGCCTTTCCGAGGCGGCGCGGCTCCACCACTGGCTGGCGGGTGCGCCCGATGCGCCTGCGCTGCTGGAGAAGGTCACCGCGCGCCTGACCGGCCACGGCGCGCTCACCGATCTTCTGAGCCGCGCGCTCGTCCCCTCGCCGCCGACCGAGCGCGGCAATGGCGGCTTCATCGCCGACGGCTACGACGCCGCTCTCGACGAATTGCGCGCCACCTCGGGCGACGCGCGCCGCGCGATTGCGGCGATGGAGGCGCGCTACCGCGAGGAAACCGGGATCGCCTCGCTCAAGATCCGCCACAACGGGGTGCTGGGCTATTTCATCGAGGTCGGCGCGCGCCATGCCGATGCGCTGATGGCGCCGAACAGCGGCTTCACCCACCGCCAGACCATGGCGGGCGCGGTGCGGTTCAACTCCGTGAAGCTGCACGAGGAAGCCGCCCGTATCGCCGAGGCAGGCGGCCATGCGCTCGCCTGCGAGGAAGCGCATTTCGGTACGCTGGTGGCCGAGGTGGTCGCCGCGCGCGAGAGCATCGCCGCGACCGCCGCCGCCCTCGCCCGATTGGATGTCGGCGCGGGCAATGCCGAGCGGGCGGCGGAGGGCGACTGGTGCCGCCCGGAGATCGCCGAGGATGCGGGCCTCGCCATCACCGGCGGGCGGCATCCGGTTGTCGAGGCGGCGCTGGCGAAGTCCGGCGAGCGGTTCGTGGCCAATGACTGCCACCTTTCCGGCGACAACCGGCTGTGGCTGATCGGCGGCCCCAACATGGGCGGCAAGTCGACCTTCCTGCGCCAGAACGCGCTCATCGTGCTGCTGGCGCAAGCGGGGGTCTTTGTGCCTGCATCGGCAGCCCGTGTCGGCCTCGTCGACAGGTTGTTCAGCCGGGTGGGCGCGGCCGACAACCTGGCGCGGGGGCGCTCGACCTTCATGGTCGAGATGGTCGAGACCGCCGCCATTCTGGCGCAGGCGACGGATCGCAGCTTCGTGATCCTCGACGAGGTCGGGCGCGGGACATCGACCTATGACGGCCTCGCGCTCGCTTGGGCGGTGGCCGAGGCAGTGCATTCGCAGATCGCCTGCCGCTGCCTGTTTGCCACGCATTATCACGAACTTGCGCGCCTCGCCGAGACCTGCGAGGCGCTCTCGCTCCACCACGTCCGCGCGCGCGAGTGGCAGGGCGATCTGGTGCTCCTCCACGAAGTCGCCGACGGGCCGGCCGACCGCTCCTACGGCCTTGCCGTCGCGCGGCTCGCCGGAGTGCCCGCCCCGGTGGTGGCGCGGGCCAAGGCGGTGCTCGAGAAGCTCGAGGCGACCCGCGAGGCGACCGGCGGCATCGCCGCGGGGCTGGGCGACCTGCCGCTCTTCGCCGCGATGCGCGCCCCCGAACCGGCGCAGGCGACGCCCGAACAGCAGCTCGCCGAGGCGCTGCGGGCAGCCGATCTCGACGCGCTCAGCCCGCGCGAGGCGCTCGACCTGCTCTACGAATGGAAGCGCGCCCTGCCCACGGCCGCGGGGCGCGCCTCAACCAAGGCTTAACCGCGTTCCTGCTAGGGCACGCGGCCATGTACAAGGCCGTGTTCCAGAACAGCAAGGTCGCGCTCCTTTTTGCGGGGATGACCATCCTGAGCGCCGTCTCGATGGTCGGCACCTCGGAAGACAGCGGCGTCGTGGGCCGCGTCACCGGCTTCGTCGAGGCCAATAGCGATCGCCTCGCCAGCTCGGGAAGCGAGGCGCAAAACGGCGGCGGGGAGGGCGAGAGCGCCGCTGCCGAGCCTTCGGTCTTCGGCGACTATACGCCCGCAAGCCAGCCGGCCGCAGCTGCCCCTGCCGCCGCCTCCGCACCCGGCGGCAACCCGATGACCGCGCCGCTTTCCTCGACTGCGCGGATCGACAACAGCCAGCCGAGCTTTACCGGCAGCGGCGAGGAAATCGCGTCCGAGGCGGAGTGACGCGCTCGCTTCCGGCAGGCGTTCAATCCTCCTCGTCGTCGGGCAGGTCCTCGCGCAGCACGTCATCATCGTCGCGCTGTTCGGCTTCCTCGAGCAGCCTCACCTCCTCCATCAGGCCCTCGCCGTCGAGCAGATCCGTTTCCTCGGCGCTGTCCTCGCCGTCGGCTATCAGCCACTCGTCGTCCTCGTCGTCGGTGGTCTCGCCGCCGTAGGTGCCTTCCTCGTCGTCGTGGTTGGGCTCGCCGGCATAGGCCGACATGTCGATCCGGCCTTCGCCTTCCATGCGGCGCATTTCGTCCACGAGATCGCCCTTGCTGGACGGGGCCGGGTCATAATCCGGGGAGTCGGGCTTGGTGCTTTCCAGCGGGCTCGACGTGCGGCTGTCCTCGCGCCGCGCGGCATCGGCCACGTCCTGCGCCTGTGCGCCCTTCGGGTCCTGCTCGTCGTTGTGGGTTTCCGGCGGAAGGCCCTCGGGATGACCGGGGATCGCGGCGTCGGGCTTGGGCATGGGAGTTCTCCTTCCCGCTGCCTAACCCGCGAACGGCACCGATTGTTGCCCGCCCTTGCGCCCGGACGCACCGGGCTTGCGCCGGATCAGCGCGTCGGGACCGGTGCCTCGCCCGAATAGTCGTAGAAGCCGCGCCCCGTCTTGCGGCCCAGCCATCCGGCCTCGACATACTTCACCAGCAGAGGGGCCGGGCGATACTTGCTGTCGCGAGTGGTCTTGTAGAGCACCTTGATGATGTCGAGACAGGTGTCGAGCCCGACGAAGTCCGCCAGTTGCAGCGGGCCCATCGGGTGATTGAGGCCGAGGCGGCAGCCCTTGTCGATATCCTCGATACCCGCGGTCGATTGGCCGAGGACGAAGACCGCCTCGTTGATCATGGGGAGCAGGATGCGGTTCACGACGAAGCCGGGTTCGTCCTGCGAGAGCACCACTTCCTTGCCGAGCCCGCGCGCAAAGGCGGTGACGGCGTCGGCGGTGGCTTTCGAGGTGGCAAGGCCCGGGATGACCTCGATCAGGCCCATCACCGGCACCGGATTGAAGAAGTGGAGGCCGATGAAGCGCGCCGGGTCCGGCGAGTGGTTGGCCATGCGGGTGATCGGGATCGACGAGGTGTTCGACGCCATGATCGCGTCGGCGGCCAGCACCTTGCCCGCTTTCTCGAAGATCGCGTTCTTGATCTCCTCGCGCTCGGTCGCGGCCTCGATGATGAGGTCGGCCTCGGCAAAGGGGGCATAGTCGCCGACGGGGGTGATGCGGGCGAGCAGCTTTTCCGCTTCGTCTGCCTCGATCTTGCCGCGGCCCATGAGCTTCACGAGCGCCTTCTCGACCGCCTGCTTGCCCGCCTCGGCGCGGGGCAGATCGACGTCGGTGAGCATGACGTTCATGCCCTGGGCGGCGACGGTCTGGGCGATGCCGGTTCCCATCTGACCGGCGCCGATGACGGCGATGTTGCGCATGAGGCCTGTCCTTCGCAAGTGCAGCAAAGCAGCCGCCCTAGCGGGGAAGATGACGGCTGGCTAGCAGCCTATTTGGCTAGCGATTGGCCCCGGGAACCCACTTCACGTCCGCCCGGCCATCGTCATTCGCCACGCGGGCGAGGACGAAGAGCAGGTCGGAGAGGCGGTTGATATAGGCGAGCGCGGCCGGGTTGACTGCATCTTCGGCCGCCAGCGCGACCATCGCGCGCTCTGCGGCGCGGGTGGTGGCGCGGGCGACATGGACGCGCGCTGCCGCCTCGCTCCCGCCGGGCAGGACAAAGCTGGTGAGGGGTTCGAGCCGCTCGTTGAGCTCGTCGATCCGGCCCTCGATCCATTCGGGCTGGGAGGGCACGATCCGCAAAACCATCTCAGAAGGGGTGAAATCGCCGTCGGTCGAAGGCGTCGCGAGGTCCGCGCCGAGATCGAACAGGTCGTTCTGGACGCGGGTCAGCAGCGCCCGCTCCGCCTCGCCTTCGAGCGCGCAGATCGCGAGGCCGATGGCGGAGTTCGCCTCGTCGACCTTGCCCATCGCGGCGATCCGCGCGGAATGCTTGGGGCAGCGCGAGCCGTCGACGAGGCCCGTCGTCCCGTCATCCCCGGTGCGGGTGTAGATGCGGTTGAGTTTGACCATCGCTGGCGAAGGGTCAGCGCGAGACCGCGAGAATGATCGCCACCACCACGATGGCGAGACCCTGATACTTGATCCGCGCGAACATCGCCTTGTTCTGGGCGAGCTGCATGTCGGTGGCGGTGGTGCCCTCGCCGGTTTCCAGGTCGATCTTGGTGGTCTGGAGGAAGGCCACCACCCCGCGGATCAGCGAGAAGGCGGTCAGCCCCATGAGGACGACGAGCACGGCGACGAGAAAATAGGTCATGGGCCCCTAAATGGACGCTCCGGCCTCAGGTTCCAAGCCGGAAATGTTGCAACCTCAGTTGTGCCGCAAGCATTCGCCCGTCCTCGCCGCCCTCGCGCCGCTCGGCCAGGGCGGGGGAGCCGCGGCGCTTGGCGAGCTTCTCGCCGTCCTCGCCGAGCAGCAGCGGGTGGTGGTGCCATCGCGGAACGGGAAGGCCGAGCAGCGCCTGGAGCGTGCGGTGGACGTGGCTGGCGGCGAAGAGGTCCGCGCCCCGCGTGACCAGCGTGACGCCGTCCGCCGCATCGTCGAGGGTGACGGCGAGGTGATAGCTCGCGGGCAGGTCCTTGCGCACCAGCACGACATCGCCGAGCCCGGAGAGGTCCGCCGCCTGCGCCCCCGCCAGCGCATCCTCCCAGACCAGCGGGCCGGTTTCGGCGAGGGCCTTGTCCGCATCGAGCCGCCACGCGGTAGGCCGGGCGGGATCAGGCGGGCGGCGCTTGCAGGTGCCGGGGTAGATCGGGCCATCGCTGCCCTCGACCGCTCCCGCATCCTCGATCTCCTTGCGGGTGCAGGTGCAGGGATAGAGCAGGCCCCGCGCCTTCAGCGTCTCGTCGGCGGCGGCGTAGCTGGCGAGGCGGGTGGACTGGGCGGGGACCTCCTCCCACTCCAGCCCGAGCCACTCCAGATCGCGCCTGAATTCATCCGCCAGTTCGGGGCGCGAGCGGGGCCCGTCGATGTCCTCGATCCTGAGCAGGAAGCGCCCGCCCGCCGCCTTCGCCAGATCATGCGCGACGATCGCCGAGAGGGCATGGCCGAGGTGCAGCCGCCCGTTGGGGCTGGGTGCGAAACGGGTCACGGTCGGGGTGCGGCGATCCATCGCAGCCCCCATGCCACACGACATATCCTTGCGCTATCCACAGCCTATCCACTGCCTGTCCCTGTGGATAGCCGCCCTGTCACGGGTTTGACTCTTTGCCCTGTCAGGTCAGGATGGAGGGCAATCAGGGAGGAACGCGCGCCGTGTTCAATGCCGAACTGATCGAGAAAGCTGCCCGGTTCCGCGGGGTCGAGGAGGATCCGACCCGCAACCTTTCGGCCTGTCCGGCGCTGGTCCTGAACTCCGACTACACTCCGCTGTCCTACTACCCGCTCAGCCTCTGGCCGTGGCAGACCGCGATCAAGGCGGTGTTCCTCGACCGGGTGGACATCGTCGCAAGCTACGACCGCGAGGTGCACTCCCCCAGCTTCGAGATGAAGATCCCGAGCGTGATCGCGCTGCGGCAATATGTGCGGGCGAGCGAGTTTCCCGCCTTCACCCGCTTCAACGTGTTCCTGCGCGACCGCTTCCAGTGCCAGTATTGCGGCAGCCACGAGCACTTGACCTTCGACCACGTCACCCCGCGCCGGCTGGGCGGGCGCACCACTTGGGAGAACATCATCACCGCCTGCGCGCCGTGCAACATGAAGAAGGGCGGGCGGACGCCGAAGCAGGCGGGGATGGCGCTCCACCAGGCTCCGATCCGTCCGACCAGCTGGCAGTTGCAGCAGGCGGGCAAGATGTTCCCGCCGGGCTATCTCCACGAAACTTGGCGCGACTGGCTCTACTGGGACGTCGAACTGGAAGCCTGACGCGCTAGCCGTGCCTCGGCCATATCGACCGGGTCGGGGCCCGGTCTCGCTTCCCTTTGTCCAGGTCCAGGCCAAAAGCGCATCCCGGGTTTGGCTCCGCGGAACCGGTTTATTCCGGCATCCCTGAAGCCGAACCCGCTCAACAACGATTCGCTGCGTTCATTATCAAAAGATATGAACATCGAGCTTCTAAGTAGAAGCTGAGACGAGCCGTTTATCAAATGATCATTTCAGACTGAATTTCTCGTTCCTAACTTAGGATAGGACTCAGCTCATCCTGTTTTTAACATGGATTGCATTGACGGTTAAGGAAAGGGCGTCATCACCAAGGGGCAACAGGAGTATGCCCCCATGAAGCGTTCGTTCTCTCTGGCAATCATGGTTTCGATCCTCGGTGGGTGTGGGGGGGACGAGACCGCGCCGCCTGCCGCCATGTCCGCGCCGGAGCCGGTGGCGGCACTGGCTCCCTCCGGCGACAAGATGGCCTCGCTGAGCGGCACTCTCCCCGAGGGCGCGACCACCACGACCAATCCCTTCGCCGCCTTCGATTTCAAGAACGGCACGGCCTACCCCGCCAAGGCTGCGGTGAGCATCGGGACGGTCAGCGTGCCCGTGGGCGCGACCGAGGCTTTCGTTCCCGTCCGCATCAATCGCCATACCCCCAACACCGTGATCGTGCGGGTGATGACCCGCAACGGATCGGGAACGCTTGCGGGTCTTGAGGGGCGGCACTTCCAGCGCACCGCCACAACCCTGTTCTTCCGCCCCGGCGACGCGCTGGAGCAGACCTTGCGCATCCCGCTCGTGAACATGGATGCCGGACGGAACTTCGACATCATTCTGCCCGAAGGCGTGGTCGGTGGGGGGGTGATCAACTCCTCTGCGAAGGTGACGGCCGTCGTCGGGGCGAAGCCGGGGGTGGCGAAGACCGCGGGGTTCCGCGCGGCGCGCACCTTCGCACCCACCGGCGCGCTTTCCTACCAGCTCGATCCGGCCAAGGTGACCTGGAGCGACGCGGGCGGGGCGGACGTGTGGCGCACCCGCCTGCCCCACGGCCGGACCCAGCCCGCCAACAACGAAAGCGGGCTCTATCTCGATCCGGTGCTGCACCCCACCGCGCTGGCGCCCTTCGCCATCGAGAACAACGAGGTGGTGATCCGCAGCCAGCACCTCGTCAGCCCGATCTTTCACGACAGGAAGTACTGGAACCACGGTGCGGCGATCCTCACCGGCCAGCGCATGCCGACGACGCAGGTCCAGTACGGCCAGTACGAATGGACCGCGATGATGCCCAACCGCCGCGGCGGCTGGCCCGCGCTCTGGCTGCTCCCCGCGAGCGGCGCCTGGCCGCCGGAGATCGATGTCTATGAGGGCTTCGGCTATTCGAGCGGCTGGAACTTCGCCCGCAACATCTCCGGCAACATCCACGGCGGGGCGAACGGCACGCGGAGCTTCACCGCGCTGATGCAGGTCAATGCCGCAAATGCCTACGGGATCAGCGGCTTCGACACGAGCTACCACCGCTTCGCCGTCGACATCGCCCCCGATTTCATCACCTGGTTCGTCGATGGGAAGGAGACCTACCAGACGGTCAATCCGTTCAAGGGCGTCACCTGGTTCCCGCTGATGAACGTCGCGGTCAAGCACGGCACAGCCGAATACACCGGCGGCACGGCCGAGATGCGGGTGCGATCCTTCGCGGTCTGGAAGGTGCCGGGCTGAGGCACAGGCGCCCGGCAGCCTCCGGAAAGGGGGCGGGCGCGGCGGCGGGTTCTCCTTTGCCGCCGCCGCGCCCCGATTGCCCAGCGGACGAGAACCGGCGTTCATTGCGTTGCAATTCCATGACGCGGCGCTAGGCGAGGTGCATCACGCGCCAACGGGGATTCGCAGCGATGAAGATCATGTCCGGCAATTCGAACCTGCCGCTTGCCCGCGCCATCGCGGCCTATCTCGAGATCCCCCTGACAGACGCCAGCGTGCGGCGCTTCTCGGACGAGGAAGTGTTCGTCGAGATCCACGAGAACGTGCGCGGGGAGGACGTGTTCGTCGTCCAGCCGACCAACTTCCCGGCGAACGACAACCTCATGGAACTGCTGATCTGCATCGACGCGCTGCGCCGCGCCTCGGCCAAGCGGATCACCGCGGTGGTGCCCTATTTCGGCTACGCCCGTCAGGACCGCAAGCCCGGCCCGCGCACCCCGATCTCGGCCAAGCTGGTGGCGAACCTGATCACCGAAGCGGGGGCCGACCGCGTGCTGGCGGTGGACCTCCACGCCGGGCAGATCCAGGGCTTCTTCGACATCCCCACCGACAATCTCTATGCCGCGCCGGTCATGGCCGCCGATATCCAGGCCCGCTATGGTGACCAGCAGCTGATGGTGGTCTCGCCCGACGTCGGCGGCGTGGTGCGCGCCCGTGCGCTGGCCAAGCGGCTCGACAACGCCCCGCTCGCCATCGTCGACAAGCGCCGCGACCGACCGGGCGAGAGCGAGGTGATGAACATCATTGGCGATGTGGAAGGCCGGCACTGCATCCTGATCGACGACATCGTCGATTCGGGCGGCACCCTCGTCAACGCTGCCGAGGCGCTGCTCGAAGGCGGGGCCAAGTCCGTCGCGGCCTACATCACCCACGGCGTGCTGTCGGGCGGCGCAGTGGCGCGGATCAACGGGTCGAGCCTCAAGGAGCTGGTGATCACCGATTCGATTCGGCCCACAGAGGCCGCCGAAGCTTCCGACCGCATCCGCATCCTCCCCATCGCCCCCTTGGTGGGCGAGGCGATCCGGCGGATCGCGGACGAGAGCTCGGTCAGCTCCCTCTTCGACTGATGTTCGATCCGCTCGAGGTGCGCGGGCTGCTGATCGAAGCGGCCCGCGCACGCGAGACCTTTACCTATGGCGCGCTGCTGAACCTGCTCGGCCACACCTTCACGCGGCCCTTGATGCGCCAGATGTGCAAGGTGCTCGACCGGATCGACGAGGACGGGCGCGCGTGCGGAGAGCCGGGCCTCGCCGTGCTGGTGGTGCGCCAATCGGACGGGCTTCCCGGGCAGGGCTGGTTCGTCACCCGCACGGGCATCCACGACGACCTGCCGCTGGAGTGGGAGGGCCCCGAGGCGCGGCGTTACACCGAGGCTCGACAGGCCGAAGCCTTCGATTATTGGGTTGCCCGTGGAGACGCATGACGACCGCAACCGCACCACGCGCCGCCTGCATCTCGCAAGCGGCGCGCTGATCGGTGCCTTCCTCGCGCTGCACCTCGGCAACCACCTCGCGATGCTCTCGGGCCAACAGGCGCATATTGCGGCGATGACGGCGCTGCGCCCGTTCTACCGCCATCCCGTCGCCGAGACGCTGCTGATGCTGGCGCTCGCGTTCCAGCTGGCGAGCGGCCTCGCGATGATCTGGCGCACCCGCGGCGAGCGGCGGCGCGGGCTGGCGCGGTGGCAGGCGATATCGGGCGCGGTGCTGGCGCTGTTCGTGCTCAACCATGTCGGCGCGGTGTGGGCGGGGCGGCTGCTGCTGGGGCTCGACACCAACTACCACTTCGCTGCCGCGGGCATGCATGCCGGTTATGCGGCGTTCTTCGTGCCCTACTACTTCCTCGGCGTCGCCGCGCTGTTCGTTCATGCCGCCTGCGCGCTCGCTTGGCGGGTGCGGGGCCGGGCGGTGCCGGTCTGCGTCGCGGCGATCGGTATCGCTCTTGCAGCCGCTTTCGTCGGCGTTATGGCAACGGACCCGGCGATCCCGCCGCGTTATCTGGAAAGCTTCCCATGACCGATAAGGATCTCGCCCTCGCGCTGCGCCTTGCCGACGCGGCGGGCGCGGCCATCCGCCCCCTGTTCCGCGGCCAGTGGACCGAGGAACGCAAGGCCGACCGCAGCTTCGTCACCGAAGCCGACCGCGCCGCCGAAGCCGCGATGCGCGCGCTGATCGAGGAGGCGTTCCCCGCCGACGGCATCATCGGCGAGGAATACGGCACCCGCAACGAGGGCGCGGGGCGGCAATGGGTGCTCGATCCGATCGACGGTACCACCAGCTTCATCGCCGGCCGCCCGATCTTCGGCACGCTGATCGCGCTCTTGCAGGATGGCTGGCCGGTGCTCGGCATCATCGACCAGCCTGTGAGCGGCGAGCGCTGGGTGGGCCGCATCGGCCAGCCGACCCTGTTCAACGACAAGCCCGCGCAGACCAAGCCGCTGAAGGACCTTGCCGACGCGGTGCTCGCCACCACCAGTCCGCACCTCTTCACCAACGAGGAGGCCGACGCCTTCATGTCGGTCGCCAAGACGGTCGCGGAAAAGAAGATCGTGTTCGGCGGGGACTGCTACAATTACGGCCTCGTTGCCTCGGGCCATGTCGACATCGTGATCGAGGCGGGATTGAAGCTTCACGATTATGCCGCGCTTGTCCCGGTGGTCGAAGGCGCTGGCGGGATGATGAGCGACTGGCAGGGCAACCCGCTCGATGCCGGGTCCGACGGCACCGTGATCGCGCTCGGCGATCCGGCGCGGCTCGAGGACGTGCTCGAGGCGATGGGCTGAGGTCGGGCGGCTGGCCCAGCGAAAACAGGGTTAGCACTTCCTAAAGAGGCGCGCGGCTAAGCCGGTCCCCGACAGTTTCAGGGGACCGAGACGCGATGCACGCCTTCCTGCGCGACGCACACTGGCTGAACGCCCGGCGCGCGCGCGCCTATGCGATGATGCTCGCGCTCGCCTTCCTGGCGATGCTGACGGTCAACTACCTTGCGATCTACAAGGACGGGACGGATTTCCAGGCCTTCTGGTCCGCCGCGCGCATCCTTGCCGATCAGGGACCTGCGGCGGCCTTCGATCTTGATCTCCAGCGCGCGGTCCAGAAGCAGGCGGGCTTCGATGCGATGATCGCCTATGTGAACCCGCCGCCTTTCCTGTTCTTCGTGTTCTGGCTGGCGTTGCTGCCCTTCGGCGCGGCGTGGATCGCGTGGACTGCGGTGACTTTCGCCATCTGGTTCGGCGCCATGCACCGCGAATACCGGGGCGATCTCACCTGGCCGCTGCTGGCCTTTCCCGCCGCCTTCCTCGCCGCGGCCCATGCGCAGAACGGCTTCGTCACCGGCGCGCTGCTGGCCGGTGCGGTGCTGGCGCTGCGCCGCTCGCCGTGGCTGGCGGGGGTGTTGCTCGGGATGCTGGTGATCAAGCCGCACCTCGCGTTGCTCGCGCCCTTCTGGCTGCTGGCGCGGGGCGACTGGAAGGCGATTGCGGGCGGAGTGCTGGGGGCGGGCGGCATGATCCTCGCCAGCCTCGCCGTGTTCGGCCCGGCGGCGTGGCTCGCTTATCCCGAGGTGTTCGAGGTCAGCCGGCAATTGATGGCGCAGGGACAGAGCGTGTTCTGGCTGCGCATGACCACGCCCTATGCCGCCCTGCGCTACTACGCCACGCCCGAGGCGGCGATGGTGGTGCAGGCCGCCATCACGCTGGCGATGCTCGCGCTGACCATGATCTTCGCCCGCCGTACCCGCGACAGCCTTGCGAGCGGGGCGCTGATGCTCGCGGCCACTGCGGTCGCCTCGCCCTACCTGTTCTCCTATGACCTGCCGTTCCTCGCCGTGCCGGTGTTCTGGCTGATCGCCGATGGACGCGCGCGCGGCTGGCGGCCCTGGGAGAAGCTGCTGGTGGCCGGACTCTACCTCGCCCCGCTTGCCACCCGCGCGGCGGCGCTGCCGCTGGAGATCAACCTGATGCCGATCCCCGCGCTGGCGATGGTCGCGCTGATCTGGAACCGCGGGTCGATCGAGGGCGCGCGGGTGCCGGGAGAATGGCGTCCCGCGTCCGAAGGCAGGCTAGCCCAGCCGGCGTGAGCGGTCAGCTCACCACGAACTCCACCTTCCCGCTCATCGCGTGACCATCGCCCGCGGCGGCCTGCCAGCGCACCTCGTAGGTGCCCTTCGGCAGGGCCTGCTTCAGCGAGAGGGTCATCGTCTTGCCGTCGGGCGACCAGCTGGCGGTGAAGTTGCGGATCGGCATTTCGCCATGGTTGGCCATGCCCGGCATCGCGGTCATGACGATCGCGGCGGCGGCCTTGGCCGAATCGACCTTCTCGCTGAAGGTGAGGGTGACCGTCTTCGGGGCCTTGGCCTTGGCCCCCGCCGCCGGGGTCGATGCCGTCAGCTTGACGTGCGCCATCACCGGCGCGGACGGGGCGAGCGCGGCGAGGGCGAGAGCGGCGAGAAGGGCAGGGATACGCATGGGGGGTAACGTCCTTCGTGTTGATCAGAACCAGAAACGGATGCCGGCGACGAGGCTGGTGGCGGAAGGGTTCTCGCCGCGCAAGCGGGCATAGTCGGCGCCCTGTCCGGTGCGCCAGGATTGCTCGATGCCGATATAAGGCGCGAACTCGCGCCGGAACTCGTAGCGCAGCCTTGCGCCCACCTCGATCTGGTCGAGGCCCGCGCCGATGCCGAGCTGGGGAATGTTCTGCGCCGAAAGGTTCGCCTCGATCCTCGGCTGGAGGATCAGGCGCTGGGTGATGCGCTGGTCGACCTCGGCCTCGATTCGCGCCGTCAAATCGCCCCGGTGGGAGAGGAAAAGCGCGGCGTCGATCTCGAACATGTAGGGCGCAAGGCCTTGCACCCCGATGACGGCATGGGTGGTGTCGGGCCCGGCGATGTCGTGGCGGATACCGGCCTGAAGATCCCAGAAGGGCTTGAAGGCGCGGGCATAGAGCGTCTGCACCTCCGCGTCCTCCGGGTTCGCGCCCCACTCGCCTTCGCCCTCGGACTTGAACCACAGCCGCTCGGTCGGGCCGCCGTAATAGCCCTGTATGTCCCAGAGGTAGAGGTCCGCGCCTTCGCGCACCTGCGCTTCGATCCGGTCGCCCTGGAACCAGAACACCGGGAAATCGCCGTGGGTGCGGCGCAGGTCCGCGCGCGAGGCGGTCATTGCCTCGGGTCCCCAGATCGCATCGGCAGCGCGCGGCGGCCCGTTGCCGGCCTCGAGCGGAGGCGGTGTCTCCATCGCCGGGCCGGGGGAGGGGTCTGCTTCGGCATCGCCCATGTCGTGACCGGCGTGCGGGTCGGCCTGAGGAGCGCTCATGTCATGGCCCGCGTGCGGGTCAGTCGCCGGTTGCGGCATGTCGTGCCCGGCGTGTTGGTCCTGCTGCGGTGCAGGCGCAGGTTCATGGTGCTGATGTTGCGCGGCGAGCGGCGCAGCGCCCGTCAGCGCGAGCAGGGCAAGCGCGACCTTCATGCCTCCGGCCCCATCACCGTCACGGTCTGCATCATCCCGCCATGCATGTGGTAGAGCAGGTGGCAGTGGAACGCCCAGTCGCCCGGCTCGTCGGCGGTGAGATCGAACTGCGCGCTCGCGCCCGGCTGGACGATGACGATGTTCTTGCGCGGCTGGTGCGCAGGTGTCTCGCCGTTGACCAGCGTGAAGAACATGCCGTGCAGGTGGATCGGGTGCGCCATCATGGTGTTGTTGACGAGCTTGACCCGCACCCGCTCGTTCCAGGCGAAGCGGATCGGCTTGTCGGACACGGCCGAATACATCTCGCCGTCGAACGACCACATGTAGCGTTCCATGTTGCCGGTGAGGTGCAGCTCCAGCAGGCGCGACGGTTCGCGGGTGTCGGCATTGGGCTCGAGCGCCGACAGCATCCGGTAATTGAGCACCCGGTGCTCCACATCGCGCAGGCCAAGGCCCGGATCGCCGAGCTTGTCGACCGGGGCCATGGAGACCATGTCGATCCCCGGCCCTACCTTCACATCGGGCGGCAGCAGCAGCGTGTCGCGCATCTTCATGCCGTCCATCGAGTGACCCGAACCATGATCCCCGTGGTTCATCCCCATGTCGCCCATGTCGAGCAGCGGGGGCTTCCTCGGCGGGGGAATCGCCGCCCGCGCGCCGGGGCGGCTCGCCAGAGTGGCGAGCGCGAGCCCCGAGCGGTCCATGCTCTCGGCGACGATGGTGTAGGCCTCGGCACGCGGCTCCACGATCACGTCGTAGGTCTCGGCCGTGCCGATCTGGAACTCGTCGACCTCGACCGGCTTCACGTTCTGACCGTCGGCCGCGATCACCGTCATGGGAAGGCCTGGAATGCGCAGGTTGAAGAAGGTCTGTGCCGCGCCGTTGATGACCCGCAGGCGGATGCGCTCGCCGGGGGTGAACAGGAACTCCAGCCCCTCCTTCGGCCCACGCCCGTTGGCGAGATAGGTGTAGGTGGAGCCGGTGACGTCCGCGATGTCGGTCGCGGGCATGCGCATTTCGGCCCACATCCGGCGGTCGGCGGCGGAGAGGGGGTAATCGTCCGCCCAGCTGGTCTGCTGGTAGTTGAAATAGCCCTCGCCCTTGCGCAGCCGGTCCATGATGAAGTGCGGGTGGAGCGGGGTGAACTCGCTCAGCAGCAGGATGAACTCGCGGTCGTATTCCACCGGCTCCGCGCCCGCCGGGTCGATGATCAGCGGCCCGTAATGGCCCTGCTGTTCCTGAAGCCCGGAATGGCTGTGATACCAGTAGGTGCCCGTCTGACGGATCGGGAATTCATAGGTGAAGGTCTGCCCCGGCTTGATGCCCGGAAAGCTGATCCCCGGCACGCCGTCCATGTGGAACGGCAGCAGCAGGCCGTGCCAGTGGATCGAGGTGTCCTCATCGAGGTGGTTGGTGACGTTGAGGCGGACGTTCTGGCCTTCCCGCAGGCGGATCAGCGGCCCCGGTACCGAGCCGTTGACGGCGATGCCGTGGCCCTTGCGGCCCTGCACGATGCGCCGTCCCTCGCCGACCGACAGGTCGATGATCGGCCCCGACACCGTGTCGAAGCCGACCCGGATCGGCGTGCCGCCGTGGCGGCGATGCACCGAGTGGCCCTGTGCCCATGCGGGCATGGCCGCGAAGGCAGAGGCGGCGCCGGCGGCACGGACGAAGCCGCGGCGGGAGATCGGGGAAAAGGTCATGGGGTCCTATACGCGGCGGGTTCGCGCCTGGTTGCTGCCCGAGCCGGTACCGGCCGGCATGCTGAACGCAGTGAGAATCGGGCATGGTCCGTCTTCGCCCCGCGCGCAGTCGGCAGCTAGGCTCTTGAGCGCGGCGCGCATGGTTTTCAGGGTCGCGATCCTCTCGTCGATTGCGGCGATCCGCGCTTCGGCGAGCGCGCGCGCGGCGGCGCGGTCGTCCGGATCGAGCCCCAGCAGCGTTGCGATCTCCTCGAGCGTGAAACCCGCCGTCTGCGCCGCGCGGATCGAGCGAAGCCGTTCGAGATCGCTTTCGGTATAGCGCCGCACGCCATTCCCGCGCGGCGGCTCGGCGAGCAGGCCGCGGCGTTGATAGAACCGGATGGTCTCGACCGAGACACCGCCTTCACGTGCCAGATCGCCGATTTTCACATTTGCCTCTTGAAACCGTACTACAGTACGGGACTTATATACGGGTCATCCGATAGGTATCAAGGGAAGAATCGAGATGAAATCCGCACCCCGGTCCGCCGTCCTCCACCGCATGGTGATGCCCGGGCACACCTGCCCCTATGGCCTCAAGGCCCGCCACCTGCTGCGCTCGCGCGGCTACGAGGTGGAGGATCACCACCTCGCCACCCGCGAGGAGACCGACCGGTTCAAGGCCGAGCATGGCGTGGCGACCACCCCGCAGACCTTCATCGATGGGGTGCGCATCGGCGGCTACGACGATCTGCGGCGGTTCTTCGGCCTCAGGGTCGCCGACCCCTCGGCCACCACCTACCGCCCGGTGATCGCCCTGTTCGCGATGACCGCGCTGATGGCGATGGCGGCGGGCTATGCAGCGGACGGCACCGTGCTCTCCATCCGCGCAGGCGAATGGTTCGTCGCCTTCTCGATGTGCGCGCTGGCGTTGCTCAAGCTCCAGAATGTCGAAAAGTTCGCGACGATGTTCCTGAACTACGACCTGCTGGCTGCGCGCTGGGTGCCTTATGCGCGGATCTATCCCTTTGCCGAGGGGCTGGCGGGCGTGCTGATGGTGGCGGGCGCGCTCCACTGGGTGTCGGTCCCGGTCGCGCTGTTCATCGGCACGATCGGCGCGGCGAGCGTGTTCAAGGCGGTCTATCTCGACAGGCGCGAGCTCAAATGTGCCTGCGTCGGCGGAGACAGCAACGTGCCGCTCGGCTTCGTCTCGCTTACCGAGAACCTGATGATGATCGCGATGGCGATCTGGATGCTGCTTGCCTACGGGATGTAGTGCGCTGATGCCGCCGTTCGCCGCTGCCCTGGCAAGCGGCCAGCCCTGCCTCTCCGACGCGTTCGCAACCGGCGTGGCAGATCGGATCGGACTGCGCTGCGGCGGGACAGGAAAACCTTCCGGGGCCCGGCTGTCCCTCGGCGGCACAGCGCCGCGAAAGCTTGGCCGCGGCAATTGCTAACAAGGTCTTAAAGGCGGCAAGGTCGCGCCGTTCTGTCCTCCGCATGGGCTCGCGCCTGATCGGCACTGGGCAGGACAGGCCATGCCGTTCCTTTGGGAGGCCGAGCGATGCCGCATCCGTACCCCGCCACGCAGCGCCCCTCGCGGCACGTCGGCGTGTCCGCGCTTGCGCTGGCGCTTGTGCTGGTTCTCGCGTGCGCGCCCGGACCGGTGGCGCGCGCCGGAAACGGCTTGCAGTGGCGGCTTGAGGCCAGGGTGCCGGTGATCTGCGCCATCCTCGATGTGGAGACGCCCGCCGACCGCCCGGCTAGCCTCGCCGTCACCACGACCTGTAACGCGGAGCGATACCAGCTGCTGCTCCACCCGCCCGAGGGACAGGCCGTCTTGCGCACGGCGCGCAGTTCAGCGGGAGTGGTGCAGATCGGTGCCGGCACGGTCACGATCACCGGCACACGCCCCGGCCAAGCCCTCACCACCATCGAGCTCGATGCGCCCGTGAGCGCCGGCCCGATCGCCGTGACGCTCCAGCCGCTTTAGTAGGCGGTGTAGAGCAGGGTCAGCACGTCGCGGTAATCGCCCGCGAAGCGGTCGGTGCCGGGGGCGACCTCCAGCACCATTTCCTCGCGCAGGGCCAGCAGTCCGCGGAACGGGCGGTTGATCTGCGCGCCGGCGGACAGGTTCACCGGCACCCCGTCATAGGTCAGCCGGTAGGGAATGGCGCGCAGCGGGCCCTGCACGGTGTGGACCAGCCGGCCGCGGTTCTGCGACTGGATGGTGATGTTGACCGCGGCGTTGCTCTGGTAGAACACGTTCGTGCGGATCACCGAGCCCGCGCTCACCTCGCCGAAACTGAGGTCGCGGCTCGTCGCCCCCTGTTCGGCGAGGAACCGGATCGCGGGGCGCACCGTGATCGCGAACAGCACCGCCTGCGGGAGCCCGTCGCCGACCTGCACCAGCACGGTGCCGCGATACTCGCCTGCGGCGGGAAACTGGCCGGCGCTGAGCTCGAACAGGTCGATCGTCACCGCCTCGCCGCGCACCAGCCGCCCGCGGGCGTTGCCCGCCAGCACGAAGCGGGTGACATTGGCCTGCGAAACGAGGTTCGAATTGAGCTGGACGAAGCCCAGCTGGTCGCTCCCGTTGGCGAAGACGAAGGCCGCGCCCGATTGCGGGGTTATGACAACCGGCGCACTGTTGCACCGCGACGGGATGTCGCTGTCGGCGGCCTGAAGGGTGATCTGGAGCACGGTGCGGTTGGCCTGATTGGGATCGTAGCTCTGCCCGCTCGCCTGGCGTCCGGTTATGCGGTAGCCGTCGGGGCACCCGCCACCGCCCTGGCCCTGCGCCAGCACCGCCGCCTCGCCCAGCGCGCCGGCCCACAGCAGCAGGCCCAGAACCGCGCTGCACGCGCGCCGGGCGATCCGCGAACCGATCATGGTGCAACCTCCATCGTCTGCGTGCCCATCCTGATGATCGCGGGCGCGGATTTGTCGATCGTGAATTCGTACACCAAGTCCCCGCCCACCAGTTCGACCCGATAGCGTCCCTCGGCAAGTTTCGAGAGCACCGCGCGGCCGGCCGCATTGGTGAACACCCCGCTGGTTTCGCCCGTGGCGAGGTTGCGGACCACGCCGTCGGCAAGCTTCACCGGCGCGCCGCCCGGCAAGACGAAGGTGACCAGCGCCGAGCGATAGGCATCGCTCCCGATGGTGAGCTTCACCCCGCTCAGGGCCCCGGGCTCGCTGAGATATTCGCCGGGGCCGATGTCATAGCCCGGCGGCGCGCCGAGCACGCTCACCCGGACATTGTCCGGCCGGTAGCCCGAAAGCTGGCTGACGATGGCAGGCCCCAGCGCATTGCTCTGCCCGGCGCGCCGCCCGACGCCGCTGGTCTCGACCTCGACCCGCGCGTCCTTGAGCGAGGGGTGGCGATCGACCATCACGAAGCCGCGCCCCGGGTTGCGTCCGATCCCGAGCTCGCCGTCGGCAAAGGCAAGACCCGATTGCAGACGGAAATTGACCACGTTCTGGTCGCGCATTCCGCTGCCCCCCGCCGCGCGGGTGCCGACCATCTCGAGATCGAGGTTGAAGCGCGAATTGGCGAAGCGCGCCTGCCCGGTGAGGCGGTCGAACAGCGGGGCGTGTTCCGCGATCATCCCGTAATCGAATTCCGGCACGGTGATGTCGCGCACCCGCCGCGCCTCGAGCCGGGCCTGGCGGGTCACACTGTCGTAGCTTGCGGTCGAGAAGTGGTTGCGCCCGAGCGGGATTGTCAGCGTTGCCAGCACGCCCCGGTCGCTGCGCCCGCCGATGTCGGTGTAACGCGCCGTCGCCGAGGCCAGCACCCGCCCCAGCGACACCTGCACGCCGCCGAAGACGGCGAGGCTGGACGGGCCGGGGGCGTGGGTCTCGAGGTAATTTCCGCCGAGCGAGAGCGCTAGCCGTTCGGTGAGACTCAGCCGGTAATCGAGCGCCATGTCGATCTTGACCGGATCGGGGGCGAGCGATTGCGAGAGCCGCCGGTAATCGGCCGTGCGATAGTCGAACCGGACGTTGAGCTGGCTGTCGAGATCGGACAGCCGCAGGGGATCGCCGCGATAGGCGAGGCTGAGCGCATAGCCGAGATCGCCGCTGGCGACGTCGTGGCTGGCGCTGCCGCCCAGGAACAGCGCGCCCCCCGGCGCGAGGGTGGCGAAGGTCACGCCGAGGTTCTGGTAATCCTCCATCACCGCGAAATGCCCGCCTGCGGTTGCCACATCGCTGAAGCCGCGCGCGAATTGGCCGGTCAGCAGGGGCGTCGCGGAATAGGCGAAGCCGCCCGCCGAGGGCTTGCGCATCATCCCAGCGGTGACGTTGAACTCGCTGATGCCTGCGCCCAGCAGCTCGATGTCGTTGGCGAGTGTGAAGCTGTCGATCTCGCGCCGCCCGGTCGCGTCCTCGACGATGATCGCGATGTTGGTCGACAGCGAGAGCGCGGGGATGCGGTTGAGATCGACCGGCCCGGCATTGACCTCGAGCGCCTGCACCAGCGCGCCGTTGGCATAGATCTCGATCCGCGCCGGGCGTTCGAGCACGAACTGGCGGCGGCCCGTGGGGCGGATGTTGCGCAGGGGTTGCAGGGCATCGTAGCGCCGTTCGAGCGCGATGCCGGCGACGTCGGCCTCGCCCGCGATCACCGGCAGGCCCGCCACCAGATCCCCGGCGGCGAGGCGCAGCGCCGTACCTTCGAAGTCCTTGAAGGCCACCAGCCGGTCGCGCTCGAACCGGCGCTGCGCCTTGTCGGCGAGGTCGACCAGACCCCCGAACAGGAGATAGGCCCCCGTCTCGCGCCCGCCGATGTTCACGAAGCCGGCAAAGTCGTAGAGCAACCGGGTGTCGCCATCGGGATCGCTGAAGTCGTGCGAGCCCACGAGGTTGCCGGTTACGCCGAGGGCGAGGCCTGCGGGCCGGACGCGCGCGGCCGCGCCGAGATCGACATCGCCGGTGAAGGTGAAGGTCTGCGGCCCCACCGCCCCGGGCGCGAGCGCGAGCGTGATGGTGAGATTGGCGGGATCGTAGGTGGCGGTGATGCCGAGCTCCTGGAGCCGCGCCAAGGGCAGGAACTGGCCCGCCTCGCGCCGCAATTCGGCGCGCGGCGCGGCGGCGAGCTTGCCGCCGAGCGCACGTTCGAGCGAAGCCGCCTCGATCCCGCGCAGCTCGCTCACGGTGAGTTCGGCGTTGACCAGCGCGAGGCGGTTGCCGTCGAGCACGGGATGCATGGTGATCCGGCTGACCCGCTGCGTGCGTGGGCCGGAGGGCGCCAGCGGCTGTACCGGATGGGACGCAGGGGCAAGTGTCGTCCCCGAGGGCGGGGGTTCGGGGGGCGCGGGCGGAATGTCCCGGGCCGCTGTGTCCGCCACGAGCGGCAGCGCTGTCTCGACGGGCGCGGTTGCCTCGCGCAGCGCCGGGGCCGCAACGTCCCGCGCCGGAATCAAGCGCGACCGGCCGGCATTGCGCACCACTCTGTCGGCCCAGTCGACGAGGCCGCCGAACAGGGCATGGCCCTTGCTTCTGCGCCAGCGCGACCCGGGCCTGTCCTCGTCACCGGCGAGGGACGCGATCCGTGCCCCCACGGCCTCGGGCACCAGCGCGAGGTTGAGCGTGAGGTTGGAGGGATCATAGGTGGCGACGATGCCGAGTTCCTGGAGCCGCGCCACCGGCAGGAACTGTCCCGCCTCGCGCCGCAGCTCGGCGCGCTGCGCGGCCGGCAGCCTGTTGCCCAGCGCGCGTTCGAGCGAACCGGCCTCGATCGCGCGCAGCTCGATGATGTTGAACTCGGCCGTGACCTGATCGAGCCGCGTCCCGTCGAGCATCGGGCGCATGATGAACAGGCTGACGGGCTGCGTCTGCACGGCGATCGTCGCCGGGGTTGCGGCTGCATCGGGCGGGGGCGGCAGCGGCGGGGGAGGCGGGAGGTCCGCGGCCCCGGCGAGGCTCTCGGGCGCGGCCCAGGCGGCGCCGCTTGTCGCGGTCAGCAGCGGCGCCAGCATCAGCCGGCCGCGCCTCATGCCGATCTGTGAGCGGCCCCCGCGCCCCACGGCTCAGACCGTCGTCACCGGCCGGGCCCGCGTCCTTGCACCCGTGCCGGGCAGGCCGGCCTCAGCTCTCACCGCGCAGCAGCCGGACTTCGGCCGGCCCGTTTGCCGCAGCCGTGCCTGCCTCGGGCGTCGCGGCGAGCGGAATCGCGAATTCGCGGGAGGCACCGGGCGGGACGATCGGGTTGCTCACCAGGGTCGACAGCTCGTCAGGCGTCACCTGGACCCGCGCCGCGCCAACCCGGTATTCGAGCACCTGCCCGGTCAGGAAGCCGTAGTCGTTGCCGCTGTTGGCGACCTTGAAGCGCAACGTCCCCTCCGCCGCACTCGCTTCGCTCACCGCCAGCCGCGCCCGCGCGCGGGGCGGCTGGACATAGACGGCAACGCCGAAATTGTAGGTGAACTGGATCCCCGTGCCCTCCAGCTTGTTCACCGGCACCTCGGTGACCTGCACCACGAAGGCTTCGGCCGTCTCGCCCAGTGTGCCGACATACTGGATGCGGATTGCCTGCGACTGGCCTGCGGCGATCTGCACCTGCGGGGGGAAGGTGATGAACTCCTCCTCCGCCGGCTCGAAGGTCTGCTCGCCGTTGGCGGCAACCACCCGGCGGAACACTTGGATCTCGACAGGGAGCGGTTCCTCGCGGATGTTGTTGATGGTGATGGTGGCGCTGTTCTGGCCGCGATCGGGCTGCAGGAACACCCGCATCGGCGTGACCTCGTAGGCCCGCACCGCACCTGCCAGCGCGAAAGCCGTGGCGAGCGCCAGAACGATCCATAGCAAGCGCGTCAGCCCTTGCCCGAAAACGACCTTGCCCGATTGCGTCATGCGCCCGTCCGTTACCCGATCTTGTTTTTGCGAACGGGTCCCGCACCGCCGAAGGGTGCGGTGCAGCAGGGACCCTCGTCCCAGCCCTTATTGTAAACAAGATTTAACTTACATCGGGGGCACAAAAAACGTATGGCCCGCCCCGCTTGCAAGTAGGATTTTGAGAAGCTCTGAT